>Ga0066660_10000734_pt1 | contig 12456 bp, 7 predicted proteins | sample GraSoiAngelo_109_FD_75177 | JGI IMG/M metagenome (GOLD analysis project Ga0066660, IMG submission 75177) | Grasslands soil microbial communities from the Angelo Coastal Reserve, California, USA - 14_0903_12_20cm | ecosystem: Environmental > Terrestrial > Soil > Grasslands | place: USA...
ATCCCAGTCCAGGCACGCGCAAATGTCGGATCTTCCTCGAGAGCTCGCTCAAAGAAATTGAGCGCCCTTCGCAAATCCTCTTCTCTGCTCTTGTTAGAGAAAAAGAGGCCTTGCAGATAAAGATCGTAAACCTCTGTGTTACGTTGTTCAGCGGCGGGAAGCGAAACGGCCAGCTTGATCTTGAGCGCGTCAACAATCGAGCGAGTTATTTCATCTTGCAGCGCAAAGACGTCCTTCAGCTCGCGGTCATAAGTTTCCGACCAAAGATGAAAACCGCTGCGCGCATTAATCAATTCGGCGGTAATACGAACGCGGTTACCCTCGCGCCGCAAACTTCCTTCGAGCACATTCTCAACATTTAGCTTTTCCCCAACCTTACGCGCGTTCACGCTCGTCCCTTTGAATGAAAATGATGAGGTCCGACCAGTGACACGCAACCCATCGACCTTCGCCAGCGCGTGAAGAATTTCCTCGCTGATGCCGTCGCAGAAATATTCCTGATCCTTTGACTGGCTTAGATCGAGGAATGGTAGAACCGCGATACTTTTTTCTGGAGGGTTAAACTGCGATGCGCGGAAGAGTTCGCCGCGAAACAACCAAATTACGGCAGCGCCCACAAGGAGACAGGCAGCGCCCGTTGCCACCAACTTCCGATTCCGCCGCATCCATTTCCTTCCTCCAGTAAAGATTCCGGTGCGCCGGCCGCGGATGGGCTCGTGCTTTAGCCAACGTTCAAGATCTTCCGCCAATGCGAGGGCCGAAGAATAACGGCGCTGCGGATCTTTATCGAGGCACTTCAGGCAGATGGTTGCGAGGTCGCGATCTACTTTTGGATTTAAGAGACGCGGCTGTCGCGGCTCGGTGTCCAAAACCAGCCGGACCGTTTCAAAGGTTGTTCCACCAGCAAAAGGTGGATGGCCAGTGAGCAGTTGGTAAAGCACTGCGCCGAGTCCGTAAATATCCGTGGCCCTAGTGACCCCCGCGTTATTTCCCACCGCTTGTTCCGGCGCCATGTAGCTGGGAGTGCCCAAAACTTCCATCGTGCGGGTGACGGTACTCTCTGTTTCGACCAGCCTTGCCAGCCCGAAATCGGTGAGATGCGGTTCACCTTTTGCGTCGAGCAGGATGTTTCCGGGTTTGATGTCGCGATGCAGAATGCCGTGCTCATGCGCGTAGGAAACGGTGCGCGCCAGCTTGGCGATCAGTTCGGCTGCGCGACGAATCGGTATCGATTCGCGCTTCGCGACGGCATCGAGTTGGCCGCCCTCCACCAGTCCCATGCTGAAGTAACAGGCGCCGTCGCGCTCTCCGACTTCGTAAATCGGGACGATGCACGGATGGTTCAGGCTGGCGGCGGCTTCTGCTTCGAGACGAAAGCGCTTCACGTGTGCTTCTGTTGCCCAGTGAGCAAGACCGATCACTTTGAGCGCCACAATCCGGTTCAGACTTTTTTGTCGTGCCCGATAAACCACGCCCTGGCCGCCGCGTCCGATTTCTTCGAGTAGTTCGTAATCGCCGAAATCTTTCGACATCCGCGCAACCGTTGGTTCAAAGGCCTGGTCATCTTTGTTGTCGAGTGAGGCGAGACCAGTCCGAAACAGGCACACGCTGCAAACTCCCTGCGGCGCATCCGCAAACACGGTGGCCCCGCATTCTGCGCAAACTCTACTGGCGTTTGTCATCCCGTTTTCCGGCCGATTTATCGTCTCCACTTGTACTGCCCGAAATTCTTTCACAGGTTACGTTTGCAATACGGCGATGAAATGTCGCAGCTCATCCTCGACGTCGTCCGGCGCCGCGACCGTGTGGGCGATCTCTTCGTGCAACAACTGTCGATAGCGATGGCGCAGGCGGTGAAACGCTTGTTTCACGGCGTTTTCGGTCATTTGCATTTCGGCGGCTATCTCAGCCTGTGAAGGCTGGCCAGATTCCCTGGCGAGTAATTCTTTTAAGCGATCGAATAACAGCAGTTTGCCCGCGGCTTCATATTCGGCTCGGAGCCGCGCGAGAACTTGCTCCAATAGCGTTAATGCCCAACGGCGCTCGTAAATGCGGTCCGCGCTCAATTTGTGGGCCGGCTCCTGGTCGGTGCGTTCGCGCGCGAGCAAATCCTCCAGCGAAACCAGAGGCCGGCCTTCCCCTCGTTTGACAGTCATTTCGCGATGCCGCGCCTTGGAAAGAAAATTCTTCAGCGACGCCAGAAGATAAGAACGCAAAAGCCCCCTTTCCTGCCTGACAGTTTCGAGGTCCCGCCGTTCGAGCAGCCGCGCGAAAAAAGCTTGAGTGAGATCCTGTGCTTCCTCTGGCTTATAGCCTTCGCGTCTGACGAAGCCGTACAGTGGCCACCAGTAGGTTCGGCAGAGCTTTTCCAGCGCCGCCTGCGCTGCCGGTGTTGGACCTTGCGCTTCCAGAACCACACTCCAGTGCGTGGTGGAAAATGCAACGGCGCGGTCTTGAGTACTTTGACCAATCGCATCCTGCGACGGTCCATCATCAACCGCAGGCACGACGCGATGTAAGTAAAAAGTCGTACCGAAATCAAGCCTATATCTGTGGCTTCAATTTTGCTGGTGCGGCACGTGACCCTGTCAGTCGCAAATTCTTTGTGTGCTTCGCGCCCTTCGTGATTAATTTCAGCCGACTTCGACCATGTCTGACGAACGAAAAACATTATAACAACGTGCGACGATGACGGATATCGAGCGACTTCGTCACTCCGCGTCGCATGTACTTGCGACAGCGATCTTGCGCCTGTGAGCGCGTGTCATGTGAAGCAAAGCAAAAAGCCGCCACGCGGTGAAGCCTGACGGCTGATTGGGAAATATAGGCAGGGCGGCTCACCGAACCGCCCGGGCGATTGAGGTCAATCGCATCTACCAGCTTTACGGATTGTTGATGACCATTTGCCGTGTGGGTTTACTCACTTCAAGCTGAGCGCTCACCTTTTGAATTTGCGATGCCTGCTCTTTCAAGCTTGCGGTGAGAGCTTGAATTTCCTTCTGCTGTTGCGCGACCGTGGCTTCCAATTCCTGCACAGTGCGGTGTTCTTTGAGGAACTCGTTCAGTAACATCGCGTTTACCGCTTCGTAGCGCACGGTGTAGATCTCGCCTTTGCCGTCGCGATCCACCAAAGCGGGGTTCACCTTTTCCACTTGCTCGGCCACGAGACCGAACTGCGGATTGCCTTTGGGATCTAGCTCTTTCTTAAAGCGGAACGTGACGGGTTTCAGCGCGAGGATCGCTTCACTGGCTTTGTCCATCGGCTTGATCTCCGCCTTGAAACGCTCCGAAGAGGGTGCCACGCCGAGCTGACCGTTGGCGTTCACCTTAACCGCTGCGCCTGCAACTGGTGCTCCACTAATGCCAGCGATAAAGGTTCTTGTCTGGTCTCCCCTCGTGCCGATGCGGATGGTGTTAGCCTCGCCAGCAACACCTTCGTTGGCGATGTCGATATTGAGGTCGCCTGTGGTTAGGGCGCCGCCGGCGCTAGTGCCCAAGGCGACGTTGTCGTTGCCGGTGGTGTTGTTAACGAGCGCATCGAGGCCGTTGGCCGTGTTTCCGTTGCCGGTGGTGTTGTTAATAAGCGCTTCAAGACCGTTGGCTGTGTTGCCGTAACCGATGGTATTGCTATAGAGGGCCAAATAACCGTTGGCCGTGTTGAATTCGCCAGTCGTGTTGCTCCAGAGCGCAAAAGCAGCGGTAGCTGTGTTGCCGAAGCCGTCGTTGTTAAAGAGCGCTTGCCAACCGGTGGCGGTGTTTTCGGAGCCGGTTGTGCTGTCACCCATCGCTGCACGACCGGTGGCGGTATTGCCTTCACCGTCCGCGTTGAATACGAGCGCTGCACGACCGGTGGCCGTGTTGTGGTCGCCGGTTATATGGAATCGGAGCGCGTTAGTACCGGTGGCGGTGTTGTTATTGCCAGTGGTGTTGGCGTTGAGCGCGTTAGAACCAAGGGCCGTGTTGCCTTCGCCGGTCGTAAGGCTCGAGAGCGCACCGTCACCCTCGGCGGTGGTTTCGTTAGGATAGCCTCCGTCCGGTGGTGGCCTAAGCGCGCGAGCCGTCGGCGCAAGCGAAACCCCTGCGACGGCGAGGACGAGCGGGATAAGAAATAAACCGCGCCGTAAATTTTTGCGGCGTGGCGTTGTCGCTTTGAACTGAATGTTTGAATTTTTCATAACTAATTTCCTTTTGTCGTTTTGGCCTTGTTTGACTTCTCGTTTTGGAAAGTCCTTTCTAGCCGTTCACTCGTGTACTAGAGAAAATCCGGCGTGAGGTTACGCGGGAAATGCAGGAATTTATCAATTCGCCCTCTCGTAGGGGCGATTGACTCAATCGCTTTCAGAGCTGCCGGGTGCAAACCAATGGCGGTTGAGGTCGCCCGCCTTTACCTGAAACGCGCCGACGCAGACGCGTGGCTACAGGGAAGCGCTACTTGGAAGCTGTTTCTTTTGGCGCGAGCGAGGCGAGGATTTTCTCGAAACGCGGATCGCCGCGCAAAGGATCCCATATCGGATCACGCAAGAGATAGCCGTAAGCAACATAGCCAGGAAAACGCACAAGTTTTTCCAGTACTTCCATCGCGCGCTCCTTTTCCCCTGTCCAGACGTAAACCTGGGCCAATCCCTGAAGCACGAGCGGGCCATCGTAGGCATCTTTCGAGATGGGCATCAGATCAACCGCGCGACGGCCTTCGCTGATCGCCTGTTCTTTGCGACCGAGGGCGGCATCGATTTGTGCCAGTACCGCGAGAGTGCGCGGATCATCGTGATGAGCCTGCGGTTTTACTTCCAAGGCCTGGCGCGCCGCCGTCCAGGCCTCCCGCGCCTTCAGTTCATCGCCTTCGGCTCGCGCGATCTGTGCCTCGTACCAAGCGCGTGGATAATAAAACGTGTAGTCGATGTCCTGGAATTCTGAAAGCGGCGATGCGGTGAGAACACGCCGGGCCTCGGAATAATCGTGGTCCGTCAGCTCGATGAGCACGCGCACAGAAGTAATTGCGGCCGCGGGATTGATTTCGAGCGGGAGGGCCTGCAGGGCTGCGCGAAACTTTGTTGTCTGGCCGCTTGCAGAAAAATCCATCCACGCCGCGAAAGCTTCAAAAAGGCGGGCGTGAGGCGCAAACTGCCCTGCTTGCTTCAGCCAGAAGCGCCGGGCTTGATCAAAGCGCCGCAGTTGCCGGTAGTGATCACCAAGATGATTCACCGCATTCAAATTTCGAGGATCCAAGTCGGCGGCCTTTTCAAACTCGCCGGTGGCGGCATCCCAACGCCCACGGCGGCGGTCAATATAACCTGCCACCATGAAGAATGACGCGCTATTGGGCAGGCCGGGCCGTGCCCTCGCCAATTCAGCCGAGGCGCGCTCGTAATCGCGATAGCAACGAAAATAGCAGTCTGCTTTGGCAAGGTGAGCTTCGCTTAAATCGGGACTCAAACGCAGAGCGGCATTGACTGCCTGTTCTGCCAAAGCGGTGCGCGCTGGAGTGGAATCGAAACCCAAAAAATAGATTAGCGCGTGCGCTCGGGCGCAATAGCAATAGGCGAGGGCGAACCCGGGATCACGTCCTGTAGCATCATTGAGCAGATCGATCGCCTCAATTAGCGAGCGGCGCTGATCATCCCGGTCAACGTAGCTTTCGACGGCGTCCTTGGCTCTAATGTAAGACTCGTAGGCGAGAACATCTCCAGTTGGTTTCTGATTGATTGCTTTTTTTTCCAGAACCGAAAGGTTGACCTTGAGGTGCTCAGCGACTTTTTGAGCGATATCGCTCTGAATTGCAAAGACTTCATTTAAATCGCCATCGTATTGCTCGGCCCAGATATGGGTGTCGCTGCGCGTGTCGATCAACTGAGCGTTCATATGAAGCCGTGTTCCGGTCTTACGCACGCTACCTTCCAGCACGTGAGACACCCGAAGCGCATTACCGATCTGGCGCGTATTCCGCTCGCCGCGATATTGCATGAGACTGGTGCGACTGATCACCTTGAGGTCGGCTATCTTCGCCAACTTGGTCAAAACGTCGTCCTGGACACCGTCGGCGAAGGAGGCATCCTCTTTGTCGTTGCTCAGATTTTCAAGTGGCAGCACGGCAATGCCAGTTGTTATCGGACGCCTAACAAATTCACTTTTCCAGATCATCACACCGATGGCCGAGGCCAAGGCGATCAACGACGCCGCCAGCACGGCAGTAGTCCGATTCCGCCACATCCATTTGCGACCATGCGTGAAAAACCCGCTTGGTTTCGCCCGAATTGGTTCGTGCTTTAGCCAGTGTTCAAGGTCTTCGGCTAGGGCTAGAGCGGAAGAGTAACGGCGCTGCGGATCTTTCTCGAGGCATTTCAGGCAGATCGTTGCCAAGTCGCGATCTATTTTTGGATTCCAGAGCCGCGGTTGCCGCGGCTCGGTGTCTAATACCAGCTGGACAGTTTCAAAGGTTGTTCCTCCGGCGAAAGGCGGATGGCCAGTGAGCAATTGGTAAAATACAGCGCCAAGCCCGTAAACATCTGTCGCTCTGCTGACGCGCGCGTTATTACCAACAGCTTGTTCCGGCGCCATGTAACTGGGCGTGCCCAAAACTTCCATGGTGCGCGTGACCGTGCTCTCTGTCTCCACTAGTCGGGCAAGACCAAAATCGGTAAGATGCGGTTCGCCGTTTCTATCAAGCAAAACATTTCCCGGCTTGATGTCTCGATGGAGGATGCCGTGCTCGTGCGCATAATGCACGGTGCGCGCCAGCTTCGCGATGACTTCCGCCGCTCGACGGATTGGCATCGGTTCGCGCCTAACAACTTCATCAAGTTGTCCGCCCTCCACAAGTTTCATACTAAAGTAACAGGAACTCTCGCGCTCCCCGATCTCGTAAATCGGGACAATGCACGGATGGTCTAGGCTCGCCGCAGCTTCGGCTTCCAGACGGAAGCGCTTGAGATGCGCCTGCGTGGCCCATTGGCCGAGTCCGATAACCTTTAACGCGACTGTTCGGTTGAGACTTTTCTGGCGCGCGCGATAAACAACGCCCTGGCCGCCCCGACCAATTTCCTCCAGCAATTCGTAGTCACCGAAGTCCATCCGCATGTCGGCTGGATGACCGGGATCATCGATCCCGGCTACAATTTCGTTGGCGAGCGAGCCGAGGCCGGTCTCTAAAACGCAGGCCGGGCACAATCCTTTCGGCGCGTCACTGAAGATTTTCTCTCCGCAGTTTTCGCAGACCCTCATCGCGCTTGTCATTTTGTTGGCGGGCTAGCCCCGCAACACCGAAACCAAATGCCGTAGCTCATCTTCGACGTCGCCGGGCTGCGCCACAGTGTGAGCGATCTCCTCGCGCAACAATAGCCGGTAGCGACGGCGAAACCGATGAAACGCCTGCTTCACCGCGTTCTCGGTCATGTCCAATTGGCCTGCGATCTCCGCCTGGAGTAGCCCGTGCCCTTCGCCGACAAGGAATTCTTTCAGCCGCTCAAACAACGCGCCGTTGCCCGCAGCCTGGTACTCACCCTCTAGCCGGGTGAGCACTTGGTCCAACATCGCCAATACCCAGCGACGCTCGTAAAGCCGGTCAGCGCTCAGGGTCTCCGCCAGTTCGAACTCGGTTCCCTCGTACGCGAGCAGTTCGTCCAAAGGGATCGACGGGCCGGTCTCGTACCGCTTAACACCGGTGGCGCGGTGCCGCTCACTGGCCATAAAACGTTTGATGGACACAAGCAGATAAGAACGCAACCGCCCTTTCTCGCGGCGGACGGTCTTCAGGTTTTGTCGCTCAAGCAGACGCGCGAAAAACTCCTGGATCAGATCTTGTGCGTCCTCTGAATCAAGGCCTTGCCGTCTCACAAACCCGTAGAGTGGTCGCCAGTAAATGCGGCAAAGCTTCTCAAGCGCTTCTTGTGCGGCCGGCGATTCACCTTGCGCTGCCAACACAACGCTCCAGTGCGTGGTGGCAAATGCCACCGCTCCGTTTTGCGCCTTTTCGCCGATCGCATTCAGTGAACCGCCGTCATCCTCAGCAGGCACGCTGCGATTCAAGTAAAAAGTCGTGCCAAAAGCAAGCCTGCATCTGTGCTTGAATCTTGCTGGTGCAGCACGGGACTGTGTCAGTCGCAAATTCTTTGTGTGCTTCGCGCCCTTCGTGGTTAATTGCTCCCAGTTATGCAGGAAGAACGCAAGACTTTGGATGAGCGCCAGAAGATGACGGACCTGCAGCGTCTCCGCCACTCGGCATCCCATGTACTTGCGACGGCGATTTTGAAAATCTGGCCGGAAGCGCAGTTCGCGGCCGGGCCGCCGGTCGAGAACGGGTTTTATTACGATGTCGATCTTCCGCACCGCATCTCACCCGATGATTTCGAGAAAATCGAGACGGAAATGAAGAAGGAAATCAAAGCGAACCATCCATTCGAGCGCATTGAAGTTTCGCGCGATGAAGCGCTGGAACTTGGAAAGAAAGGCCGGCTCGCGGCGCTGAGCGAACGCCCCGAACCCAGTGAATTCAAGGTCGATATCATCGAAAACATTCCGCCTGACGAAAAAATTTCGCTCTATCGCAGCGGCGATTTCATCGATCTTTGCGCAGGTCCGCACGTCATGCGCACGGGAAACATCGGCGCGTTCAAGCTCACGAACGTGGCGAGCGCTTACTACAAAGGCGACGAAAAGAATCCGCAATTACAGCGCGTTTACGGCACGGCGTTCAAAACGAAAAAGGAACTCGACGATTATTTCGAGATGCTCGAGGAAGCGAAGAAGCGCGACCATCGAAAGCTTGGCAAGGAACTCGAACTTTTCGTTTTCGATGACGACGTCGGCCCGGGCCTGCCCATGTTTCTCCCGCGGGGCGCGGTCATTGCGGAGGAACTGGAGAAGCTCGCCAAGGAAACTGAGTTCGCGGCTGGTTATCAACGCGTGCGCACGCCGCACATCGCGCGTGAGAGCTTGTACAGAAAAAGCGGTCATGTACCCTATTACCTCGAGTCGATGTTTCCGCCGATGACTTTAGTCGAAGACAAGGACAAGAAGCAGGTTGAAAAAGCGAATGCGATGATCGCTTACTTCGAAAACTATGGCGGAGACGCTTGGCAACGGGTTCTTGAAGATGCGGAGTCAGGAAACCTCTCTGACCCTGGCAAAAAGCGAGACTTGCTTATCCAACTTGAATTAGTTCGAAGCGCGGAGCGAGCGGACGAAACCAAGCTCAGAGAGCTAAAGCAATTCGCAGCCTCTATTGGTGATCGTTACTACCTCAAGGCGATGAACTGTCCGCATCACCACAAATTGTTTGCGGCGCTGCCTCGCAGCTATCGCGACCTCCCGCTGCGGCTGGCCGAATACGGGACGGATTATCGGTACGAAAAGAGCGGCGAGTTGTTTGGGCTTATGCGGGTGCGCTCGCTGCAGATGAACGACGCCCATCTCTACATGACGCCGGAGCAGTTCGAAGCGGAGTTCAATGCCGTGAACGAGATGTATCTGAATTATTTCAAGCTGTTCGGGATCGACAAATATTTGATGCGCTTCTCGACCCACGATCCCGATAAGCTCGGGCAGAAATTTGTCGACGAACCGGAGCTTTGGAAAAAGACCGAGGAGATGACGCGCAAAGTCCTAGAGAATTCTGGAATTAATTATGTCGAAGTGCCTAACGAAGCGGCCTTTTACGGACCCAAGATCGACGTGCAAGCGTGGAGCGTGATCGGACGTGAGTTTTCCATCGCAACCAACCAGGTCGATTTCGCGCAGCCGCGTAGTTTTGATCTTCGCTACAAGGACCGCGACAACACTGACAAGACGCCGATTTGCATTCATCGCGCGCCGCTCGGAACGCACGAACGTTTCATCGGATTTTTAATCGAGCATTACGCCGGCAATTTCCCGCTCTGGCTGTCGCCGGAACAGGTGCGTATTCTGACCATCGGCGATGATCCAAAGCTGCTCGATTACGCACGATCGATCCTGAAAGAATTGCGCGCTCATCAAGTCCGCGCGGAGATCGACGACAGCTCCGACAAGATCAACGGCAAAATTCAGCGGGCCGAACAGATGAAAGTCCACACCATGTTCGTCATCGGAAAACGCGACTTGGAAGCCGATGCTGTAAGCGTTCGCGTTCACGGCAAAGGAAACTTGGGCGCGAAGCCGCGCAGCGAAGCGATCGCCGAAATTTTGTTGTCGATCAAAGAGCGGCGAGCATAAACTCGCCGACGGTGAAGCTCGTCGGCTTGATCGTGGGATCGTTAGGCACCTATTGTCTGGCTGCTTCTCTTCACGGCCATGAAGTTGTAAGCTGCCCGTCGCCGGATGGGAAATTTGCGATGCGCTGCGTTTATGCCGACGCACAGCCTTACGCTGGCGAGGCGGCGGTTGTCGATCTTTCCACGCACAAAGACGTTGTTGCTCTCGATCCGAATTGGACGCTCGGCCATGCGAGGTTGCTTTGGTCCGCGGACTCACAACGCGTCGCCTACTTTTCCCAGAAGGGAAACGGTTACTCGACCAGGATTTTTTTTCGAAACGGTGACGCGTTGAACGAGATTCCGTTGCCGGAACTTCCGACACCGAAGCTTCCGCAAAATGCCACTGGTTCCGAAGCGGACACGCAAACGAGAGTTGAACCACTTGCATGGCATTCGCCTAACGAGTTGGTGTTGGAGAAAGAGTTGGTAAATCCAAATTGGGGACGAGGGGCACTGAAGATCACGCTCGGATTCGATCAGGATAACTCGCCAGCAATTCCCAAATCCGAACAAGAGAAAGTGTCGGTCATCGATTATTTTCTGCTCTTGCCGGCGAAAAATTTCGAGGCGCCGCTTTCGGCCTGGCTGCGGGAGATGCGAGGGCACGATCGTTTTTTTCCGTGCGATGCCGAGCCTGAAGACAACGTCGATGAGAAAAACGGCTACCTGTATTGCGCAGGTTCAGGCGCTGAGCCCGAATTCGAGGTCGCGCTCTTTCGTCATCGCGATGGACGACCATTGCTGGCGCTTTGTTCCGGCGAGCTCGAAGGCCCCGATTCGGTTCAATTGCAATTCTATGAACCCGGCACCGACGGAAAGATGCATGAGATCAAGCGCTCAATTTTCCCGATTGCCGATAGTATGGAAGATCGTTGGCAATTCGACTTGCCACGAGAAGGCAAAACGATTGTCGTGCGCGCACGCAAGAGCAAGAAGGTTCTGCACAAGTTCACCTGGACGGACGAAAAATTTCAGGAAGACAAATGATGGTCATCGCTTTTAGATCGACAAAGCCTCCGATTGTTACCCAATCCTCATGAATTCGATCGATACACTCGAAGTCGAGCAAATCCGAAAGGATACTCATGAAACGCTGGTTCTTCATCCGCGGCAAGAGTCGAAAGACCGCAGCCGATTACTATGGCGAAGGTGAAGAATAATTTCATTGGCGGTTGGTCTCTCAATCGTTAGGTAGTCGGCGCATCTTCAGTATTTCGACACGCGGCCCCTTCGGGCCGTCACTCAGGCGTAAACGTTCGCTTACCTTAAAGGTTGTTTCGCCCCTGCAGTCGCCAACGCGGCATTGCGCCGACGCCTCAAGATCGATCGTGCCATCGTTGCTCACTTTGTTGATTTGGAGCGAAAGCTCGCCGGCGTCGCCATTCTCCGAATCGAAACGCTTTTTAACAAAGGCGTAAGTTTTCTTTCCGATCGCTTTGTCCAGGTCCACTGTGACGGCAAGCTTTGGGCCTGAACTGATCTTCCCCGTCACGCACTCGGTAGAGCTCCATTTGTCGTCCCAGAGCTGCACAAACTTAAGCGAGTCCGGTGACCACCTAAGCATACATTGTTGGTGATTATAACGGCGCTTCGTCCCAAGGTAATGGCACCCTGTTTTGCCAAGAATTTTTTTTTCAGCCAGATCAATGATGTAATTCGGCACGTCGTAATCGCGCGCGCCGTTCTCGTAGAAGTAGTTCTCATCCCCATACAGCGCGTCCCAATTAGATTGCTCAGGCGGTAAGCCCATCGCGACGGCAAACCGGCCATCTGGCGAAACGCTTCCATGAATGACGCGATACTTGTCTGAGTGGCCTTGAACACTAGCGAACGGGTCGAAAAATTGCGGCGGACCGGCTTTCCTTAGAGAGGCGGCGAGTTCGTGCGGTTCCCCACTTAAAAATTCCTCGGCATCGCTATCGCTCTTTTTCTGCTTGGAAGGATCGACGATCGTATTCGGCACATGGACGGTGTCGGTCGGTTCGCCTGGCTTGAAACGCGCGCTCTTTCTCAATTCGCGAATTAGCTGGTGGTTACCTTCCTCGGTTTCGCCGAAATATTTTCGCGATTCCTCCACTTGCGTGCCGCCGCCGGGCGATGGCGTTTCCTTGCGCGTAAGCATGAATAGGCCTCTCCAGCCAAAGTCACTATCCGAATCGTGCGGGATGTATTCCGTGAGCTCGCGTCCAGAGGCATCGTTACGTTCGACTGCGACCTTAATCAGCTCCCC
>Ga0066660_10000737_pt1 | contig 12445 bp, 12 predicted proteins | sample GraSoiAngelo_109_FD_75177 | JGI IMG/M metagenome (GOLD analysis project Ga0066660, IMG submission 75177) | Grasslands soil microbial communities from the Angelo Coastal Reserve, California, USA - 14_0903_12_20cm | ecosystem: Environmental > Terrestrial > Soil > Grasslands | place: USA...
GCCGGATCACGAGCGGACGAGGAGCCGCGCGCGATCGTCGTCGGCGGGCACGAGGTGCCGATCCAAGCGATCGACTGGCGCGCGATCGTCGAGGAATCGGGCCGGCGCGCGCGCGTGTTCGTCGTCCGAGCAGCCGGTCGCCGCGTCCGGCTCAGCCAGCACGAGGACGACACCGGGTGGCAGATCGAACGGGTCGGGCCCCTGCCTCGAGGGCAGGCGAACTAGTTACCCGTTCGGACGTGCCGTCGCCCGAACTGCCTGGTCCGGGGCAGTTCCTCGTTCACGGAGCGGCACGGGGCGTGTCGTACCCTCGGTCGAAGATGGCCCCTCGGGATCATCAAACGGACATCATTTGCTTCCGAGCGTCGTTGAAGAGGGTAAGGAGTTGCAAGGAGAGCGATGAAGCTCGGCCGCTACGTTCGCCCGTTGCGCACCGTCCGCACGCGCAAGCGTCCGCACGTCGCCTTCGTTCTGTCGGGGGGCGGCGTCCTAGGCGCGGTCCAGGTCGGCCAGCTGCGCGCGCTGATCGAAGCAGGAGTGGTCCCCGACGTGCTCATCGGCACGAGCGTGGGTGCGCTCAACGCGGCCGCGATCGCAGCCGATCCGACGCCGGCCGGCGTCGATCTTCTCGCCGATGTATGGCTCTCGCTTCACGGTGACGATCTCTTCCCAGGCACGCGCGTTCAGCGCGCGCTGCACTTCGTGCGCAAAGGCGACCACCTCTACTCCAACGAAGGGATCCGCGCGCTCGTCCGCAAGCTACCCGTTCGGTCGTTCGAAGAGATGCAGAAGCCGCTCAGCATCGTCGCGGCAAATCTGCGCACCGGCGCGGAGCACGTCTTCGAGTCCGGGCCGATCGCACCTCCGCTCATCGCCACGACGGCGCTGCCCGGCATCTTCCCCCCTGTTCTCATCGACGGTGAGCTCTACGTCGACGGCGGTATCGTCAATAACGTTCCGATCTCGGTCGCCGTTGAGCTCGGCGCTCGCCGCATCTACGTGTTGACGTGCGGGGCGCCGAAGCCGACGACCCTGGAGATCCGACGGCCGCTCGACGTGCTGCTTCAAGCGTTCGCGCACTCGCGCGCGGCCAGGGTCGACCTCGATCTCCGGCGTTTCGCCGACGCCGCCAACCTCCGCTTCGTGCCGCCGCCGAGCCCGCGCCCGATCCGCTTCAACGACACGTCGCATACCCAGCAGCTGATGAGCGAAGGATACGAGCTGACACGCGCGTTCCTCGGTCAAGGTGAGCGCGCCGCCGCGCGCGCCTAAGGCGAAAACGTACGCAGAGAACGCAACGGCTTGTAGCGCGCGCGCACCACACCGACGAGATCCGCGCGAGCAGCCGGCCCCGTCGTTTTGCTGTCGGTGGACGCGGCAGCGTTGTCCCCCGTGAGCCAGATCTCATCGGCGGCCGCCCTCTGCCCTAGGCCCGTCGCCGATACGCGTTTCACGATCTCGATCTCTTCACGACGGACGACGACGAGCTGGCCGACGCGCGGCTCACCGGGACGGAATGGACGCACGGCAAGGAAATCGCCCGGCCGCAAGGTTGGAAGCATGCTCGTGCCTTCCACGCGAACGGGGAACCACCCACGGCGGGCGCGGGCGAAGGCTGCGACGGCAACACCGAGGATGGCGAGGCCGGATCGCTTCTTCATGCTGAGATGCTAGCCCTTCGGGCAGGGTGGTATACCTCCGAGTAAGGAGATCTCGAGGGGAGGAATCGCATGGATATCAAGAACTGGCTGTCGCCGACACGCGTCGTTCATGCGCACTGCGACCTGCCGTGCGGTGTCTACGATCCGGCGCAGGCGAGGATCGAAGCCGAGTCGGTAAAGGCATGCCAGGAGAAGTACAACGGGTCGGACGATCCGATCTTCAAAGAGCGCGCCGTCACGATCAAGGAGCAGCGCGCCGAGCTCGTGAAGCACCACTTGTGGGTGTTGTGGACCGACTATTTCAAGCCGGAGCACCTCGAGAAGTACCCGGAGCTCCACACACTGTTCTGGAACGCAACGAAGGAAGCCGGCGCGGCCAAGAAGTCGAACGACCCGAACCAGGGCCAGAAGCTGCTCGATCAGATCAACGAGATCGACAAGATCTTCTGGGACACGAAGAAGTAAAGGCTGCACACGAAGAGAGGGCCGCGCGCGGCCCTCTCTTTTCGTAGCGCACAGTTATTGCTTGTACGAGTACACCCCGCAAAACGTTCCCTGCGGATCGGCGAACATCGCGATCTTGAGGCCGCCGCTCATCTCGGTCGGCGGCATGATCGCCGTGCCGCCGAGTTCGACCGCGCGATCCAGGTACCCCTGCTGGTCTTCGGACTCGGCCCAGATCGCGATGCCGGGCTGCTTCATCGGATTCGCAGTGATGCCGCCGTTGATCCCCTGCCCGGCGCCCGTATCCACTTCGCCGTACACGAAGCCCTCGCCCGTTTGCTCTTTGATGGTCCAGCCGAACAGCTCACGGTAGAACTGCCACAGTGGCTCGGGCTCTTTCCCATAGATCTCGAACCACGTCACCGGAGGGTTCGAGCCGGTAGATACGCCGGGCTGCTCGCCTTCCCCCGGCTTGAACAAGCCGATCAAGTTTCCGTCTGGGTCGGCGAACTGAGCGAACGCTCCTACGTTCGGGATATCCGTCACGGGCACCGTCGTGCTCGCGCCGAGCGCTCCGGCCCGGTCGAGCCTTCCTTGAAGATCGTCGCTACCGACGTAGATAGTGGAGTACGGCCGATCGGCCTTGGCGATGCCGCCGTTGATCCCGGCGCCGCCGTGCGTGTCGATCGTCGTATACGGCGGTTCAGGCATCGACTCCGTGTGCCAGCCGAACAGCTCCGAGTAGAACTTCGCGACGAGCTCGTCGTCCGGCCCGTTGATCTCGAAATGAACGACGGGGTCTCCCATGGCGATACCTCCTCGGTCCGGTTCGGCCCGAGCCTACGCCGCGCGCGGAAACGCTGTCGAGATTCGACCGGGAACGTTCACGTCTATGCCGACGCCATCAGATCGGGTCCCGGATCGCCGCCGGAAGCAGCGATCTCGAGGCGCGGCAGGTAGTGCCCCCATCCCTTGGTGTGGGACGCAACTTCTTCTTCGGTCCGCAAGCCGGAGTGCACGAAATGGAGCAGCGTGTAGTCACCGTCTTGCTCGAGCGTTATTTCGATCGTCGTCGCACCCGGCGGGACGACCCCGTGGTTCTCCCAACCGAACGTGTATACGAGCTTCCGCGGCGGATCGATCTCGGTGAACGAGCCGCGCGCGATATGGCCGCTGGCGACATCCATCGTGTATTCGCCCCCGACGCGCAGATCGACTGAAGCCGACGATGCTTGCCACTTCGACAGCTTGTCCGGATCGGTCAGATACGCGAAGACTTGCTCCGGTGGTGCGGCTATCTTGAGGTCACGCTCGATCCGGTCCACGACTTCCTCCTTCTTTTTCGACCTCGACGCGCAGGCGCTCGAACGCCTCGTCCCAGAAGTTCTCGAGGTACGAACGGATCTCTTGCATCGACTCCTTGCGCGCGCGATACAAACGCCGTCGCCCTTCCCGGCGCTCGGACACGAGGCCTGCCTGCTTCAGGACCCGAAGGTGCTGCGAGATGGCGGCGTGGCTTACGTCGAACCGCGATGCGATGTCGCCGGCGGCACGCTCCGAGTCCCAGACGAGCGTCAGGATCGCGCGGCGACGCGGTTCGGAGAATGCCTTGAGCGCTGCTTCCACGATAGGCGTCATTTAAGCATAGACTTAAATATTACGCAAGTCCGAGAACTGCCGATCCATCGGGTGTCTACGGCTTCTGGATGCCCTGCGCGCTGGCCCAGTCGTCCAACAGAGCGAACGCCTCTTCCTTCGAGTACTCGCCGCGCTCGAGCCTGATCTCCAGGAGGTGATCGAGGGCATCGCCGACGACCGGCCCCGGTTTCACTCCGAGATGCTTCATCACCTCGTGCCCGTCGATCGGCGGACGGATCCGTTTCAGGTCTTCTTCGGCGGCCAGGCGTGCGATCCGCTCCTCCAGCGTGTCCATCGCGACGGACAGCTCGCGCGCGCGCATCTTGTTCCGCGTCGTCGAGTCGCTTCGGACGAGACGGTTCAGGCGGTCCAGCATCGGGCCTGCATCTCGCACGTATCGCCGGACGGCGGAGTCCGACCATCCGGAACGGAACGTGTGGAACCGGAGGTGAAGCGCGATGAGCTCGGCGACCTCTTCGATGAAGTCGGAGGGATAGCGGAGCGCTTGCAGCCTTTTGCGCGCCATCTGCGCGCCGACGACTTCGTGATGATGGAACGAAACGCCATCCGGTCCGATCTTGCGCGTGGCCGGCTTTCCGACGTCGTGCAACAAGCCGGCCATGCGCAGAGCCGTGTCGGGCCCGGTTCCCGGCGGCTCGCTCGCGACGATCTTGTCGACGACCGCGAGCGTGTGCCTGTACACGTCCTTGTGCCGGTGGACGGGGTCTTGCTCAAGCTGTAGTGCAGGCAGCTCGGGAAGGAAGAGATCGCATAGGCCGGTCTGCGTCGCAAGGTCGAGCCCTTTAGATGGGCGGTCGGTGTTCAAGATCTTCGTCAGCTCATCGCGGATCCGCTCCGCAGAGACGATCCGAAGCCGCTCGCGCATCTCCGACATCGCGCGCACGACGGCCGGGTCGGGCTCGACATCGAGCAACGCGACGAATCTCGCCGCGCGCAGCATGCGCAGCGGATCGTCGCTGAACGAGTCCGCTGGTTCGCCCGGGGTGCGAAGGACCTTGCGCGCGAGGTCTGCCGCCCCCTCGTACGGGTCGATGACGGTCCGCTCGGGCAGGCGAACGGCCATCGCGTTGATCGTGAAGTCCCGCCGGGCGAGATCGGCTTCGATACTCGGAAGTGGCGTCACCGCCGGCTTGCGCGAGCCTTCCGCGTACCGTTCCTCCCGGAACGTCGTGATCTCGAGCCGGTGTCCTTGCTTCGCAACGCCGACGGTGCCGAACTCGACGCCCTGGAGCCACTTGCCTTCGTGCCACCCGGACACCAGCTGCAAGACCTCGTCCGGTTTGGCGTCGGTCGCGAAGTCGTAGTCCCAATGCGCGCGCTCGAGCAACGCGTCGCGGACGCTGCCGCCGACGAGATAGAGCTCGTGACCGGCCGACCGGAAGCGTTTGGCCAGGTCGTCCACGAAGCCGGGGAGCTTCAGCAGATCGCGCAAGCGCGCGCTCAGCTCCGGCGGGTTCCGACCCATCGCCGTCAGGATAGCCGCGGCACGCGCGCGAAGCGGTGAACTTTCGAGCGGCCTGGAGTTAGCCCAGGCCGGCCTGGCGCACCAGCACGGAGAAGTCGTGCGGACTTGTTGCGGCAGCGGTCGCCTCTTCGATCGTGACGAGCCCGGCCTTGAACAGCGCCATCAGGTGCTGATCGAACGTCTGCATACCGTAGTAGTCGCCTTCCTCGATCACGCGCTCGATCTGGCTCGTGAGGTCCGGGTTCACGATCATGTCGTAGATCCTGCCGTTCATGACAAGGATCTCGACCGCCGGCATGCGGCCGCGGCCGTCTGCGCGCGCGAGCAGCCGTTGCGACACGATGCCCTTCAACGACCCGGCGAGAGACAAGCGCGCCTGCATCTGCTGGTGCGGTGGGAAGAAGTCGATGATGCGGTTCACCGTTTCCGTCGCGTCGATCGTGTGCAGCGTCGAGATGACGAGGTGGCCCGTCTCCGCGGCGTGCAGCGCAGCCGAGACCGTTTCCTGATCGCGCATCTCTCCGATGAAGATGACGTCGGGGTCTTGGCGGCTCACGTACTTCAGCGCGGTGTGGAAGTCTGAGGTGTCGATACCGATCTCGCGCTGATCGATGATCGAAAGCAGATCCTCGTGCATCACCTCGATCGGATCTTCGATCGTCACGATGTGGCACGCGCGCGTCATGTTGATCCGGCTGAGCATCGCAGCCGTCGTCGTCGTCTTCCCCGAGCCGGTCATGCCGGTTACGAGGACGAGACCGCGGCGTTCTTCGGCGAGCGACGCGACGGCTTGCGGGAGACCAAGCGCTTCGAAGGACGCGATACCGGGGAGCACCCGCCGGATCGCGACGCCGACGAGGCCGCGCTGACGGAAGACGTTCACCCGGAAGCGGCCGACGCCGTCGAGGGTGTACGCGAAGTCGATCTCGTTCGTCTGCCGGAACACGCGGCTCTGCTCTTCTGTCATGAGGGCGAAAGCGAGCCGCTCGCTGTCCTCCGGCGTGAGCGCAGGCACGTCCACCGGGATCAGGTCCCCGTCCACGCGGAGGTACGGAGGACCGCCGGCGCGGACATGGATGTCCGACGCCATGTTCTCGGCGCTGGCTCTGAGCAGGGATTCGATGTCCATATGAGTGTGGGGATCCCCCCATTGGAGCATCGGACCCCGCGGGGATCGCCTTTACCGCTTGGGGCGGCCGTCGGCCCCGAGCCGGTCAAGTAGCATCTCCTCGTGCTTCCTCGCTGGGTCCGTGCCGGCGTCGTCGCCGTCATGCTGGTCGCCGTCGGAGCCGTGCCGTCGCCCGCGCGCAACGGATCCGGTCCCGCGGGGCAGGTCGCCGGCCCGACCGGCCTCCTCCGCATCGCGTCCATCTCGCCCTGGGTCGACGGCACGCACCCGTTCACGGTGACGGCCCAGATCCTCAACCAGACAGAGCTGACGCTGGACAACGCCGGCGTCACCGTCGCGGTGTTCGGGCGGGTCGCCAGCAGGGGGCAGCTCCGCCAAGCGCTGGACGGCACGCCACCGACGGAGGCGCTGGGCTCTTTCTCGCAACCGATCCCGGGACCGATCGCGCCCGGCCAGCAGCGAACGGTCACGCTCGAGCAACCCGCCGCCGCCCTGCTGGGTTCGATCGCGCGCGCCGGCGTTTATCCGATCCAGATCACACTTCGCGATTCGCACGGCGAAGAGACCGCGTCGACCGCGATGCCGTACTTCGCGTCCCCGGCGACGAACCCACTCAACGTGACGTGGATCGTCCCAATCTCGGCGCCGACCGTCCGGCCGTTAGACGGCGTCTATACGCAGACGGCGATCGACAGCCTCGGCATGGCCGAGCTCACGCAGCAGCTGCAAGCGATCGCGGCACGGCCCGGGGTGAACCTGACGCTCGCGCCCGACCCGTCGCTGCTCGACACACTGGGCGACCTGGCCGACGGCTTCGACCTGGTGACGCAGACGGGGAAGCAACGGGTGCCGGCAAGCGACCTGACCGCGCGCGTGGCGGCGACGTTGCTGGACCTGCTCCGTCGAAGCGCGCAAGCCGCCGGCGAGATCGCGACGGTTCCGTACGTCCCCGCCGACCTCCCCACGCTCGCGCAACGCAACATGCGCGCGGACGTGCTGCGCCAGATCACGCTCGGCCGGTCGGTGACCGAGCAAGTGCTGCGGCGTGCGCCGTCGCTGTCGGTCTTGGTTCCACCGAACCTGGCGTTCGACCAGGCGACCGCCAACGCGCTCGCTCCGTTGGGGATCACCGGTGTGGTGCTCGATCCGGCGACGCTGCCCCAGAAACCAGTCGAGCCGTTCGAGCCGGGTCTGTTCGGGCCGTCGAGGCCGGTCGGCCTGGGCGACGGAACCCCGAGAGCGTTGCTGCCGGACGCTCCGGTGGCCGCCCGGTTGGCGGGTGCGGAGCAGGGCGTCCTCCTCGCTCAATCGATCATCGCCGAAACCGCGAGCTGCTACCTCGAGCTGCCGTCCTTCGGTTCGGATCGCGTGTTCGTGATCGACTCGCCCGTTCTCATGGCACCGACGGCCCTCTCGGCGACGATCGACGGGTTGAGCAGCGCGCCGTGGGTTCGGATGCGCTCGGCCAGCGAAGCACTGACCGTTCTGCCACCTGAGGGTGCGAACCTGCCGTTCCCGACGTTCACGCGTCCGGATCAGCCGTACCTCGCGGGCGCGCGCGCCGGACGTTCTGCGCTTTCAACGTTGGACGCGATCCTCGTGCAGCCGCTGCCGAACGGGGACGAGTACGACCGAAACCTCCTCGCGGCCGAGTCGTCCGAGTGGAATAGCGATCCCACATTGGGGCTTCGGCTCGCACGGCGCGTCCGCTCGACGGTGCTCGGCATCCTTTCGGGTATCCAAGTTGGATCCGGGCGACGGGTCACGTTGACGGCGAAGTCGGGAAGCGTTCCCGTCACGATCATCAACAAGAACCCGTTCCCGGTTCGCGTGCGTGTCAGGGTCGACAGCGCGAAGGTCGGATTCCCGAGCGGCGACGCGAAGCTCACGCAAGTCGATCCTCCGAACGACACCGTCGACTTCACCGTGCTCGCGCGCGCGGCCGGATCGTTCCCGCTCGACGTCAGGCTCGAGACCCCCGACGGGGTCCGTCTGATCGCGCGCGGCAGTGTCATCCTTCGTTCGAGCGCTGTAAGCACGGTTGCTCTTCTTGTCGTCGCGGGGAGCACGCTGTTCTTGCTGCTCGCCTGGGCCCGGCGCACCCGTCGGCGAACGAAGGCGGCGGCTCGAGCAACGCCGGCGACTCCACCCGCCGATACCGCGTAGGAATGGACGAACGGACCCCCGCCGGGGCACTCGGCCGCTGATACCCTCGCCCTGATGTCCTCGCTCGATCCTTCACCACCCCTCACGGGCCCGGACGACGTTCCTCCCTCCGCAGCCACGGAGGATGCGGGGCCGTCGCTCGCACGCGCGACGGTCGCGATGAGCATCGGGACAGCACTTTCGCGCGTGACAGGTTTCGGCCGCATCGCCGTCATGGCGTGGGCGATCGGTGCGACCGAGTCGAAGCTCCCCGACACGTACAACCTTGCCAACTCGTTGCCCAACATCGTGTATCAGCTGGTCCTCGGCGAGATCCTCGCCACGATCTTCGTGCCGGTCTTCGTGGAGCACATCAAGACGCGCGAACGCGAGGACTCGTGGAAGCTCGCTTCGTCGATACTGAACATCGCGTTCGTCGTCGCCGCGATCTTCTCCGCGATCACCGTGCTTCTTGCGCCGCAGCTGATCAAGATCTACGCGTTCCACGTGCCGGCGGCGCAGCGCGCGCAGCAAGAAGCGGTGGGCGGGTTCTTCCTGCGGCTTTTCATGCCGCAGATGATCTTCTACGCCGTCGGCGCGGTGATGACCGGCTTGCTCAATGCGTATCGTCGCTTCGCGATCCCGATGTTCGCTCCCGTTCTGAACAACCTCATCGTCATCGCGACGTTCATCGTCTTCCGGTACGAGCACGGCTCCCGAACACCGACGCTGAGCTCACTGACGCTCGGCGACAAATGGCTGCTCGCCGGAGGCACGACGCTGGGCGTGATCGCGATGACGCTCGTGCTGGTTCCGTTCATCGCGAAGCTCCCGGGCAAGTACCAGCTGCGCGCGTTCCAGTGGCGACACCCCGCCATCCGTCACGTAGGCAACCTCGCGAAATATTCGTTCGGGTACGTCATCGTCAACCAGGTCGGGCTGTGGGTCTTGTTCGCGCTCGCGAACGGGAAGCAAGGAGGCGTGACCGCATTCAATAACGCCTGGATCTTGTTCCAGCTCCCCTACGGCATTTTCGCCGTCAGCGTCATGACGTATTTCGTCCGCGAGATCTCGGAGCACTACGTGACGCGGGATCTGGGAGCCGTGCGGCGCGACGTCTCTCTCGGTCTCCGTACGACCGCGCTCATCGTGCTGCCCGCCTCTGCCGGTTTCATCGCGCTCAGCGTGCCGCTGAACCGCCTGCTGTTGCAGCACGGCACGTTCTCGGCACGATCGACGCAGCTCGCAGCCGACACGTTCGTTTTGATGGCCATCGGGCTGGGCGCGTACGCGGCGTTCCAGCAGATCATGCGCGCGTTCTACGCGATGCAAGACACGAAGACGCCCTGGATCGTGAATGTCGTCACGAACGTGGTGAACATCGCTACCGCGATACCGCTGTACGTGGTTATGGGAGTTCCGGGGCTCGCACTGTCTCTCGCGCTGTCGTACATCGGCGGCGCACTGTATGGAGCCGTCGTCCTCCGGTCGCGGATCGGAGGTCTCGACGGCGGCCGGTTGCTCACGTCCCATACGCGCATCGGAATCGCGTCCGTCGCAACGGGACTCGTCGCTTGGGTGATCGCCAGAGGCGTCGGGTCGTCGGTCGATCTGGGTCGTTTCACGGGTCAACTGGCTCAGGTAGGCTCGGCTGTTCTCGGTGGCATCGTGACCTATCTGATCGCCGCGAAACTTCTCGGGGTCGACGAGCTGAAGCCGCTCGTCGGCATGGTCGCCGGCCGGTTCAAGAGAGGGGAGGCGATGTGAGGAGCGCGCGCGGAGGCATCGTCCTCGGCTGGATCTTCAAGCTCATCCTCATGCTTGCGATCGTCGCCCTCGCATCCTTTGAAACCGGTGCGATCATCGTCGCGAAGGTAACGGCCGACCGCGTTGCGATCGACGCGGCGTCGGAGGCGGGCAATGTGTTTGCATCGACCAAGGACGAGAACAAGGCGCGCGCAGCGGCCGACCAGGTCGCGGCCAAAGACCATACGACCGTCGTTCGCTTCTCGGTGAGCCGGGACGGAACGTACGTCGAGGTGACGATCCGCAAGAAGGCCTCGACGTTCATCATCCAGCACGTCGGGTTCCTCAAGCGATTCGCCACCGCAGACTCGACGCACGACGGCACCGTTCAGTGACCTCCAAGACTCCCCCACCGGCGCCGGGCGACGTCCTCGGTGAGCGTTACACGCTGAAGCGGAACGAGTGGGTCGGCCCGCTCGGGCCCGTCTGGCTCGCGCGCGACCGCGTCCTGGATCGAGCGGTCCTGGTGCAGCTCCTTCACCCCGCGCTCGCGGCGGATCAGACGACGCGGCGCGCGTTCCAGAAAGCGGCGGCACGCACCGCTCAGATCGGGGGCCCCGGCTTGCTCCAGGTCTTCGACATCGGCGACCAGCCTGCATTCGCCGTCCTCGAGCATGCCTCCGGCGGCCGCCTCATCGACCGGCTGAACGCCGGGCCGATGCGCACCACCGACGCTGCGCGCGCTGCGCTCGCGATCGCGCGCGGGTTGGAATCGCTGCACGAGCGAGGAAGCTGGCACGGGTCGCTGTCGCCGTCCACCGTCCTGTTCGACGAAGAAGGACGAGCGAAGATCTTCGCCGTCGGCGCCGCCGACACGGCGCGCGCGAATCCGAAAGTGGATCTCTCGTCCGAGCAGCCGGTGGAATACCGCACGCCGGAGAAGGACCCGATCCCTGCCGATGCCGACCGGTACGCGCTCGCCGCACTGACGTATCAGATGATCACGGGAAGCCCGCCCGAGAAGGGTGCGCGCGCGCGAACGAAGCGCCGAGGCGTTCCGGTGCAGATAGACGAACTCCTGGCGCGCGCGCTCTCCTCCGATCCGACCGCGCGCCCGAGCCTCGACGAGTTCGAGTCGGCGCTGGCGCCGTTCGCGCGCGTCGTCCCCAAGGATGTGAAGGAGCCACGGTTCGCGATCGCGGAGTTCCGGTGGCTGGTTCCCGTCATCGTCGTCGTCGTGCTGGCGATCCTCGCGCTGACGCTCGGCGTTGAGTTCGCGAACAACCTGGGGAAGAAGAAGGCGCAGCCGACGTCGTCGGCTTCCGCTCAAGCGGCCGCCCTCGAGATCACCGGCGCGCGCGACTTCGACCCGCGTGGGAACGGCAGCGAGAACCCGCAGCAAGTCCCGGATGCGTACGACGGCGACCAGGCGAGCGCGTGGTCGACCCTCGACTACGCGACGGCGGACGTCGGGGGCAAGAAGGGAGTCGGGCTCATCTTCGACCTCGGAAAGGTGGAAGCGATCGGGCGGCTGCAGCTACAGACGTCCCTCCCCGGGTGGGATGCGGAGATCCGGGTCGCGAACCAACAGGGCTCGACCGCGAGCGATTTCCGCCTGGTGAAGTCGATCACCGCGGGATCCGGCGTTCAAACCGTGACGCTTCCGGCCGGAACCAGCGCTCGCTACGTCTTGCTTTGGATCACCCGCTTGGCCGTGAACAACACCAACGCGAATTACCCGTACAGCGCGACCGTCAACGAGATCCGCTTCTACGCCCCGTGACCGGGGCCGCGCGCCCCGGCGGGTATGCTCGCGGCGTGCGCGTCATCGCCGTTTCGGCCGATCAACGAGATCGCTACGACGCTGCCGTCTCCGCCTCACCGCTCGCCGACGCGATGCAGTCGTACGGGTGGGGCGAGGTAAAGCGCGCGAGCGGATGGCAGCCGCTCCGGCTGCTCGTCGAGGACGACGACGGACGGGCGCGCGCAGCGTGCTCTGTGCTTCGTACCCAGCCTGCGAGGGGCATCCCACCATTGCTCTACGCGCCGCGCGGTCTGGTTCTCGACTACACGGACACCGCGGCGCTGCACGCGTTGATCGGCGAGATCAGGCGTCGAGCGGGCCGGGGGTTCATGCTCAAGTGCGATCCGCCGATCGAGGCGGGATCTGAGGCGTCGGCCGCCCTCGAGAAAGCC
>Ga0066660_10000738_pt1 | contig 12432 bp, 10 predicted proteins | sample GraSoiAngelo_109_FD_75177 | JGI IMG/M metagenome (GOLD analysis project Ga0066660, IMG submission 75177) | Grasslands soil microbial communities from the Angelo Coastal Reserve, California, USA - 14_0903_12_20cm | ecosystem: Environmental > Terrestrial > Soil > Grasslands | place: USA...
CGACGACGAGTTGACCGAGCACGCCCGGGACCTCGGACCCAACGGGGCCCGCCACCTGCTCCACCCCGGACCGCAAGTCGTCGGGGCGGCCGAGAGGGCGGTGGGGGCGATCACGCCCCTCGCCGCCCTGGTGGCCGCGCTGGTGTTCGTCTCGCTCCCTCTGCAGGGCGCGGCCCACCGCGTCAGCTCCGACCTGGTCTCCTGGGTCGGCATCCGCACGGCCGATCGCAGCTTCATACCGGACTGGGTGCGTTGGAACTACACCGGCTACGAGCGCAAGGCCGCCTATCCCGAGTACCGCCAGCTGGTCACCACCATGGGCTCGATCGGCAAGACCAACGGCTGCGGGCGGGCCATGTGGGAGTACGAGCCCGAGCTGGACCGCATGGGCACGCCCATGGCCCTCATGCTCCTGCCCTACTGGACCAAGGGCTGCATCGCGTCGATGGAGGGGCTGTTCTTCGAGTCCTCGGCCAGCACCCCGTACCACTTCATCAACCAGTCGGAGCTGTCGGCCTCTCCGTCGCGGGCCGAGCGGGGCCTGCCCTACGGCAACCTCGACGTTCCCGCCGGCATCGCCCACCTCCAGGTCCTGGGGGTCCGCTACTACATGGCCATCTCCCCCCAGGCCCAGGCCCAGGCCCGGTCCGATCCCGACCTGGTCCTGCTGACCAGGACGCCGCCCGCGCAGGTCACCTACAAGAGCGGCACCGAGCAGCGGTCGTGGGAGATCTACGAGGTGCGGGGCTCGGCCGAGGTGGCCCCCATGACCAACCTCCCGGCCGTGGTGACCGGACTGTCCAAGGGGTCCAAGCCGTGGCTCAAGATGGCCGTCGACTGGTACGAGGACCCGGCCCGGTGGGACGTGCCTCTGGCTGCCGGCGGTCCTCCCCAATGGCCCCGGGTCCCGCTGGACCAGGCCGCGTCTGCTCCCCGGGTGCCGACCGCGCCCGTGACCGTCACCGGCATCCGCACGGGCGACGATCGCATCTCCTTCGACGTCGACCGGGTCGGGTCGCCCGTGCTGGTCAAGGCCTCCTACTTCCCCAACTGGCAGGCGTCGGGGGCGCGCGGCCCCTGGCGTGTCTCGCCCAACCTCATGGTCGTGGTGCCCACGGCCCGCCACGTCTCGCTCCACTACGGCTACACGCCCGTGGACGTCCTGGGATGGCTAGTGACCCTGGCCGGTCTGGTCGCGCTGGTGGCCCTGGCCCGGCGGCGTCCCGTCGACTACGGGCCCGAGGCTCCTGACCGCGGGGCGGGCGACGAGGACGAGGCCGGCCGCGTCCGGTCGGAGGGCATCGGCCCCGAGCCCGCGCCCGAGCTCGTCCCCGGTTGAGCGCCGGGGTGGCCGCCCCGGCGCGTGCGGCGCGCTGGGCCCGCTTCGCCGTCGTCGGCGCAGGCGCCACCGCCATCGACATGGGGGCCTTTCTGGCCCTCACCCGCAGCCCGCGTGCCCCGTTGTGGCTGGCCGACGTCATCGCCCTGTTCCTCGCCGCGGCCGCGTCCTACATCGTCAACCGCCGCGTCACCTTCGCCGGTGACTGGCACATGCGGTGGGTGTACGAGCCGGCCGCCTTCGTCGCCATGGCCCTGGCCGCCGGGGCCGTGGACCTGGCTGTCGTGCTGGTCCTGGCGGGGCTGGTGGGGGGAGGGGGCGTGGCCACCCTGACCTGGGTCAAGGCCGCGGGCATGGCGGGCGGCGCCCTGGTGCGCTCCACCGGATACCGCCGCCGGCTGCTGCGCACGGTGCGCGAGCACCAGATGCCCAGCGCCGGCCGACCGCCCCCGCCGGGCCAGCTCCGCTTCAGCGTGGTCGTTCCCACCTACCACGAGGCGGCCCGGATCGGCAGCACCATCGACACCCTGCGTCGGGCCCTGGCCCCCATCACGGCCGAGGGCGAAGGGGGGGCGGTCGAGATAGTCGTCGCCGACGACGGGTCCGACGACGGCACCGTCGACGCCGCTCGGGCCGCGGGCGCCGACCAGGTGGTGGCCCTTCCCCTCAACCGGGGCAAGGGGGCGGCCGTGCGCGCCGGCGTGCTGGCGGCCCGGGGGCGCACGGTGGCCTACACCGACGCCGACCTGGCCTACCCGCCCGCCCAGCTCCTGCGCCTCCTGGCCGAGGTGGAGGCGGGCGCCGACATGGTCGTCGGGAGCCGTCGTCACGTCGAGACGAAGACACTGGTGCAGGCCCGCCGCCTCCGGGAGCTGACGGGCCGGCTGTTCAACCTGCTGACCGGGCTCATCCTGCTGGGCCGCTACCGCGACACGCAGTGCGGCCTCAAGGCCTTCCGCTCCGACGTGGCCCGGGCCCTCTTCACGCGCTCGACCGTCGACCGCTTCGCCTTCGACGTCGAGCTGTTCCACCTGGCCGAGCGCTACCGGCTATCGCTGGTCGAGGTCCCGGTGGAGCTGGCCAACACGGAGCAGTCGAGCGTGCGGGTCGCCCTGGACGCCCTGCGCATGGTGCGCGACCTGATTGTGCTGCGCGCCCGTGTCGGCGGACGGAGCTACGACCTCGCCCCCGACGACGCCCGGCCCCATGCCGTTGACGCAAGGCCGGGAGCCGGGGGGCCCGGGCGATAGGCTCGCCCCCGCACATGGCCGCCCTCGACGAAGTATTCAAGGCCTACGACATCCGCGGCACGGTCCCAGACCAGCTCGACGCCAACCTGTGCCGGGCCGTGGGTGCGGTCTTCGCCCGCTTCGCGGGGGCGGGGTCGGTCCTGGTCGGGCGGGACATGAGACCCTCGGGCGTCGAGCTCTCCCGTGCCTTCGCCGAGGGGGTGACCTCGCAGGGCGTCGACGTCGTCGACATCGGGCTGGCCTCGACGGACATGATGTACTTCGCCTCGGGCAAGCTGGACGCGCCCGGCGCCATGTTCACCGCCTCGCACAACCCCGCGGCCTACAACGGGATCAAGCTGTGCCTGGCCGGCGCCCGACCGGTGGGCGAGGACACGGGTCTGGCGGAGATCAAGGCCGCGGTGGCCACCGGCGAACCCGGTCCCGTCGACGGCCGGCGGGGGACGGTCACCTCCCATGACGTGCTCGACGGCTTCGCCGGCCACGTGCGCTCGTTCGTCGAGGTGTCCACCCTCCGCCCCCTGCGGGTCGTGGCCGACGTGGCCAACGGCATGGGAGGCCTGGTCGTGCCCCGGGTGTTCGCCGGTCTCCCCTTCCGACTCGAGCTGCTGTATCCCGAGCTGGACGGCTCTTTCCCCAACCACCCCGCCGATCCCATCCAGCCCGAGAACCTGAAGGACCTCCAGGCCCGGGTCACGGATACGGGGGCCGACGTGGGGCTGGCCTTCGACGGGGACGCCGACCGCGTCTTCCTGGTGGACGAGCGGGCCCAGCCCCTGTCGGGCTCGTCGGTGACCGCCATGGTCGCCACCGTGATGCTCGAGCGCCATCCGGGGGCGACCATCATCCACAACCTCATCTGCTCCAAGGCCGTCCCCGAGATCGTCCGGGAGCACGGCGGGGTGCCCGTGTGCACCCGGGTGGGGCACTCCTTCATCAAGGCCGTCATGGCCGAGACGGGCGCCGTGTTCGGGGGCGAGCACTCGGCCCACTACTACTTCCGTGACAACTACAGGGCCGACTCGGGCTCCATCGCGGCCCTGGTCGTGCTCGAGCTCATGTCGAGGGAGGGCCGGCCCCTCTCCGAGCTGCGCCGGCCCTTCGAGCGCTACGCCTCCTCCGGGGAGATCAACACCAGGGTGCCCGACCCCCAGGCCGTGATCGAGGGGGTGGCCCGGCACTACGCCGCGGCCCATCCGGAGGCGACCCAGTCACGCATGGACGGGCTGACCGTCGACTTCGGAGACTGGTGGTTCAACCTCCGTCCGTCCAACACCGAGCCCCTCCTGCGACTGAACCTGGAGGCGCGCACGGCTGCGGAGTGCGATGCTCGGGTCCAGGAGGTGATGGCGGTGATGACGGGAGGACCGAACTGATGGCTCTCGACCCCCAGCTGCTGGAGATCCTGGCCTGCCCCGAGGACAAGGGGCCGCTGTTGTACTTCGAGGACGAGGACAGCCTGTACAACCCCAGGCTCAAGCGGCGCTACGCGGTGCGCGACGACATCCCCATCATGCTCATCGACGAGGCCGAGACGGTCGACGAGGCCGAGCACCAGCGCCTGCTGGCCAAGGCCGAGGCCGAGGGCATCCGGCCCACCTTCGACCCCGACGACAGCGGCAAGTGAGCGCGGAGCGGAGCGGCTCGGTGGTCGCCCCCGCCCTGGACACCCTGGGGATGTTCGACGCCACCGCCGGGCTCCCCGAGCAGGTGGAGGAGGCCGTCCTCGGGACCGGGCGCCTCCCTGGCCTGCCCGCCCGCGAGGCGGTGGAGAACGTGGTCGTGCTGGGCATGGGAGGCAGCGGAATCGCCGGGGACCTGGTCCTGGCCGTGGCCGCCCCGTTCATGTCCATCCCCGTCGTGGTGCTCAAGTCCTACACGCCCCCCGCCTTCGTGGGTGAGGGGTCCCTGGTGTTCGCGGTGTCGTTCTCGGGCGACACCGAAGAGACGGTCGAGGCGGCGACCGACGCGGCGTCGCAGGGCGCCAAGGTGGTGGTGGTGACGTCGGGGGGCGAGCTGGGGCGCCTGGCCCAGGGGTGGGGCGCGCCCCTTGTCCCCGTGCCCGCGTCCATCCCCCAGCCCAGGGCCGCCCTGGGGGCCATGGCCATCCCACCCCTGCTGGTGCTGGAGCAGATAGGCCTGTTCCCCGGGGCCAGCCAGTGGGTCCATCTGGCCGTGCGCCAGCTCCGCCGCCGCCGGGACCAGCTCGTCTCCAGCCGCAACCCGGCGGCGGAGCTGGCCCGCCGCATCGGGCGCACCATCCCCCTGGTGTACAGCTCGGGCGCCATCGGGGCCACCGCGGCCCAGCGGTGGAAGACGCAGGTGAACGAGAACGCCAAGACGCCCGCCTTCTGGGCCCTGCACCCGGAGCTGTGCCACAACGAGGTGCAGGGGTGGGGCCAGCACGGCGACGTCACCCGCCAGGTCTTCTCCATGGTCAACCTGCGCCACGACGCCGAGCACCCCCAGGTCATGCGCCGCTTCGAGCTGGTGGAGGACCTCCTGCGCGAGGTGGTGGCCGGGATGGAGGAGGTGAGGGCCGAGGGCGAAGGCGACCTGGCCCAGCTCCTCGACCTGGTCCTCTTCGGCGACTTCGTGTCGCTGTACATGGCCGCCCAGGAGGGCCTGGACCCGGGGCCGGTGCCCGTCCTCGTCGAGCTCAAGCGAGGGCTGGCGGCCCGGTGACCGCCGACCCCCACGACACCCGGCCCGGCCCGTGACCGGCCGCCCAAGCGAGGAGAACCCCAACCGATGAACTTCGACATCGCCGACCCCGCGCTCGCCGATCTGGGCCGGCAGCGCATCGCCTGGGCCGACCGCAACATGCCGGTCCTGACCTCCATTCGGGAGCGGTTCGCCAAGGAACGGCCCCTCGACGGGGTGACGGTGGGCGCCTGCCTCCACATCACGACGGAGACGGCGAACCTTCTGCGCACGCTCAAGGCGGGAGGCGCCACCGTGGTGGCCTGCGCCTCCAACCCGCTCTCCACCCAGGACGACGTGGCCGCCTCGCTCGTGCGCGACGAGGGCATCGCCACCTTCGCGGTCAAGGGCGAGGACAACGACACCTACTACCGCCACCTGGACGCCGTCCTCGACGAGAAGCCCCAGATCACCATGGACGACGGCTGCGACCTCGTGTCGCGCCTGCACATGTCCCGCCCCGAGCAGGCCGCCGGGGTCCTGGCCGGGACGGAGGAGACGACCACCGGGGTCATCCGCCTGCGGGCCATGGAGGCCGAGGGCGCCCTCAGGTACCCCATCGTCGCCGTCAACGACGCCGACACGAAGCACATGTTCGACAACCGCTACGGCACGGGCCAGTCCACCCTGGACGGCATCATCCGGGCCACCAACGTCCTCATCGCGGGCAAGCTGGTCGTGATCGCCGGCTACGGATACTGCGGCAAGGGCGTGGCCAGCCGGGCCCGGGGGCTGGGGGCCCAGGTGATCGTGACCGAGGTCGACCCTCTGCGGGCCCTGGAAGCGGTGATGGACGGCTTCCGGGTCGAGCCCATGGAGGAGGCGGCCCGCGAGGGCGACATCTTCATCACCGTCACCGGCAACCGAGACGTGCTCAGGGCCGAGCACTTCTCGGCCATGCGCGACGGCGCCCTCCTGGCCAACTCGGGCCACTTCGACGTGGAGATCGACCTGCGCTCCCTGGGCCAGCTGGCCGGGGGGGAGCGACGCCGTGAGGTCCGGCCCTTCGTGGAGGAGTTCCTGGTCCCGGGCCCGGACGGCGACCGCAGGGTCATGGTGATCGCGGAGGGCCGCCTGGTGAACCTGAGCGCGGCCGAGGGCCACCCCGCGGCGGTGATGGACATGAGCTTCGCCAACCAGGCCCTGACCGGGGAGTGGGCCGTGGCCAACGCCTCCAGTCTCGAGCACCGCGTCTACGACGTGCCCCGGGAGATCGACAGGGAGATCGCCCGCCTCAAGCTGGAGACGATGGGCGTCGACATCGACAGGTTGACGCCGGCCCAGGAGGAGTACCTGTCCTCCTGGAGGGTGGGGACCTAGGCCGCCGGCGGCCCGACCCGAGCCAAGGGCCCCGGCCCCGGTCCCTGCCCATGGACGACCCCCTGCCGCCGACCATCGAGTGGAGGGGGGACCGCGTTCGCCTGGTCGACCAGCGCCAGCTCCCGGACCGGCTCGCCTTCGTCGACTGCGCCACGGTGGACGAGCTGTGCCACGCCATCGCAACCATGGCCGTCAGGGGCGCGCCCGCCCTGGGCGTGGCCGCGGCCATGGGTGTGGCCCTGGCCGCCACCACCGGCGAGGACGTGAACGGGGCCGCCGAGCGGTTGCGGGCCACCAGGCCCACCGCGGTCAATCTGGCCTGGGGCCTGGAGCGGGCCCTGGCCGCGGCCGACCCCGTCGCCGAGGCCCGCCTCATGGCCGAGGAGGATGTTGACCGCAACCGGCGCCTGGGGGCGGAGGGCGCCGCCCTCCTGGCCGGGCTGGTCCGGGGCGACGACGGCGGCCAGGGCGACGAGGGCGGCCAGGGCGACGAGGGCGGCCAGGGCGATACGCCCGACGCTGCGGGCAGGGGCGGGACCCTGCGGGTGTTCACCCACTGCAACGCGGGCGGGCTGGCGTGCGCTGGTTACGGGACGGCGTTGGGGGTGTTACGGGCCGCCCACGAAGGAGGGATGCGCCTGCACGTGTGGGTGGGCGAGACCCGCCCGGTGCTGCAGGGGGCGCGCCTCACGGCATGGGAGCTGGGTCAGCTCGGGATCCCGTGCACGGTGGTGGTGGACTCCATGGCCGGGTGCCTCATGGCCGGGGGCGAGGTCGACTGCGTCGTGGTGGGCGCCGACCGTGTGGCGGCCAACGGCGACACGGCGAACAAGGTCGGGACCTACGCGCTCGGGGTGCTGGCCCGCCACCATCACCTCCCGTTCTTCGTGGCCGCGCCCTCGTCGACGATCGACCTGAGCTCGGCGACGGGGGCGGCCATCCCCATCGAGCGCCGGACCGGCGACGAGGTCGCCTGTCTCGGGGGCCGGCGCCTCGTCCCCCCGGGGGCGGCCGTCGACAACCGGGCCTTCGACGTGACCCCCGCCCGGCTGGTGACGGCCGTGGTCACCGAAGCGGGAGTGGCCCGCCCACCCTACGGACGGGGCCTGGCCCGCCTCGTCGCCGTCGCCGGCCACCACTCAAGGTGACCGACCGTCGCTCCGACGTCATGGGTGATGCGCGTTCCCTCTGCCGCCGTGCAAAACCGCCCGTCTCTGCCCGAGGGCGTGCTCGAGCGCGTGCTCGCCTGCCCCGACGTGAGGGCCGATGCCGTGGCCAGGGGGCGGGAGCAGGTGGCGGGCGCGCGCTGGCCCTGCTCGGAGGAACTGGCCGCCGCCCTCGTGCGCTCCCTCGTCGACGCCCGCCGGTCACAGGGCCAGCCCGGCTTGTGTGGCCCAAACTGCCTACACTGAGCCATGGGCCGGGCCCCGGTCTGCGGTAGCGAGTCAGGACCACAACAGGCGAAGCTGCGTCTGAGGCGACACCCGACCGCCAGGCACGGTGCGGCCTAGGGGCAACGCCTTGCGCGGCGGTGCCCGGCGCGGGGAGGGACAGGAGGGTGGGATGGACATCGCCATCCACGGTCGCAACATCGAGGTGACCGAGGCGCTGCGCTCCACGGTCGAGGACAAGGTCACGAGGCTGAGCCGGTTCTTCGAGGGCATGGAGCGGGCCGAGGTCAAGTTCTCGGAGGAGCGCAACCCCCGCATCGCCGAACGCGAGGTGTGCGAGGTCACCATGGAGGGCCACGGGCTCATCGTCCGGGCCCGGGCCGCGGCCCCCGACACCTTCGCCGCCGTCGACCGCGTGGTGGACAAGCTCGAGCACCGTATCGAGAAGCTCAAGGGTCGCCTCATCGACCGTTCCCATCCGCGACGGGCCGCGTCGGTAGAATCAGCGCCCGGTGCTGGGGAGCCGGCCTCCGGCGCAGCCGACACAGGCGATGAGACCGACGAGGAGCCGGACGAGCTAGACCAGGGACGGTCCAGGATCGTCAAGACCAAGCAGTTCGCCATCAAGCCCATGACACCCGAAGAAGCGGCCCTCCAGATGGACTTGCTGGGTCACGATTTCTTCTTCTTCACCAACGCGGAGACCGATCGGGCAGCCGTCGTCTACAGGCGCAATGACGGCTACATCGGACTCATCGACGCGACCTGACCAGGGGGACTTCGTGACCGACGTACACACCGCGGCGGACGAGGTCATCCGCGTCCTCATCGCAGACGACCAGGCCCTGTTCCGGCGGGGGTTGTACGTGGTGCTCGGCACCGAGGATGGCATCGAGGTGGTCGGAGAGGCCGAGAACGGCGAGGAAGCGGTGGCCAAGTCCGAGGAACTGGCCCCCGACGTGGTCCTCATGGACGTGCGCATGCCCAAGGTCAACGGCATCGACGCGGCCAGGACGATCAGGGGGATCGCGCCGACGACCAAGATCCTCATGCTCACGGTCAGCGACGAGGAGGACGACCTCTACGAGGCCATCAAGGCCGGGGCCAACGGCTACCTCCTGAAGGAGATCTCCGTGGAGGAGGTGGCCGAGGCCATCCGGGCCGTGGTCCAGGGCCAGAGCCTCATCTCGCCCTCCATGGCGTCCAAGCTGCTCACCGAGTTCAACACCCTGGTGAAGAAGGCGGAGGAGAAGCAGCAGTTCCCCGCCCCCGCGCTCACCAGCAGGGAGCTCGAGGTGCTGCGACTGGTGGCCAAGGGCATGAGCAACCGCGAGATCGCCGACCAGCTCTACATCTCCGAGAACACGGTGAAGAACCACGTCCGGAACATCCTGGAGAAGCTCCACCTGCACTCGCGCATGCAGGCCGTGATGTACGCGGTGCGGGAGCAGCTCATCGATCCCGACGAGGAGCGCCGGCGCTAGAGCCGCCGAACCCACCCGCCCCGCAGTTCGCGTGAGCAAGGTGGTCGTGGTCATGCCCGCGTACAACGCGGCGCGGACGCTGGCCCGGACGTGGCACGCCATCCCCGCCGGCGCGGTCGACGAGGTCCTGCTGGTCGACGACGGGAGCAGCGACGCCACCCTGGAGGAGGCGGCCCGCCTGCCCATCCGGGTCATCGCCCTGCCCCACAACGCCGGCTACGGCGCCAACCAGAAGGTGTGCTACCTCGAGGCCCTGCGCCTGGCGGCCGACGTGGTCGTGATGCTCCACCCCGACGGTCAGTACGACCCCGCCCTCATCCCCGAGCTGGTGGGCCCCGTCCTCTCGGGGGAGGCCGACATGGTCCTGGGCAGCCGCATGCTCGTGCCCGGCGGGGCCCGGGCCGGGGGCATGCCCAGGTACCGGTGGGTGGCCAACCGGTTCCTCACCACGGTGGAGAACGCCGTCCTGGGCCGGTCCTTCAGCGAGCTGCACACCGGCTACCGGGCCTACTCGGCCGCCTTGCTGCGACGGGTCCCCTTCCTGCGCAACTCCAACGACTTCGTCTTCGACTCCCAGATGATCGCCCAGGCCGTGGCCTTCGGCTGCCGGGTGGGGGAGGTGCCCATCCAGACCCGCTACGACTCGGAGGCCTCGTCCACGACCATGTCGGCCAACCTCCGCTACGGGCTGGCCACGCTCTGGACCATGGTCCGCTACTCCCTCCACCGGCGCGGACTCATCCACTCCCAGCTGTTCGCCGCCGAGCCACCACGATCCCGTCGCGGTCGTAGACGACGGTGAAGGGGCCCCCCGCCTCCACCAGGGAGTCGTAGAGGGCGGCCTGGTCGCCGTTCAGGGTGGTGTCCAGGACGAGGAGGTCCACGTCCTCCGGCCGGCCCGGGTGCTCGCCGTGCACACCCCAGTTGACGACCCTGAAGGGATTGGGGAACTCGTAGATCAAGCTCCGGTGGGTGAGGTGGGGCACCAGGTAGTAGGTCGCGCTCACGCCTGCGTTCCCGGGCACCAGGCGTAGGGCCTGGTTCACCGCCGAGTGCCTGGGTTGGGCCTCGGCCCAGACGCCGGTGTGGAACTTGACCCCCAGGGGCGAGGGCGACCAGGCCACGTTGGCCGCCAGCGCCGTGGCCGCCACCGCCCCGACCAGGAAGCGGCGGGCCCCGGCCGACCGGCCCAGCAGGGCGCAGGCCTCCACCGTGGCCAGGAAGACGGCGGCGACGACTATCGAGCTGTAGTGGAAGCGGATGTCGTGGGTGGGGCCGTGGTCGGACACCACGTTGACCAGCACCTGGGGCCCGCCGATGAGGAGCACGGGCAGGGCCACCAGGGGGAGGAAGGCGACGGGCGCCAGCAGCTGACGGTAGTAGGTGAGGCGATCGCCCTTGAAGGCCAGGCGCGCCACCCGGCTCGGGTGCAGCACCATGTTGGCCATGATGCTGCCCACGCTGTTGCCGAAGGCAGAGAAGAAGTTGCTGTAGAAGGTCTCGCCGCTGAGGTGGGGCAGGATGATCCGGGTGCACAGGAAGAACCACGCCGCCCCCGCTCCGCTGGTGGCCAGACCGACCACCCTGCTCCATCGGAGGGCCACCAGGACCCCCAGCACGACCAGGGCCAGGGATGCGTCCTCCTTGGCCAGCAGGGCGGTGGCCGCGGCCGTCGCGAACCACCCCCACCGGCGCCTGGTGGCCAGCCAGTAGGCGAACAGCAGGGGCGTGATGATGAGGGCGTCGGGGTGGAAGTGCCACCAGTTGATCCACTCGAGCGAGGGGTAGAGCAGGAAGGCCCCGGCCAGGGGCAGGGCCAGCCAGCCGTCCCCCAGCCGGTCACGGGCCAGGAGCCACACGGGGAGGGCTCCAAGCGCCATCCACACCGTCTCCACGGCGTAGAGGAAGTGGGGCCCGGCCCCCAGCCAGTAGGCGGGGATGAACAGCACGGTCAACACGTTCACGTGGTGGCCGAAGTAGTTCAGGCCCCGCACGGTCACGAACGGGCGCCTGAATCGGGACAGCAGCCAGATGCCCTGGTCGTAGATACCCATGTCGAAGCCGAAGGTCCCGAAGTTCGACTGCTGTCGCCAGGTCAGGGTCCCGAAGACGGCCACGTACAGCCCCACCAGCCCGGCCAGCACCCCCAGCTCGGGGCGGGGACGCGACCAGGGCCGGCGGCTGGCCTCGGTCGCCACGGCGGCGATGGTAGGGGGTGCCAACTGCTCCCATGGCCGTGGGCGACCCTCAGAGCCGACGCGACCCGCCGGTACAATCGGGCCGATGAGCATCTTCGCCAACCTGCTCCGCGCGGGCGAAGGCCGGAAAGTCAAGGCTCTGCGGTCCCTGGTGCCCGAGATCAACGCCCTCGAGCCCGAGCTGGAGGCCCTGGCCGACGACGCCCTACAGCACAAGACGGTGGAGTTCCGTCAGCGGCTGGCCAACGGGGAGGCCCTGGACGACCTGCTGGTGGAGTCCTTCGCCGTGGTCCGGGAGGCGGCCCGCAGGGTGATCGGCCAGCGCCACTTCGACGTCCAGCTCATGGGGGGCATGGCCCTGCACTTCGGCTGGATCGCGGAGATGAAGACCGGGGAGGGCAAGACGCTCGTGTCCACCCTCCCCGTCTACCTGAACGGCCTCAGCCAGCGGGGCGTCCACCTCGTCACCGTCAACGACTACCTGGCCAAACGCGACGCCGAGTGGATGGGCCAGATCCACCGCTGGCTGGGCCTCACCGTGGGCCTGGTGGTGCCCGACATCGACGATTGGGAGGCCAAGCGCCAGGCCTACGGCTGCGACCTCACCTACGGGACGAACACCGAGTTCGGCTTCGACTACCTGCGCGACAACATGGCCCGCTCCCGGGAGTCCATGGTGCAGCGGGGCCACGTCTACGCCATCGTGGACGAGGTCGACTCCATCCTCATCGACGAGGCCCGCACCCC
>Ga0066660_10000740_pt1 | contig 12426 bp, 10 predicted proteins | sample GraSoiAngelo_109_FD_75177 | JGI IMG/M metagenome (GOLD analysis project Ga0066660, IMG submission 75177) | Grasslands soil microbial communities from the Angelo Coastal Reserve, California, USA - 14_0903_12_20cm | ecosystem: Environmental > Terrestrial > Soil > Grasslands | place: USA...
GAGCGAGAACGTACGCCTCAAGGCCGAGGTGCACGCGCAGTACGAGATCGTGGGGACGAGCCGCGCGGTGAAGCAGGTGATCGAGCGCATCGAGAAGGTCGCGCCGACCGCCGCGCGCGTGCTCATCACGGGAGAGAACGGAACCGGCAAGGAGCTCGTGGCCCGTGCCATCCATGCGCTCTCCCCGCGCGCGCGCGGGCCGTTCGTGGAGGTCAACTGCGCCGCCATTCCGACCGAGCTGATCGAGAGCGAGCTGTTCGGGCACATGAAGGGGAGCTTCACGGGCGCGTTCGCGGATCGCGCGGGGAAGTTCGAGCTGGCGGACGGCGGCACGCTGTTTCTCGACGAGATCGGGGACATGAGCCTCTCGGCGCAGGCCAAGGTGCTGCGCGCACTCGAAGAGGGAGTGATCTCCCGCGTCGGGTCGGGGAAGACGATGGAAGTGGACGTGCGGGTCGTGGCCGCTACCAACAAGGACCTGCAGGCGGAGATCGCGGCGGGCCGGTTCCGAGAGGACCTGCTCTATCGGCTCAACGTCGTGCCCATCGAGGTGCCGCCGCTGCGCGCGCGGCGCGCCGACGTCGCGCAGCTCGTCGCGCATTTCGTGACCCAGATGACCCGAAGCGGCGGGCTTCCAGCCAAACCGTTCGACGCGGAGGCCGTGCAGCAGCTCGCCGCGCGCGACTGGCCGGGTAACATCCGGGAGCTCAAGAACGCGGTCGAGCGCCTCCTCATCCTCGGGACGGGGCCGGCGGTGACGGCGCAGGACGTGGAGCGGATCGCCGGGCTGGGGTCGGCGGACGCGGGGCGCGGCACGACTCCCGCCGATCTCGCCGGGGCGCCGTGGATGCGCGCGGCCACCTTCGAGGAGTTCAAGCAGGTGGCGGAGCGGACCTACATTCTCGCCAAGCTGAAGGAAAACGACTGGAATGTGTCCGTGACCGCGCGCACATTGGATATGCCGCGCAGCAATCTCTACAAGAAGATCGAGCGCTACGGACTGGCTCGGGAGGCGTAGTGGCGGACATCGAGAAGGACCACGACTGGGACAAAGAGATGGCCGAGGTGGACCGGCTGCTCAAGAAGCTGCCGGCGGCGGACCCGACGCTCGGACGACCGAGCGGCGGCGAACGGACCGTCCGCAAGACGGCCGCGGTGCCCGGCGGCGGCTGGAGCAGCGGGGCGGTGCCAACTGCGCGCGATCGGATCGGGACCTGGGCGAAGGTGGCGCTCGGCGTGCTCGTCGGCATCGGCATCGCCCCGGGCGTCTGGCCGTATTCGCACGGCTGTGGTCTCCGGCTGATCTTCTACCTTCTAGGCGTGACCACCGTGATCGCCGCGGGGGTGTGGGCCAGCATTTCATCCTGGAAGCGACGCCTCGGCTTCGCCCACGTGGTCTCGCAGATCCTCATCGTCTGGGGGATCCTCCTCATGACGCGGGAAGTATTGCCGCGCGTCGGCGAAAGGGCGGCAGCCCTGTGGCTGTGCCCCGACGTGCCGCTGCCGCGCTGACACCTGTCACCCGATACCTGACACCTCTCATGCCTGAGAACTTCAAGAACTTCATCGCCGGCGAATGGGTCGCCCCCCGGACCGGCGCGTACTTCGAGAACCGCAACCCGGCGGACTCCGACGACGTGATCGGCTGCTTCCCGCGCTCGGGCCCGGACGATGTGACGCGGGCCATCGCGTCGGCCCGGCGAGGATTCGCGCAATGGTCCAAGACCCCCGCGCCGCTCCGCGGCGAGGTGCTGCACCGCGTCGGCGATCTGCTCGTGCAGCGCAAGGAGGACATCGCGCGCGCCATGACGCGCGAGATGGGGAAGGTCCTGGCCGAGACCCGTGGCGACGTCCAGGAGGGCATCGACACCGCGCATTACGCCCACACGGAGGGCCGGCGGCTGTTCGGTCGCACGGTGCCTTCGGAGCTGCGCAACAAATGGGCGATGAGCTTCCGCCGGCCGATCGGTGTCGCGGGACTCATCACGCCGTTCAACTTCCCGCTCGCCATCCCGACGTGGAAGATGTTCCCCGCGCTCCTGTGCGGGAATGCGGTGATCTTCAAGCCGGCCGAGGACGTGCCCCACACCGCGCACCTGCTGGTGGAGATCCTGCTCGAGGCGGGTCTGCCGCCCGAGGTCGTGCAGCTGGTCCACGGAGAGGGCTCGGTCGTCGGCAAGGCGATGGTGGAGCATCCCGAGGTCCCCGTCGTCTCGTTCACCGGGTCGACCGAGACGGGATCGGTCATCGGCGCGACGTGCGGCCGGATGCACAAGCGTCTTTCGCTCGAGATGGGCGGCAAGAACGCGATGCTCGTCATGGAGGACGCGGACCTGGACCTCGCCCTCGAAGGCGCGCTGTGGGGAGCGTTCGGCACGACCGGCCAGCGCTGTACCGCCACGAGTCGCCTGGTCGTGCACGAGCGGGTGCACGACAAGCTGGTCAAGATGGTGTGCGATCGGGCGGAGCGGCTGCGCCTCGGCTCCGGGCTCGACGCCAAGACCGACGTCGGCCCCCTCATCAACGAGGATGCTCGCAAGAAGGTCGAGTACTACGTGGGGGTGGGGCGCGACGAAGGTGCGCAGGTGCTGATCGGCGGAGAGCGGCCGACGGGGAAGGGGCTCGAGCGCGGGTGGTTCTACAAGCCCACCGTGCTCGCCGGGGTCCGAGCCGGGATGCGGGTGGAGCAGGAGGAGATCTTCGGCCCGGTGCTGTCGGTGATCAAGGTGGCGTCGCTCGACGAAGCGATCGCCGTGAACAACGACGTGAAATACGGGCTCTCGAGCTCGCTCTACACGCGCGACGTGAACGCCGCCTTCGGGGCCATGGGCGAGCTCGACACCGGCATCACGTACGTGAACGCTCCCACGATCGGCGCCGAGGCGCACCTGCCGTTCGGCGGCGTGAAGCAGACCGGCAACGGGCACCGCGAGGGCGGGTGGGAGGTCTACGACTTCTACTCGGAGACCAAGGTGATCTACGTGGACTTCTCCGGGAAGCTGCAACGGGCGCAGATCGACACCGAGATCTGACGCCGCGCGACGAATTGCACCGCCCTGCAATGAGACGGTGATGTCGCTCACACCGGCTGCATTAGCGTGCGGTCGGTGGATCACGAATCGTTGGTGATCGTCCTCTCGACCGGTGGCTCGCCACTCGACGGCGCCGCGCTCAGCGCACTCGCGGAGGTCCGAGTGGCGTGGGTGCGCGTCGAACGCGAGGGCGACGCCGCGTGCCTCGCGGCCCGGGTGTTGCATGGCGACTCCCCGGACCAGTTCCGGGACCGGGTCCGCCGGTGGGCGGGGGCGCGCGGATGGGCGGTGACTGTTGCTTCTGGCGGACCGCTTGGCTAAAGTAAAAGCCATGCATCACTTGGGGGCCCCTCGGCCGGGTAGCGGCGCGCGCACCGCACCGGTGCCCTTCGCCCCCCCTCAGCGCCGCTCCCGGCTGGCGCGATGGTTCGACAATTGGATGCGCTCGCTGGGCATGGCGCTGGTGCTGTTCCTCATCATCCGCACGTTCCTCGTCGAAGCGTTTCAAATTCCCTCTGGCAGCATGGAGCGGACGCTGCTCGCGGGTGATTTTCTGTTCGTCAACAAGGCCGTCTACGGCGCGCAAATCCCCGGCACCCACGCCCGGCTTCCCGGCTTCGAGTCACCGCGGCGCGGTGACGTCATCGTGTTCGCGTACCCGAAGAATCCCGAGCTCAACTACGTGAAGCGGGTGATCGGGGCCCCGGGGGACACCGTGGAAATGCGCAGCGGCGAGGTACGGGTGAACGGCCGGCGGCTGGTGGAGCCCTATGTCCAGCGGGTGGACCCGCGCGACGTGTACGATCCCGAGTTCAACTGGCAGCGGGACTATCTGCTCGGCGGCCCGAGCGTGGCCCGCGACTATCGCCCTACCCGAGACACCTGGGGTCCCCTGGCCGTCCCGGCCGGCAAGTACTTCGTGCTGGGCGACAATCGGGACAATTCCGCGGATTCCCGGTACTGGGGCTTCGTGGACGCGGCCGCGGTCAAGGGACGGCCGCTCGTCGTGTATTTCAGCTACGACCGGGAAGCGCGGGATGCGCTTCCTTGGCTGACCGATATTCGCTGGCACCGGCTCGGGTCGATCATCCGGTAAGCACCGGCGACTGGAGCTCGGGTCCCGAGTCGTGCCGTCGGCTCGGGCCTCTGGAGGGTCTCGTGCGGCGGCGTCGTGCGCGCCTAGAGGGGTGACTCGGCCATGCAATTGAACACGGCGAAACGAGCCTCGTTCGACGAGGGATCGCTCGACCAGTACCTGCGGGAGATCAGCCAGTATCCGTTGATCACCCGCGAGGAAGAGGTGACGCTGGCCCAGCGGATCAAGCAGAGCGATCCGGAGGCGCTGGACAAGCTGGTGCGCTCCAACCTCCGGTTCGTCGTCTCCGTGGCCAAGAAATACCAGAATCAGGGAGTATCGCTCTCGGACTTGATCAATGAGGGCAACCTCGGCCTGATCCGGGCCGCCCACAAGTTCGACGAGACCAAGGGTATCAAGTTCATCTCGTACGCCGTCTGGTGGATCCGCCAGGCGATTCTGCAGGCGCTCGCCGAGCAATCGCGCATCGTGCGCGTCCCGCTGAACCGGGCGGGCACGCTGCACCGCATCGGCAAGCGCTCGGCCTCGCTCCTGCAAGAGCTCGGTCGTGAGCCCACCGTGGAAGAGATCGCCGAAGGGATGGACATCTCCGAGGAAGAGGTGGCGAAGACGCTGTCCATCTCGCAGGCCCACCTCTCGCTCGATGCCCCTCTCACCCCGGGCGAGGACAACAAGCTGCTCGACTATCTCCCGGACACCACGAACCCCGGTCCCGACGACGAGATCTTCGAGCACGCCCTGACGGAGTCGATCGAGGGAGTCCTGGCGACCCTCAAGGAGCGCGAGGCGAAGATCCTGCGACTGTATTTCGGACTGGAGGGCCAGGAGCCGATGACGCTCGAGGAGATCGGCTCGCTGCTCGGCATAACCCGCGAACGCGTGCGGCAAATCAAGGAAAAGGCGCTGGCGCGCCTCCGCCACGTTTCCAGAGCGAGAGCGCTGGAAAGCTTCCTGTTCTAGGCCCGGGGCGGGTACATTACCGCCCTATGGCCGCCTCAGCCTCGTTCGACATCTCCACCGGTGCCGACCTCCAGGAGGTCGACAACGCGGTGAACCAGGCCACCAAAGAGGTGGCTCAGCGCTACGACTTCAAGGGCTCGAAGGCGTCGATCGCGTTCGACCGCGCCAAGGCCGTCCTCACCCTCGTCGCCGACGACGACTTCAAGATGAAGGCCTTGTTCGACGTGCTGCAGTCGAAACTCATCAAACGCAACGTGCCGGTGAAGAACCTCGAGCTCGGAGCCGTCACCCCGGCGGCGAACGACACCGTGCGGCGCGAGATCACGCTCACCCAGGGCATCCCGCAGGAGAAGGCGAAGGCCATCGTCAAGGCGATCAAGGACAAGAAGTTCAAGAAAGCCCAGGCCTCGATCCAGGGCACCGAGATCCGCGTGCAGTCGCCCTCGAAGGACGAGCTGCAGGAGGTCATGGCCTTCCTGCGCACGCAGGATTGGGGCATCGAGCTCAAGTTCGGGAATTACCGCGGATGAAACTGGGCGTCATCTCGCTCGGCTGCGACAAGGCGACCGTCGACTCCGAGCGGCTGGTGGGCCAGCTCGTGGGCCATGGTGCGGTCGTGACCCCGAACCTGCCGCAGGCCGACGTGATCCTGGTGAATACCTGCGGCTTCATCGACGCCGCCAAGCGGGAGTCGATCGACGCCATGCTGTCAGCCGCAAGCCTTAAGGCGCAAGGCAACGTCAGAGCGGTGGTGGCCGTCGGATGCCTGGTCGAGCGCTATAAGAAGGACCTGCAGGAGGAGATCCCCGAGGTGGACCTGTTCCTCGGGTTCTCCGACCTGCATCACCTGGTGCCGGCGCTCGCCGAGCGCGGGCTGATCGACGACCCCCTCGCGAGTCACCCGGGCGTCCGCCAATTCCTCGGGGACGCGACCCACGTTCGTTACCTCAAGATCTCGGAGGGTTGCGACCACACGTGCGCATTCTGTGCCATCCCGCTGATGCGCGGGAAGCACCGCTCGGAACCGCTCGAGCGTTTGGTGCGTGAAGCGCAGGTGCTCGAGGCGCAGGGCGCGCAAGAGATCAACCTCGTGGCCCAGGACCTGGGCCACTACGGCCGGGACCTGGGCCTGGGCGGACCCAAGCTTCCAGACCTGCTCGCAGCACTGCTCGCCGAGACCTCGGTGCCCTGGTATCGCCTGTTATACGTCTACTCGGCGGGTCTCACCGAGCGGCTGGTCGAGCTCGTGGCGCGGAGCCCGCGCATCGTTCCTTACATCGACATGCCGATTCAGCACGCCGCCGACCGCATGCTCGAACGGATGCGCCGCCCCGAGCGTCAAGGCACGCTACGGGAGAAGCTCGGGTGGCTGCGGGCGGCGATCCCGGATCTCGCGATCCGCACCACCTGCCTCGTGGGCTTTCCCGGCGAAACGGACGACGATTTCCGGGAGCTGTTGGCATTCCTCGAGGAGGCGCAGTTCGACCGGCTGGGCGCGTTCTCATACTCTCCCCAGGATGGCACGCGCGCGACCCAGTACCCGGACGACGTTCCCGACGCAGTGAAGCGCGAGCGCCTCGAGGAGCTGCTCGAGGTGCAGCGCGCCATCTCGGCCGAGCGTCTCGCGCGGTTCGTGGGGCGGGAGGTCCGCGTGCTGGTGGACCGTGTGGCCGATCCCGACGAGGAGCGCGCGACGCATGTGGGGCGGGTGGCCTGGCAGGCGGACGACGTGGACGGCGTCACATACGTGGAGCGGGGCGGCTGGGCCGAATCCGGGTGCTTCCTGCGTGCCCGGCTCACGGCCAGCGAAGACTACGACTTCCGGGCGGTCGCCCTGACGTGAGTCGCTCGGAGGAGCTCTTCGAGCGTGCGAAAGCGGTGTTGCCGGGCGGGGTGAATTCACCGGTGCGGGCGTTCCGGGCGGTGGGCGGGACGCCCTTTTTCGTCGCCCGGGCGGAGGGCTCCCGGCTCACCGACGTGGACGGTAGGACGTACCTCGATTACGTCTGCTCGTGGGGTCCGCTGATTCTGGGGCACGCTCACCCCGCGGTGCTGCAGGCGATCCGCGCAGCCGCGGAGCGGGGGTGGACCTACGGCGCGCCGTGCGAAGCCGAGGTCGACCTGGCGGAAGCGGTGCGCCAGCGCATGCCCGCCGTGGAGATGGTCCGGTTCGTGAATTCCGGAACCGAGGCGACCATGGCCGCCCTGCGCCTGGCGCGCGCGGCGACACGCCGCGAGGTGGTCCTCAAGTTCGAGGGCTGCTACCACGGGCACGCGGACAGCTTCCTCGTGAAGGCGGGCAGCGGCGTCGCCACGCTCGGTTTGCCCGACAGCCCCGGCGTCCCCGCCGCGCTCGCCGGTCTCACCCTCACGCTGCCCTTCAACGACACCCGCGCCCTCGGCGAGCTGTTCCGGCGACGGGGTGACACGCTGGCCGCCGTGATCGTCGAGCCGTACGTCGGGAACTGTGGGTTCATCGCGCCCGAGCCGGAGTTCCACACGGCGCTCCGCGCGCTGTGCGACCGCCACGGCGCCCTCTTGATCTTCGACGAGGTGATGACCGGCTTCCGGGTCTCGGCCGGAGGGGCGCAGGAACGGCTCCACGTGCGACCCGACCTCACGACACTCGGCAAGATCATCGGCGGGGGGATGCCGGTGGGGGCGTACGGCGGGCGCGCGGACCTCATGCGGCTGGTCGCGCCCGCAGGACCGGTCTACCAGGCTGGCACGCTCGCGGGAAATCCGGTGGCCATGGCAGCGGGCCTCGCCACGCTGCGCGAGACGGAGCGACCGGGGTTCTACGAGACGCTCGAGCGGCGAACCGCGCGGCTGGTCGCGGGTATAGGGAACGCCGCGCGCCGACACGGGGTCCCGGTCACGACGGGGCACGCCGGCTCGATGTGGGGGATGTACTTCGCGCCCGGCCCGGTCAGGAATTTCGCCGAGGCCAAGGCTGCGGACGCGAGCCTGTTCGCGCGCTGGCACCGGGCCGCGCTGGCGCGCGGCGTGTTCCTCGCGCCTTCGGCGTTCGAGGCAGGATTCGTCTCCAGCGCGCATACCGATGCCGACATCGACACCACCATCACACAACTCGACGAGGCGCTGGGCGAGGCGCGGGCTCGCTAGCGCCCTCGCCCTCGCCGGCGCATGCGGCCGGCCGCAACCCTCCCCCCTCACGCCCGGCGCCGAGCCGGAGCTGCGGATCGGACTCGTCGCCGGTGCGCCCAGTGTCACGTTGGGGGGCGATGGCGAGCTGTTCATCACCGACGACGCGAACGGGGAGCCGATCGGGTCGATCCCGGCGGGGACGGCATGGACGGTCGTGAGCGACACGGTGGGCATCAGGCTCGTGAAACCGGACGGCTCCCGCGGCGAGCGGCGGGGCGGCATCTCTGTGGTGAACGTCACGGAGAACCGCTTCGCGATGGCGAATGGGCGCCGGTATCGCGGGCGGTTGAACGTGCGGCGCGATTCCGAGGGACTCACCGTGACGAACCGGGTACTCGTCGAGAGCTATCTGGCGGGGGTGATCGGTGGCGAACTGGGACCCCGACGGGCCGACGAACGCCAGGCGATGCTCGCACAGGCCGTGGTGTCCCGGACGTTCGCGCTCAAGAACCGGGGCCGCTGGGAACCCCAGGGCTTCGATGCCTGGGCCGATGTGCGGGACCAGGTCTACAGCGGGATCGCGGGGGAGACGGCCGAGGTGTGGGGTGCCCTGCGCGCTACCCGGGGAGAGGTGCTCCGCTATAACGGCGATCTGATCTACGCCTACTTCCACTCGACCTGCGGATTCTCGACCGCCGGTGCGGACGAGGCATTCAAGACCGCCCAGAGCCAGTCCTACCTGCGGCCTGTCTCGGACGCGTCCGGGGGCGGCCACTACTATTGTGAGCTCTCCCCGCGGTTCCGCTGGCGCGAGGAATGGGACGGCGCGAAGCTGCGCGCTATATTGTCGCGGACGCTTCCCGCGATGATGAACGCAGGCGGAGGCGGGCTGCAACGCATCACCGATATCGCCGTCACCCGCACGACGGCCTCGGGCCGGGTCGGCGAGCTGCGCATCGTGTTCGAGCACGGAGACGTGCGGGTGCCGGGCCCCGACGTACGCGCGGTGCTGCGGCCCGCGCCCGATCAGCTGCTCGGCAGTACGTCTTTCCAGCTCTCGGTGACGAAGGACGGCGGCCAGGTCAGCCGGCTCGTCGCGGCGGGCGCCGGGTGGGGTCACGGTGTGGGGTTCTGCCAGTGGGGTGCGGTGGGCCGGGCCCGCGCGGGCCAGGACTACCGCAAGATCGTCACCACCTATTTTCCGGGGACCAATGTTGAGCGCCTTTACTGAGGCGGTCAGGCGGTCAGGCGGACGGGCGGTCTGTCTGGTCGCGATTCTCCTGACCGTCGGGCGGCCGGACCGCCTGTCCGCCCAGGGTTTTCTCTCGCAGTTCTCCTACGACAACCTCAAGCCGAGCGCGCTCCAGCTCGATCTCGGCCCGGTCGGTGGGAACAACATCCGGGGCACGCTCACCGGCGGCCTGCGGCTCGATTACGGATTCATTGCGCCACACGTGCGCGTGTTGCTCGGCGTCTCGTATTACAAGGCCGATTTCAGCTCGGCCGCGCGCGCGCGCTTCGAGCAGCGCCTCAAAAGCGTCGTGATCGATCCATCGGCGGACGACACGATCCGCCTGGGCCGCATTACCTGGAGCGACGTCACTGGGGACGTGGACCTGCAGTACGTCCTGCCCCAGGGGCGGGCGGTGATCACATACCTGGGGATCGGGCTCGGCGCCCACATCCGGCACGGCAGCGGTCCCGCCATCAACGGCACCTTCGTGCAGGATGCGCTGAACTCGATCACCGCGGGCTTGAACGGCACGATCGGCGCCGAGGTCGGGGCCAACCGCTGGCGGTTCACGCTCGAGGCCCGCGGCGTCCTGTCGAGCGGTGTGTCCACCGGCTCGCTACGCAGCGGCGTGATGTACCGTTGGGCGGGCTCGCGCGACAAGAGACCCGGGACGCCGAAGTGAGCGACCCGGTCCGCGTGGCGGTGATCGGTGCGGGCGCGATCGCTCAGGTCGCCCACCTCCCGGTGCTGCGACGCTTGTCGGGCGTGGAGGTCTGCGCCATCTGCGACTCGGACTTGGGTAAGGCCCAGGCCCTCGCGGGGCGATTCGATGTCAAGGAGACGTTCGACGACATCGAGGAAGTGCTCAAGTACGCTCGTCCCACTGCGGTCGCCATCTGCACGCCGAACCACCTCCACGAGATCCACGTCGTCTCCGCCCTCGCGGCCGGTGCGCACGTCCTGTGCGAGCGGCCGCTGGCGCTTACGCTCGCCGGTGTGGAGCGGGTGCTGCAAGCGAGCGAGAAGTACGGCCGGCGCGTGATGGTCGGGATGAACCACCGCTTTCGATCCGACGTGCAGGCGGTGCGCGGCTTCCTCGCGGGCGGGGACATCGGCGTGCTGCAGGCGATCCGCTGCGGCTGGTACACGTTCCAGCCGAGTCGCAACCTGGTGGCGTGGCGGCTGCGCCGCCAGGAGGCCGGCGGCGGCGCCTTCCTGGATCTCGGCCTGCAGCTGCTCGACCTCGGACTCTGGCTCGCGGGGTGGCCGGCGGCCAAACGCATCGCGGCGCACACGATGGGGCAGGGAAAAGACAGCGTGGAGGACATGGCGACGGCGCTGGTGGTGTGCGAGAACGGCCTGTCGCTCTCCATCGATGTGAGCTGGCGTCACATGGGTGAGGCCGAGCGCTTCTGGTTCGACCTGGTGGGGACCAAAGGGTCGGCCCGGGTCCAGCCGCTGCGGGTGTTCAAGGAGATGCACGGGTCGGTCACCGACGTGACGCCCACCGGGGCGAGCGGGCGCGAGACGCCATTCGCCCAGTCCTACCGCGCCGAGTGGACGTATTTCCTCGCCGTGATGAAGGGGGATGTGAACGCCCCGCCGCCGCGCGACCAGCTCGCCCTGCACCGCGTGCTGGATGCCGTCTATCGCTCGGCCGACGAAGGGCGCGACGTACTCCTGTGACGACGCCGACCCGACAAGCCGCGGCCCTGGTCGCGTTGGGCGCCGCTCTCCTCGCCGCCAGCTACCCCCCGTTCCGTCTCCCCGTCGTGAGCTTTCTCGCCGTCGCACCGGCGGTCGTCCTGCTGCGTCGGTTCGAACGCGAGGGCGACGCGCGCGGCGCATTGCGCTGGGGGTTCTGGTATGGCTTCGTGACCCAGGGCGCCGTGCTCTACTGGCTCGTGGTGGCGCTGTGGCACTTCACCCCGCTGTCGGCGCTCGGCTATCTCGCGACGATCGTGCTCTTCGGCGTGTGGCATGCGCTGCTCTTCTGGCTGGTCGTCCGCGTGCGTCTCCGCCTGCCCCTCATGCCGCTGGCGATCGTGTTTCCCGTCGTCTGGACCGCGGTGGAATGGGCGGTGGGCCATCAGGGCGACATTCGCTTTCCCTGGCTCGGCCTGGGCAGCTCGCTCACGGATGCCGCGGTGCTCGTGCAGTGGGCCGACCTGGCGGGCGCGCGGGGAGTGACCCTGTGGCTCGCCTGGGCCAACGTGATGATCGTGGAAGCGATGCTCGGGAGAAGGGAGCAGGGAGCAGGGAGCAGGACGCTCCAGTGGCGTCCGGCGCTCACGGTGCTCGCCACGATCCTCGCCGCCTGGGGGTATGGCGCCTGGCGCACGCGCACGCTCCCGGTCCGCGAGCTCGGCACCGTGGGACTCATCCAACCGAACGAAGGCTTCCGAGAGAAGTGGGATCCGCGGCACGCGGATAGCGTGGTGGCGAAGCTCGTCACGATGTCGCGCGCGCTCGAGGCGCGCGGCCCGGTGGCGCTCATGGTCTGGCCGGAGGTAGCGATCCCCGGCTACCTGCAACCGGCCTGGGACTCGAGCATCGCCGGGCTCGCGCGCGAGAGCCGGACGCCGATCCTCGCCGGCGGGATCTACGGCGAGAATCACCCCGACGGGTCGTACGACTATTTCAACGCCGCCTTCTACTTCGATTCGTCGGGCAACTGGCGCCGATATCCGGTCTACGAGAAGCACTACCTCGTGCCGGTTGTCGAGCGCGTGCCGTTTGTTCCCGCGCGGCTCATGCAGAGCGTGCCCGGCGTAGGGCGCTGGTCCGGCGGATTCGGGCGCGGCCGGAGCCTCCCCGTGTACTGGAATACCCTGGGGCGCTTCGGCGTGATGATTTGCTACGAGTCGGCCTTCGAAGATCTGGCGCGCGGGTACCGGCGCAGGGGCGCCGAGTTCCTCGTGAACATCACCAACGATGCGTGGTACGGCCGCACGGCCGGTCCGTACCAGCACGCGGCGCATCTGGTCATGCGCGCC
>Ga0066660_10000742_pt1 | contig 12422 bp, 10 predicted proteins | sample GraSoiAngelo_109_FD_75177 | JGI IMG/M metagenome (GOLD analysis project Ga0066660, IMG submission 75177) | Grasslands soil microbial communities from the Angelo Coastal Reserve, California, USA - 14_0903_12_20cm | ecosystem: Environmental > Terrestrial > Soil > Grasslands | place: USA...
ATGAATGTTTTCCTTGGCGTCAGGCGGAGTCGTTTTCTCGAAGTCAGGTGTATCCAACCCTGTCCAATGCTTCTTCTCGACATCCCACCAGACCAACTTCTTGCGTTCACTCCACGGCTTGCCATCGGGACGCGCCGACGCCCGGTTATAAATGATCCGGCAATCATTCGGCCATGCAAAGCCCCAACCGTGCCCCAGATATCCCTTTGGTTCACGTTTATTTGCCTTATTCTCTCCGGGCCGCGGGAATACTCCCGAATAGATCCAGCAGCCGCACGTAGTGCTGCCATCATTCTTCAGCGCCTTAAAACCTTCCAGTAACTTCCCGTCAGGCAGGCTGCGCCCATTGATCTCCTGAAGAACTTCCTCAACATCCGGCTCGGCGTGTTCGACACGCGTGGAGTAATTCCAGGTAAGCGCGTTCAGGCCACCGTTGCGCGGTCGCGTATCATTCTTGGCTTTCTCTTTCAATCGCCGTCCCAGGTGATACATGAACCAGGTTTCGCTGCGAGCATCCCCTGGAGGTTCCACCGCCTGATTGCGATATTGCAGCAACCGCTGCGTATTGGTAAAGGTGCCATCTTTTTCCGCCGTCCCCGCCGCGGGAAACAAAAACACTTCCGTGGCGAGGTCGTCCGGCGACAACTCACCTCGTTCCGTTTCCGGCGAGTCATACCAGAACGATGCTGTCTCCGTCTCCACCATATCTCTCACCACCAGCCATTTCAGTTTGGCGAGAGCCTTGCGTTCTAGTCGCCCATTGGGTGCGCCTACGGCCGGGTTCTGTCCCATGACGAATAAGCCTTCCATCTTGCCTTCGGCCATCTCAAGCCAATAACCGAAGTGCGAGTGGTCCCCGGTAACCCGCGGCAGCCAATTGAAGCCGAACTCGTTTTCCGCATTGGCGGCCTCGCCGTAATAGGCTTTGAGCAGGCTTATAAAGTACTTGTCAAAATTAGCCCACAGCCCGGTGCGGGCTTTATGTTTCTTAATGTAATCCTTTAAGTTGTGAGAATCCGCCTCGAAGACGGGCATCGGCAGGTAGCCTGGGAGGATGTCATAAAGTGTAGGGATGTCGGTCGAGCCCTGAATCGAAGCATGCCCGCGAAGCGCCAGAATTCCGCCACCCGGTCGCCCAATGTTTCCGAGAAGCAGTTGCAGGATTGCAGCCCCACGGATGATCTGCACACCCTTCGAATGCTGCGTCCATCCCACGGCGTAACAAATCGCAGCAGTCTTCTCCGGTCCCGAGGCGGAAGTAAACGCTTCCGCTGTTTTCAAAAACACTTCTTTCGACACTCCGCAATAGCGTTCGACCATCTGCGGGGTGTATCGCGAGAAATGACGTTTCAACACCTGGAAGACGCAGCGCGGATGTTCCAGCGTCGGATCAGCTTCAAACTTGCCCGCATCCTCCGCTTCTCCGCCGCGATCTTTGCCGTGTCCGCCGCCTGCGTCTGAGTGACCGGCTTTTTCGCCTCCGCTATCCTTCGACGGCGCGCCCTTGTACAGCCATGTCTCCGGATCGTACTTCTTCTTGTCCGCATCCCAGCCGGAGAACAATCCGTCCAAGTCCTCGGTGTCGCGAAAATCATCGCGCAGGATCGTGGACGCATTCGTGTAGTTGACTACGTAGTCCCGGAACTCTTTTTTATTTTCGAGGACGTAGTGAATAAGCGCCCCAAGAAAAATGATGTCGCTCCCGGCGCGCAGGGGAACCCAGATATCCGCCATAGCTGATGTGCGGTTGAAACGGGGGTCAACGTGGATAATCTTCGCCCCGCGCTCTCGCGCCGCAATCACCCACTGGAAGCCTACCGGATGGTTTTCCGCCATCGACGATCCCATGATAAGGATAGTATCTGCGTTGGCCAGATCCTGTTGTGCGGTAGTCGCGCCGCCGCGCCCGAAAGAAGTCCCCAGACCGGGGACGGTGGAGCTATGTCATATTCGGGCCTGGTTGCTGATGCACACCATCCCCAACCCGGCAGAGAATAGTTTCTTGATCAGATAATTCTCTTCATTGTCGAGCGTCGCTCCGCCCAGATGACCGATGGCTTTGGTCTGCATGAGCGATGCGCCGTGTCGTGTTTCCTGGAATGTGCGGTCACGGGTGTCCCACAGTCGATCGGCCACCATGTCCATGGCCGATTCAAGATCGATTTCCTCCCACCGCCGCGAATACGGACGACGATACTTCACCTTTGTTTGTCGGCCAGAATGGGTATGCAACTCGTAAGTGTCCGCGCCCTTGGGACAGAGATGTCCGCGCGAAATAGGCGACTCAGGATCGCCCTCGATGGAAATAAGTTTCCCGTCCCTGTGGTAGACGAGCTGCCCGCAGCCTACGCCGCAATAAGGGCAGATGGACCGCGTAACTTCAGCGCCGTAATGCTTGGGGCGCAGATTCCGCGTGTGTTCAGTCATCGCCTCAGCGCCGGTGCCGTCGGCACCAGTCTGAAGTTGGCGGATGAGTGGCCAGCGGGAAAGCAAATCATTAAGCACAGCGTGCCTCCATGCAGTTTCCCAAAACCAGCAAAAGCATAATACATCTCAGATGATCTCAGCAGCGCCCGCGCTGCCTGAGCAGAAAAGGCCGGTGTGGGGCGGACAGGAGTGTCCGCCGCCGTTGACTTTGACTCCCGTAACTGTTGCCATCCTCAATACATCCTGCATTTTCCCTCTTCCCGCGGCGGACGCGAATGTCATAATCGCGTCGTCACGAGGAGAATCACCATGCGGATCATAAAGAAGATCGTGGTCCCCCCGGCAATCTGGGCTTTGATGCTGGCCATGACGGTTTCTGCCGCGCAGGCCGTCACGATCATGTGCGCCGACTACGGAGTCGAAGGCAACCGCATCGATGTGACCACTCGAGTGCTCTCGATGGTTCAAAATGGATATCTGAATTTCCGCGTGACCAACTATGACCTCGGCGGCGATCCTGCCCCGGGCCAGATCAAAGAATTTCGTATCCGAGGTCGGGACCGCAGAGGCTATATCCAGGATTACAATTTTCATGAAAAAGATACGGTGAACTTGGAAGTGAGCGGCGGCGCTCAGAACTTTCCGCCCCTTCGTGGCGGAGGAGGCTCAAGCCAGTGGCAAGGCCGCCTCTCTCCCGACGACCAGGACCGCTTCGACAACTACTACACCCGCTGGCTGACCTATCGCAGCGAGAACAATCAGGGAGAAGTCCAGAGCATGCGGAATCGCATGCTTGAGGTTTATAACCATTACGATATCCCCACTAGTGTTCCTTTCAACCAGGTGGCATCGCCCAACGTGGCTCAGCCAGAGGCCGGTCCCTACCCCGGTTCCAACAATGGCTACAACGATCTGCGGATTTTACAGGGTACCTACGGCACGCCAAGTCACAGTATTAACGTCACCGCCAGGCTGCAGGCGATGGTGAGTAACGGAAACCTTAGCGTGCATGTGAATAACGATTCTATGGGTGGCGATCCCGCCCCCGGAAAGCACAAGGACTTGGTGCTGGTGTACAGCTATCGCAGCGAGCGCCGCAATGTGACGGTCCCAGAAAGCGAAGACCTGCGAATCCCGTAAGGCTCTGGATTCTTAGCTGGCTCTTTGCTTAATTCCTTAGCGGATTTCCATGCATCCATTATCATTAACTATCACATAATCAAAAGAGGGAATCATGCCTGAACCAACCTATGAAGAACTAAAGGCTCGTCTTGCCGATCTGGAAAAACAAGGCGCCCGGCGCACCGGCAATCTGGAATTCAGGGTCAGTGAAAAGGGCGGCGTCAGTGTCTACGGACTCGGCCGTTTTCCCGTCACGCTGTATTACGAGCAGTGGACCCGCCTCCTGGAAGCTTTCGACAAACTTCGGGAATTCCTGGAAGAAAATAAATCCAAACTTAAATTGAAAGGACAGTAGGCCCGTCGCGGAGCGGCGAAAGAGTCTAGCCCACGGCGCAACATAGCACGTCACAAGATAGAGCCAAGCCGTGCGGTGGGAAACATTGTCATTGCCAACAGATCTCGACCGGGAACAATTCTTATACCTGACAACGCGGGGCCGCAAATCAGGAAGGCCGAGGCGAATCGAAATCTGGTTTACTCAGCGCACGGCTGGCTCGCAAAAACCCCGCTTCTACATCATCGCCGAATATCCGACTGCCAACTGGGTGCAAAACATCCGTGCGCATCCCGCGGTCCAGGTCCGTGTGGCTGGCCAGAGCTTTTCCGCTCACGCCCGGGTTATCTGTGCCACCGATGAACCCAGCCTGAATCACGCTGTACAGGAACTTTCCCGCCAGAAGTACGGCTGGGGAGATGGCCTGGTGGTGGAGCTGATCCCTGCCGACGATAGTTCCCTATAAACGGAAACCGGAGCAGCATATGCTGCTCCGGCCGAGTCCTTTTTGGCCTTTGCTTCAGACCGTCAGGGTTTCCACGAAATGTTCCGCGAGCGTGGTTTCCACCTTGTAGAGCTTGTAGCTGACCGGGGTGTTCAGATATGGCTTCAGGATTTCATGCACTCTGGGATACGTTTCGCGCTCAAAGCGCTCCGCGTCCCTTTTCTCTGTCCACAGGCTGATGCTGACCACCTTGCCAGCTTCGTTCTCCGGGAATAAAGGCAGGATCTCCAGGAAACCACTCTGCTTCTTCAGAATGGGAAGAACTTGGTTACGCAGCGTCTTGATCAACTCTTCTTTCTTTTCGAAGTCGGGAATGAATTCGACTATACGGGCAAACATTGAATATCTCCCTTCGTAACGATTTTTTGCTGAAGACCGAAGTACCTCGTTGGACCTGGGTGCTCACGAGTCTTCATTGTCAAGCAAAACAACCCTAGGCCTGGTTCGGTCGCGAAAGCAGTGATCCGCCGTACAGAACCGTGTGACTGAAAACACAATCAGTGGCTTGGAATCTATAATCCTTTCGTATGTCGTCCGACGACATCCTAATTGCACCGCCCCCTCCTGCCGATGCCCGCCTTCGCTATGGCGCCGATCCCAATCAATTCGGCGACCTGCGCGTCCCCAAGTCCAAGGGACCTTTCCCCGTCGTCATGAACATCCACGGCGGGTTCTGGCGCGCCAAATACGATCTCGCTCACGCCGGCCATCTCTGCGCCGCTCTGACAGCTAAGGGCGTGGCAACCTGGAACCTGGAATATCGCCGCGTGGGCAATGCAGGCGGAGGCTGGCCCGGCATATTCGAAGACATCGTCAACGGCTACCGTTTCATATCACAAAACGCCAACCGCCATAATCTGGACTCGCAGCGCATGGCCGTCACCGGCCACTCCGCCGGCGGACAGCTTGCCCTATGTCTCGCCGCTCGCGAAACGTCTGTAAAAAACGTCGTTTCACTGGCCGGCGTCGTAGATCTCCAGCAAGCCTGGGAACTTCACCTGAGCAACAACGCGGTCGTCGATTTTCTAGGCGGGAAACCTGATGAAGTTCCAGAGCATTACCACGAAGCCGATCCGATGCGCTTAAAAATCCCGAAAGCCGTGCAGTGGCTAATCCACGGCTTAGCAGATGACGTCGTGCCGGCGAATCTAAGCCGCGAGTATGTCCAGCAGAAAAAGGCAAATGGTGAAGATGTTCACTTGTTGGAGATCGCAGCCGCCCGCCATTTCGATGTGATCGATCCACGATCAGCAGCCTGGCCCAAGGTCGAGCAAACCATCCTGCACCTGATTCAAGCTTAGTGAGGATTAGAACTCGATGTAGGCGCGGGCGTCCTCGCCCGTGCTACTTTTGTAAACTTCTGCTGCAGCGATTAAGCGCAGTTCCTCAGCACCAGCGCCGAATTCTTTGACCCAAACGCAATGCAATTGCAGATCGCATGTTCGACGTCAACTTTCCGCCCCGCCTCAGGCACGTAATCCAGATCACATTCCACATCCGGCGTCTCCAGATTAATCGTCGGCGGAATTTGTCCATGACGCATGGCCACGATCGTCGCCGCCACGCCTGCCGCTCCGCAGGCTCCCTGCGGATGTCCGATCTGTGCCTTCAACGCCGACATCGGCACTCTCGGCGCATACTCGCCTAGCGCCAGTTTCAGAGCCTGTGTCTCAATGCGGTCGTTCAGCTTGGTCGAAGTGCCATGCAGGCTGACGTATTTCACATCCTGCGCACCGATACCTGCCTCCTGCATCGCCAGCGAAATCGCGCGTGCCGGCTCCTCACCGCACTCCTTGAGCCGTACTCGATGAAATGCCTCGCAGGTCGAACCATACCCGCAGACTTCCGCCAGCATCTTTGCCCCGCGCGCCTTGGCGTGCTCATACTCTTCCAGCACAAACATCCACGCGCCCTCGGCCAGCACAAACCCATCGCGGTCCGCGGAGAATGGCCGCGACGCCTTCTCTGGCGCGTGATTCCAGGAGTCGGTAAGAATTTTCATCAGGATAAAGCCTTTTACGATGCCTAGCGCTATGGGCGCATCCGCTCCGCCGGTCAGCACCATGTCCAGCCGCCCCGACTGAATCTGCCGCAGTGAATAGCCCATCGCATCGGTCGACGACGTGCACCCCGAAGTGATCACGTGGCTGGGGCCGTGCAAGCCGAAACGAATGCTGACGTCACTCGACAACGTTCCCATCACGCTCGTAGGCACGCAGAACAGACTCATCTGCCGGTATTGCTGCCGAAAAAATAAGCGGTATTGCTCCTCAGTAAATTCCTGTCCACCGCCCCCCGAGCCCATGATCACGCCGAAGCGCCGCTTCTCGTGCAGGGACAGCAAAGGTGGATCAACTCCGGCATCTCTGAAGGCCTCGCTCGCAGCCGCCAATGCCAGCGGCAGAACTCGCGACACATGCTTGCGTTCCCGCTTTTCCACCCAAGCCAGTTCGTCAAAGTCGCGAACCTCGCCCGCAACCTGCACCGGGATCTCGCTGGCATCGAAATGCGAAATGCGGCGGACGCCGCTACGTCCCGCAAGAATGGCGTCCGCAAATGCCTGGTTGCCAATGCCATTCGGACTGACCGCTCCCATACCCGTGACTACCACACGTCGTCTCAAAATTTGCCTCTCTTCATCGCGCAAAACTATATATGAAGTTAAGATGCAACTTCGCGCTTACGGAGTGGCATTCCCCGCCAATTCAGACCTGTCAAATTCTTTTGACAAGGTGATGACATTCCGCACGGGCAACCGTGCTAACGCGCCGTCCACCCGCCATCGATAAGAATTGTGTGCCCGGTGATGAGCGATGCTGCCGGAGACGCCAAAAACACCACGGCGCCGGCAACTTCCACTGGTTCACCAATACGGTGCAGCGCCGCGATGCGCTCCTCCACGTCCGCGCGAAATTCGGGGTTGGAAAGACATTCTTCCGTTCCCGGTGTGCGGTTAAATGTCGGCGCCACCGCATTCACCCTGATATTGTGTTTGCCCCATTCCACAGCGAGGCATTTGGTTAAGTGTGCAATGGCAGCCTTGGTCATACAGTAAACAGATTCCGTTGGCAACGCCGCAAACCCCGCCTGGGAACTCATGTTCACGATGCACCCGCGCTTCTGGCGAATCATGACTCGTCCCGCGGCCTGGCTGGCAAAAAACGTTCCCTTCAAGTTCACTGCCAGCGTCAAATCAAAATCTTTCTCTGTCACATTTTCCGCAGGATTCTCCGGAGCCAGCCCGGCATTGTTGACCAGGATATCGATCCGTCCGATGTGCCCGACCGCCTCATCAATCGCCCGGACAATCTGATCCATCCGCGTCATGTCCATTTGCAACGGCAGCGCGCGCCGCCCCATGGCTTCAATTTCCCGCACCAGGTCGGTCCCCGTGCTCACATCACGCAAACCCAGCGCCACATCTGCTCCGGCATTGGCTAGCGCCAGCGAGATAGCCCGTCCCAGGCCGCGTGCAGCGCCCGTTACCAGGCCGACTTGGCCAGTTAGATCGAAGCAGGGCAAGTCGTTCATCGGTTCTCCATAAGCCGCCAAAACAGGCTTGTGCTCGTACAAAGCGGGAACCGAATTATAATCGCCGTTCCGCTCTGGTTGTGACGCGGCATTGGATTTTGTCAATAGCAGCAGAAGGGAAGAAAGAAAGAAGGATTCTTGGCCTACGACGACCTGCGTCAATGGATTACCGCGCTAAGACGCGCCGGTGAATTGAGAGAGATCCATACCGAAGTCGACCCAATCCTTGAGATCGCCGAAATCACCGACCGCGTATCGAAGGGAAAGTATGACAAATCCGCGGACAAGAGTGTCCGCGCCACCCAAGCCGGCGGTCCCGCTCTGCTCTTTCAGAATCTTAAAGGCCACCCCGGTGCGCAGGTGTTGATAAATCAATTCGGCTCGCAGCGCCGTATGAACCTGGCACTCGAAGTAGAATCACTCGACGAGGTTGCCGATCGCATCCGCCACTTCATGGACGTCAAGTCTCCCCAGGGCTTCCTCGACAAAGTCAAAATGTTGCCTATGCTCGCAGAAATGGGCAAATTCTTTCCCAAGACGGTGGCCACAGGCCCGTGCAAGGAAGTCATCAAGCATGACAACTTCTCGCTGCTCGATTTCCCCATCCTGCAATGCTGGCCCAAAGATGCAGGACGCTTCATCACATTACCCTGTGTAATCACGCGCGATCCCAAAACGGGCAAGCGCAACGTCGGTATGTACCGCATGCAGATCTTTGACGAGCGTACGACCGGCATGCACTGGCAGCGTCAGAAGATCGGCGCAGAGCACTATCGCGAGGCGCTGCGGCGGGCTGCCGTTGAACACGATGTAGGCGCAGCCGTCCTCGCCCGTACGACGGAAATGCCTGCGGCAGCAAAACGCGCTGCCGTCGATATCATGGCCCGCTCTTCCGGAGGCTCCGTCCTGGCAGACGGCTCTCGCCCCGGTGGGAAAATGGAAGTCGCCGTTGTCATCGGCACCGATCCTGCGATAACGTTTTCCGCCATCGTTCCCGCGCCCCCCGATGTCGAGGAATATCTGATCGCAGGTTTCCTGCGCCAGAAACCCGTCGAATTAGTGAAGTGTGAGACGGTTGACCTTGAAGTTCCCGCCACTTCAGAGATCGTGCTCGAAGGCCACGTCCACCTCGACGAACTCCGCACTGAGGGCCCCTTCGGCGATCACACCGGCTTCTACTCCCTCGAAGATCAATACCCGGTCTTTCATGTCGCCTGCATCACGCATCGCAAAGATCCGATCTATGCCACCACGATTGTCGGCAAGCCTCCAATGGAAGACGGTTGGATGGGTAAAGCTGTGGAACGCATCTTCCTGCCGCTGATGAAGCTCACCATCCCTGAGATCGTGGACATCAACCTGCCAGTCGAGGGCATCTTCCACAACCTGATGCTGGTCTCGATCAAGAAGTCTTACCCCGGTCAGGCGCGCAAAGTGATGAACGCCATCTGGTCGCTGGGACAGGCGATGTTCACCAAGTGCATTATCGTGGTAGATGAAGACGTCAACGTGCAGGACATCGGCGAGGTCACACTCAAAGTCCTCAACCACATCGATCCCGAGCGCGACATTCAATTCACCCTCGGCCCCATCGATTCGCTCGACCACGCCTCGCGCCTCCCCAATTACGGCTCAAAGATGGGTGTAGACGCCACTCGCAAATGGGCCAGCGAAGGCTTCACCCGTCCCTGGCCGGATGAAATTCTTATGGATGAAAAGACTAAGGCGGTGGTGAATGGGAAGTGGAAGGCGTTGGCGAGAGAACTTGGGTTAGAGTAACGGATCACCCGGCTTTTCGGCTTGGACCCCTTCGCCGGCGTCCACAACTTCCAGCCACGTTCTTGGAGCAGGGCTTCCAGCGGATGAATTCGCTTCTGTCCCGGCTTCCATCCACTATTATGGCAGTGACTAAGCAAGATGCCTTGCTCGGTCAGGCGTGATGCTAGCGCATCTATCGCTTTCCCGACCTCCTGATTCGAAAAAAGCTGCAAGGTGCGCCGTTCGATGATCACATCGAATGGGCCTGGGCAGAGTGCCGGATCCAGAATATTCCCGACTACAAACTCCGCTCTCCCCTCGCTATTTTGCGGCCCTGCCCCTTGGTGCCCGTGCAACTCAGATGAACTGAACTTCCATGCTTGCGCAAGTTCTATGGCTTTGGGAGACACATCCATGCCCGTCGCCTGGAATCCAGCCGCGGCTAGGGCCCGTGGTTCCTGGGAGATGCCGTTGCCTGCGCACAAAACGGTCCACATGCCGCATTCGACCATTACCCGCACCAAATTCTCATCATGATTGAATATGTCAAACAGTGGTGGGGTAAGGCCGTGTGCCACCTGCTCAACCCAATAATGGTCCCAGGCGGCAACATCGTGGACATTCGTGGGCGGCCAGAACCACTTGAAATCATCTCCATCATCCGTGTTGCATCCCACCGGAGAAGGTGGGGGCGGCTGCAGAGCAAGGTCTGCCATACCCGGCAAACGGCAGGACGGCTGCACGTTGTAGAGCCCACCCTGTTCTTGCCGAAGCCATGAGCAGAGTCGAAGGGGCGGCCGAAGGGAATCTGCTTTCTGGTTCTCCTCTTTCAAGCGTACGCGAACTTCCCGCCGCTAGTCGCATACAATAGGGCCGCAGTGGGGCAGCGGCAATGGTCGGTCAAAGGCTCGGACACTATCTTATAACCGAACAAATTGGCGCTGGCGGCATGGGCGTTGTCTATCGCGCTCGCGATGAGCGTCTCGATCGCGACGTGGCCGTCAAAGTTCTTCCCATCGGCAGCGTCTCCGACGAAGCGGCCCGCAAGCGCCTGCGCAAAGAAGCGTTGGCTCTCTCCCGGCTCAATCATCCGAATATTGAAACCGTCTACGACTTCGACACCCAACAGAACGTCGACTTCCTCGTCGCCGAGTTAATTCCGGGAGTCTCGCTTGATCACAAGGTAGCCGCCGGTCCACTGTCGGAAAAAGAAATCGTGCACCTGGGCGCCCAAATGGCGTTCGGTCTCGAAGCTGCTCACGCGGCGGGCATCGTTCACCGCGACTTGAAGCCCGCCAACCTCCGCAACACCCCCGATGGCCGCTTAAAGATTTTGGATTTCGGGCTGGCCCAAGACTTCCTAAGCCTCGGCAATGTGTCCACTACGACAAGCCAGACTTCCGCCGAAGGCATCAGCGGGACTCTGCCCTATATCGCGCCTGAGCACCTGCAAGGCGAAAAGGTCGGTCCGCGCGGCGACATCTACTCCGCCGGTGCGGTGCTATACGAAATGGCCACTGCGCGTCCGCCATTCCAGGAAAAAAGTGGGCCGCTGCGGATGGAAGCAATTTTGAATCGTCCACCCGCCGCGCCCACTGCGATGAATCGCCGCATCTCCCCTGCCCTCGAAGCCGTAATCCTGAAGGCAATGGACAAAGATCCCGACCGCCGCTACCAGTCCGCCCGCGAGTTGCGCGTGGACCTGGAAAGGCTGAGCAGCACGCCAACCCTGTCCATCCGAACGTCGCCACGGAGCAAGATGATGTGGGCGGCAGGCATCCTTGTAGCACTCGTCGCGATCCTGCTGGCCATCGGCTATCGCAGGCATTTCCTCGGCAGCAAGCCATCGCCCGACCGCATCATCCTCGCAGTTCTCCCGTTTGAAGTTCTCACCAACGAAGAGGACATCGGCTTCCTGCGGGCTGGCATCGCTGACTCGATCATCACCAAACTAGCGAGCTTCGGCCGCCTGCGCTTGCGTCCCACCAGCGCCATTCTGCGTTACGAAAAGCAGCGCGCAGATCCACGTCAAGCCGGACATGATCTCGCCACTGACTACGTCGCAACTGGCACCGTGCAGAAAATGGGAGACCGCTTCCGCATCAGTACACAACTAGTGCGGATCACCGACGGCGCATCCGTTTGGGGAGAGCATTACGACCTGGCACGTTCCGACTTGCTTGGCTTGGAGGACACCATTGCCGAAAAGATCGCTGCGGCTTTACGCGTTGAAATCAGCGCCGCCGAACGTGAGCGGCTTTACCGCCGCTACACGGCAAATCTCGCAGCCTACGAACTCTATCTCAAGGGCCGCGGAGAGCTGGCACGACTTACGCGCGAATCCACGCTGGCCGCGATCGATGCTTTCGAATCCTCCCTGCGCCAGGATCCGAATTACGCTTTGGCTCACGCTGGCCTCGCCGTGTCATGCGCTCTGATGCGCCTTCGCTATGCTTCCGAAGGCCAGGTCGCCAACTGGGAAGAGCGTGCTCACCAGGAAGCGCAGCGCGCGCTCCAACTCGATGCCAATCTCGCCGAAGCACACGAAGCCCTGGCTGCCGTCTATCGCTCGGCCGAATTCGATTGGCCGCGCGTCTTCGAGGAGAGCCGCCGTGCGCTCGAACTCAATCGCAGTCTGGAAATGCCGCATTACTACTTAGCCGCCGCTTTTTATCACCTTGGCCTGTTCGACCTGGTCGAGCCCGAAGTCCGTGCTGGCCTGGAGATTAATCCTGCCAACCGCGC
>Ga0066660_10000744_pt1 | contig 12412 bp, 9 predicted proteins | sample GraSoiAngelo_109_FD_75177 | JGI IMG/M metagenome (GOLD analysis project Ga0066660, IMG submission 75177) | Grasslands soil microbial communities from the Angelo Coastal Reserve, California, USA - 14_0903_12_20cm | ecosystem: Environmental > Terrestrial > Soil > Grasslands | place: USA...
CGCTCGGTGTCAGCGACGTACGGATGGAAGAGGGCTCGATGCGATGCGACGCCAACGTCTCGTTGCGCGCGCCCGGCACCGAGGCGTTCGGAACCAAGGTTGAGATCAAGAACCTGAACTCCATCCGCTCCGTCTCGCGCGCGCTCACATACGAGATCGACCGGCAGCAGAAGGCATTGGACGGCGGTGACGGGATCGTTCAGGAGACGCGGCACTTCGACGAGAACACCGGCAAGACGCACTCACTTCGGTCGAAGGAAGAAGCGTTCGACTACCGCTACTTCCCCGAGCCCGACTTGGTTCCGATCGAGGCCGGCGACGACTGGATCGCCGAAGTGCGCGCACTGATGCCCGAGCTGCCCCGCGCGCGGCGCGCCCGGATCGCGTCCGAGCATGATCTGACACCCGAGCAGGCGGCGTTCGTCGCCGCATCGCCGTCGTCGGTGCAGTACTTCGAAGCGCTCCTCGCGAGTGGGACGGCGGCTCGAGACGCCGCGGTCTGGATGGCCGGTGAGCTCTCGCGCGCGCTCAACGGGGCGGGGGAGAGCATCGAGAACGCGCGCTTCTCCGCTGCCGATCTTGCGGCGCTGATCGCCGCCGTGAAAGAAGGAACCGTCACGCTGAGCTCGGCGAAGAAGGCGTTCCAAGACGCGTACACGGCCGGGAAGACCCCGCTCCAGATCGTCGATGAGAGAGGCCTGCACCAGGTGAGCGACGATGGCGCGATCGCGACGATCGTCGACGAGGTCCTTTCAGCGAACGAGGCGGAAGTCGCACGATTCCGAGCCGGCGAGGAGAAGGTGTTCAAGTTCCTCGTCGGGCAGGTCATGAAAGCGACCAAGGGCCAAGCGTCTCCCCAAGTGGTCGACCGCGTTCTGCGCGCGCGCCTCGCCAATTCTTGACCGAGGGCTGCTCGGGATAAAGACTGCCCGGGTGCCGTTCTGTGCGAACTGCGGACACGACCTGTCGCCTGCGGCCGTCATCTGTCCGAACTGCGGGCACCCGGGTCCGGGTGCAGGAGTGGCCGTCGTCGCGCCTCCGGCGAAGCGAACCGAAGGGTTCGCGATCGCGTCGCTCGCGTGTGGGATCGTGGGTTTCTTCGCGCTGCCGCTCGTCGGATCCATCCTCGCCATCGTCTTCGGATCGGTCGCGCGCAAACACATCGAGCAGGATCCGGACCTGGGCGGCGCCGACATGGCGCGCGCCGGGGTGATCATCGGATGGGTCGGCGTAGCGGTGAGCGTTTTGGCGGTGCTGTTCCTGATCGTGGTGGCGATCGCAGTATCCCATTCGACCTTCTGATGGCGTTCTGCACGCACTGCTTGCCGCGAATGTGATGTGTACAGAGTCCTTGTAGGGGGCCAGGGCTCCCTCTAGACTCGGCGCCGATGGACGAGCAGCCTCCGGTCCCCGAACAGCCGACGCCTCCCGGCGGCAACGGCGCGACGTCGTTCGACCCGCTCGCGCCGTCTCCGTACGAGCCGGTTCACCCCGCGTCGCGCGCGAGTCGCGCGCGCGTGACGGCGTTGGTTCTCGCGGTCTTGATCGTGCTCACCGGCGGTGGGACGGTGTTGTTGTTGCGCGCGTCGAACTCGACGCAATCCCTGGACCGGTTCGTTCCGGACACGGCGGCGGCGTACATCAAATTCTCGCTCAGCCCATCGATGCAGCAACAGCAACGCGTCCAAGACCTGCTCTCGCGTTTCCCGTCGAGCGTTCGCAACGACGTGACAACCAAGCTCGACGACGCACTCGACAAGTCGTTCAAGGACCTCAAGATCTCGTACCGAAACGACATCAAGCCGTGGGTCGGCTCGCAGATCGCCTTCGCTGTGCTGGCTCCGGCCGGCTCGACATCCGATTCACCGTCTCCGAGCGCGCCCAACGTGATCGGCATCGTTGCGGTTAAGGATGCGGCGACGGCACAGAAGGCGCTGACGAAGATCAAGAACGCGTCTTCTCGAGCACCGGCCTTCGACATCGAAGGCGGCGTCGCCTATCTCGGCGAGTCGCAGAGCGCCATCACGTCATTCAAGAACGCGGTGACGAGCGGACACACGATCGCCGACAGCGCGAGCTACAAGCGCGAGCACGACCGGGCCGGGGGCGACGGCCTCGTCTTCGGGTACGCGGACCTCTCGAAGCTGGCCGGTGTGGCCCCGTCGCTGCGCGGCGATATCCTCGGCACTTCTGGGTTGACCGGTGGCTCGGGCATCGTCGCGTTCGGCTTGCACGCGGAGTCGGAAGGGATCGTCGTCACCGGTCATTCCTCGTTCCCGGCGTCGCAGACCGGAGCGAAAGCCGGAACGTTGAAGCTTCTGCCGACGACTCCGGACGATCTGCTCGGGTCCGTCAGCTTCTTCGATCTCGGCGACCTCGTGGGGAATGCGTTGAAGAGGTTGAGCAAAGGGGTCGGCCTCATCCCGGTCGCGGTCGGAACGCCGGTCCCCGGCGTGCCGGAGTTCACGAGCGCGCTCAAGGAGATCGAGCAAGCCCTCGGTCTGAACTTGCAGAAGGATCTTCTGCCGTGGCTCAAGGGCGAGCTGTCGATCGTTGTCTCCCAGGGCACGAACCCGCCGTTCCCCGACGTGGGGATCCTCATCCAGCCCACAGATGAAGCGGCACTCGGGCGCACGATGAAGGCGCTGCGCACGCACTTGGGGGCGCTGCTCGGACCCAAGGCCAAGGTCCAGACGGATGCGAACGGGCTCACGATCAAGCCGGAGTTCGGCCCGGATGTCGTGGTGCGCATCGCGTCCGGCCGGGTCGTGATCGCGACCGGCGCGGAGTATGCGCGGCGACTCCTAAACCCATCGGGATCCACGCTGGCCAACGACACCATCTACAAGGCTGCGGTCGACTCCTCCAAGCCGACAGTGTTCCAGATGTTCGTGCGGCTGGACCGCGTCCGGGTCCTGTTGGAAGGGCTGTTCAAGCTGAGCAACCCGAGTCAGTACGCTGACTACGAGCGGAACGTCCAGGCGGACGTGAAGCCGCTCGAGGCACTCGGGATCCAGACGACGATCGATGGGAACTCGCAGGACTTCCGGCTGATCGTCACGATCGCCAAGCCGTAACGACTGACGGCTGGAGCCGCTATCCTTCGCGCATGCCCGATGTGACCCACGACGTCCGGCATCGGAGCCGCGACGTCACCGAAGGCCCCCAGCGCGCGCCTGCGCGCGCGATGCTCCGGGCGGTCGGGTTCACCGAGGAAGACTTCAACAAGCCGCAGATCGGCGTCGCCTCGTCCTGGAACGAGGTCACGCCGTGCAACGTCCACCTGAATCGCCTGGCGGCCGCCGCGAAGGTCGGCGCGCGCGAGGCCGGGGCGGTCCCGGTTGAGTACACAACGATCGCAGTGTCGGACGGCATCTCGATGGGGCACGAAGGCATGCGGGCGTCTTTGGTGAGCCGTGAGGTGATCGCCGACTCCGTCGAGCTGGTCGCGCACGCCGAACGGTTCGACGGGCTGGTGACGATCGCCGGCTGCGACAAGTCGTTGCCGGGGATGGTGATGGGCGCGTGCCGGCTGAACATCCCGAGCGTGTTCCTCTACGGCGGCACGATCTTGCCCGGGCACTTCCAAGGGCACGACGTCACGATCCAAGACGTGTTCGAAGCAGTCGGCGCGCACGCGGCCGGAACGATGACCGACGAGCAGCTGCTCGAGCTGGAACGGAACGCGTGCCCCGGCGCGGGCTCGTGCGGCGGGATGTTCACCGCCAACACGATGGCCGCGGCTATCGAAGCGTTGGGCTTGTCGTTGCCGGGCTCGGCGACGCCGGCGGCGATCGACCCACGGCGCGACGAGTATGCGCGTGCGAGCGGCCGTGCCGTCCTCAAGCTGCTCGAAGAAGGGATCCGGCCGTCGGACATCCTCACGCGCGAAGCGTTCGAGAATGCGATCGCCGTCGTCGTTGCGTGCGGTGGTTCGACGAACGCCGTCCTTCACCTTCTTGCGATCGCGCACTCCATCGGAGGCGAGCTCTCGATCGACGACTTCGACCGGATCTCGCGACGCACACCGATCATCGCGGACATGAAGCCGTGGGGACGGTTCGTGATGCTCGACCTCGACCGCATCGGTGGCATCCCGGCGATCATGCGCGAGATGCTCGACGCAGGGCTCCTGCACGGCGACGCCCTGACGGTGACCGGGAAGACGCTCGAGGAGAACCTCGACGGCGTCGCTACGCCCGACGCGCCCGACGTCGTGAAGCCGGTGTCGGCGCCGATCAATGTCAGCGGCGGGCTCGCGATCGTGCGCGGCTCGCTTGCGCCCGACGGCGCCGTCGCGAAGATCGCAGGGATGGAGGGAACCGTCTTCCGCGGTCCCGCACGCGTGTTCGACGGCGAGCAAGACGCCTTCGACTCCGTGACGCACGGCAAGATCAATCACGGCGACGTGATCATCATCCGCTACGAAGGCCCGCGTGGCGGTCCGGGTATGCGCGAGATGCTCGCGGTCACCGCAGCGGTGTCTGGGGCCGGCCTGGGACATGACGTCTGCTTGATCACCGACGGCCGGTTCAGCGGCGCGACGCACGGGTTCATGGTCGCGCACGTGGCGCCCGAAGCCGTCGACGGCGGCCCGATCGCATTCGTGCGCGAAGGCGACACGATCGTGCTGGACGTGCCGAACCGGCGCCTCGACGTCGACATCCCCGATGCCGAGCTGGCCGCGCGCGAGGAAGGCTGGAAGCCGCCGCCGCCTCGGTACACGCACGGCGCCCTGGCGAAGTACGCGCGCCTGGTATCGAGCGCGTCCAAGGGCGCGGTCTGCGACTAGCTGGTTGACACCCCTGGGTAGGGCTGGCAGACTCTCCGAGCCATGAAAACGAGGACTTTCGCCCGCGGAACGGTCGTAGTCCTCCTTTAGCGCGCGCCGGCTCGGCCGGGCGCGCTCACCTCTCGCCTCGCGGGAGGTTTTTTGTTAGCCGGGTCCCCAGAACCAAGATGGAGAGCGAATGAACAGGACGGGTTTGCTGATCATCGATATGCAGAACGACATGGCCCATCCCGATGGGCGCATGTTCATCCGCGACGCCGCTCACCGAGCCGAGACGATGGCGCTCGTTCTGCAGGCGTTTCGCGAGGCGCGTCAGCCGGTGATCCACTGCGTCCGGTCCCACCGGCCCGACGGCTGGGACGTGGACCGGTTCCGGCTGCCGCTGTTCCACGCCGACCGAGGCGTGTTCATCGAAGGTTCATGGGGTCGTCAGATCATCGACCGGCTGACGCCGGAGCCGGGGGAGCCGATCGTGATCAAGCGCCGGTTCAGCGCGTTCATGGGCACCGAATTGGACCTTCTGTTGCGGCGCGCGCAGATCACCAAGATCGCCGTGATGGGGGTTACCCTTCCGAACTGCCCGCGCGCGACGATGTTCGACGCAGCCGCCCTCGATTACGACGTGATCGGGATCGAAGACGGCCTCGCGACGGGGAACGAGGACACTCGCATCGCCAACCTCCGGGACCTGGAGGCGATCGGCGTACGCATCGCGACCGCGAACGAAGTAATCCAAGAGATCCATCGAGCAGCCGACCGAGCTACATCCAACGAGGAGCGCAGATGAAGATCAGCGGAGCGCAAGCAGCCATCAAGAGCCTCGAGCAGGAAGGCGTCGAGGTGATGTTTGGCATCCCCGGCGGCGCGATCCTGCCTTTCTACGACCCGATCATCGACTCGCCGATCCGTCACATCCTCTGCCGCCACGAGCAGGGCGCTGCGCACGCAGCAGACGGCTACGCGCAAGCGACCGGCGAGCCCGGCGTCTGCGTGGCGACGAGCGGCCCGGGCGTCACGAATCTCGTCACCGGCCTAGCGAGCGCGTACATGGACTCGATCCCGATGGTTGCCATCACCGGCCAGGTCCCGCGGTGGGCGGTCGGCGGCGACGCGTTCCAGGAGTGCGACTCGACCGGCATCACGATGCCGATAACGAAGCACAACTACTTGGTGATGGATCCGCAAGAGCTCCCGCGGGTCATCAACGAGGCGTTCCACATCGCGCGCACCGGACGTCCCGGTCCTGTTCTGGTCGACATCCCGAAAGACGTGCTCCAGGCCGAGATGGTCTGGTGGTACCCGGAAGGACCGGACCTGCCCGGCTACCACCCGGTCACGCGCGGGAACCAGAAGCAGATCCGAGAGGCTGCTCGCCTGTTGCTGGCCGCCCGCAAGCCGGTGCTGTACGTCGGCGGCGGCGTGATCCGCGCCGGCGCGGCGGATGAGTTGCGGCGCCTGGTCGAGCTCACGGGTGCTCCTGTCGTTACCACGCTGATGGCGCGCGGCGCGCTTCCCGACGACCACGCGCAGTGCCTCGGGATGCCGGGGATGCACGGCAACTACACCGCGGTCACGGCGATGCAGAAGTCGGACCTTCTGGTGGCGCTGGGCGCGCGCTTCGACGACCGCGTGACGGGCAAGCTCGACGCGTTCGCGCCGGGCGCCAAGATCGTGCACGCGGACATCGACCCGGCGGAGATCGGAAAGAACCGCCCGGTCGACGTGCCGATCGTCGGCGACGCGAAGTCGGTGATCCACGACCTCTGCGAAGCGGTCGAGGAGATCGTGAACGAGCGCGGCGCGCCGGACTACGCGGAGTGGATGAAGACGCTCGACGGGTGGCGCAAGAAGTTCCCGTACAAGTACAAGCAGCCGGCCGACGGGCCGCTCAAGCCCGAGTACGTGATCGAGCAGATCGGCAAGGCGACCGGCGGCGACGCGATCTTCGTCGGCGGGGTCGGTCAGCACCAGATGTGGGCGAGCCAGCACATCCGTTTCAAGCGGCCGAACACGTGGATCAACTCGGGCGGGCTCGGAACGATGGGCTACGCGGTTCCCGCCGCGATGGGCGCGAAGGTCGGCCGTCCCGACCAGACCGTGTGGGCGATCGACGGCGACGGCTGCTTCCAGATGACGTGCCAGGAGCTCGCGACGATGACCACCGAGAAAATCCCGGTCAAGATCGCGATCATCAACAACGCGTTCCTCGGGATGGTCCGGCAGTGGCAGGAGCTGTTCTACGACAGCCGCTTCAGCCAAGTGGAGTTCGGGTTCGACGTCCCGGACTACGTGAAGCTGGCCGACGCGTACGGCGCGGTCGGCTTGCGCTGCGAGTCGCCGGACGAAGTGGAAACCACGATCGCGAAGGCGATGGACATCGACGACCGCACGGTCGTGATCGACTTCCGCGTCGACCCGGCCGAGAAGTGCTACCCGATGGTGCCGGCGGGTGCGTCGAACGACGACATCATCCTCGGTCCAGAGTTCGAGAAGGAGCACGCCGATGTGCTCCACGACACACCGGAGGCGATCATCTGATGGCGCGCCACACTTTGAGCGTCCTCGTCGAGAACAAACCCGGTGTGCTCGCGCGCATCTCGGGCATGTTCAGCCGGCGCGGCTTCAACATCCACTCGCTGGCGGTGGGACCGACCGAACAAGACGAAGTCAGCCGCATGACGATCGTCGTCAACGTCGAGACGAAGCCGCTCGAGCAAGTCGTCAAGCAGCTGAACAAGCTGATCAACGTGCTCAAGATCGTCGAGCTGGAGAAAGATGCGGCCGTCGAGCGGGAGCTGTTGCTGATCAAGGTGAAGGCCGACAACGAAACGCGCGCGGCGATCGTCGAGATCGCCGACATCTTCCGCTCGAAGATCGTCGACGTGTCGGCGAACGCACTCACGATCGAAGCGACCGGCTCGCCGGACAAGCTCCAGGCGCTGACCGATCTGTTGCATCAGTACGGCGTGCGCGAGCTGGTGCGCACCGGCCTCGTCGCGCTCGGCCGAGGCGACAAGGCGATCACCGAACGGCCGCTCAAGCTCGCGGAAAGGACCGGCTAATGGCTACCGTCTACTACGACAAGGACGCCGACCTCTCGGCCCCCGAGGGGCGCAAGGTCGCGATCATCGGCTACGGCCCGCAGGGGCACGCGCACGCGCTGAACCTGAAGGACTCCGGCATCGATGTGCGCGTCGGGCTCTACGACGGGTCGCCGTCGCGCGCGAAAGCGGAAGCGGCTGGGCTGACGGTGAAGTCGGTCGCCGACGCTGCCGACGAAGCCGACGTCATCATGATCCTGCTGCCCGACACCAAGCAGAAGAAGGTGTACGAGGCGGAGATCCTTCCCGGCCTCCGAGACGGCAAGGCGTTGTTCTTCGCGCACGGTTTCAACATCCACTTCGGCCAGATCAAGCCGCCGGCCGGCATCGACGTCTTGATGGTCGCGCCGAAGGGCCCCGGCCACCTCGTTCGCCGGACCTACACCGAAGGCATCGGGACGCCGGCCTTGATCGCGATCCAGCAAGACGCCACAGGCAAGGCGCACGAGCTTGCCCTCGCCTACGCGAAAGGCATCGGCGCGACGCGGGCAGGGGTGCTCGAAACGACGTTCAAGGAAGAGACCGAAACCGATCTTTTCGGCGAGCAGGCCGTCCTGTGCGGCGGGGTCAGCGAGCTCATCAAGGCCGGTTTCGAAACGCTGACGCGCGCCGGTTATCAGCCCGAGGTCGCGTACTTCGAATGCATGCACGAGCTGAAGCTGATCGTCGACCTCCTATACGAAGGCGGCTTCAAGTACATGCGTTACTCGGTGTCCGACACCGCCGAATACGGCGACTACACGCGGGGCAAGCGTGTGATCGGGGACGGCTCTCGCGCCGAGATGCAGCGGATCCTTTCGGAGATTCAGTCGGGCGAGTTCGCCAAGGAGTGGATCGACGAGAACGAGCATGGGGCTCAGAACTTCCTGGAAGAGCGGGAGCGCCAGCGCGACCACCAGATCGAAAAGGTCGGGGCGGAGCTGCGCGCGATGATGCCCTGGCTGAAGAAGCCTGAAACGGCGTAAACGCGGGGAACGCCCCCCTGCCGGGCGGTAGGATGGGGTCCTTCCCCGTCGCAGCCGTTCAGAAGGGGTAATCGACGTGCGCAAACCCGAGATCTTGATGACGCCGGGGCCGACCCCGGTGCCGCCCGAGGTCCTGCTCGCGCAGGGTTCTCCGATCGTGTACCACCGCGGGCCGGGGTTCGGTCAGGTTCTTCGCGAGGTCACCGAAGGCCTGCAGTGGATCTATGAGACCAGCAACGACGTCCTCACCTTCACGTGCTCGGGGAGCGGAGGGATGGAGGCGGCCGTCGTTAACTGCTTCTCTCTAGGAGACCGCGTGCTCGTCGTATCGGTCGGGAACTTCGGCCAGCGCTTCGTGAAGATCTGCAAGGCGTACGGCCTGGACGTGAAGCTGCTCGAATATGACTGGGGTAAGACGGCGAAGGCGGCCGACGTGCAGGCGGCGCTGGAGGCCGACATCAAGGGTGTGCTGATCCAGCACTCCGAGACCTCCACCGGCGTGATCAACGACATCGAACCCATCGCGGCCGTCGTCCGCGACCATCCCGCGTTGTTCATCGTGGATTCCATCTCGGGGGTCGGTGGCGCGCCGCTCAAGGTCGACTCGTGTGGGATCGACGTCGCGATCGGCGGATCGCAGAAGGCGTTGATGGGGTCGCCGGGCATCGCATTCATGGCGGTGTCCGACGCCGCCTGGGCGGCGCACGCGAACGCGAAGCTGCCTCGGTTCTACTGGGATTGGACCACGGTGAAGAAGGCGTACGAGCGGCCCGAACCCGAGACGCCGTACACGCCGGCGGTGCACCTGTACATGGGCCTCGCGGAGGCGATCAAGCTCCTCCGGGAAGAAGGCATCGAGAACGCGTACAAGCGCCACGCGGTGCTGTCGCGCGCAACCAAGGCCGGCGTCCAAGCGCTCGGCCTCGACCTGTTCGGTGAAGACCTCGAGCGGGCCGTCTGCGTCACCGCAGTCAAGTGCCCCGAGGGCATCGACGGCGACAAGCTGACGGCACTGATCCGAGCGAAGTACGGGATCATCTTCGCGCCCGGCCAAGACGTGCTGAAGGGCAAGATCTTCCGCATCGGCCACGTGGGTTACTTCGAACGACCCGACATCCTGCAGGCGTTGGCGGTGCTCGAGCTGGCCCTCGACGAGCTCGGTTATCCGGTGAAGCGCGGCGACGCCGTCGCCGCGGCGGAAGAGGTCTTCACCCAAGCCGGATGAAAGTTCTCGTCGCGGAAACGATCGCCGACGCAGGGGTCGCCCGCCTGCGCAACGAGGGCTTCGAGGTCGACGTGCGGACCGATCTTCCCCGCGAGCAGCTGCTCGACATCATCGGTGATTACGACGCGCTGATCGTTCGATCGGCGACGAAAGCAGACGCGGAGCTGCTCGAGCGCGGATCCAAGCTGAAGGTGGTCGGTCGCGCGGGGATCGGCGTCGACAACGTCGACCTGGAGACGGCGACGAGGCGAGGGGTGCTCGTCGTCAATGCGCCGCAGTCCAATGTTCTCAGCGCGGCCGAGCACACGATCGCGCTGATGCTCGCACAGGCGCGGAACATCCCCGCGGCGAACGAAGTGCTGAAAGCCGGCCGGTGGGATCGCGCGAAGTACGAAGGCGTCGAGCTCCACGGAAAGACGCTTGCGATTCTCGGTCTGGGCAGGGTGGGGACCCTGGTGGCTCAGCGCGCGCTTGCGTTCGGGATGCGTTTGATCGCGTGGGATCCGTTCGTGAGCAAGCAGCGCGCAGCGCAGATGGGAGTGGAGCTCATCGAGCTTGATGAGGCGCTGAGGCAAGCCGACTTCGTAACCGTCCACCTGCCCAAAAACAGCGAGACCGCGAAGCTGATCGGCCCGGGACAGCTTGCGATCATGAAGCCGGATGCACGTCTCATCAACACCTCGCGTGGTGGCATCGTCGACGAAGACGCATTAGCCGAGGCGATCCGTGAGGGGCGGTTGGGCGGGGCGGGTCTCGACGTGTTCGAGAAGGAGCCGACGACAGCGTCCCCGCTGTTTGATCTGGAACACGTCGTCGTCACGCCACACCTGGGCGCATCCACGCACGAAGCCCAAGACAAAGCGGGCGTCACGATCGCAGAGCAGGTTTCCCTGGCGTTGCGAGGCGAGCTGGCGCAGTACGCCGTCAACGTCGACGTCGGCCGCGAGCTGTCCGATGCGGTGCGTCCGTTCGTCGGACTTGCCGAGCGGCTCGGGCGCGTCTTCACGGCGATCGCCGAGGGCGGCCACAGCGTGCGCATCGCCTACAAGGGTGCGATCGCCGGCGAGGACACGCGGGTCCTGACGCTTGCGGTTCTGAAAGGCATGCTCGGTGCCGTGGTTCATGAGCCGGTGACGTTCGTGAACGCGCCTTTGATGGCGTCCGAACGCGGGGTCACGTACGCCGAGACGAAGACGACGACCGCCGGCTCGTACGTGAACGAGATCGAGATCGTGGGGGATGAAGGTGCGACCGTGTCGGGCACGATCGTCGGCGCGCGTGACGAGGAGCGCATCACGGGCGTCTTCGATTTCGCGATCGATATGCCGCCGGGGAGCTTCATGTGCTTCCTGCGGTACGACGACCGCCCCGGGGTGATCGGTGCGATCGGGACGATCCTCGGCGGCGAAGGCATCAACATCGCCGACATGCGCGTCGGCCGGCGCGAGCGAGGGGGAGAAGCCCTCATGGCGCTCACCGTTGATCAACCCGTCCCTGCCGGGCTCCTCGACAAACTTGCGAAAGGCTCGGGCGCGAAGGATGCTCGATTCATCGACCTGCGTGAGACGAACGGGTGAAGCCGGAGCTGATCGAGAAGGTACGCGGGGCGCTGGATTGATGGCTCGAGGGCGACGTCACACCGCTCGCGGATCTGCTTGACCCCGTGGTCGAGCTCCTCTGGTGGAGGAGCGGCGACTGGGATATCCGGTGGAGGAGCGGCGACTGGGATATCCGGGGGAAGAAAGACGTTCTCGCGCTCGTGAAGCAGCGGGCGGCACAGCGACCGCCCGGCGTGACTATCGACGTCTCTGAGGTGGGGGACGATGCGCTCATCGTCACGCGCCTGGCCGCCCCGAGCGAGGGTCCGCTCCCCGATGAGCCTGGTCCGGGGTCGCCTGACAGATTTACCCAGGGGCGTTCTCGTCAAGAAAGTTCGATTTCTTCACTTTCGACGGAGAGTGACTAAGCCCTACAATCATCGTTCTCTAGGGTGGGGGCCGAAGGACGGCTCCCGGGGTGTCTGCTGGGGGTTGTCTTTGCTTCGCCAGGATGAACGCGGCGCGTCTGCCGTTGAGTTCGCCATCATCTCCGGGATCCTCTTCATGCTGGTCTTCGGTGCGATCCAGTTCGGCTGGGCGTACTACCGGTGGCAGGGCCTCCAGTCCTCAGCACGTGAGGGCGCGCGCGTCGCGGCGATCGGAGGAACCCAGTCCGACGCGGCGACGCGCGCGCGACAATCTCAGAACGGCTTCGCGACGAGCGACATCCAGATCAACATGGCGTACTCCACTGATGACGGCGCGACGTGGTCGTCGGCGATCTGCGACGA
>Ga0066660_10000749_pt1 | contig 12380 bp, 12 predicted proteins | sample GraSoiAngelo_109_FD_75177 | JGI IMG/M metagenome (GOLD analysis project Ga0066660, IMG submission 75177) | Grasslands soil microbial communities from the Angelo Coastal Reserve, California, USA - 14_0903_12_20cm | ecosystem: Environmental > Terrestrial > Soil > Grasslands | place: USA...
AGAATGTGCTGCGCATTCGCAAGCTGCTCTACGAGGACGGCTTTACCATCGCCGGCGCTCGCTCACAGCTGCGCGAAGAGATCAAGATCGACAAGAAGCAAACCGCACTCCCGTTCCCAGGCAGGCCGCCAGGAGATCTGAAGCACATCCGCCAGGGCTTGAAAGAAATTCTGGACATCCTCTCGCCACGGCGCCAGCGGGCTTAACTGGAATATTTCCCTCTTCATTGTGTTTCTAACCTGGAGGCAGGGGCAGACTCTTGACTCGCGTCAACCAGCTTTTGGCAACGCCGAATGCGGAGTTCGCGGTCCAAACCCATTAACCTGTCAGAGGTGCGCGGCGCCTTGGTAGAGGGTCGGTTCTCGCCCGCCGGACAGTCTTTTTACAATTGCGTTTCTTAGCTGAGCGTACAATACCAGCACCGCTTGGAGGTCCGATTATGGGGTTCAGGACCCTTGCCTTCCTTCTGCTCACCCTGAGCGTGGGTGCGACCGCGCAATCCCGTGGCACCGGGGGCGGAAAGCCGTCCGTTCCGACGACCCCGTCGACCACCAATCCTTCCAACGTCCCCTCGCCTCCTCGGCTCGACACCAATCGATCGTTTTTCCTATCCGGCAAAGTCAGGGCGGACGACGGAACTCCTCTGACCGATGCTCCTACAATTCAGAGCCTCTGCAAAGGCCGCATACGCACTGAGGCATACACCGATTCGAAAGGCAATTTCAGTTTCGAAGTAAGCAGACTTAAGGAGCGCGAACTCGGCGGAGTGGTTCGTGATGCGATCGATTCCTCATCTTCCTTGGACTCCAGAGGCTCGCAAGGGAACATCATCAACGAATGGAAGAATTGCGAACTACAGGCAGTGCTGCCGGGATTCACCTCGCAAGTAGTCGAGTTGGCCTCCCGTATGCAAGATTTCGGAAATATAGACGTGGGCACCATCGTGTTGCACCGGCTGCAGCAAGTGGAAGGCTTCACCATCAGCGCCACCAGCGCCGGGGCTCCGTCCAAAGCGAAGAAGGACTACGAGAAAGGTCGGGAATTTCAGAAGCAGCAGAAATGGGACGCAGCCCTGGAGAAATTTGGGAAAGCGGTTGAGCTGTATCCTCAGTATGCCGTGGCCTGGCTTGAACTGGGCCGAGTACAGGAACAGAAGAAGGACCCGTCCTCTGCCCGCCAATCATTTCATCGCGCTGTTTCCGCCGATCCCAAGTTCATCACCCCCTATCAGGAACTGGCGCAACTAGCGTTTCACGATCAGCAGTGGCAGGAACTGCTGGACACGACCACTGAAATCCTGAGGCTCAATCCCGTTAACTTCCCCCAGCACTGGTTTCTGAATGCGACAGCGAATTACTACTTGCAGCACTACGACGCCGCGGAGCAAAGCGCCATAAAAGGCATCCAGGTTGACCGCGAACACCGAGTACCGCAGCTCGAGCAAGTATTAGGAGTAGTCCTGGCCAAGAAGCATGACTATCATGGCGCCCTGGATCACATCCGTAAATATCTCGCGCTCGCTCCCAATGCTGCTGATGCGGAAGTCGCACAAAAGCAGGCGCAGGAACTGGAGCGCTTGTCCGCCCAGGCTCAGAGTAAACAGCCGAATTAAACAGATCACTTTCCGAGCAGCGCAAGCTACAGCACAGGTATTCAGCTTGCGACTTGCGCAAATATAAATTCATGTCAGGCTGAGAGTCTGCGTTTTTCCGGGGACGGTGGCCTGACATGATCCCTTTGGAAGAAAAGATTGAACGGACTCAGCGCCTGCTGCGGAGGCTCGAAGAAGACCGGCCCTTGCTAGCCGTGCGGGTCGCCGAATTAGGACAAGAGCACCAGGAATCGGCAAAGCAGTTTGCCGCGCAGCTCGTGAATGAGACCCGGGCCGAACTGCAGCGGCTTCTGGAAAAAAAATCCCAGGACTTCGACTTCTTTCTGCCTTCCCCGGCCGACTAACTACCCCGCCATTTGGCCCTTAATTGTCATCCTGAGCGCAGCAAGGGGTCCATGCATCTGCGCGCGGCTCCGGAAAAGCTGAGGACCAAGCACCCCACGACACAGGCGAAAGCGCTTGTTCACTTTCGCCGAATATAATCATCTCGTAATGCCCACCGCGACCAAAGACATAGAAAAAAAGATTGAGGCCCTCCGCGAGAAGATTCGCTACCACGAATACCGCTATTACGTCCTCGACGATCCCGAGATCAGCGATGCCGAGTTCGACAAGCTGATGGAGGCACTCAAAAAGCTTGAAGCCGACCATCCCGACCAGGTCACGCCCGACTCCCCAACCCAGCGCGTCGGCGGCAAGCCGCGCGAGGGTTTCGTAAAAGCCCGGCACTCCTCGCCCATGCTCTCGCTCGACAATACCTACAACGAAGACGAACTGCGCGCCTGGGAACGCCGCGTACACGAACTCAGCGGCCGCAAGGATGTCGAATATATGTGCGAACTCAAACTGGACGGCATGTCCATGGCGTTACGTTACGCGGATGGGCATCTGGAACGCGGCATCACGCGCGGCGATGGCAGTGAGGGAGAAGACGTCACGCTGAACGTCCGCACGGTTCGCTCCGTCCCGCTTTCCATCGCCAAGGAAAAATTGAAAAAGGCCGGCATCCCTGCCGATTTCGAAGTGCGCGGCGAGATGCTCATGCCCATAGCCGGATTTCAAAAGATGAACGAAGAGCGAGAGCGGCAGGGCCTCTCCAAATTTGCCAACCCGCGCAATGCCGCCGCCGGCACCGTGCGCCAGCTTGAACCCAGTATTACCGCCCAGCGCCGGCTGGATTTCTTTGGCTACCAGTTGCTGAAGGCGGGCCGCACTTATTTCGATCGCCATTCCGAGACCATGGACGCTCTCGAAACCGCAGGGTTCAAAGTGAACCGCCATCGCCGGCTGGTAAAGAACATTGCAGGAGTCTGGGAATTTATCCGCGAGTGGGAAGAGAAACGCGAGAGCCTACCCTACGAGATCGACGGCATCGTGATCAAAGTCGATCACCGCAATGTCCAGGAGGAACTCGGCTTTACAGGCAAAGCACCCCGCTGGGCGATCGCCTACAAGTACGCCGCCCGCGGAGGGATCACACAAATTGAAAACATCATCGTGCAGGTGGGCCGCACCGGAAAGTTAACGCCCGTGGCCATGCTGAAATCCATCTCCATCGGCGGCACCACCGTAAGCCGCGCGACGCTCCACAACATGGACGAGATCGAGCGCCTGGGCGTGAAGGTTGGCGATTGGGTCGAAGTGGAGCGCGGCGGCGACGTGATCCCGAAAGTCGTTCGCGTGGTCGATGACAAAGATCATCCGCGTGGCACACGCGAATTCCAAATGCCGGAAAAATGTCCCGTCTGCGGCGGCAACGTCGTGCGCACGCCCGGAGAGGCCGACCACCGCTGCGTGAACGCCAACTGCCCGGCAAAACTGCGCGAGACTATTCTCCATTTTGCAGCTCGCAGCGTCATGAATATAGATGGACTGGGCGATGCGCTCGTCAACCAGCTCACGGATCGTGGCTTAGTTAAGAACGTCGCTGATATTTACAAGATTACCAAGGATGATCTGCTGAAACTGGAACGTGTGGGCGACAAGTCTGCCCAGAACGTCCTCAATGAGATCGACAGGTCCAAGAAGCTCCCGTTGGAGCGTGTAATTTACGGTCTTGGCATTCGCTTCGTTGGCGAGCGAACCGCCGAGTTCCTGGCCGAACATTTCGGGTCGCTCGACGCGCTGATGAACGCCACGGAAGAAGAACTCCAGGAAGTGAACGAGGTGGGGCCGCGGGTTTCGGAAAGTATCCTCGAGTTCTTCCAGGAACCACGCAATCGCGAATTGGTCGAGCAGTTGCGGAAGGCAGGCCTCACTTTCGCAGGTAAGAAGAAAGAGCGTGGCACGAAGCTGGCTGGCAAGACATTTGTCTTAACCGGCACCCTCGCCCACTACACGCGCGACGAAGCAAAAAAGATGATTGAGGATGCCGGTGGACGTGTCTCCGGTTCAGTCAGTAAAAAAACCGACTACGTAGTGGCTGGCGAGGATGCCGGATCAAAGCTCGACAAAGCCAAAGAACTTGGCGTCAAGGTTGTGGATGAGAAGGCGATGAAAGAACTCCTCAGCTAGGAACTAAGAGCTTTCTTGATCTTCTTCCACGTCACATCCAGCGTCTCTGGCAGCACCCGAGTTTCCCCGACCACGGAGACAAAGTTGGAGTCGGCCACCCACCGCGGCAAGACGTGCATGTGGATATGCCCAGCCACTCCTGCTCCCGCTGCCTTTCCGATGTTCATGCCCAGGTTAATCCCGTCCGGACGGTATTGTTCCCGCAGCACGTTTTCGATTCTCTGCGACAAGCCGACCATCTCGTGAGCAGCTTGCGCCGGCAGCTTGTGCAACTCGTCCAGATGCGCATAAGGCACGATCATCACGTGGCCCGGGGTATACGGATAGGTGTTCAGAATGATGTAGCAATGCTCCCCGCGATAGACGATCCGGGCTTCCTGATCATCGCGAAGCTTGGGAGCGTCGCAGAAAATACATCCGGTGGCTTTTTCGGCTCCCGTGACGTAAGCATAACGCCACGGAGTCCACAAGTAGTCCATGGCACGGCAGAGTAGCAGATGACCGTCGGTTTCTGAAACCCGCTTGCCGCCCGGAAGCGTGTTCTCCCTAAGAATTCCTGAATATTTCTTTTGCACAGAAAGCAATGCATCCTCTGAGCGCTGTCTTATATCCAATCGCACGACAGATTCGGCTCTGGGTAGCTTCTCTGCTTCCCAGATTGGGGTTTGACACTGTTTGGAAGCGGTTGCTATAGTCGAAGAGTTCCCTTGGGACGCGGGTCGCATGACAACGTCCGACCGCTGGGATTGTTCAAGCTCGTTCGCCAGGACGGGCCCATCACAACCTAAGACTCACGCCAGCTGTCCGCCGACCAACCCGTATCCTGCCGCACAGAAGTGCGAGGCTTACCAGAAGAGGCAATGAGCTTGTACGACGACAACACCACCCGAAACTTTGACTCCGCGACCTCGGTTCAGACCGAAAACGAACCCAGCGCGGCTTCCGATGTGAGTTCGGCGCAGCCTGCGGACATTCCGCAGCCAGCCCCGCCGGTCCCAGCCGCAGAAGACAAACCGTCTGTCACCGCCTCCAACGATGACTTTGCCGCCGCTCTGGAAACCTTCACCACCGAAGTGGAAGAACAGCAGGCCAGCGAGGACCATGTCCTCAAAGGCACGGTGCTGAAGCTCACTCCCACCCACGTCGTGGTTGATATCGGCGCGAAGTCCGAAGGCATGTTGCCCCTGGCCGAGGTCCTTGACCACGACGGCAAGCCCAAGGTCCAGCCCGGCGACGAAATCGACGTCATGCGGGAGAAGGGCGAGACAGAAGAGGGTTACATCAACCTCTCCCATCAGAGAGCCCAGCGCCTTCGCGCCTGGGACGAGATTGAGCGCGCTTACAACGACAAGAAGCCGATTGCTGCCGTCGTGGTGGACCGCATTAAAGGCGGCCTTACCGTAGACATTCTCGGCGCCCGCGCCTTTCTTCCCGGTTCCCAGGTGGATCTGCGCCCGGTTCGCAACCTCGATGGCATGAAGGGCCACACCCTGGAAGTGGCTGTAATCAAGCTCAATAAGAAGCGCGGCAACATCGTGGTCTCGCGCAAGCAGATCCTCGAAGAAGAGCAGAATTCCAAGAAGTCCAAGACCCTTGAGCATCTGGAAGAGGGCGCCGTGCTTACGGGAGTGGTTAAGAATTTGACCGAATACGGCGCGTTTGTGGACATGGGCGGAATTGATGGCCTACTGCACATTACGGATATGTCATGGGGACGTCTGACCCACCCCCGCGACTTGGTTAACGTCGGCGACCAGATCCAGGTGAAAGTTCTCAAATTCGATAAAGAAAAGCAGCGCGTCTCTCTCGGCTTCAAGCAGCTCACGCCCGACCCTTGGCTGGATGCCTCGCACCGCTATCCCGTGGGCGCACATGTGAAGGGTCGTGTCATCAGCGTGACCGACTACGGCGCCTTTGTCGAATTGGAGCAGGGTATTGAGGGCCTGGTGCACGTCAGCGAAATGACGTGGTCCAAGCGCATGAAGCACCCCTCCAAGCTGGTCAATGTTGGCGACCAGGTTGAATGCGTAGTGCTCAACGTGAATCCGCAGGAACGGCGCATTTCTCTCGGAATGCGGCAACTGGCGGCTAATCCCTGGGACACGCTCTACCAGAAATATCCCGTGGGAGCATCGGTGGAAGGCCGCGTCCGCAACCTTACCGACTTTGGTGCATTCATTGAGATTGAAGACGGCATCGACGGTTTGGTCCACGTCAGCAACCTGAGCTGGACGAAACGCGTGAAGCATCCGTCGGAAGTGCTGAAAAAGGGCGACCGGGTGAAGGCGGTGGTGCTGGCTATCGAGCCGGATAAGCGGCGCCTATCCCTCGGGGTCAAGCAGTTACAGCCCGATATCTGGGAGACCTTCTTCCAGCAGCATCACGTGGGCGACGTGCTTAAAGGGAAAGTGCTGCGCGTGGCTAGCTTTGGCGCATTCGTCGAGATCGCTGAAGGGGTCGAAGGCCTCTGCCACAACTCTGAAGCGGTAGACGCCAACGGCCAGCCGGTTCATCTTGAACCCGGTCTTGAACATGACTTCAAGGTCATCAAGATGAATCCGGAAGAGAAGAAAGTCGGACTCAGCATTCGCGCAGTCGGGGAAGAAGCCTCGCGGGCCGAAGTGGAGTCTTACAAGCACCCTGTCTCGAGCACCGGCTCAACCATTGGCGAACTGGTATCGTGGAAGCGCGCCGGCAACGACCAAGGCTAACTCCTCACTTTCCTGTAGAGACGCGGCTCGGCCGCGTCTCTAGTAACGCTGCTCTTCCTCATCATTTGAAAAAATCATTCATTGGGGAAGCCGTCGCACTGGCGCCGGGAAAGTGCGTAAGCCCCAGTTTCTCCATTATGGTTCGCAGTGTGTTCTCGTGACGGTAAGCGGTGCTCACTTTCTTACCGGGAATGACGCTTTGGCCAACGACTCCGGTGAACACCAAGCCTTGCCTGTCGGCGTCGCCATTGTCGAAGGTAATAAACAGTATGCCATTTCCGCCAAGCTTGAAATATGGGCTATTGAGAAGCGGCCCAATATTGGTTTTAAGCCACTGATCGGCGGCGGAAATGCTGCCATCGTGAGCGTCATCTAACAGATTGGGGACAATGACCGAGTAGTTAGGCAAATTGTTGGCTGCCAGGTCTTTAGCAAACTGTGTAAAGGGCACCATCTTTTGCTGCTGGGCGGTACTGTTCACCACGTCGCTATACCACGGGGCCGGGTTGTGGCGTTTGACATAATAGCCGTAAGACGACCCCATGAAACCCGCATAGGGCAGCGACTCGGCATATACTTTCCAGGAGAGCCCTGTCTTGTTAAGTTCCCGGAATATGTTGTCGTCGGTGATAGTCTGCAAACATCCCCAACCGGCACAACCGAACGTCTGCTCGCCACTGCCGGATGAGAGCCACAAGTAATCGAGCATGGAACCCGATTGATCAGAGTAATAGTTGGTGGCAATCCCATAAGCATTGCCCAACGCGCTCATCCACGGCATGCCAATCGGGTAGACGGTCGAAAAACTCCGGTTTTCTTCGATAATCAGCACTACATGAGGCGCTGCCGGAGGAGTCGTAGTGCTCACGGTAAGCCGCGCACTGGCGTAACTCGTACCGCCATCGCCCTTCGCCGTAAGCTGATAGGTGGTTGTTGCGCTCGGCGCGACCACCAGGGATCCTTGCGCCCCAACTGTACCAATACCACTGATGCTCACGCTCCATGCATTCGTCGTGTGCCACGTCAGGTTCGCTGATTGCCCGCTTTGGATCGTACTCGAGCTGAGCGACAGTGCGGCTGTCGGTGCCGGCGCGGGTGTCGATCCTGTCTGTACATTAACGTGTGTGCTCACCTGCGTTGTTCCACCACTGCCCTGTGCCGTGAGCTGATAGCTGGTGGTGGCGGCGGGCACGACTTGCAGAGATCCTTGCGGTCCAACCGCTCCGATACCAGTGATGGTCACGGTCCCTGCATTGGCGGTGCTCCATGTCAACTTCGTGAATTGGCCCTTCTGGATCGTACTCGGGCTGGCTGAAAATGTGGCTGTAGGCGCCAGGGTCGGAGTTGTAGTCGCCGGGGTCGATTGCCGCTGCACTGCTGACTTTGGAAGGCCACCACAACCTGCAAGCAAAATTAAGGGCAAAAGAAATCTGAGTCTCACTTTCCCTCCTCAGTATTTTTCCGCTTTCCTGCCACCGTCACCGGCCGTTCTTTTATTGACCGGTTTGGAAGGAGCGCACAGCAGGCGATCGAGCCGACTGACTCAGATCGAGTTGTGCACTAATTACCGACCCCGGATGCGTTTGTGCATCGCAGAAGAACTTTGGAAGCCGGCTTGGCCAGAGGAGTCTTACAAGTTTAGCGTTGCAATCAGAACGTCGCTGGAACGCACGGCAACTCTCAAGAAATTACGCGCACGCTCACGGAGCGCAGTGCGAAATTCCTGTTGACCCTCAACTGTTAACTGCCTACGAATTTCTGAAGCGGCGGTACGACGAGTCGGAGCTTACGAGGTGGAAGAAAGATAACTACAATCCAGAGTCTCTGCAATCGGCGAAACACCTTAAGGGGTGTGAAAAATGCTCAAAGATCAGTGCAGGTTTTTGCACATGATCGAGGTGGGAGGACGAACTATTTCGTAGCCACTTTCAAGTTGATATAAATCTGCTGGCGAGTATCGAACTGGCTGACTGTTTTAGTGTCACTCTTGTGACCGTTCCACTCCGAAAAAACTTCGTAGTCAATTCCACTGGACAGCGCGGGAAAACGGAAACCGCCGTCCTCGCCCACAATGTAGGTCTTTACGGCGCGGGTCCGCATGTTGGTCAGATAAACCACCGCATTGGGCAGGGGATTATCCTGACGATCCATCACTTTGCCAATAAGCACGCGTCCGGTAGATGAGGGTTTGTCTTTGTCTTTATAGGGCTCCGCAGAGGCCAGGCCCACCAGCAGCAGCACGATCGCCACTACACAGGTTTTCTTCATAGTCCTCCGCAATCCCTCAATTTCGCTTATTTGCTTCTACTCGGTTAGATGCACGCCAATATCGGCACGCTCGTCATTCTCAATGTGGACAGTGACCTCGGTACCCGCATGTAAACTCTTGTATTCCGGTGACTTAAAGCCTTTCAGGTCGGCCCACACAACATAATCGGCTTTGCCTGCTGGAACCCGCTGGCCGAACTCGCCGGTGTGATTCGAATACTGCTCCCACTTGGGCTTTTTCTGGTCGGCGCGACGGATCTTTACCTTCACTCCATATACCGGGCGATTATCCGGTCCCCAGACCGTACCAAAAATCAAAGCATAGGGCTTTTCGTATTTCTCTTCCGCAGGCGAGGTGGTCGCGGGAGCAGGGATATACCCAGACAGGCCCAAGGGGGATATAAGCAGCGCGATCAGGAGGAGGTAATAGCAACCGGGCGAAGCGAGCGTGGATACACCGCGGAAACCGGAGCCCCTGCTAAGCGTAGTCACCATCCTCGGCTTCGTCTTCCTCGTCCTCTTCGTCCTCCTCTTCGACCGGCTTCAGCTCGACGGGATTGACAGTGATCACTTCGAAATCCGAACCGCACTCCGGGCAGGAGACGACTTCTCCCTCGTCCACTTCATCTTCTTCAAGGTCGAGATTGGTCTCGCATTCAGGACAATAGACCATAATTGCCTCCATCGTATCAGGGTACCTTGTTATATTTAGTTTCTCTCCAGCCACAGGTCAAGGGGAGTCTAGTGCCCGTGGGGAAAACAACGATGAGGTGTGGCGGTCCGTTCCTCTCACGCATCATACGCTGCCTTGCTTTCTTCGGCTTATTGGTGGGCCTTGGGATGCTGTCAGCCTTCGGAGTGTTGGCCCAGTCCGCACAGCCAAAATCCCCAGGAGGCCCTACTCCTTCCGTGGCAGTCATGCCCGCGGACCCGCAGATCGCGGCTGCATTGAAGCAAATCTCTCCGCAGCAGATCCAGGCCGACATCGAGAAATTAGTCAGCTTTGGAACCCGGCAGACACTCTCCGCGCAAGACCCGGCATCGATTGCAGCAAGGCGAGGAATTGGCGCCGCCCGCGAGTGGATCAAGTCAGAATTCGAGCGCTACTCGCGGGATTGTGGCGGCTGCCTTGAAGTGAAGACCGACGCTTTCACGGAAGCTCCCGCCGAGCGCATCCCGCAGCCCACCCAAATCACGAATGTATATGCGGTTCTCAAGGGCTCCGATCCCGAGAATGCCAAAAGAATCGTGCTCGTCACCGGCCATTACGATTCGCGAAACAGCGATACGCTGGATGTTAAGGGTGACGCCCCCGGCGCAAACGACGATGGTAGCGGTACGGTGGTGAGCCTGGAGTGCGCCCGCGTTCTGAGCAAGTTGAAATTTCCCGCAACAATTATTTTTCTGACCGTTGCCGGTGAAGAGCAGGGTCTGAACGGCAGCAAGCACTTCGCGCAAATGGCGAAGCAACAAGGCTGGAACATAGAGGCCGTGTTGAACAATGACATCGTCGGCGGCGATCGCAGCCCACAGCAGGACGCGAGCACGGTACGGGTATTTTCCGAGGGTGTTCCGGTCGCGGCCGGCGATGCCGAGTTGCGCATGATCCGTTCCCTGGGCGGAGAGAGCGACTCCAGTTCGCGCCAGGTTGCTCGTTACATTGCAAACGTCGCGCAGGCCTATGATCCCGGTATCAAGCCCTTGCTGGTGTTGCGACTTGATCGCTACCTGCGCGGTGGAGATCACTACTCCTTTAACCAGCAAGGCTATGCCGCCGTGCGTTTCACGGAATACCGCGAAGATTACAACCATCAGCACCAGAACGTCCGTACCGAGAACGGCATCGAATGCGGCGATTTGCCCAAGTTTGTGAATTTCGATTACGTAGCGCGAGTTGCCCGGGTAAATGCAGCCACTCTGGCGTCACTGGCCGCGGCCCCTGCGCCTCCAGCGAATGTCAAATTGGTGACCAAAGAACTCACCAATGATTCCACGCTGACCTGGGAGGGTTCGCCCGCAGTGGCTGCCTACGAGATTCTCTGGCGCGCTACAACCAGCCCATCGTGGGAACACGCTGAAAACGTCGGCAATGTGACGCGCACAACCATGAAGCTCTCGAAAGACAACGTGATCTTTGCAGTGAGAGCGACAGATGCCCAGGGCCACAAAAGTTTGCCCGTCGTGCCAACGCCAGAACGCTAAAACTGGTACGATATTTACTGCTCCGAGCTGACCACTAGCTGCTCTTATGTATCGCGGGCGTTCCATGACGCTGAATTTCCCGCCCTTCACCCCATGGGTGAAGCGGCTGATCATCGCCTGCGCTGCAATCTACTTTGTCCAGAGGGTTGTGCTCGCGAATCTTGCGCCCAACATCGATGGCTACTTGCTCGATTACCTCGCACTGGTTCCGCTGTACGTGGTGCATGGGTTCATTTGGCAGCTGGTTACGTATTCCTTCCTGCATGCCAGCCTGGGGCATCTGCTGGTGAACATGCTGACATTGTGGATGTTCGGATCGCAGGAAGAACAGGACTGGGGATCGAAACGTTTCCTGGAGTTTTATCTATTCTGCGTGGTGGGGGCCGGCCTGGTCACTGTAGCAGTCGGCTTCACCGGATTATTTGGAATGCGCCCGGAAGTCCCGACGGTAGGAGCCTCTGGCGGCATCTACGGATTACTGATTGCCTTCGGCATGCTTTACGGGGACCGTGAAGTTTTTCTTTTTCCCTTCCCCTTCATGATCAAAGCCAAGTACCTGGTCGGCATTATCATTTTCGTGGTCGTCATTACGACCTTCCAACCCAGCCAGGGGGGTGTTGCCAACTTCGCCCACTTGGGCGGCCTGCTGTTCGGCTTCCTCTATATAAAGCTCCTGCCCAAGAAAGGGCTTCTGTCCGGCGCCTCCGAGCGCTACTTCAGCCTGCGCAATTCCTACTATCGCTGGAAACGCCGCCGGGCTGCCAGAAAGTTCGAAGTCTACATGCGGGAGCACGACCGCAATGTCACGTTCGATGAATATGGCAACTACGTGCCCCCGGATGAAAAGAAGAAGAACGGCGGTTCGAAATCAGGCTGGGTAAACTGAGCGGCGGACAGCCATTGCCGAATTTTTTCGGGCGTCTACCAGATCAACTAAAGAATGGCTGAAATGCTGCGAGGATTGACTGCGGCAGATTGTCTTTTGCCCCTTCCAAGGCATGTTTCCCGAAGTTCAGGTCGTGTCCCGCTCCATCCACTCGCAGCAGCTTTGTCCGCGCAGGGATCAGCTTCAG
>Ga0066660_10000750_pt1 | contig 12376 bp, 9 predicted proteins | sample GraSoiAngelo_109_FD_75177 | JGI IMG/M metagenome (GOLD analysis project Ga0066660, IMG submission 75177) | Grasslands soil microbial communities from the Angelo Coastal Reserve, California, USA - 14_0903_12_20cm | ecosystem: Environmental > Terrestrial > Soil > Grasslands | place: USA...
GGTCGGTTCTCTCAACGGGCGAGGTTGGCTTCCATCTCCTGGAGCTTGGCCAGCCGGTGCTCCAGCGAGGGGTGGGTCGAGAAGATCTCCGAGATCGAGCCCCGGCTGACGGCGGGGAAGATCATCAGCGTGTTGCCGGCCTCGACCGAGCGCAGGTCGGCGTCGGGGATGCGCTGCATGCGCCCGCTGATCTTGACCAGGGCGGAGGCCAGCTTCGAAGGCTGGCCGGTGATGATCGCCGAGCCGCGGTCGGCCGAGTACTCGCGATAGCGGCTCAGGGTGCGGATGAGCACGAAGCTGATCGCCCAGACGACCACCGAGACCAGGAAGATGAAGATGAAGGAGCTGCCGCGGTCACGGTCCTCCCGGTCGCCACCGTAGCCGCCGTAGAGGCCGCCCCAGAGGCCGGACTGGACGATGAAGGACGCGACGGTGGCGAAGAAGCTGGCCATGGCCATGACCCGCATGTCGCGGTGGATCACGTGGCTCATCTCGTGCGCCAGCACCGCCTCCAGCTCCTCGTTGTCCAGGGTCTGCAGGATGCCGGTGGTGACGGCGACCAGGGAGTGCTTTGGGTTGCGCCCGGTGGCCATCGCGTTGGGCACCGGCGTGTCGATGATCGCCACCCGCGGCTTGGGCAGGCCGGTCATCGCCGCCAGCCGGCCGACCATGTCATGAAGCTCCGGCGCCTGCTGTTCGGAGACCTCCTTGGCTCCCATGGAGAGCAGGATCAGCTGGTCGGAGAAGTAGTACTGGGCCACCAGCAGCACGCCCGCGACGATCAGGATCAGGAAGAAGTTGACGTGGAAGACGGCCAGGGCCGCCATGAAGGCGAGGTAGAGGCAGGCGAGCAGGAACAGGGTCAGGGCCATCCGCACATTCAAGCCCCAGTCGGTTCCGATCTTCTTGACCATTCAGCGCAGTAGTGATACCCGCCGCTCGGCTCGAACCTAACAAAAAGAAGAGGCGAGCCGTGGGCGGGGACCCGGGCTCGCCTCTTTGTCCGAAGCGAGGAGCTGCTAGCTGAACTCCACCGCGATGTAGGCGTAGCCGTTGCGGGCGACGACCCAGGCGGTCCCCACGTAGTGGTAGGGACCCATGATGTTGGCCCGGTGATCGGGGCTGTTCATGAACATCGAGTTCAACTGGCCGTCGCTGACCCCACCCGACCAGTAGCCGACGTTCTCGCCGGCACGGTTACCGAGACCGCAGCCGAGGTCCTGGTTGGGGCCGCCGGCGTGGGAGATGTAGCCCTGGTTGGCCATCCGGAGCGCGTTCTGGTAGGCGATCCCGGCCAGGCAGGAGTTCCAGGTCAGGGGGCCCAGGCCGGCGCCTGCGCGGTCGCCGTTGATGTAGGCCTGCTGGGTCGAGCCGATCACCACGGGCGGAGGCGCGGGGGCGGGATGGGCGGCGATGGGCAGCTGGCTGATCGGCTGGTTGTCAGCCGGGGCCTCCTGGGCCGGGTCGGGGGTGGGCGGAGGCGGAGGGAAGTACGGCTTCGGGTTGTAGCCGTGGATCCAGCTGTAGAGATCGGTGTTGCTGGTGTCGGGCGCGGTGGCGGCCGGCTGCGACGACTTGGCGGGCGAAGGCGCATGGACCGGCTTGCCGGTGACGGCCAGGTGGGCGCCGGAGTGGTTCACCATGACCACCGCGAAGATCGCCGCGAGGCCTTTCAGGATTGAAGTCAAGAGAGAGGTCACCTCCAGGATTCAAGCCGCGCAGGGTGCGCCGGCCTGTGTGTCGGGAGGTGAACCTGCCAAGCGACGGCGGGAATAGAGAGACCGAGACGGTAAGGAAGATTGAAGGCCCGCAGACAATCCGCCAACGGGCGGTTAAGGAATCTCCGCGCTCCGAACTAGGGATAGGCGGGATGTAACCGAAATGACGCCAAGCTGACACCGCCGCAGATCGAGGCGATCTCCGGCGCCGTCGAGCCTGGGCTCGGCGGCCCTACCTAGACGACCGGGCGGCTCCGGGGCGTGCTCATGATCCTGATCAGAGCAACCAGGCCCCACCCGATCAGGACGTAGATCGCGATCGCGATCAGCGACTCGGGCTCCAGAACGTAGTTGCCGGAGCCACTCGGCTGGAAGATCCCCCGGAAGGGGGCGACGAGCGGCCCGGTGATCCCGTAGATGAAGCGGACGAAGTCGGCCTGGTAGCTGGCGCCGAGCAGCTTCATGAAGAAGCGGATCGCGATCAGCGAGCAGACCACGGCGTCCACGAACCAGACCACGCGCTCGAAGCGCGGGTCATAGCCGCGGACCACGGTGCTGCGCGAGTAGTAGTCGGACGACGCCGGGTTCACCGGCGCCACGGGCGGGCGAACGGCGGGATCTACGCGGGGATCGCCCGCGACCGGTTCGCGGTCGACGCGCTCCCAGCGCTCTTCCTCGACTGGTCCCATCGCCATGAAAACCTCCAATTGCTTGGTCTTGCTATGAAGACTGCGCTTTAACGTTATACCGTCGAGATCCGTTCCGAATGACATACCCGTAACATGCCGCTGGAAAACATGATAGCGTTCGATACAGCTTTTCTACCACTCAACGGTATGGGGAGAACCTACAGGTGGCGATCGTGAGACCCACCCGCCGAGCAGGACCGCAGCGGGAGGCCAGGCTCCTCGTCGACCGGACGCTGCAGCTGACCGCCTTGGTCTGCCTGTTCGCAGGGCTGGTCCTGATCGCCTACTTTGCCTTCGGCATGCTGGCCGGCGTCCGCGAGCAGCAGCGCCTGACCGACGGTTGGCGCGCCCAGCTCGCCCACCAGGCGCCGCCCCCGCCGGCGGCCTCCTCGGTACCACCACCCGACCTGATGAAGCCCGTCGACGGCGTCGACTTCGCGATCCGGGTGCCGCGGCTGGACTACTACTCGGCCGTCAAAGAAGGAGTCGACCTGACGGTCCTCTACAGCAGCCCCGGTCATTACCCGGAGACGCCCTGGCCGGGCCAGGCCGGGATGGTCGGAGTGGCCGCGCACAACGTCTACTGGATCGACTTCCCGCAGCTCGCCAGAGGCGACGAGATCGACGTCGAGACCCGCTATGGCACCTTCAAGTACGCCGTCACCGGCACCCGCATCGTTCAGCCCGACGACCGCACGATCCTGGTCCAGGGGCCGGGCCGGCACCTGACCCTGACCACTTGCTGGCCGACCTGGGCGGGTGCCTGGGCGACTCGCCGCTTCATCGTCTTCACCGACCAGACCTGGCCGGTGCCGCCGAGCAACGAGCAGCACAGCTCCAGCTGAGCTGGCTACCATTCGGGCGCGATGGCGCCAGACGCGATCGCTCCGGACGGGTCGGAGGTCTACTTCAAGATCGGCGACGGCGAGCGCGCCAGCCTGGTCCTGGTCCGGCTGGCCGCGGGCAGGGTTTCCCGGCCCGTTCGCCATCGGACCGTGGAGGAGATCTGGTACGTCACCGCGGGCCAGGGCCGCGTCTGGCGCCGGCCGCCGGACCGGGCTGGCGAGGTCGTCGTGGTCGGGCCCGGCGACGCGGTTCGGATCCCGACCGGCTGGGAGTTCCAGTTCGCCTCCGGACCGGGCCTGGCGCTCGAGTTCGCCTGCTTCACGAGCCCTCCCTGGCCGGGCGATCAGGAGGCGATCCCGGTCCCGGAGGGTGGCCTGGGCCCGCCGACGAACTGATTTGCCGATAGCCCCTGCATTCGAGGACCGGCAGGCGCGGGTAGCGCGGGAAGGACGGGTCGCTCGTGGAAAGCTCGCAGAGCCAGAAGGTCGAACGGGCGCCGCCGAGCTGGCGGGAGTGGCTGCAGGACGCGCAGAGGCCGGGATCGGGAGCCGTCGCTGGCACAGCACTGGCATTCTCGCGGAGCGCTCCGAAACCTTCCGGCCCTGATCTCCGTTGGGGGATAACATATTGCACGTGCACTATCAGGTTTTATTGGTATCGACCTGGTGAATTCAAAGCGGGACAAGCACCAATTGGGCGGCTCCGAGCAGCCACCGCCGATGTCCAGGCGGTCGCCCTTCGCACGTCCCCGGCCGGGCTCCTCGGCGTGGATCGTGCCCGGCGATCGGTGGCCGGCGGCGATCGCCCTGGTGGTGATCGGCGGTCTCCTGGCGCTCACCCTCGGTTGGGTGGACGTGCAGATGCGAAGCCTGCCCGACCCGGGCCATGCCAGCCTGATCGGGAAGTCGATCGTCGTCTACGACCGGAACGGCGGCGTGCTCGGCGAGCGCGATCCCGAGGGGCAGTACCACGTCGCGTTGAAGCTCGGCGAGATGGGCCGCTGGGGCCCGGTGGCGACGCTGGCGGCCGAGGACCGGGATTTCTACCGGCACGGCGCCGTGGACCCGGCGGCGGTCGCACGCGCGATCCTCGTCGACGCGACCTCGGGCACGGCCGCCGAGGGTGGCAGCACGATCACCCAGCAGCTGGTCAAGATCGAGCTGCTGGGCTCCCAGAAGACCGTGTCCCGCAAGGTCCAGGAGGTCCTGCTGGCCTACAGCCTCGAGCACCGCTACAACAAGGACCAGATCCTCGAGCTCTACTTGAACCGCGTCTACTACGGCCACGGCGCTTACGGCCTGGGGTCCGCCGCAAAAACCTACTTCGGGTCCGACAAGAAGGCCGCCGACCTGACGCCCGCCCAGTCCGCTTTCCTCGCCGGGCTGCTCCAGGCCCCCTCCGGGAACGACCCCTTCACCCACTTCGACCGGGCCCGGGCGCGCCAGCTCTACGTCCTCAACGGGATGGTCTCCACCGGGGCAATTTCCGCTTCCGAGGAGAAGCAGGCCGAGGCCGAGCCCATCGCCAAGGAGCTTCATCTGGACACCTCGTACCGGGACTCGCCGGCGCCGCATTTCGTCGACTACCTGATCGCCCAGCTGGAGTCGCAGCTGGGGGCGGCCACCGTCCACCAGGGTGGGCTCAGCGTCTACACGACGATCGACCCGGTGCTGCAGCGCTCGGCGGAGCGGTCGGTCGCCGACGGCGTGTCGGCCCTGGCGAGGAGCGGCGTCAACAACGGGATGCTGCTGGCGGCCAAGCCCTCGACGGGCGAGATCCTGGCCTGGGTCGGCTCGGCCGACTACGGCAGCGCCCAGATCGGCGGCCAGTACGACGTGATCACCTCGCCCCGGCAGCCCGGCTCCAGCTTCAAGCCCTACGTCTACGAGGCGGCGCTCATGTCGCAGAAGTTCACCGTCGACACGCAGGTGAGCGACACGCCCCAGAACTACTCGGGCTACACGCCGATGGACTACGACAACCGCTTCCAGGGCCCGATGTGCCTGAAGACGGCGCTGCAGCGCTCGCGCAACATCCCGGCCGTTGAGACGGCGAGCAAGGTCGGGATCGGGCCGGTTATAGACCTCGCCACCCGGATGGGCATCCGCGACAAGCTGGAGCCGAACCTGCAGACGGCCGTCGGCGGCAGCTCGATCACCATGTTCGACCACGTCCAGGGGTTCCAGGTCTTCGCCAACAACGGGCTCAGGGTGCCCCTGACCGGCGTCGTCAAGGTCGTCGACCGCAATGGCAACACGATCCTGGCCAACAACTTCGCGCAGCCGGCCGGAACCCAGGTCCTGACCCCCGCCCAGGCCTACCTGATGACCTGGATGCTGAAGGACTACCAGAAGGTCTGGAACTTCCCCTGGAACCGCCAGATGGCGGCCAAGACGGGCACCACGGGGGCGGCCGTCCAGCAGCCCACCGACGCCTGGGTGATGGCCTACAACCCCGACGTCGTGATCGGCTCCTGGGTCGGGCGGACGGGCGCCAACGGCCAGGGCGGGACGATCACCTCCTACGGCGAGGCGGTTGGAAACACGCTGCTGGCTGAATTCGTCAACGGCCTCCCGTCCAGCTTCCACGACTGGTACCAGCAGCCCGCCGGCCTGGTCGCCTCCAAGCGCACGGGAGACCCGCTCCTGCCCGGCACGGAGAACCTGCCGACCTGCAGCGGCGGCGACGGTGCCGGCGGCGGCGGCGGCGGCGAGGGTGGCGGCGGCGGGAAGCACGGCAAGCCGTGAGCATCCGTCAGCGCGCTTCCGCCGGGCCGAGGAAGTTCGACTTCCGGGAGTGGATCCAATCCCCGTGGGGACGCGCCACGGTGGTGGGCGCGATCCTGCTGGTGCTGCTCGGTGGCTACGTCGCCTGGACCCTCCGCGACCTGCCGGACCCCGGCAAGCAGGACGTGCTCGCCAACACCATCACCGTCTATGACCGCAAGGGCCGCGAGATCGAGCAGCGCAACCCCAAGGGCCAGTACCACAAGCTGCTGGCGCTCAAGGACATGGGACGCCAGGCCCCGGCGGCCACCATCGCCGCCGAGGATCGCAGCTTCTACCACGAGGGGGCGATCAACTGGACGGCCACGCTGCGGGCGGCCTTCGTCGACCTGACCTCCGGCCACGTCCAGCAGGGCGGCAGCACCATCACCCAGCAGCTGATCAAGATCCAGCTGCTGACGCCCCAGCGGTCGATCTTCCGCAAGATCCAGGAGGCCGTCCTGGCCGAGGGGCTGGAGGCGCGCTACTCCAAGGACCAGGTCCTCGAGATGTACTTGAACCGGGTCTACTACGGCCACAACGCGTACGGGATCGGAGCCGCGGCCGAGACGTATTTCAGCAAGGACGCGAAGGACCTCACGCCGGCCCAGGCCGCCTTCCTCGCCGGCCTGATCCCGGCGCCCGTCGCCTATGACCCGCAGCTCCACTACGACCTCGCCCGCGACCGCGAGCTGTACGTGCTGCACGGCATGGAGGCGACCGGGGCCCTGAGCCATTCCGAGGAGCAGAAGGCGGAGCAGGAGGACATCAAATCCGAGCTGACCTACAACGTCGCCGCCCGCCAGTCGAAGGCGCCGCACTTCGTCGACTACGTCATCTCCCGGCTGGAGAAGGACTTCGGCGCCGCCGCCGTCCAGCAGGGCGGGTTCAACGTCTACACGACCCTCGACCTCGACCTCCAGGCGCTGGCCGAGCAATCGGTCAAGCAGGGCGTACAGGACCTCTCCGGCTCCGGGGTCAACAACGCCGACTTCCTGGCCGTGAAGCCCGGGACCGGCGAGGTCCTGGCCTGGGTCGGCTCAGCGGACTACTACAACGACCAGATCGGCGGCCAGTACGACGTGGTCCTCGACCGGCGCCAGCCCGGCTCCTCCTTCAAGCTCTACGTTTACGAATCGGCCTTCAAGGACCGCAAGCTGACGCCCGGCAGCGTCGTCGACGACACGCCGCAGACCTTCGCCGGCAACTTCCGCCCTAAAGACTTCGACGGCCGCTTCCTGGGCAAGATGACCGCGCGCAAGGCGCTGGTCCTCTCACGCAACGTGCCGGCGGTCGAGACGGGCGTCAAGGAGGGCCTGGACAACGTCGTCAGCTTCGCCCATTCGGCCGGCATCAACACCAAGCTCGACCCCGTTCCGGACACCGCCATCGGCGGCAGCGACGTCACCCTCTACGACCACGTGCAGGGCTTCGCGACCTTCGCCAACCAGGGCACCAAGGAGCCGCTGATGTCGATCACCAAGATCACCGACTCCCAGGGCAACGTGCTCAGCGACACGAAGCCGGGAACCCAGGACGGCAAGGCGCTGGTGATGACGCCGGCCGAGGCCTACCTGCTGACCGACATCCTGAAGGACTACCAGAACCAGTGGCACTTCGGCTGGAACAAGCAGATGGCCGCCAAGACGGGCACCACCGGCGCCACCAGCAACCAGACCCGGGACGCCTGGATCCTCGCCTACAACCCGGACATCACGGCCGGCGCCTGGGTCGGCAACACGCAGGCCAACGGACCCGGCGGCAACATCGACGCTTACGGTGAGCTGGTGGCCGACACGATCATGCGGCACTTCGTCAACGGCCTTCCGGCCGAATACCAGGGCTGGTTCAAGCGGCCGGACGGGCTGGTCGACGGCAAGGCTTGCGACGGCTCCCGGGACATCTTCCTGCAGGGCACCGAGAACATGCCCTGCACCGGCCTCGAGCCTTCCCCGTCGCCGACCCCGACGCCGACCCTGAACCCGTCGCCTCTTCCGGCCCCGCTTCCCACGCCCAGCGTGCTGCCCAGTGTCATCGCCTCGCCGAGCCCCAGGCCCACCTCCGCCCCCTCGCCGTAACGGGCAGCCGTAGTATTCGGCGACATCGCCAGCCGGTTCCTAGCCGCCCTCGGCGCCGCCGTGTTCGCGCTGCAGCCGGTCGCCACGGCCAACCTGGGCTGGGAGCGGTGGAGGCCGCTGCCGGGCGTTTTCGACGTGACCGGGCCGCTCTCCGACGGCTCCCTGGTCGTCGCCACCGCGGCTGGGGTGCTGAGGCTGGCGCCAGACGGCGGCTCGACGGCCTTCGCGCCGGGCTACCGGCCGCGAGCGGGCGCCGAGGACTACCTGGCCGCGTCCTTCGGGCTGGCCGTCCCCGGCGCCAACTGCAGCTTCCCCACCGACCATGTCTATGCGCTCAAGACTGACCAACCTGCGGGCGTCCTGGACCTCGACGCGGCCGGCTCGCGGCGCTTCACCACGATCAGCGGCGTCGACACGCTGAACGGCATCGCGTTCGACCGCTACGGGCGTTTTGGGAACCGGCTCCTGGTGACCGGACCGCACCGGGGCAGGACGGTGGTCGACGCCATCGACTGCACGGGCAAGACGACCCTGGTCACCGACTCCGCCCCCGCCATGGAGGGCGGGATGGAGGTGGCGCCGCCCACCTTCGGGGCCTATGGAGGCGACCTCATCGCCCCCGACGAGCTGAGCGGCAACCTGATCGCCATCACCGCTGAAGGCACGACCCTCACGGTGGCGCAAAACGGCCTGCCCCACGGCGGCGACATCGGGGCCGAGTCCGCCGGCTTCGTCCCTCCGGGCTTCTCAGCCGGCGGAGCCGCTTACCTGTCCGATCGGGCCACGGCCAACAACGCCCATGCCGGGACGGACACTTTGCTCCGGCTCACCGCCTCCCAGCTGCAGGCCGCGGGCGTGGCTGATGGAGACCTGCTGGTGGCGGACGAGGGCGGGGGCGACACGGTCGCCATCCACTGCGACGCCGGCGGCAACTGCGGCAGCGTGCGCCGGCTGGGCCAGGCGACCTCGGGCGCGCACATCGAGGGGCACCTGCTGGTCGTGGCCGCCCACCCGGCGTCCAGCCCGGCCCCGCTCCCGGCCGGGAAGCTGGGCGCGGCGGCTGGCAGCGGCCTCCTCGCCTACCTTCCCTACACGGTCGGCGTGCTGGTGCTGGGCGGGCTCTTCTTGTTCTACTGGCTGCGCCGCCCCAACCGGCGCCGGCGCTAGTGCCGAGCCGGGTACTCCACCACCTGCTGGAAGGTCGGGCGGTTCACCCAGGGCATGGTCGGGAGGTTCTCGAGTCCGACCGGGCTGAAGACGATGTCATCCGCGGCGGGGTTGCACTGGCCGCTGCCCTGATTGCTCCTGGCGCAGGTCCAGGCCGCCGGATCGGCGGACCCGTAGGCGTGGGTCTCGGCGTCGATGGTCCCCTGCAGCGCCGCCAGTAGGGCCGACTGGCACGCCGCCAGGCTGCCGGACCCGCAGAAGTTCTGGGAGTAGCCAGGCGATAGGGCCGGGTTGACCGCCTGCTGCAACGATCGCTGCAGGTATCCCTCCCAGCCCGCGTCGTAAGAGGACCCTTTGGGGCCGGGCGGGTCGTTGAGCCAGATCAACGACACCAGCTGCGCGAACTGGCCCGAGTCGAGCCAGGGGTCGAAGACCGCATGCGCAAGCCGTGGGTAGAGCTGGTCCATGATCGCGACCGCCGTCCCTTCGTCGTACTGGTTCTGGTTCACGGTGGCCCGGCGGTGGGCGCCGTTGCCGGCCCAGGCGGAGAGGATCGACAACGCCTGGGACTGGGCCGGCGTCAGCGTGGCCCCCGCCAGCGCGGCGCGCAGCTGTGTCACCAGCTGTGACCCGTCGAGGTCGACGGTGCCCGCATCCTCCATCGCGTTGACCATGTCGGTCTGGGTCACCGCGCCGCGCGCGACCAGCGCCCGGACCCGGTCGGAGAGCGACTGGCTGCGATAGACGGGCCCGTACCCGTACTGCGAATCCGCGGCCGACCAGCCCGGGGCAGGCTTGTTGTTCCAGTTGGCCAGGAACCCGGAGCCGGGGTTGACCGCATGTGGATGGGGATCGCCGGGGCTGCCGTCCGCGCGCAGGAACCCCTGCCACTCGAACTGGCCGGTGCCCCAGGTCGGGAAGTTGGGATCGACGGTCGCGGGCCGCACCGGCATCCTCCCGGACGAGTAGTAGGCGATGTCCCGTGCGTCCGCGTAGAACCAGTTGAAGGTCCCCGTCTCCTTGGCCGCGGCGCGCATGAAGTCCGCAGCCGAATGCATGAAGTCCGGGTTGTTCCACTCCAGGAAGGCGGGCGCGGAGCCAAGCTCGTCGCCGTAGGTCGAGCGCTGGATGGAGACGGCGACCGGGATCCGCGCGCCGCTGGCCGGGTCGATGGCCAGCGTCCGGCCCGCGACCGGCCCGTGCACCGTCCTTTCGATCTGGATGGTGATCACCGCCGGCGGGTTCGGCGAGCCCGGGTTGGTCTTGGCGACCTCCCGGTCCGTCCGCTCGTACATCGAGGTGCAGCGGCCGTTGTAGACGTAGCCGGTGCTCTCGAGGGTCGGGGCGCCGCCGGCCGGGTCGCAGAGCTTCTCCAGGCGCTGGTCGATGATGTCGGAACCGGCCGAGGTGGCGCTCCACGAATAGTCGGCCCCGCGACCGAGCTCGACGTAGATGTCGGTGCCGATGAAGGTGGCTCCGCGGGCGTTCAGGTGTGGGCCGTGGAGGTCGACCTCGTGCAGGATCTCGGGCGCGAAGTAGGCGACTTGAGGGCCGAAGACGGCGATCGGGTGCCCACTGGCCGTATGGTCCTCGCTGACCAGGATCGCGTTGCTGGCGCTGCGATTGGGGCGCAGGATCGCGCTCAGGTCGATGGTCAGGCCGGCGACCGAGATCTGGCCCAGGCCGGGATTCGCGGCGGGCAGCGGCCCGCCGTCGCACATGGTGGTGCTGGGCTGGCTGACGGGCACGGCCAGCGAGTTGGGGTCGACGCTGGCAGGCACCGGCATGTACGGGAAAGCGCCGCTCAGGGTGACCTGCGCGCCGGGGTCATTCTGGGAGCGGAAGTCGTGCCAGATGGCCGAACCCTTCGCCGCTCCGTAGCGCTGGACGAGGGAGCTGTAGAAGAGCGCCGAATCAACCTCGGAGCCGCCGCCGACGGCGAAGATCGCCTGGACGAGAGTGGCGATGGCGATGATGTCGGTGGGCTTGAAAGGCACCGGCGCCACCTGGAGAGCGGGGTACTCGGCCGGCAGCAGGGTGGGGTTGACCAGGGCCTGGTTGAGGTAGGCGTTGACGCCGTCGATGTAGGCGAGTCCGTCGGCTACGACCTGCTGGCCCTCGCTGTGGGTCGCGTCAAAGGGCTGCGGGTAACGCTGCGGCAGCGCGTCAATCTGAGCCTGCAGTTCCGCGTCGTTGTAGCCGGCGACGCGGGCCACCTCGCAGTCCAGGGCCAGGGCCGTCTGGGAAGGGCCCAGGAAGGAGGAGAGGGTGGAGCGGCCGATGTGCCGGAACACGTCCATCATGAAGAGGCGGTCCTCGGCCGCCGCGTAGCCAGAGCCGAACTCGGTGTCCGCGCGGGTCGCGCCGAAGACGTGGGCCACGCCGAAGCTCCTGTCGCGGACGATGACCGTTCCCGCTCGCGGGCTGTAGGCCCGCTCGACGTCGGTCCCGCTGACGCTGAGGCCGGCCTGCTTGAAGTAGCGGCCGAGGTCGGCGGGCTGCAGGTGAGGCGCGACTCGGACCAGGTCGGCGTACATCGAGCGCTGGTCGTCGCCATGCGGCGGAGGCTGCCGGGTGGCCGCCGTGGCGGCGTTGACGAGGCCGTTCTCGCCCGGCGGCAGGATGTTGTAGACCTGACCGCCTCCGCAGTCGGCGTAGGGGCCGCCCGCGGGACCGGTCACGGTCTGGCAGGCCGCGGCGAGGGCGGAAACGGGGGACACGAGGCCCAGCAAGGGCAGGCAGAGTAGGCAGGCGAAAGCAGCTCGCCGGGTCAGTCTGGACACGACAGCACTCCCAATAAAAGGATGGATCTATATAACCTTAGCCATTGATAAGCTGGATGTTCAACGGTGTAGTGATCTGCTCACATTTGATTTGCGCGGCTTTATAGCATTGGTTCGGCGATGCTGACCCGGCGGGAAGCGCTCAAGCTGGCCGGGATGGCCGCGGCCGGTGTCGCGGCCGGGCTGCCCGGACACCTGACGCGAGCATTGGAAGCGCCTCCCCGCTGCGGCTCGCTGCGCGAGATCGAGCACGTGGTCGTCTTCATCCAGGAGAACCGTTCCTTCGATCACTACTTCGGCCACTACCGAGGTGTACGCGGCTTCTCCGAC
>Ga0066660_10000756_pt1 | contig 12350 bp, 17 predicted proteins | sample GraSoiAngelo_109_FD_75177 | JGI IMG/M metagenome (GOLD analysis project Ga0066660, IMG submission 75177) | Grasslands soil microbial communities from the Angelo Coastal Reserve, California, USA - 14_0903_12_20cm | ecosystem: Environmental > Terrestrial > Soil > Grasslands | place: USA...
CCGTTTCACCGAGGGCGGTTGTGAGCTGCTCTTGTTCCGCTGTGAGGACGACGCTCTTGCCGTTCCCGCTTACTGTGAAGGACTTCCATGGAAGGGCGACTAAACGGCCGTCGTTCATTGCTACCACGGCGTACTCGATCTTCCCCTCACGCGAGTCCATGATCAGCTTCTCGAGTCTCCCCAATTTGTACCCCTGCGGGTCCTTGACGGTTTTCTCCAGGAACGGTGAATGCTGGATTGCTTCAAGGTGCCCGAGGGGAACCGGGAGGACAATGTACTTTTGAGGAGGAGACTCTCCTCCGGTGATATCGCTTAGGTTGGGGACAGCCATCGCGCCGAAAGATTGGCCCACGAAGGGCAAGCTGACCATGCACAAGGCTGCGATAAGCGTTCCTAGTTTTTTCATTCGCCTCTCCTTTCTGTTATGCCGCGCGTTGCGCCCCCTTCGCCGCAAGGCTATGTTCCGCGGCACGAACCCCGATCCTCCCGCCAAGGTACGCTCACCCTAACGAGATGATTCCGCTGACGAAGGCCCACCACGCAGCCGCTTTCACCAGTGGCGTCATCGGCGTGGTCATGCGAATCGTGAAGCGCATCAATTCCATCGACAGCATCGCCGTGCCGAACAGTACGGTCATCATGATGCCCCAGGTCACGAACCCGTGAAACACGCCGGCTGAGCGATCATACGCCCCAGACATCCAGGCGGCCACATAGCCGCCCAGAAATGCGGAGAACAGCCACACGAGGCCGCTCCACACTTCGACTCCTCTCGGGAGGTGGGCAATGTAGTCGTTTGCGCTTGAGCCGCTCGATGTCAAACCTATCCCGAGCCCCAGCGCGGTCAACATAATCTGGATGCCGAGTCCGACGAACAATCCTGCCCAGATCCCGCCCCAACTCACCCGGGAATGCTGACTAGTTAAAGTTTGTGTGTCCATCGTTGTCTCCTTTCCTCATTAATGCTCATTGTCAGACTCCGTTTGCTAGACCTGCCGTCGAAGATACATCGTTATGGTGAGACGGGCATGAAGCGCGCATGAAAAATTCTTCATGATTGGTTCATCAACCCTTTACATTCCCTCGGTACTCTGCCTTAGAGAGTCATGGGTGTGAGGTGGCGGCTATGCGCAGACAGGTATGGATGGCCTGGATGGCTGTCGCCGTGGCGGTGCTGGCACTGAGCTTCATCGGTTTCAGGGGCACGGCACCATTCGCGGGTATAACCTTCATCGGACAGGACGACGAGCAGCTCCAGACCGATGAGACCATCCGCTCAAGGATCGAAAACCGGCTTCTCCTGGATGATCGGATTGATTGGGAACTGCTCCAGGTGGAAGTGAACGCAGGCCATGCGACTCTTTATGGAGAGGTCAGAACCCCGCAAGAAAAGGGTTTGGCCGCCATGCTCGCCAGCATGGTCCCGGGCGTGAAGGACTTGACCAACAGCATCATCGTCGAGCCAGCAATGACGAGGGACCACAAGCTGGCCACGGCCGTTTGGAATGTGCTCCAGGGCGTCCCCACGCTGAACGGTAACGACACGCTCAGGGTCAATGTGAAAAACTCTGTGGCGAAGTTGGAGGGAGTGGTTGAACACTCTATCCAGAAAGAAGCAGCGGAGAAAGCGGTCGCCTCTGTTCCGGAGGTGGCGACGGTGCTCAACCTGATCGAAGTGAATAGCAAGGCGCGTGATGGGATCATCTCTGAAAGTGTCAGGAAGAGGATGTTTCAGGAGGGGGTGGAGTTACAGCCCTAGTCTTTCTGCGCAGCCGGGAGCGTCACGGTGAAGATCGAGCCCTTGCCGACCTCGCTCTCAACCCGGACCGTGCCGCCGTGCGCCTCGGCGATTTCCTTCACGATCGCCAGACCAAGCCCGACCCCGCCGGATTCCCGGTCCCTCGCGCTCTCCGCCCGGTAAAATCGCTCGAACAGATGCGGCAGGTGTTCCGGCGCGATGCCGGCTCCTGTGTCCTTGACTGAGATCACCACCGTATTCCCCACTTCTTCGATGCCTACTGTCACGGTGCCGCCCGACGGTGTGTAGCGGAGCGCGTTGTCCAAGAGATTAATCAGCATGTGGCGGACCCATCCTTCATCGCCCAGCACCGGGGGGGCCGGCTGTGCGTCAAGGGCAAGCGTGATATGCCGGTTCTCCGCCAGCACCGCCAACTCCCCAATCAAATCCTTCACCAACGGCTCGATGGTCAAGGATGTGACGTGAAGCGGTGGGCGCTCGCCTGCAAACCGAGCCATCATCAACAAGGATCGAGTCAACGCGATCATCCGCTCGACCTGTCCGAGATTGCTGATCAGGACTTCCCGGTACTCTTCGGTCGACCGCGCCTTTTTCAGTGTCACCTCGAGGCTGCCCATGATCACAGTCAGGGGAGTCTTGAGCTCGTGCGCGGCGTCCGCGATAAAGCGGCGCTGGGCCTCGAAGACGTGTTGAAGGCGCTCGAGCATCGCGTTGAAGGCGCGGGCCAGCCGCTGAAACTCAGCGTAGGGCGCGTTCAGGGAGACACGCGTTTTGAGAGAGGATCCCGAGATCTGCTCGGCTGTAGAGCTGAGGGCCTCGACCGGCGTCAAGGCCTGATCTGCTACCCAGCGGCTACCGAACCAGGCCATGGCTAGAATTGAAAACGAAATTACCACCAACAGTATGGCGAGTTGCCGCAGTGCGTGCTCGATGAAATGCATGGAAGACTCGGTCTGGAGGATATATTTGACCTTGCCGTCACGGAACACGGGCAGCGAGATTCGCCGGATCGATGGGGCGTTTAGAATCTCGATCGTGTCGTAGACGGTCTCACCGCGGAGGACTTTCGATAGAGCCGCTGTGGGCAGGGCAGGGAGTATCCGGGCTGCCGGGCCCTTCCACACGACCGATCCGTCTGTGGCATGCACCGTGATCGAGAGGGCAACCTCCCGCAGTTCTCGGTCCTCGTCGCTGTTCTGCCCGCGAAGGCCCGATGCGGCGGCCTGACCTGCAGACTCAGGCAGAGAGCCGGTGGTGTCCTCGATGAATTCAGCCCAGGCCTCCCCGAACGCCAGCAAGCGCGCGTCCAGGTACTGGTGCAGGATGACGGACAGCCCGGAGTAGAGCAGCACGCTGAAGGCGACGAGCAGCGCCCCGATCAGCAGAAGGGCTGAGAGACGGATCCGGCTTCGGAAGGAGGACAAGGGTCAGTCCTCCTCTGTCTTGAGCACGTAGCCGACGCCGCGCACGGTGTGGATGAGGGGAGAAGGAAAGCTGCGATCGATCTTGGCGCGCAGGGCCCGGATGTGCACATCCACGATGTTGGTCATGGAGTCGTAGTGGATGTCCCAGATGTGTTCGATGATCGCCGTGCGTGTGAGGACTTGATTCGCATTCCGGAGCAAATATTCCAGTAGCGCGAATTCTTTGTTCGTGAGGGGAATCTCCTGGCCTGCGCGCCACACCCGATGCGACACCGGGTCCAGTTCCAAATCGAGTACCTTGAGCCGTCCGGAGGGCAGGGCGCTCCCCCGCCGCAAGAGCGCTCGGACACGTGCCAGGAGTTCGGCGAACGCAAAGGGTTTGGTCAGGTAATCATCAGCTCCCGTGTCCAGCCCGGTCACCCTGTCCTCGATGGTCTCCCGTGCGGTGAGCATCAGGACGGGCGTGGTCTTGCGTTCCGCGCGGAGCTTGCGGCAAACGCCCAAGCCGTCCAGTTTCGGAAGCATGATGTCGAGGATGATGAGGTCGTACTGATTCACCGTCGCAAGGAAGAGCCCTTCCTCGCCGTCCATGGCGACGTCGACGGCGTAGCGCTCCTCCTGAAGACCCTTTTGAATAAACCGGCCCAGATTGGGGTCGTCTTCGACGAGCAGAAGTCTCATGTGCTCAGCGGCTCAAACCTCCACCGCTTGATGATACGATAATCGGCATCGAACCGCACCCGTTTTCGTTCGCAGCCGCCCATCACGGACATTAAGGGGGAACCGTGAGAATGCCTGCTGGTTGCGCAGAATCACCGGATCCAAGATGTTTCCGCAGCAGAGACATCTCCAGCCGGTGAAGCTGACATACCCGCCGTCATGAAAGAAATCGGCAAACCGGTCTGGAACCATCAGTCCTCTGCATCGTGGGCACGACATCGTCACACACTCCTTCTTCCTAGCGCCGGATGTAAAGCTGCCCGCCCACCGTGTGGGAAAAGACCGGATCGTAAATCCGGTACGCGCTCTGCTCCGACCCACCGAGCGAATCCAGGTCAGTGACGGGCTCCCAGCGTCGCGAGCATCATCAACATCCCGGCAAGCAACAGCATCGCTTTCCCTTTCATGACGTCACCTCACTTCCCGCTTTCGATCACCATGTGAGCCCTGCGATTTTTCCAATAGCACGTTTCATCTTGCTCGGTGCAGGTTTGGCGCTCTTTCCCATAGCTGATGACTTTCACGGGATTCTTGATCCCCAGGTCTGTGAGATAGTGCATGGCTTCCTGTGCCCGCTTCTCTCCTAGCACGAGGTTGTATTCATGGCTCCCGCGCTCGTCGCAGTAGCCTTCGATCACGAGTTTCGCCTCAGGGTGTTGCTTCAGTGTCTCGGCATCTTCAACGAGGTACTTCCTACCGTCTGCGGAGAGCCCCCAGCGGTCGAATGCGAAATAGATGTCCGCGAGCTGATGCGAGGCCACTTCACGGAATCTGCCTGGCTCGACTTTTGCGACGACTGTGGGGTGTGGAGCCTTCACGATTTCTTCCGTCGGGTTCTTGGAGAAGCCTTTCAACGGTTCGGAGCCCTCCATGGTTACGCTTTCCGTCTGTTTGGTCGCGCAGGATGCCAGAGACAGGACCACCCCCGCGATAAGAATGGCACGCCCAATGTGAACCAACGATTGTGTCATTTGTTTTCCTCCAGGATTAAGTGCGCGCGACGGTTTTTCCAATAACAGGATTCATTCGGCTCGGTGCAGACTTGGCGTTCCTTGCCGTAGCTGGTGACGCTGACCGGGTTCTTGATGCCCAGCGCCAGTAGATATCGCGAGGTCTCCTGGGCACGCTTTTCACCCAACACCAGGTTGTATTCCAGGCTCCCGCGCTCGTCGCAATACCCTTCGATGAGGATCTTCGCGTCTTGGTGCCGCCTCAGTAGATCGGCGTTTTCCGCCAGGTTCTTCTTGCCGTCTGCGGAGAGCCCCCAGCGGTCGAACGCGAAATAGATGTCCGTCAACGGCGTTATCGCCGCTTCACTGGCCTTGCGGGCCAGGCTTTCCGGCTGCCCGACCTTGGCCACGACCATCGGCGCCGGCTCTGTCACTTGCTCCTCGACAGGATTCCTTGAAAACCCTTGCAAGGCCTCGCTGCCGCCCGGATTCTCGTTAGTCTGGGCCGTTGCGCCAGGACCAGTCTTTGCGTGTGTCTGCGCGGCGGGCGAGGACGGCTCGGCTCCTGAGGTCGTGGCCACAGCACTTTTAGTGGCACAGCCTCCCAGCACCAGGGTCCCGAGAAGCCCCGCTGTTGCTGCCCAGCGCATGGCGTGTGGGCGGTGGTTCATCATGCCGTCTCCTCCTTCCACCGTAGATAGATGGTCTTGGTCTGCTTGGCCGAGAGCGTCACGTGCTCCTTGATTGAAGCCTTCCCTGGTCCCTGCGCAGAGATGTCGTAGTTCCCGGGAGGCAGATCGATAAAGAGCCAGGGGCCGGTAACCTGTTTGGGCGGGATCTGGAGGCGAACCTTACCCTCCGTATCCGTTATCGTGACCGACACTTGGCTCAAATACGCCTTGGGACCGGCCACGAAGACCAGCTTGAGGGGAAACGCCGGATAGTGGGCCGAGCGTTCCTCCAGGCCGATGCCGGCGCTGAAGTACCTGATGGATCCCACGCGATGGATGGGAATGGTTTCCTTGATCGGCGTACCGCCGTCCTCGGCGATTTGGAGTTCGAGGCTGTCGTTGGATGTTGTCATGCGGACCATCGGCGCGGTTTTGCTGTGACCCTCGTCTCCTGCGCCGAACGCATAGGGACTCACCAAGACGAGACACGCGGTTACACTCACAACGACTCGTCGTACGTTAGACTGTTTCATGGCATCCTCCTTATTCCTGAGCCGCTAGTGGCTCTGGGCAGTGCTCACGTCTGTCGCTGAACCAGGCCGCAACAGCTCAGGATGCTCGGTTGCGATCTTGACCAGATTGCTGATGGCGGGCTTGAGAGTCTCCTGCACGGCATCGGCATAGTTCTCCACCGATTGTTCCATCCCGTAATAGATGCCAAACAGGTGGCTGTCCTGAAATTCCATCGTGAATTGCCACACGGCACGGGACGGATCATTCGGGGGCGTGAGCTGCAGGTCCATGGCGACCGTGTTAGTCGCCTTCCCCATGGGAGCGCCTAGAATCCAGACGAGCGGCCCCAAGGGCCCCAGCCCGTAGGTGGTGAAGGATCGCCGCCAGTTGGTGGAGCGGATCGTCCCGCTTATAACGAGATCCGGTTTCGTCGTGAGCGATTCGGCGAACGCAACCGTAGAGAAGATACCGGCGTGTCGCAGTTCGTTCACGATCGCCATGGCAAAGTCTCGCGATGGGTTCATGCGGATCAGCCGAACCCCTTCCGGATCTTGGACGGTTTCAGGGCGGTCGAACGAGTTCACGGCGTAGGGGACCACGGGGAGGGCCAACCGCCAGCTTCCTCGCTCGACGTTCGCTCCGCGGAGATCGCGGAGGGGGAACACCGCCACAGTTACGGGAAGGGTTTTTGATCCTTTGACATTGAGCAGCGTCCCGGGCGGATCGGGCGGGTACTGCCAGTTGCGGGTGACTGTGCAGGCCGCCAGCCCAAGAGCCATCACACTTGCGGAAAGCGTCATCAAGGCCCATGAGACTCTCGGCTTCATGAGTGTCCTCCTTTGGCACGAAGGTTGTCGTTAGGCATGGGAGGCAGACTACTCGGCGAAGATGAAATAATTATGAAGGAAGCGTGAAGATTTCTTCAGCTTTCGATGCCCAGTCTGGTCGTGAGTTATGAGGGAATTGTTAAAGTGGCAGGTGAGCGTTTAGGGCAGGCGACTCACTTCAATAGGAATTCCTGGATGAACAGCACCGACGCATAGAAAAGGTAGTCCACGTTTTTCTTCTTCGAGAAACCATGCCCCTCGTCCTTGGCCAGCAGGTACCAGGCCGGCGTGCCGTTCTTCCGGACGATCGAGACCATCTGCTCGGCCTCGCTCATCGGCACACGTGGGTCGTTCCTGCCCTGGACGACGAAGAGCGGCTTCTTCAACTTGTCCGCGTTGTGCACCGGCGCGATCCGCTCCATGAACGCGCGCGTCTCCGGGTCGCGCTCATCGCCGTACTCCACGCGACGCAGGTCGCGCCGGTAACTTTCGGTGCCCTGTAGAAATGTCACGAGGTTTGAAATGCCGACGATGTCCAGCAGGCAGCGGATCCGGTCGTTGTAGAGTGTACCCGCCACCAGCGTCACATGCCCGCCGTAGCTCGCGCCCCATACCATCACACGATCGGCGTCCAATTCCGGTTGGGTTCTGATCCAGTCCAGCAGCGCGCCGACGTCCTTGTAGGCGTCTTGCCGGAGTTGGCCGTTGTCCAGCTTCAGGAAGGTCTTGCCGTACCCGGCCGACCCGCGGATGTTCGGATAGAGCAGGGCGATCCCCAGCTCGTTGAGCCAGTAGTTCTGCCGCGCCAGGAAATGCGGGCGGGCCTGACTTTCCGGACCGCCGTGGATGTTCACGGCGACTGGGCGCTGGCCGGTGAAGCGCGCGGGCGGACGGTACAGGAATCCGGAAAGCGTTCGCCCGTCGAAGCTCTTCCAGCGGACCAGCTCCGGCTCGGGAAAGGTCGCGGTGTTCAGGCCGCCCGTCTCGCTGTACGTCCAGCGCTCGACGGTGCCCGTGGTGACGTTGTACGAATACACGTCGGCCGGGGTGCGCACGGATTCGAAGGTCACGCCGAGCTCGGTACTGTTGGCGTGCCACTGGAGTCCGCCGATGACGCCGACGGGGAACTTCGGGACCGGCCGTTCCTGCCCGGTCGTGGTCGCGAGCACGTGCAACACGCTCATGCCGTCCTCGTTGGTGACGAAGGCCAACCACTTCCCATCCCGCGACAGGTCGAAGTCCTCGACTCCCCAGGCGATGTGGCCTGTCAGAGCGGTGTGCTTCTTTGTCGCGAGGTCCAGGTACGCGAGCCGGTGAAACTCCGCGTCGCGGTCCGTCGTGACGTACAGCCCTTTCCCGTCCCGTGAGAACCGCCCCCCGGCGTAGGACACCGGCTCAGCGCCGCCTTTGGGCGTGAGCAGCGTGCGCTGGCCGGTCGTCGCGTCGAACAGCCACAGGTAGCTCTCGTTGGCAGAGATGAATTCCAGGACGAGCAACGTGCGGTCATCCGGCGACCAGTCCAGGGCCCGCCACCCGCTGCCCTCCAGTTGGGCCAGCAGCCGGTCGCTGACGGGGTCAGCCGGCTTGAGGACATAGAGGTCCGTGTCCTTCCCGTTCCGCCGGGTGGAGCTATAGGCCAGCCGTTCGCCGGAATTCGAAAAGACGGCGGAGGTGTTCCGGGACTTGCCGTCGGTCAAAAGGGTCACGTCGCTAGTGCCCAGATCATAACGATAGAACTGGTAGAACTCGTCCCCGCCGGTGTCTTTGCTGAAGACAAACCACCGCGCGTCCTTCGGCGGGTACGAGGCGCCATGGACCGGATCGGAAAAGAAGGTGAGTTGCGTACGGGCTCCGCCCGGGAATTGGACCTGGTGCACCTGCACCGTCTCGGCGAAGCGCGTGCGGACGAGCATTTCGCGCTTGCTGGGGTGCCAGCTCAAGAAGGCCGCACGACGGAACTCGGTATACCGGCTGACCGCCTCGGCGAGCGTGGCCGGCACTCTGGGGATGCCCTCGACGACCAGGTTGTCGCCGGGGGCAATTGCCGCTTCTTGGGCATGGACTGAGGTGAAGAAAACGAGGAGGAGAAAAACGATGCAGGAAATGCGTTTCACGGCAGGCCAGGAATCCACCGGGATACAGACTTGCAATACGACTCGTAGGATGCCCCGAACAATCGCCGCAAGGTTGGCTCCTCGTAGTACACGATGAACAGCTGGAACCACACAAGCAGGAGTCCGACGTAGAGGAACAGGACGGCCGACTCGAACAGCAGGGCCTCCCCGAGCAGGATGAGCGTGATGCCCACATACATCGGATTTCTCACGTAGCGGTAGAGGCCCTTCACCACTAATTCCTTCGGCGGGTCGATCGGCGCTGGTGTGCCTCTGCCGGTGAAGGTGAAGTCCCAGGCACACCAGAGATAGGTCACGGCGCCCAGCAGGACCGGTGGCAGTCCCAAGATCCGCCAAGCGCCGATCTCCATAGGGAACAACTGAAAACCCGCAGTGAGCAACAGATACGGAACAAGAACCGTCGCCGTCCCAGGGACCAGGATCGTGAAGAGCGATGTCTTGAGCGCAATCACTTCTTGCCGCCCATGTATTTCTCCCTCAACGCCTCTTTTTCGCTATGATGCTTGTCCTCCATGGCGCGCATGTCTTGCTTGCACTTGTCATGGAGCGCGCGCCGGTCCTGCTCGTGCTTGTCCTCCAGTTGCCGCATCTCGTTTCTCATCTGCTCGTGCATCGCACGGTTGCCCTGCTCGCTCTGCTCGACGGCGAGCGACGTGCCTGCTGTGAAGACCAGCGTCGCCGCCAGCACGAACCCGCCCAACCCAAGCCTCTGCCATGTTTGCATCATGACCGCACCTCCTTTATTGAAATCGCAATCAAGTCGCCTGACTCAGACCATCAGATGCGTCCGGATTCGTGTGATCCTCTCCTGAAGCGCATCCGGTGTCAACCGCTTCGGCTGATGCGAGATGCGCCACACGGGCTCCTTCGGCGCCGGATCGTCGGCCAGCCGGGGGATGAGATGCCAGTGGATGTGGGGAAGCTGATTGCCGAGCAATTCATAGTTGATTTTGACGGCATCGAACGTGACGGCCAGCGTGCGCGAGACTTCCGTGACTTCTTCTATGAGCTGGCTGCGCTCTTCCCGTGTGAGGTCGAACAGCTCGGTCGCGTGCCGCTTCAGCACCAGCACCGTCCAGCCTGGAAAAAACTGATCAGCGTGCAGGTAGGCGACCGTGAGCCCGAGCTCGGCGATCTTGTAATCCTTCCCCGGCCACTCCCCTGTGCAGACTTTACAAGTCACGGTGGATGTCACGCTTTTACGTCCGCTGCTTCTTTAATTCCTTCGAGGCCGCACGCATCAATCTGATGTCATGCGAGAGGAACTCAACGCGATCGCCATTTTTCGATAGCTCGACACATGACGCTAGGTGGATTCCATCCATTCCGCGAAGGCTATAGGTGACCGCGAAGTTTCCGGCCCGCGTATAGACGGGCGTCGAAAGGATCACGGCAAGAAAGCGGTACCATGTGTCGCGGAAATCTTCCGCGACAGCGTTGAATTCGCCCTTTCTAAGCGCGCCCTCACGACGGCGTCTGGCTAGAGCAGCGTGGGCTTCGGGATAGGCGATGACGGATGTGGCGACCACATCCGCTCGTTCCAATCGGAACCGAACCTCCTTGGTGCCTGGTTCTTCCAGATAAAGTTTGAGCAGGCTGGATGTGTCGAGGTAGAGAATCACCCTCGATCTTCCAGGACGGCATCGGCAATCTTGGCGGGGCCTTTGCGGGGTTTTAATGGCTTGACGTGCGGTTTCCCTCCGTGCCATTCGGCGAGACCCTGCTTTACCAAGGTATGAGCAACGCGTACTCCCTCCGGGACTGAAACGCCGGAAAGAGTGGCAACCTCATGGCGACGATTAAGTATCCGGATGGTCTCGCCGGTCTTGGCGGCACGGAGGTATTCACTCAGCTTGGCTTTCAGTTTCGCGATGTTCACGGCACGCATGGTGGCCCTCCACAGAATATAGTCACGAATGACTATATCAGATGACCATAATTGATTCAAGTGCCTCCACCATCGGCATGGCCGGCGTCCCCAGCATGATCGGCGTGTCTGTGAGAATCCTCAGCGCCGGTATATCACGTTACCGCGATTCGCGCCATACAAGTAAGGCCAGACCACCCGCGATGATGACGCCCAGCACGCTTACCCACATCGGAACGATACTCCCCCTGAACGTGACTTCCCAGCCAAAAACTAGTCTGAGAACATGCACCAGCGCCACCAGGACAAAAATCCCAACGGCAATCGTGGTGAATGGTTTTTTCATCACGATACTAGGGTGTCTGCCAGACTATTCTTCCTTCCTTATCCATAAGGACTAGTGATGAAGCAGGTCTTTTTACGATAGAGTCTGTCGCACCGTAGAAGCCCTCATTTGGGACACTTATAGTTCCGAGTACAGCGCGGCTCTTTCCGTTTTTGTCACTGAGAACTAGATTTGGTTCGCCATCAGAATCCAGACTGACGAAGAAGCGTAGAGTGCCATTTTGATCCGTCATGGCAATTGCAGGCTGCACTTCTTTGGTTTGTGATTTTAAGGTTAGTGACGTCAACGTCATTTGTTCTTGAGGCTGGGCCATAAACAACTTGGCACCAAGGACGCCGCCTATCAAACCGGCAATTAGCGCCAACACTATAGTCGAAATGGACAGTATTTTGTTCATGGCGGGCTCCTTTCTTTAGAAAAGAGAACGGCACATTACGAGCGGGTGGTGCCGAGCGGGACCCTGGCGGAGCGCAGCGAGACCCGAGTCTGCGGGGCTGCGACGGGCCGCGAGCACGTCAGGGTGGCTCGGCGACAGGACCAGCGAGTGAGTCACGTTACCTTCACCTCGACTTGATCGCCGATCTGTGCCTTCACCAGCTCGTCTGCCCGGCCCTGGTTGCAGAAGAGCTCTAAGAGATTATCGCTGTTGATCAAGGCGGCCAGGGTTTTCGGAGGCGCGTCGGCGTAGAAATTCCGGAGCCCCTGCACAGCAATCTTTTTAATGCAGACCTGGACCTTGGCCCACTCCACGGTTCCCAGGGCTTCCCGCAAAAGCGTCTGGCTGATGTTCGTGATGAGATTGCCGAACCGGTCGATGTGCAGGACTTCGCCCACGAGTCGGCCTTCCTCTACTTGAGGCTGGTGCACTTCGAAGCGGACCGGATTGTCGATCTTGGGGCCGAAGGCGTCGGTCGGCTCCTCCAACGAGAGCCATGCCGCCGCCGGCGCGAAGAGGTCGCGGCCGTGGAACGTCGAGCCGACCGTGCCCAGAAAGTACTGCTTCGCCATCAGCTCGCGGATCTCGGCCTTCGGTTCTGATGCCAGGATGTAGCTCAGCAGCCCGTTGTCGGGCGCTAGGAAGTGGTACGAGCGCGTGGTCACGAGCAACGGCCGTCGCTCGCTGCCGACGCCCGGGTCC
>Ga0066660_10000762_pt1 | contig 12305 bp, 8 predicted proteins | sample GraSoiAngelo_109_FD_75177 | JGI IMG/M metagenome (GOLD analysis project Ga0066660, IMG submission 75177) | Grasslands soil microbial communities from the Angelo Coastal Reserve, California, USA - 14_0903_12_20cm | ecosystem: Environmental > Terrestrial > Soil > Grasslands | place: USA...
AACGTTTGCACGCCATCTCCCGCATGCTGGTACAATCCGCCGACTCGGTGCTACGACTGTCATAAGAATTGACGGGGGACGGGGACACGCTTCGCGCGCTTCTGAGGTCTTGGCGGGTGAAATGGTGCAAGAGCAAATTCCTTGGAGAACTGTAGTAGGGGGAAGGAAAGCAAGTGTATCGAACGACCTGGAGGGTAAGCCTAGCCACGAGACTTTTTTTCAAGCCATCTTGGGCTTTCGCGGTGTTGGTTTGCTCGGCCATCACCTTTCACGTTAACGTCAGTCGCGCGCAGAATCCGCAGGCGGATCAATCCAGCAAGCCTTCCGTTTTTCGCGTCAAGTATGTCGCTGACGGCTCGCTCTATATTGATGCCGGGCGCAACGCCAATCTCCAAGAAGCGATGAAGCTTTCGCTGGTCAACGCGCCACCTGATGACGTGGTTTCTGATGCCGTGCGGTTCCGGGGGTACGAGCACGTGGCGGAACTCAAGGTTGTTTCCGTGGCGGATTCTTCTGCGGTCTGCGAAATCGTGAGCAGCAATGGCGAGATTAAGGCAGGCCAAGTGGCTTTTCTCACGCCCGACAGCGTGGTCGAACGTCGTCAGGCCGTGGAGGCCACTGAAGAAGAGAGGTATCCCATAGTCATGACTTTCACCTATGGCGATCCTCTGGAGGAAGAAGTTCGCACGGCGCAAGAACAAAAGAAGTTTAAGGAATCACCGGTCGGACAGATCCGCGGCCGGATCGGCTTTGACTATGGCGGTATCCATGAAGCGGGCGGGCTCAATTCCAAGCAAGTGGGGCTGTCTATCTCTTCGGACATCAGCAATATCGGCGGGACCTATTGGAATTTCAAGGGCTACTGGCGCGGCAACATGAACATCAGCAGTTCCACTCCTCCAGGCGCCAATACCACCACGCTCACGGATCTGATCAACCGCACGTACCAAATCGGTTTATTCTATCAAAGCCCTTATTCACCGGTCACCATCGGCGTGGGGCGCTTGTTTCTTCCTTGGGCGCCGAGCCTGAGCACGATTGATGGTGGCTACCTTGGAAGAAAGATTACGCGGCTCGCGACCGTGGGTTTCTTCGCCGGATCCGCGCCGGATCCCTCCTCCTGGAGCTATAATCCGAACCAGCATATTGCCGGAACTTTCGTGAATTTCGAGGCTGGCGACTTCGATCACACCCGCTTTTACAGTACTGCCGGCATCGCGGTTACCAGCATCCAATGGAAGGTCGCTCGCCAATTTGCATTCTTCGAGAACAACTTGTCGTGGAAGCGCTACATCACGGTTTACAGCTCTTTGCAGGCGGACGAGGCCCGAACATCTCCGCTGCTAAATGGCGGAAGCAATCCCACGGGAATCTCCCAAAGCTATTCTTCGCTGCACCTTCAGCCATTTCACCGCGTGGGATTCGGTGTCAATCACAATTATTTCCGCAGCCTGCCGACATACGATCCCCGGCTGCTCGGCACCGGTCTACTAGACCAGTATCTCTTTCAAGGCTTCAGCGGGGACGTGCGCGTAGAGCTTGTCAAGCACATCAGCGTGTACGCCAGCTTAGGCCGGAGTAAGGCCTCCGCGGACAAGAAGAATTCGCTGAATCAGGCCTTTGGCATCACCTTGCCCAACCTGTTGAAAACCGGTCTGCTCGCCGATGTGCATTACTCGAAATTCGATAGCTCGTTCGGAAGCGGCAAATACACTTCTGTTTCACTTTCTAAGAACCTTACCGATTCGTTCCGCATCCAACTCTTGGGTGGTCATCAGACTTTCAATTCTACGCTGACGAACAATAACCATTCCAATTTCGTCAACGCCACGGCTGATTGGAACGTGGGCCCCCGCTATTTCCTGGAAGGCAATTTCGGATGGTACCGCGGCACCAGCATGAATTACCAGCAATGGACCACGGTTTTCGGCTATCGCTTCGGAGGATATCGCAAATGAGAAACCACCTTCGGCGCGAAGAACTTCCGGGCAGCCGAACTCCTCTCACTGCGGCGTTGGGGCGGCTCAGGTTTGTTTTCTCCGTGGCAATGCTGTTTTGCTGCGTCACGGCGTCTGGCCAAGCGCAACTAGCCGCTCAACCCGCCGCCGAGACGGCTGGCGCTCCCGTTTCGGCGCCCATGGCGGCTCTCTCTCGCGCCCGCGCCACCGTCGAAAAATTCTTTGAACAGGCCGCCAATGTGGTGTGCACGGAAAATGTGACGCAGGCAGTTGTCGGCAAGAACGGGAAAGCCAGTTATCGTGAAGAATCTGTCTTCGATTACCAGCTTCAGGCCAATAGCAACAGCGGATCATTGAAGCTCGTCGAATCCCGGGATACGCGCAAAGCGGCCTTCCGTGATTCGGCGCGCACCCTGCTCATTACCAACGGCTTTACCAGCATGCTCCTGATTATCCACCCGTCCTATGATACCAGCTATACGTTCGAGCCCGCAGGAGAGGAAACTGTTGACGGTGTGGCCTTTGCTAAAGTAAATTTCAAACCCGTTCCCGGTGCTTCTTCGCCCGCGGCGCTTCAACTTCGCAGCCAGAACTATCCAATCCCTCTTTCTGGCACGATTTGGATCGAGCAGCAGAGTGGCTCCGTCGCTAAATTGGTCGCGACCATGGATTCCAGCCTGAGCGATGTTGGACTTCACGGCATGCGTAGTGAAATTCATTACGCCACCGTGCATTTTCATGATCCCGACGAGTCGTATTGGATGCCCGTATCTGCCATTATCGACGTCGAAACGGCCCGGCAGCATTGGCGCAATATTCATCGCTTCACAGGTTACAAAAGATTTAGGGCCACCATTCAGGTGGAGGAACTCGAGACGAAACGATGAGTGCAACCGCAGGTGTAGGTACCGCTGTCTTGACGCGTGTCGACCCCGAAAAGGGGCATCGCACTCGCCTGCTGCTCGCTTGGCTGCTGGCCGCCACCGTTGTTCTGGTGATCGCCGGCTACGGCCTTAACTATTACGGGCTGAGCGCTGCCCAGCGACCTTTCTCTCCGAAGCACCCAATCCTGCGGCCTAGCGGGTCCATTGGGATCAAACTGGGTATGCTCGGTGTGCTGATATTTTTTCTCATCTACCTTTATCCGCTCCGCATGAAATGGGGATGGCTTGGCAAACAGGGGAATTCGCGTCACTGGCTCGATTTTCATGTCGTTCTGGGCACCACTGCCCCTATCATCATCGCCTTCCACGCCTCCTTTAAGTTCGGCAACATCGCCGGGATGGCCTTCTGGAGCATGATGGCGGTGACCCTAAGCGGATTTGTCGGCCGTTATCTCTATTCGCAGATTCCTCGCGGCCTCAGCGCCGCGCAACTCTCCAAGAAGGAGATGGAGGACCGAGAAGAGGCACTGCAGAAAGAGCTCGCGGAACAGAAAGCAACTCTTGGCTTCTGTGTGGAAGCGCTGTATCACTTGCCTACGGCCGACGAAGTTGCCAAGACAACGATGTTCGCCTCTCTCCTTTCCATGTTTCTAATCGATTTCAAACGGCCCTATCAAGTTTCGAGGGTGCGGCTACAAGAGGCCGGATTCGGTCCCTGGCTGCGCTCTTTCTGCGGTTTGGTCGCCACGGGCGACCTGAAACTCGAGCGCGCCATTCGCATCGCTCAAAAACAGGCCAGCCTTTCCAAGCACATTCTCTTCCTGACGCGTACGGAACAGGTTTTTCGGCTCTGGCATGTCGTGCATCGGCCCTTTAGTTATGCCTTTGCGATTCTTGCCATATTGCATATTGGCGTTGCCCTCTTTATGGGCTATAGACTGTAAGTGGGAAGGGCGAAGAAGCTACCTATGTCGCAGAATGTCGTTGAGGGGATCTGCCCAAAAATGAAAGTACCAGTCATAGGAAAACGGATATTGATGCAGCCCAAAAGGACTTGCTCATGAACCGGTTGGCCCTGGCCCTTGGGCTTTTCGCCGCGCTTCTAACCTGCAGCGCTTGCAAAAAACAGCAGAGCGACAACGACGCCATTCGCGCCGGAATCATGCAACATCTCACCGGGGTTGGCACTCTGAACATGAGCGCCATGGTGATGGACATCCGAAGTGTTTCCATCAACGGCAATCAGGCGCACGCCGAAGTTGAATTCCGGCCCAAGACCGGCGCACCCCAGGGGTCTGGCATGCAGGTTGCCTATAACCTGGAAAAGCGCGACGGTGCGTGGGTCGTTCTCAAGACGCAGGCGACCGGCGGCATGATCCAGCATCCGGATCCGAATCAAAACCCGCACCAGAATCAAGACGTGCATGCCGGTGGCCTCCCGAGGTTCAACGATGTCTTGAATCCGGCTGGTGCCACGGCTCAAGGTGCCCTGCCGCCCGGTCGTCCCCCGGCCAATTCACAACCGCCCGCTTCACAGCCGGGCGGGCAGGGTCAAGCTTCGACAAAAAAACCGCGCTGATTTTATGGATACTTTTACCGCCTTCATTCTGGCCGCGATCGTTATCGGCCTCCTCGTGCGCGGTTATTTAAAGAAGCAAAAGAAAATAGAAGAACTAGCGCGCGCGGCTGAGGAAAAAGGGAAGTTGCGTTCCGATGGCCCCCAAGCTCAGCATCCCCATATCGATACTACATATTGCATTGGCTGTGCCGCTTGCACCATGATCTGCCCCGAAGGCGATGTCCTTGCCATGCTGGGTGGGAAAGCTGTAATCGTGAATGGCTACAAATGCATCGGCCACAGCCTGTGTGCGGAGGTCTGCCCCGTCGGCGCCATCACCATGGTGTTGGCCAGTCCCAGTATGGGTGGGGACACGCCTTACCTAACGCCGGAGAATGAGACAACTATAAAAAACATGTTCATCGTCGGCGAGCTTGGCGGGCTGGCTTTGATCAAGAACGCCATCAACCAAGGTCGCGAATGCATCGATAACATCGCGAACAGAATCGCCGCGCCGGGCTCTCCCAAGTCCGCCCCAGGCGTGCACGACGTGTTTATTGTCGGGGCAGGTCCCGGAGGTATCGCCGCTTCCCTGCGCGCCATTGAAAAAAAACTGAATTACCTTACCGTGGACGAGGGCGAGATGGGCGGCACCGTGGCCAAATATCCGCGCCAGAAGCTGGTGATGACCAGCCCCGTGGAATTTCCTACATACGGAAAATTTAAGAAGACGGAACTCTCGAAGGAAGACCTCATGGCCTTCTGGGCCAAAGTGCTGCAACGGGCGGATTTCAAATTTCATCATGGAGAGAAAGTGGAGGACGTCAAGAAGGGTGAAGACGGCATTTTCACCATCACGACCAGCAAAGGCCAGCATCGTGCCCAGAATGTAATCCTGGCACTCGGCAAGAGCGGCAGTCCGCGGAAACTCGGCGTCAAAGGCGAGGAATTACCAAAGGTCATGTACCGCCTGATTGAGGCGGACCACTACATCAACAAGAAAATCCTGGTCGTAGGTGGCGGGGACAGCGGCATCGAAGCGGCCATGGGCTTGGGCCACCAGGTCGGCAACGAAGTTACGCTCTCGTATCGAAAAGAGGCCTTCAGCCGCATCAAGGAGCGCAACTCGATACGGATTGAAGAATGCATCCGCAAGGGTAAGGTCAAAGTAATCTTCAACTCCATTCCCGTGGAATTCAAAGAGAAGTCCGTGCTCCTGGAAGTCAATGGCAAAAGGGAGGAGATCCCTAACGATTACGTCTGGATCTTCGCCGGCGGCGAACCCCCCACTGCATTCTTGAAAAAGATCGGCGTCGGTTTCGGAAACCAAGACCTCACATCGACCGGGAGCAAAGAAGCAAAACAGGCGAAAGCGGAAAGAAAGGCCGCGCTTTCTGAGGTTAGCTCACCGGCTGCTGTCGGGTAAGCGAACTCGAGAGCTCATCGATTCCGCGTCTTTTCCGTGGTTTTCCGTGTGATTGCTTTGGCGGTGTCTTGACCCCAGGCTGGAATAACGGTTCCTTTCCTTCCTTCGGGCTTCGCGGCCGGTACCGGCGTTGGTGTCCAGAAACTCGGATCGCCGGCCGCAAACTCTTTTGATACGTGGGACATCTGGCTGTCGACAACGTAGAGGTTGCTCTCGCTGCTGGCATACGATTCGCGCGCAATCTGTTGCAGCCGTTGCATGGCTTCTTCGCCTTCCGCTTCCCGCAGGTTTTCCTTCCATGAGAGCAGGTCGTCGTTTTGCTTGAGCGCGTACATGGGCATGAAAATAAGGAAACCGGGCGACTGCGTGCCCAGGTTCACCTGATAGACGACCCACGGCGAGTCTGCTTTGATCTTCTCGTAGGCCTCGCCGAGGATCTTAAACGTTTCCGCAAATTCGCTCTCGTGCCCCGGGGCGAGGCGCACTTCAACCACGCGCATGAAGCGCGTTTCCGACAGATCGATGTTGTCTGCGTGATAGCCCAGGTCGTCGCGGCGTACCGCGACGATCGTGCGCTCGCTTGTTAAGAGCGAGTCGATCTCTTCCTGCATCCGCGCGAGGTCGGGATGGGCGGCATAGATCTGCTTCCAGCCATCGAGGGACTGCTCCAACTGCTCGAACGAGTCAAAAGGATCGAAGAATAGCATCTCCCGCGGGCCAGTAAGGGATTGCAAGTCAATCCAGGAATTAGGGACATCAAGACGATTACAGGCGCGCGCAATAGCGACCCCTAACTTCTTGCGCGCGTTTGCCTTGCCGTATTGGATTTCCTGGTGCACGAGAAGCAAGATATTTGGCGGCGCGGGGGCCGGATTCAAGGTCTTATTATCCTGCCCTCGAGAAATCGAAAGGTACGCCAGCGAGAGTAAAATGATCGCTGACAATCGTCGGATAACACTCATGCGGCCTCCCTCCAAGAATTGAAAACGGCCACGGCGTGCCGTGTCGCTGCGTGAAGAACTCAAGTCCAACGAAACTTTGTGCGCCCAGGAAATGGCATTCGGACCGGGTTGCCTTCTGAAAAGATGGGTCAGCCGCGCAGTCGAATTTCTGAATCTTGTCTATGACAAACGACTGTGAGCGGTCGGCATCGCGTTCTGAAAAGGCCGGCCCTTCAAAGCCTGCAACTTTTCGGGATACATCTGACTGCGGTCGACGATTCCGGAATCAGTTGTCAATGGTTGCCCGCCGTTTGCTTCGCCGGGACGCCACAATTCTACTCCAAGTCCCGTTTGCTACGCAGTTTGTAATGTGGCATGTCCCGACGTGCGGTAGTTTCTGAGTTCCGCCAGGACTCGGCCCGGCTGGAAGCCCGCCAGGTTCATCGCATTTTGAGCTGAGAAAACTCAGCGTTGTTTGTGCGCGATTGATGATCGACCACGTTGGCTGGTATCCCCGCTGATCTCCGATGCACAGCGCTGCAAGCCCAAATCCGGTGGGAGCTATGTTTGAGACCGGCCGATTGTCGTTTCCGCCCGCAGCGAAAGCGCGATCCTTGATTTGCCCGTCGCCGCGTCGGTTTGCCCCCAGAAGAACTGAAAGGCCGCTTTGGTAATTGCCTCGAGAAGTTGGTCGTCGGTTCTGAGAATACCCGTCGCCTGGTGGCGGAGGCGGAAGGAACCAATGTTTGATGGGGAATCTAGGACTTGCGATGCATTAAAACCCGGCAGGACTGCAACAAGAACAGGTGAGAAGTATGGAGCATGCGCCGAGGCCGGCCATATGAAGGTCGCGTGCATGGACGGCATGGTCATGCAGCATTCCTGGCTGTGCTCGCGGCTGTGCGACGAGCCAGGCATCGAATCGCTGCACAGCATCGCCGCATCGGGCGTCAACATGGCTAAGCAGTCTAACGCATTACCTGGGGAAGGCAATCGCCATCACCGCCAGCAGTATTGGCCTGATAAGACGCATCTCTAACGTATGTGTGTCCCAAACTGAAGTCAAGGGCGCGCCACGTCGTACCCTGTCAAACTCTATGCGAGTTTGACCAAAAACAAAACACGGTTCTTGAGGATATTTCTTCGGTGATCCAGGAACCTATTTAGCCAGGTAGCCTTCTTGCGCGTGGCGTGAGCTTCCCGCGACGCTCCGTAGCTGGCGGACAGGAGCGGGTCCTGTGGATTGGCGGATCACAAACTCCGGCTCGATGGCGATCTCCGGCACGTATTCGCCGCCCCCCTCAATTTGGTTGACAACCGTTTGCGCTGCGATTTGCCCCATCTTCACAAGTGGCTGCCTTACCGTAGTCAATCCGGGATTGGCGTACGCCGCTCCGGGAATATCATCGAAGCCGACAACGGAAATATCTTCCGGCACATGCAGGCCCGCTTCGCGAATCGCCCAGATCGAGCCGATTGCCGAAATGTCGTTGTAAGCAAAAAGTGCTGTGAAAGGATGTTTCCTTGCCAGGAGTTGCTTGGCGAAGGGATATCCGATGGCGGGCGTCGAATCGATGCCCGCCAGTTGGATGGTCAACTCGGGACGAATGCGAATGCCGAGCTGCTGCCCCACTTCGCAGATCGCACTCCAACGTACGGCGGAGTCCGAACTGATGGGCTGTCCCTTGATGAAGGCGATTTCTTCGTGACCGAGATCGCGAAGATGTTCGAGGGCCATCCGCGCGGCACGCCTGTGATCCAGGACAATGTTGGTCAAACCTTCGACGCGCTCATGTCCTGCGACCGCGACGGTCGGCAGTGGAAGCTTTTCCATCAGGGAAGTGTCGGTGGTAATGAAGCCCTCCACACCTCGCGTCAAAAGCATTTGCGCGTAAGTTTGCAGGAGCTTTGGATCATGCCGGTGGATCACAGTGAGGAAGAAATAGTTGTTCTTCCGGAGGTATTCTTCGATGCCGCTGATCACCATCGCACCGTAGGCATCGCCGATTTCCTCGGCGATCACGCCAATCGTATAAGTTCTCTTCAACCGCAGGGTTCGGGCAAAAAAGTTGGGGCGGTAATTGAGTGCTTGCGCAGTCTCTATGATGCGATTTTTCGTATGCTCGGGAATGGAACGTGCCGCCGGAGAATTATTCAGGGCGGCGGAGACCGTTCCCGGGGTCAGCCCAAGATGCTCCGCAATGGTCTTTAGGGTGACCTTACCCTCGTTGTGCGGGCCAGATTTCTTTCGCGGCGGCGGCGTCATTTAGAGAACTCTCAGAACATCTTCCAAAATTAGGATACGGGAAATGGTGTGTCCGAGAGTGAGAGTGCTAGGTTCACTCGACGTCCCGTAAGCCGCGATTCTAGCTCAACTTGAGTCTTGTCAGACGAGTTTTCTACGCACCAAAGTAGCTCAAGGGTTTCTCCCACGGACCGTCATGGCCCCACATTTATATAGGTAAAACGCGTCCGTGTTGCCTGTCCGCAAACAAAGAGGGCTCCCTGCCCGCCATTCTTCCCGGCCCCAGAATATCATTATTTTTCTGTAGAATATCATTATTTTTGCTTGACAGGGCTCTGCCGCAAGACTATATAGGCGTTAGTGAAAAGCGCTCCGCGGGTTATTGGGGGTGGCCGCGTGGTGACTTAGGGGTTGTGGTTCGCCCTGCAATGCTATCTTTATCAAATAGATATGGGGTGTGGAGGCGAATAATGGCGTTCCTTATTTCTCAGTCTTCTCGGATAAGTTCCTTTGTTGTGAAACAGTTTCGTCTATCGCACGTATTGCTTCTTTGCGTGCTCGTCCTTGGTGCGGCGTCCCAGGCATTTGGTCAGGGTGCCACCATTGTTGGGACCGTTACGGACCCGTCAGGATCAATAATAGCCAACGTGAAGATTACCGCGACAAATGTTGAGACCGGTCTGGCCCACACGACGATTACCAATGACTCGGGCCAGTATGCCGCGGTCGATTTGCATATTGGCCACTACAACGTCAAGGCCGAAGCTGCTGGATTCAAAGTCGCCGAGCAAAAGGGCTTGGTATTGAACGTCGGCGACCGCACTCGCGTGGATTTCCAGATGGCTTTGGGTGCGGCGCAGGAGACGGTAACCGTCGAAGCCAATGCCGTCCGCGTGCAAGCGGATTCCGGCGAGGTCAGCAACGTCATCACCGACCGGCAGTTGGCGCAGCTCGCCGTGAACGGCCGCAGCATTTACCAGCTCGCCGCTCTGACGCCTGGAGCATCGAGCCAGATCAACGGTTACGTCAACACGCCAGTCGGCGGAGACGCCAACGTGGAATTTAATGGCATGCGTCAGAACCACAACATTTATTTGCTGGACGGTGGCGAAGATGATGACCGTGGTGGCGCAGGTGGCATGAGCATTGCGCCGTCGACGGACGCGATCGCAGAGTTCCGCGCTCTGACGTCGAACTACAGCGCCGACTACGGTCTTTCTTCGGCGGCGACGATGACCATGGTTCTGAAGGGCGGCACGAACACGCTGCATGCTTCAGCATGGGAGTTCAACCGCAATGACGCATTGGACGCGCGTAACTTCTTTAACCCTGCGACCAATCTAGACGGTACCCACAACCAGGTTGCAAAGTTGCGGCTGAACGTGTTCGGCTTCAACGTTGGCGGGCCGGTGACCTTTGGCAGGTTGTACAACCCCGACAAGAAGAGGACCTTTTTCTTTTACAACATGGAGTGGCGCAGGCTGATCCAGGGCAACCTCAACAACAGCCAAACGGTGCCCGATCCCGCCACGTACGGCGGGCAGTTTGCTTCCTCGCTGCTCCCGGCGGCACTCCACACGCCCTGCTCGAATCAGGTCTCCGCGGCAACGGCGACGCAATACGCGAGCGCAGGCCAGACCCTGAGCACAGCCGATCCAACAACTGGAAACTGTTCGGACGCGAACGGTCAGACTGCGGTGCTGCGTCCCTTTGCCAACAACAAGATTCCGATCTCGCTCCTGAGCCCCAATGCACAGGCACTGCTCACCGCTGGCATTTTCCCGAAGCCGACATCGGGAAACCAGTTCGCCGGCACCAGCAACACTCCTACCAATTTGAAGGAAGAGATCGTCCGCATCGATCACAACTTCACCAGCAAGTTTTCAGTGTTCGGCCACTTCGTCGCTGAGCAGGTCACGCAGGGCTACGCGATCAGCCAGTGGAGCGACGCAAATGTTCCGACGGTCGGCGACACCTTCGGCAACCCGTCGTATAGCGGCGTTATCCACACGACTTATGCGATTAGCCCGACGTTGCTCAACGAGGCAGCTTTCAATTACAACGGAAACCGCATCAACATTATTCCATTTGCGGGTTCGGGCTTGGCCAGCTTGGCGCTTCCGTCTGGCTACATCAGTGCGAATTCAAGACTGTTTACAGGGCCAAACAACCTGAACCGCATTCCAAATATTGACTTGAAGGGATCGACCGGCACGAAGTTTGAAATCTCGAGCTGGCCTTGGCGGAACAAGGCGGACGATTACCAGATCCGCGATGACATTTCGCTAACCAAGGGAGCTCACCAACTGAAATTCGGAGGAAGCTGGGCGATCTATAAGAAAGTCCAAGACCTGTTCGGTACGACCCAGGGATCCTTTGGTTTTGATGGGACGTTCACGGGAAATGACTTCGGCGATTTCCTGCTTGGCGACGCCAAGAGCTATGCCGAACTCGCGGTGCAAGACCATGGCTTTTGGAACAACGTATCCTGGGCCGCCTACGCCCAGGACAACTGGCGCGTGAACCGTCGGCTTACACTGAACCTCGGCCTCCGCTGGGATGGCGTGCCGCACACCTATGAAGCGAATGATCGCATGGGGAATTTTTACCCTTCGCTCTATAACCCGACAAACGCGCCTATCATGCTTCCAGATGGCACGATCAGCCCGGCCAGCCCAGGGCTCGGTACCAGCCCGAATCCGATTCTCGCGGGCGTTCCGCTCTATCTGAACGGAATCGGTATCCCCGAGAAGAACGGCGTTCCAAAGGGGCTCGTGGACAATCATTGGGCGACTTTTGGTCCTCGCCTCGGGTTCGCCTATGACCTGACTGGCAGCAGCAAGACCGTTGTCCGCGGCGGTTTTGGCATCATGTATGAGCGCATCCAGGGGAATGACATGTACGACGCCGGCCCCAATATTCCCTTCAGCTTGAACGTCGGGCTACAAAGCGTCACATTGGAAAACCCGGGCATCTCGCTCGCTACCGGTACTGCAGCGAGCCGACCGATTAATCCAGCAGATATAACGGGCCTGGCCGTGAGAAATTACAAACTTCCGGCGAGCTATCAGTACAGCGTCGGCGTCCAGCGTCAGCTCAACGCCAAGTCCCTCCTAACAGTTTCCTATGTCGGAAACCAGAACCGCCATCAAAGCGACCGCAGCGAATACAATCTCCCGAATGCCAGCGCCCTGCCTGCTCTCATCGGCGGTGCCAAATACAGTTTGGCTCCGGGCCTGCCGTTCCCCGGTTTCCGTTCCATTCGGCTGACGGCCACCGAAGCTAACACGCAT
>Ga0066660_10000763_pt1 | contig 12284 bp, 6 predicted proteins | sample GraSoiAngelo_109_FD_75177 | JGI IMG/M metagenome (GOLD analysis project Ga0066660, IMG submission 75177) | Grasslands soil microbial communities from the Angelo Coastal Reserve, California, USA - 14_0903_12_20cm | ecosystem: Environmental > Terrestrial > Soil > Grasslands | place: USA...
CGCTTGGCGATCACCACCTGCGCGCTCGGCCCGGTGTAGGGCGGCTCCCCCACGAGCATCTCGTACAACACGCACGCGAGACTGTACACGTCGCTCCGCCCGTCGATCGGCCCGCCCCCGCTGGCCTGCTCGGGGCTCATGTATGCTGGCGTGCCGACGGGGATGCCCGTCTCCGTCAGCCGCGTCCCCGCCGCCTGCGTGATCGCGCGTGCGATCCCGAAGTCCGCCACCACCGCCTCACCCCCCGACAGCAGGATATTCTCCGGTTTGATGTCGCGGTGCACCACGTCGTGGCTGTGGGCGTAGCCGAGCGCGCTCGCCACCTCGCGGGTGATCCGCAGCGCCTCCTCGAGCGGCAGCGGGCCCTCCCGCTCGAGCCGGTCCCGCAGCGATTCCCCTTCGATGTAAGGCATGACGTAATAGAGGGACCCGCCTGCCTGTCCCGAGTCGTGCAGCGGCAGGATGTGGGGGTGGGTGAGCCGGGCGGCCAGCTCGATCTCGCGGAGAAACCGCTCCGGGCCGAGCGTCGCGGCGATCTCAGGGCGGAGGACCTTGATGGCGACGGGGCGGCCGTGGCGGAGATCGCGCGCGAGGTACACGGTGGCCATCCCGCCGCGGCCAAGCTCACGATCGAGGGCGTAGCGGTCGGCCAGGGCCGCGCGGAGACGATCGAGCGGCGGGGCGGTCACACAAGACCGACGCGCTTGAGCAGCGCTCCGAACCGGGCATCGCCGCGCAGGTACTCGAACATCAACTCCACCTTCAGGAACACGGCGTACGCCGAGCGCTCGTCGCATGCCTTCGCGAGTTCCTCCAACGCGCGATCGCGGTCGCCGAGCGCCCCGTAGGCCGCGGCCACGTAGTACCGTGGCACGTACTGCCTCGTCGCACGCTCGGCCAGCTCGGCCAGTACCGCGCGTGCGACGTCGGCCGCGCCGGCCCGCGCTTCGACCCACGCCATGGCCACCAGCGGCCGCACGCTGTCGGGTGCCCCCGCCCGCGCCGCGCGGCACACCGCCCGCGCCTCCGCGAACTGCCCCTGCAGCCCGAGCATCCGCGCCAATTCGAATTGCGCCGGAACGAAGTCGGGATCCATTTCCAGCGTCAGCCGGAAGTGGGTGACGGCGTCTTCGATCCGCCCCGCAAACGCGTACGCTCGCCCGAGATTGGTCGGCACGATGGGGAACAGGGGATCGAGTGCGAGCGTCCGGTGCAGTTCGGCGATGCTCTCCTCCGCCCGGCCCATCGCCATCAGATACAGGGCGTACCAGTGATGACTTACCGCCAGATTGGGCTGCAGCGTGATCGCCCGCTGAAACGCCCGCTCCGCCGCGCCCCAGTCCCACTCATAGAACAGGCTCACCCAGCCCAGCGCCGCGTGCGGCTCGGCCTGCGTGGCGTCGAGCTCCAGTGCGCGCTGCGCGGCGGCCTTGCCCCGCGGCATCGCGAGCTGCGGCGAGAGCCCACGGTACTCATCGAAGCAGAACAGGATGTACGCACTCGCGAGCCCGCTGTGCGCCGGAGCGTACGTCGGGTCCGACTCGATCGCCAGGTCGAAGCAGTCGATTGCCTTGCGGAACCCTTCCTCCCTACGCTGGGCCAGGTGGTGCTTGCCGCGGAGGTAGAGCAGGTAGGCCGGCATGCTCGAGGTCGCCTGCTTCACCAGGGGCGCGGTCGCCACGGGCAGCAGTGTGTGCGCCAGCTTCCCGGCGATGGCCCGAGCGAGTTCGTCCTGCACCGCGAACACGTCGTCCAGCTTCCGGTCGTACGTCTCCGACCAGAGGTGATAGCCGTCGGCCGCGTTGACCAGCTGGGCGGCGATGCGCACCCGCCCACCCGCCTTGCGCACGCTCCCCTCGAGGACCGTCCCGACGTTGAGGCGCGCCCCCACGTCTCGCACGTCGGCCGTCGATCCCTTGAACGCGAAAGCCGACATCCGCGCGGCCACGCGCAAACCTGCCACACGGGTGAGCGCGTTGATCAGCTCCTCCGTGATGCCGTCGCTCACATACTCGGTGTCGGGATCCGGTCCCAGGTTGACGAACGGCAGGACGGCGATCGACGCGACGGCAGGACCCTCACGGCGGGGTGGCGGGAGCGGCGTGCGTCGCAGGTCAGCAACGAATGCCGTGACCAGCGCGTCGGGCGCCGCATCCAGCTCCGCCCGCACGATGCGGGCGTGGTCTCGCGCGTGCTGCAGCGCGCCGGCGCGATCTCCGCCGGCCTCGAGGGCCCGCATCAGGCCCAGCGCCACGCGCGAGCTGAGGGGATCGATCGCCGCGACTCGCCGCCACCAGCCGGCCGCCGCCACGTGGTCGCCTCGACCGCTCGCGGTCTGAGCCAACGTCTCGAGCGCCGCCCCCATACGCTTAGCGAGGTCGGCCCGCTCCCCGTCTACGAGCCGTTCGAATTCAGACGCGCCGCCGAGATGGAACCCGTCGAGCAGCGGACCCCCGTACGCCGCGACGGCCCCCTCGAGGTCTTGCCGCGCGAGCGCCGCCTCGAAGTCGTCGAGATCGACGGAGATCACGTCGCGATTGAGCCGCAGGTCGTTCGTCCCCGCGGCGACGTCGGCCGTACCGAGGTCGCGCCGCAGCCCGTAGAGCAGTTGCGCGAGCGCGTGGTGCGCGCGCTCCTCCCCGCTCTCGGGCCACAGATACGCCACCAGCTTGTCCCGGGTCACACCCTTGGTCCGCCCCAACGCGAGGAGCGCCAACAGCGCCAAGGATCGTCGCTGCGCGGCCGCACCCGCGAGGGGCCCCTCGTCGCCCGTGAGGGCGAGCGCACCGAGCGTCGTCAGCCGGAAGCGGGGCCGGCCGCTGATGCCCATCTGACAGCCTTGTGATGGGGCCGAGCGATAGTAGGGGCGGGACAAGACGGGAGCAAGATCATGAACGCCCTCGCTGTAGCGCAGAGTTATTCCGCCGCCTGGAACCGGCACGATCCGGCGTTCCTCGTTGAAACGTTCGTCGCCTTATGACCCGCCGGCCACGTTTCCTCATGATGGGGCTCGCGGCAATCGCGGCATCCTCGTGGCAGTCGTGCAACAACGAGTCCACCGGCCCCGGGGCGAGTGCGGTCGCCTCGGTAGCCGTGACACCTGCGGCCGTGACGATCGGCCCGAGTGACACGCTGCGCCTGGTCGCCGTCGCAAAGGACGCGGCCGGCAACACCCTCACCGGCCGGACCATCACGTGGTCCACCAGCGCGTCCACCCGCGCCACCGTATCCGCGAGCGGGCTCGTCACTGGCGTCGCCGAGGGCTCGGCCACCATCACTGCGACGGCCGAGGGTAAGACGGGCCAGTCCACAGTCACCGTGAAGCTCATCAACATCGGTGGCGTGTGGGATTTCACGGAGACGCTCGTGGACCAGGCGGACGGGATCACGTGCAGTGACACCGGGTCGTACGTCTTTTCGCAAACGGGCAGCGCCTTCGAAGGCACGTACGGCCAGGTCGGCACGTGCGTCCAGGGGGCGAGCTCCCGTTCGAACAACAGCGACAGCGAACCTGTCACCGGCGGCCATGTGACCGTGTCGACGGAGACGATAGCCTTCTCGATTCCGTACTGTCAGTACAGGGCCACTCTCTCCGGCGACCCGCCCGCCTCGATGTCAGGGACGCTCTCATGCCAGGTGGTGGACGTCTTCGGCACCGTCAATTATTCCGGGACCTGGCACGCCGCGTCTGGGACCCCCGTGGCATCCGTGACCGTCACACCCGCGACCGCGACGGTGCTGGGAAGCGAGACCGCGCAACTCGGCGTCGCCGTGAAGAACGCGGCCGGCGCCCGGCTCTTCGGACGGCCCGTCACCTGGTCGAGCGGCGACCAGAGCATCGCCACCGTGTCGGCGACCGGGATCGTCACCGGCCTCGTCGCTGGGACCACCACGATCACGGCCACGGTCGAGGGAAAGGGCAGTTCGGCATCGGTCACCGTGGCCTTCGTGGATTTGGCGTCACCGATCGCCTTCCACAGCAACCGGTCTGGAAGCTTGCAGATCTACGTGATGACCCGAGGGGGTGCTCCCCTGGTGCGGCTCACGAACACGACGGCAGCGAACGTTCGACCGTCATGGTCTCCGGATGGTGCGAAGCTGGCGTTCACGAGTGTCCGTGATGGCAACTGGGAAATCTACGTGATGAATGCCGATGGGAGCGGCCAGACGCGGCTCACCAATAACGCGGCGACGGACGACGTTTCGGCCTGGTCCCCCGGTGGCGCCAAAATCGCATTCGCGAGCGACCGCGACGGAAACTATGAGATCTATGTCATGAACGCCGATGGAACGAACCAGACGCGGCTCACGAACAGTTCCGCCACCGATTACTGGCCAGCGTGGTCTCCGGATGGCGCGAAGCTCGCGTTCGTGAGTGATCGCGACGGCAACTATGAGATCTACGTCATGAACGCTGACGGGACGAACCCGACGAGACTCACAAGCAACAACACCGTGGACTTCTCCCCGACGTGGTCGCCGGACGGGACCCGGATCGCGTTCCACTGCGATCCCGACGGCACGGAGAATCTCGAGATCTGCGTGATCAATGCGGACGGCACCAACTTGGTGCGTCTGACCAACAATCCCGCGCTCGACGAGTTCCCGGCGTGGTCTCGGGACGGGGCCAAGATCCTGTTCAGCTCCCTGCGAAATGGAAATTCGGACCTGTTCATCATGAACCCGGACGGAACGGGTGTCACGGCGATCACCGGCAACCCCGCGACCGATGAAGACGGAGACTGGAAGCCATGATGGGCGGCATCATGGACGCAAAGAATAGCTCCGCGCGGTCAGGTCGAAGGCGTCAGGCTTAGCGCAGGCGCGACCCGGCGAGGCGCGCGAGTGCCGCTTGCGCCTCTGCGACGACCGGTTGAAGCTCGACGTCGGCGTGAGCCCACGTGGCGGCGACGAAGCGATAGTCCCAGATCGCCTGGCCGCGATCGCCAACCCGATCGGCTGCGCGCGCGCGTGCGAGCGCCGTCAGCACAGAAAGTGGCCTGGGCCACCACGGCACACCGGGCGCAAGCAGGCGCGCCGCGTCGGCGGCCCGATTGCGCGCCATGAGCAGCTCCGCCCTGGTCAGGTGGCTCCAGGGCACCGCCTCGCGACATCCCCCGCACAACGAATCGGGTAACGCCTCGAACGACCGCAGCGCCGCGTCGGTGTCCCGCTGGGCCAACGCCAGATAGGCGCGTCCCCGGACAGCGTCGTACAGGCGCAGCGGCCGCTCCAGTACTCGCCCCCCTCGAGCGAGCGAATCGCTCAGCGCGACGAATCGGCGGATGGACTTGGCGTCGCCCGTGACAGCCCACCAGGGAAGGCCCCACGCTGCGGCGGGCGCGAGGCCGTGCGCCAGCCAGCGGTCCAGCTGCGCCCGCGCGGAATCGTCCGGAACCACGCCCAGCGGCAGCAGCTCGCCAAACAGCTCCGGGAATTGACTGCCGGCCATGCGGTATGCCGCGTCAACGTGCCCGTGGCCCGCCAGGTCATAGGCCACCAGCGAACGCCTGAACGTCGAGTCGAGCACCAATGAGTCCCGCATGCGGGACTCCGGCACGCGAGGGTTGCTCACGATGCGCCGGACCAGTTCGCGCTCGGGTTCCCACGAAGCGGGGACTTCGGCTAATGGGTCGAGTGCACTCAACAGCGCGTCCCGCGACGCGCCGTCGAGCAATCGCCCAACGGCAGCCGAGCCCGCTGCGGCGGAGTCCAGCAGGCGCTCGGCGAGGCGGATGCCTTCGGCTTCGATGTCCTGGGGGCTCAGCGCGAGGTATGCCGACGCGTAGCGGTGCGACTCGAGCGCGCCGTGCACCTGCCCGGCGAGCTGAATGGGGTGGATGTACGCGGGGGCGAACCCGGAGTCGAGTGCAATGGCTTGATCGAATGCTCTCAGGGCGTCTGCACGCGTGATGCCGTGCCAGAACCCGTAGTGGACCCGCGCCTCTCCCAACTGAAACCACACGCCCGGGTCTTCTGGGTAGCGCCGAACCGCCTGCTCGAGCGTGGCGAACAACCGTCGACTCTGCGGCCACCACGCCGCGTCGTCCGTGAACCCGCGGAGCGCCTCGAACAGTGAGTCGGCGACGATCAGCAAGCTGTCGCGTGGCGCTAGGCCTCGGTTGAGCGCCGCACTGCGAAATGCGTACGCTTGGGCTGGGACCGCGCTCTCCCGCTCTACCCAGCCGTCAACCTGGCCCAGGTGACTGAGCGCGAGGGCGAAGTTTGGGTCCGAGGTGACCGCCCGCCGGTACGACGCAACGGCCGAGTCCCAGGCCGTCTGCCGGTAGAAGTGCTCGCCCCGCAGGAACGCCTTGACAGCGGGCATCGAGCTGGAACCGAGGGATGAGAGCCGCACCCCTGCGATCGGGCGTGTGCGGTTCAGCAGGTCCAGCACACCGCGCGTGATCGAATCCGTGACGAGATCCATGCGCTCGCTGTTGGCCTTCAGCTCGATCTCTCCAGCAACCTCGTTCCGTGCGACATCGAACGCCGTAGCCGTGACCCGGACCGAATCCCGGCCGGCGCCGAGCAGGGCACCGAAAATCGCCACACTCGCTCCGGTTTGGTGAGCGAGGCTCGCGGCGGCGTCGGGATCGCCGTGGCCGCTCCAGCGGCGGATCACGACCGTCGGAGACACCGTCCGCAGCGGACCGGCGCCGTCCAAATCGCGGGACAGCACGTCGACGAGCCCCTCGCGCCATAGCTCGAGCTTCGGGTCGAACACGTCGAACGGCGCGACGGCGATGAGGTCGGGGTCGAGCGCCGCGCGGGCGTGAGGCCGGTCGGTAAGCACCGCTCCTACGGCGGCGGCTGCCAGCCCCAACCCTAGGGGAAGGAATCGGATTACGTGGCGGTGAGGGCGGGCCGCCGGTCCAGGAGGCTGAGCAGTGGATTCCAAATCCCGCTCCACGGCGACGGGCTCAGCCGGGGTCGGCGCAGCGCTGCGCAGGCGTCGGATGACGGCGCGTAGTGCCCCGTCAGGCTCGACGTGCAGCTCGTCTCGCAGCAAGGTCGAGTGAATCTCGGCCTGCCGCAGCGCACCGGCCCTGTCCCCGGCGGCGATCAGCGCATCGATGAGACTCGAGGCGATGCGCGAACTGTACGGGTCCAATCCAGCCAACCGTCGCCGCCACTCCACCGCCCCCTGCCGGTCGCCGCGCCCCGCGGCTTCCCGGGCGAGTCGCTCGAGCACGCCGGCCGCGAGCCCGGCGAGCCGGCCGCGTTCGGTTTCCGCCCAGCGCTCGAACTCCGGGGATTGATGCTGGTGGTCGAGGTGGATGCCATCGAGAAACGGCCCGGCATACAAGGCCGCGGCTTGCGCGGGCTCCCCGCGTGCCAGCGCGACCTCGAACGCCGCAACATCGCTCTCGATGACTTGGGAATTCAGCCGCAGATCGGCCTGGCCGAGGACCAGGTCCTCTGCGTTCAACTCACGGCGCAGGGCGAAGAGCGACTGCGTGAGCGCGTGCCGCGCGTGCTCCGCGTCGCTCTCGGGCCAGAACAGGGCGAGCAGCCGATCGCGGCTCACACCGCGCTCCCCCGCCGTGGCAAGCACAGCGAGCAGCGCCAGCTTGCGGCGCTGCGTCGCCGCCCCGGTGACCGGACCGCTCTCGCCGGTGAGCGAGAGCCCGCCGAAGGTCCTGAGCCTGAAGGGCATAGCCCTGCTGACTTCTATCTGACTTCTGGCTGATCCTCGCCAACTAACATACGGCCCGAGTAGACGGGCACAAGGCCAAAAAGGTGCGTGGTGAGAGCTACTTGAATGCGCCCGAGCAGACTGGCCAGCGGACGTCCTGACGGAGACAAGTCCGCATGCCAGCAACCACAGAGGGAGGCAGTATGCTTCGCCGTTCGCGATATGCGCTTGTCCTCGCCGTGGCACTCGCCTGGGGTTGCGATCAAGATGGCGCGACGGCCCTGCGGGTGAAAACGCCAGCTAGGCCGGTGGCGCTCGCAACCGCAGTTGGCTCCATCATCGACCTCGGCAACCTCCCCGGCGCGGCATCCGCTGAGGGTTTAGCCATCAACGATCGCGGACAGGTAGTCGGCTGCAGCTACCTGCAGTTCTGCAATCTCGCGAGCGGGTCGCGCGATCCGCAGCGCGCCTTCCTCTGGGACCCCATCACCCAGCACCTCACGGACCTCACCCTGCCGAGTACGGCGCCGAGCGAGGCGTTTGGGCTTAACGAAACAGGGCAGGTCGTCGGCTCAGTCAACTCGGACGGCAGGCGCGCGTTCCTGTGGGACCCTTCCACCGGCACAATGATTCTCATCAGCGACCCACTCACCCCCGGTGCGGCAGCCACCGCTATCAACGGTCGCGGGCAGGTAGTCGGATTCGGCCGCATCCGCGGGGGACTGGTCGACCACGCGTTCCTCTGGACGCCGGACGTGCCGAATGGCACGACAGGGTCGATGACCGATCTCGGCACACTGCCGGGCGGGTCTGGCAGTGCGGCTTTCGGCGTCAACGATCGCGGGCAGGTGGTCGGCTGTAGCTATACCAACTTCTGTGACCCCACGAACGGAAGCGCCTTCCTCTGGACACCGGACGTCCCGAACGGAACGACGGGGAGCATGATCGACCTCGGAACCCTACCGGGCGCGTCGGGCAGCGAGGCGAGCGGGATCAACAATGGCGGTCAGGTGGTCGGCGCCTCCGGTGCGAACTTTACGGCTCGCGCCTTTCTCTGGACGCCGGCCGCGCCGAACGGGACAACGGGCGCTCTGACCGACCTCGGCGCCCTGCCCGGTTCGTCGGGAAGCCAGGCATACGGCATCAACAACGCCGGCGAGGTGGTCGGCTGCAGTTACACCTCCTTCTGCGACCCCACTAGCACGGACGCCTTCCTTTGGAGACCGGACGTACCGAACGGAACGACGGGGAACATGATCGACCTGGGAACCCTGCCAGGCGCGTCGGGCAGCGAGGCACGTGGCATCAACGATGTTGGACAGGTCGTTGGTGACGCCGTTGTGAACGGCGCGGCGCATGCCGTCTTGTGGACCATGACCGAGACCATCGTACCCCTAGCCATTACTCCCCCCGGGCCGCTTACCCTACGCACGGATCCCGGCCGGTGCGACGCACAGGTCAGCGTTGCCCCACCGACGACGACCGGGGGCATCCCACCGATCACGCTCATGGCAAGCCCGCTGCCTCCCTATCCTGCGGGCAAGACGATTGTCACGTGGACCGCGACGGACGCAACCGGCAGCGCGGCCACCGCGATGCAGTCAGTCGCGGTCTTCGACCCGGCTGACTTCGCGATCGTGGCACCGCGTGCCGTGACGTTGGAGGCGGGCCCGGGCGGGACTGCGTCGGTGGATCCGCCGCGCCTATCGGCTACGATCGAGGCCAACTGTCCCGGAGGCATCACCGTTACCTCCGTGCGCAGCGACGGTCTGCCTATCGATGCGCCGTATCCCCTCGGAACGACGGGAATCACCTTCACTGCGACGGACGCCTCAGGCTACTCTCCTTCCGCCTCGACGACCGTCAAGGTGGAGGATACTACGCCACCTTTGCTTACGGTGCCCGGGAACTCGGTGGTCGACGCGACCAGCCCAAGCGGCGCGGTGGTCTTCTACGTGGCGAGCGCGCGTGACATAGCCGCCGGCGTGGTACCGGTGACCTGCCGACCGCCGTCCGGGAGCAACTTTCCGATCGGGAACACCACGGTCACGTGTACCGCGTCGGACCCGAGCGGCAACACCCGCGGGAGCGCGTTTGCCGTTACGGTCCTAAGCGCGCCGACCCAGATCGCCAACCTGGCGAATTCTGTAACCAGCCTCGGCCTCCAGAGCGGGATCGCCACGAGCCTCACGGGGAAGCTCAATGCAGCCCTGGCCGCAGCGACTGCGGGTGATCTGGTCACCGCCTGTCGTAAGCTGCAGGACTTCATCAATGAGACGCAGGCGCAGGCGGGGAAGAAGATATCTACCGGGGATGCAGCGTCGCTGATCGCCACCGCACAGCGGATCCGGGCTGTGTTGGGCTGCTGAAGGATGCGTACGCAGGTCGCCAAGGAGCCTTTATGCACCGCTTGATGCCGACGGTCGTCACCACAGTCGCGAGCCTTGCTCTCGTGAGCTGCGCCGAGCGCGCGAACGCCCCCACCGCCTTGCGCCCCCCGGGCGTACCACGCTTCGAGATCCGCGACGGGGCCCACAATAGCGGCAATCCGCACTTCTATTTTCTGCCGCCCATCGTCGCGAGCCCAAGCGCGGCCGGCACCTTCGATGCGAGTCAAGCTCCCAGCGTAACCGTGTGCCAATTGACCAGCTCGGACTGCGCCCCGGTCGTCGCCCAGTTCTCCATGACGACCGGCACCGGCTCGACCGTGGTACGCGTGGACGCCACCAACCAGCTCTACATCGTCAACTGGCAGACCGACCAATGCACCACGGGGCCGTGCACCCTGCCGTCGGGAAACGTGTACCGCATCCGCGTGCTCGTGGCAGGCACGGAGCTGGGACACGCAGATGTCGAGGTCGTGCCAAGTCAGCAAGAGGCAAAGAATGTGAACACGGGCGAGTTCTTCCCGCTCGTCGACGGCCGAACGCTGCCGGTCAAGTTCCGCATCGAGCAGGGGGCCGTGTTCGTCGCGGGACCGAGCAGTCAACCACTCATGATTCAGACACCAGTTACCGCTGCCGGGAGCAGCGTCCAGCTCGTAATTCCGGGCATGGCGCTGTCGCAGCCCACCGGCATTACCGTCCTGCCGGCCGTGCTCCCGTCCGGTGCGAATACCAGCGCGCTCGTTGGTGGCACAGCTTATGACTTCGGACCCACGGGGACGATGTTTGCTTCGCCTGTGATGGTCAGCATTCACTACGACCCCGCCCAAATCGCGACCGGAACCGCGGAACGCATGCTCCGGCTGTTCATGCTGGTGAACGGCATGTGGCGGCCGGTCTCCGGGAGCCGCGTCGATCCCGTGATGCACACGGTGACCGCGATGACCAGCCATTTCAGCACCTATGGGGTGAACGCGTCCGCCCTGGTGAGCGCCGGTACGATAGCCGGCTGCGGAATAGGAACCAGCGGCTCGGCCGTCTGCTGGGGAGACAACTCTGTCGGGGAGCTGGGCAATGGAGTGCTGGGCAACGGTTCGATGATCAGCAGCACACCGGTCGTGGTTTCGACGGGGGCGGCGCTGACCGCCGTGAGCACCGGCGGCTTCCACGCGTGCGGCCTTGACGGTGCGGGCACGGTGTATTGTTGGGGAGCGAACTCCAGCGGGCAGCTGGGCAATGGCACGACTACAGGACCGCAACAATGCGCAGGCGGTCAAGCCCCGTGTGGCACGACGCCCGCCGCGATCACAGGCGTCGGCACCGAGCCGTTCGTCATGGTCAGCGCTGGGATTTTCTCGAGCTGCGCAGTCGATCTTACCGGTGCGGCATTCTGCTGGGGGGACAACCAGATAGGAGAGCTCGGGAACGGCAGCACTACGAGCAGTCCGACTCCAACGTCAGTGGTGTCGCCCCAGGGTGTGAGCTTTAGCAGCGTGAGCCTAAGCAACGCCTTCGGAATCGACTCCACCTGGCACGCCTGTGCACTCGCGTCAGACGGCGCTGCCTACTGCTGGGGGGATGATGCCTTCGGCGAGCTCGGTAGCGGAACGGCTCAAGCCGAGACCTGCATCAACAACCGGGGCGTCGTGGGCCCCTGTTCCACATTACCTGTCGCGGTGGCGGGCGGCATCTCCTTCAGGGCCATCAGCGCGGGCGGGGACTTCACGTGCGGCGTCGACTATGCGGCCAGGGTGTATTGCTGGGGGGCGAACGGGTTTGGTCAGCTGGGTAATGGGACGACTACCGGGCCACAGCAGTGCGTTGGAAACAGCGCCTCTGGCCCCGCTGCCTGCAGCCCGACCCCCACACCCGTGTCGCTGCCGGCGCTCGACTCGGTCACGGCCGTCACTGCTGGCGGCGCTTACGCGTGCGCGCTCACGACCACCGGGTCGGTGTATTGTTGGGGGGCGAACTTCCTCGGACAGCTTGGAAACGGGACGACCACTAGCACCGCGACGCCGACCCTGGTATCAGCGCCTGCCGGAATGTGGTTCACGCTGGTGAGCGCGGGGGGCTTCCATACCTGCGGCATCGCGAACACGACCACCACTCTAAACACCGCGTACTGCTGGGGGGCGAACTCGAGCGGGCAGCTCGGTAACGGAACCACCGTGGACCAGCTCACACCCGTCCCCGTTTCGACGATTCCCTGATGGATTTCTGAAGGAGATACGTATGCCCACTTACATCTCGCTGCTCCG
>Ga0066660_10000764_pt1 | contig 12281 bp, 10 predicted proteins | sample GraSoiAngelo_109_FD_75177 | JGI IMG/M metagenome (GOLD analysis project Ga0066660, IMG submission 75177) | Grasslands soil microbial communities from the Angelo Coastal Reserve, California, USA - 14_0903_12_20cm | ecosystem: Environmental > Terrestrial > Soil > Grasslands | place: USA...
TCATCACGACCGTCGAGTACCTGGCGATCATCTCGGCGCCTCTCCTCCTTGTGGGGTTCTCTCCGCCGAAGTGGCTGAGCGCGCGCTACAGCCCACCGGCCTCCGCCTAGGGGCCGTCCGACCTGCCCGTTTGATTCTGAGGGTTTTCATTGTTTTAATGGTGGAAACCACCTGCAGCCTGGGCGGAGTGTCTCTTCGGCCGGGCGCTCGCAGGGATCGAACAGGCATATCGGAGGGAGAACGGCTCGATGGCTATCGCGACCGATCAGCTCGAACGGCTCAACACGGGGACGGCAGAGGACGTCCTGTCCTGGGGTCTGGAGGAGTTCCACCCGCGGATGGCCATCTCGGCGGCCTTCCTGCCCGAGGATATGGTCGTCATCGACCTCGCCCACCGGATCAACCCCGACGTCCGCGTCTTCACGCTGGACACGGGTCGGCTCCCGCAGGAAACCTACGACCTTATTGACCAGGTCCGGGGGCGCTACGACATCAACATCCAGGTGATGTTCCCGGACGCGGCCGACGTGGAGGCCATGACGCGCAAGCACGGCCTGAACCTCTTCTACAAAGAGAAGTCGCTGCGGCTGCTGTGCTGCCACGTCCGCAAGGTGATCCCGCTCGAGCGCGCGCTGTCGGAGCTCGACGCGTGGGTGACCGGCCTGCGCGCAGGCCAGAACGTGACGCGCGCGGACATCGTTAAGGTCGAAGTTGATCACGCGCACGGCGACATCCTGAAGCTCAACCCGATCGCCGACTGGTCCAAAGACCAGGTGTGGGATTACATCCGTTCGAACAACGTGCCGTACTCGGCGCTCTACGACCAGGGCTATACGTCGGTCGGTTGCGCGCCGTGCACGCGACCGATCCAGCCGGGTGAGGACGATCGCGCTGGGCGCTGGTGGTGGGAGCCGGCGGAGGACAAGGAGTGCGGCCTCCATCATCAGTCGCCCTCGGAGCACTTCCAAGAGGAGCTCGCGTGGGTGAAGGCACAGCGGACGTAACGCCTGCGCCGCGGCGCGAGCGCGGCGCGCCGCGCACCCGCCCGGACAAGCGAGGACAGGGGCAGTGGGCGCTCGGCTACCACGAGCCGCTCAACCCCGCAGAGCGCACGAAGAGGGACGACGACGGTCTCAACGTGCGCGCGCGCATCGAGACGATCTACGCCAAGAACGGGTTCCGCTCCATCGACAAAGCGGATCTGCGTTCGCGGTTCCGCTGGTGGGGCCTGTACACGCAGCGCCGTAACGGCGTGCCGGCCGGCGCGACGGCGAGTGCCGAGCCGGAGGAGCTCGAAGACGAGTTCTTCATGCTGCGTATCCGCATCGCCGGCGGCCTATTGACGTCCGAGCAGCTGCGCGCGATCGCATATGTCTCGGAGCGCTTCGGCCGGGACGTTGCCGACGTCACCGACCGGCAGAACATCCAGCTGCACTGGATCCGGATCGAAGACATGCCCCGGATCTTCGAAGCGATCGAGCGCGTCGGATTGACGACGGCGGAAGCGTGCGGCGACACGCCGCGGAACATGATCGGGTGTCCGCTCGCCGGCATCGACGCGGATGAGATCATCGACGCTTCCCCGTACTTGCTCGAGACGCATAAACGCTTCGTCGGCGATCCGGCGTTCAGCAATCTTCCCCGGAAGTTCAAAACGTCGATGTCGGGATGCGTTCAGCAGTGCGCGCAACACGAGATCAACGACATCTCGTTCGTCGGCGTTCGGCGCGACGACGGCAACATCGGGTTCGACCTGTGGGTCGGAGGCGGCCTCGGCCCGAACCCTCATTTCGCCAAACGGTTGGGCGTTTCCGTCGAGCCGGACCAGGTTCCCGATGTGTGGGCGGCAGTGACGGGTGCGTTCCGCGACTACGGGTACCGTCGTGTCCGCAACCGCGCGCGCCTCAAGTTCTTGATGGCCGACTGGGGGCCGGAGCGGTTCCGCGAAGTGGTGGAGCGAGAGTACCTTGGCTTCGCCCTTCCGGACGGCGACCCGCCGCCGGGTAGCGTCACTACCCAGCGCGACCACATCGGCGTCTTCCCCCAGAAGGACGGCAGGATGTACATCGGGTTCGCCCCACGTGCAGGCCGCATCTCGGGTCACCAGCTGCGACGCGTCGCCGACCTGGCCGAGAAATTCGGAGACAGCCGCATCCGGCTAACGACGCAGCAAAAAATGGTTGTGTGCGACATCCGGCCGGCCGACGTCGATCCGATCGTTTCGGAGCTCCATGCAGAGGATCTTCGGGTGGAAGCGTCCGCGTTCCGCCGCGGGACGATGGCGTGCACGGGTATCGAGTTCTGCAAGCTCGCGCTCGCCGAGACCAAGATGCGCGCGCAATGGCTCTATCGCGAGCTAGAGGAGCGCCTGCCCGACTTCAACGAAGACATCCGGATCAACGTCAACGGCTGTCCGAACTCGTGCGCGCGTTTCCAAGTCGCCGACATAGGGCTGATGGGCGCTGTGATGTCGCGCGGCGATGGGACGAAGGTCGACGGTTTCCTCGTATACCTGGGCGGGCGCATCGGCGAGGGCCTGACGTTCGGCCGAAAGGCCAAGAGTGTGCGCGTGTACGGCGAGGAGCTGGTTCCGTACGTCGAGACGTTGCTGCGGCGCTACATGCAGAGCCGGAACGGTCACCGCAACTTCAGCGACTACGTGAACTCGCTTTCTGACGAGGCGCTGACCGCGTTCGCGGCACAGCCGTGAGCGGCCTGCCGTGAGCGAGGGGCAACCGGGTGGGCGGGCGCAGCCGTTCTACTGCCCGTACTGCGGAGAGCAGACGATCCGTCCGGCAGAAGAGCAAGGAACGTACTGGTGCGAGACCTGTGATCGGACGTGGGGACTAACGTTCAAAAGACTCGGGCAGCCGGGGACAAGCGAGGAGGCGTGATGGCGAAGGAGGACGCACCGTCTATCAATGGAACGGTGATCCGGGATGGACAGCCGGCGGGAAGCGTGTACGTCCGGCTCGTTGGGCCGTCGGGCGAGTTTGTTGCCGAGGAGTACACCAAGGACGACGGCGTCTTCGAGTTCCACGTCGCTCCGGGCACCTGGACGATCGAGGCGCGCGCAGCCGGAGCGGAAACCGCGAAGCAGGCCGTGGACGTCTCGTCGGGCGCACAGACCGTTACGGTCGAGCTCTAAGCGTTCTTCGCGAACCGCTTCCAGCACGGCGTGTGCCAGTGCCGCCTTCCTTCGTCCTCTCCCGTTCGCCACGCGACGACATGGGCGGTGCCCGGCCGCACCTCTTGATTGCACCCTGGGCAGCGATACAGCTTGACGGCGTTGACCGGCTGAACCGCTCGCACGTTCCAACCGGGAGGCGCCGTGACGGCGAGATCTGCCGAAACTCCCTCTCGCGTGTCCGGTTCCGGCTTCCGTTTGCGCTTGGGACGCGTGTGCCTCGGCGTCACGCCAGCGCGCCGCCGTCGATCACGATCGTCGACCCGGTCACATAGCTCGCCGCGTCGCTCGCCAGCCAAACAGCGGCGGCTGCGATCTCCTCCGGCTCGCCCCATCGCTTGATCGGTTGGTTCTGCACGAACGAAGCACTCGTCTCCGGGTCGCTCCAGAACGGACGGTTCAGCTCGGTCTTGACCCATCCCGGGCACAGCGCATTCACCCGGACGCCGGAGTCGCCCCATTCGATCGCGAGGGTCTTCGTCAGGCCGACGACCGCATGCTTCGCCGCCGAGTAGTACGACAGGGCGGGCGCACCGTGAACGCCGGCGACCGAGGACATGTTGATCACGCTGCCGGAACCGTTCGCGACCATGTGCCGCCCCGCTTCTTGGCAGAACATGAACACGCTGTCGAGGTTCAGCGCGATCGCTTTGTGCCAGCCATCGGGCCTGAGGTCGATCAGCGGCGCCATGAACTTCGTTCCGCCGGCGTTGTTCACCAGTGTGTCGATCTTGCCGCGACCATCGATCGTCTTCGCGACGCACGCGCGCACGTCGGCGGGGTTCGTCACGTCGGTCGTGATCGGGATCGCGCGCCTGCCCAGCGCTTCGATCTTGCCGGCAAGCTGCTCGATATCGGATGTCGAGCGGGCCGCGAGCGCGACATCCGCGCCGGCTTCGGCGAACGCGGTCGCGATCGCTGCGCCGATGCCGCGCGACGCGCCGGTGACGAGCGCCGACTTGCCTTCGAGGGAGAAGACTTCGAGGCCCATGGCTCAGTACGTGTAGAAGCCGCGCTTGGTCTTGCGGCCGAGGAAGCCGGCGGTGACGAGGTGCTCCAGCATCGGCGCCGGCGCGTAGTACGGGTCGCGGAACTCTTGGTACAGCGTCTGGATGATCTGCAACGACACGTCCAACCCGACGATGTCTGCGAGGGCTAACGGGCCCATGGGATGACCGCAGCCAAGCTTCATCGCCGTGTCGACGTCCTCGGCTGTTGCGTATCCACTCTCGAGCATCCGTGTCGCGTCGTTGATGTAGGGGAACAGAAGCGCGTTGACGATGAACCCTGCGCGGTCGGGACACACGACGGGGTGCTTACCGAGCTTGCCGGCGAGCGCGAATACCGCGTCGGCCGTCTCTTCGCTCGTCCGGACGGTCTTGACGACCTCGACCAGCTTCATCACGGGCGCCGGGTTGAAGAAGTGCATCCCCGCCACTTGCTCCGGCCGCTCGGTCGCCGCCGCCAGCGAGATCACCGGCAGCGACGAGGTCGTGCTTGCAAGGATCGCGTGCCGCGGAGCGATCGTATCGAGCTGCCGGAAGTAGTCGAGCTTGATCTCGAGCTCTTCGGCGATCGCTTCGATCACGATGTCGCAATCGGAGAAGGCGTCGAGCTCGGTCGTGCCGTCGACGAGCGCGATCGTCGCTTTCATCTGGTCCTCGGTCATCTTGCCGCGCTGCACGGCCTTCGCCAGCGACTTCTCGATCGCAGCCAGCGACTCGGACACACGTTGCTTGCTGCGCGCGCGCAGCACGACGCTGTACCCGCTCTTGGCCGCAACCTCCGCGATCCCGTTCGCCATCGTTCCCGACCCGAGCACGCCGATCTTGCGGATGTGCGACGCGGCTGTGTCCGGGACGTGGCGCCCGTGGCTCCCGGTCTCCTTGACCCGCGACGAGCCCGCCTCTTCGTACTCGTAGAACCCACGCCCCGACTTCCGGCCGAGGAAGCCGGCGGTCATGAGCTGCTTGATCAACGGCGACGGCGCGTACATCGTCTCGCGGAACTGGCGGTACATCGCGTCGAGGATCTCGTACGTCGAATCCAGGCCGATCAGGTCGAGTAGGGCCAGCGGGCCCATGGGGTGCCCGCACCCCATGACCATGCCGGCGTCGATGTCTTCGCGCGAAGCGAATCCGCTTTCGAGCATGCGCACCGCGTTGTTCAGGTACGGGAACAGGAGCAGGTTCGCGATGAAACCGGCCCGGTCTTGGCAGATCACCGGCGTCTTTCCGACCGACTCCACGAACGCGCGCGCGTCGTTCAGAACGGCTTCGTCGGTCACAACGGTCTTGACCAGCTCCACCAGGCTCATAACGGGCGCCGGGTTGAAGAAATGCACGCCGAGCACCCTCGAGGGACGGGTCGTCTTCACGGCCATCTCGATCACGGGCAGCGATGAGGTGTTCGTCGCGATCATGGCGTGCTCGGGCAGCAGCGGGTCAAGTGCTTGGAAGGCTTCCTGCTTCAGCTCGAGGTGCTCGGGGATCGCTTCGATGACGATGTCGCATTCCTTGAGGTCGGCGAACGTCGTCGTGCCCGAGATGCGCGACAGCGTTGCGTCTCGCTCGGCCGCGTCGATCTTGCCCCGCTCGGCGGCACGGTCGACCGACTGGGTGATCCGCGCAAGGCCGGCCGCAACCTGGTCATCGTCGATCTCGCGGAAGATGACTCGGTAGCCGTGGCGCGCGCAAACCTCGCTGATACCCGAGCCCATCGTTCCACATCCGAGGACGCCGACGGTTTCGATCGCCATAAGCACGTTCCTCCTGAAGGGTTTTCGCGGGCGAGTATAGCCATCGGCGCAGATGGGCTCGAAACGCGGGCGGATCGGCAGTCCCCGAGCCACAACGGTACGATCGACGCGATGCGACCTCCCGAAGTCGCGCCCGAAGGGGACCCCTCTGCGACGCCGAAAGGCACGCGCATCCGAGCCGCCACGCGCGCGGTCCGCATGCCCGAGCTGCTTCTCGGGATGGGACCGAAACGGTGGCGGCGATTCATCGGCGGCCTGATCCTCGCGCTTGGGGGCGCCGCGGGCGTGACGGCGATCGTGAACTCGATCAACCAGCCGCAGCCCTTCGTGATCGCGGCGCTCGGCTTCCTCGTTCCGATCACAGCCGCGACGTACATCGGCGGCCGGTGGGCGGGCTTGCTGTGCGCGGCGACGTCGTTCGCGTGCCTCGTCTACTTCTATTCGAACCCGGTGCGGGGCTGGGCGTGGCCCCGGCACGTAGAGGACTACGTCGCCCTCGGCGTCTTCCTGATCGTGGCGGCGCTGCTGTCGAATGCGCTTTCGCGCGAGCGTGCCGCGCGCAGCGTCTCGGAGGTCGCGCAGCGCCGTCTGACGTTCCTCGCGACCGCGAACGAGATCATCGCGCGCACCGCCCTGGATCTGGACAAGACCCTGCACGAGCTCGCGAACGTCACCGTTCCGTCGATCGCGGACTTCTGCGTGGTGAACATCGTCAACCACGATCGCATGATCCAGACGATGGCGGTGGCCTCCGGCCCGCCGGTGCGGCCGGCGCTGGCAGAGAACCTGATGCACCAGCCGCGGATCGAGCCGTTGAGCGACAACGCGGTTGCCCAGGTCGTCCGCACCGGCAAGGCGATGCTGTTCCGATCGGTCAACGACGCGGTCTTGTCGAGCGTCGCCCGGACACACGATCACCTCGCGCTGCTGCGCGGCCTGAAGGTGCGTTCGCTCATGATCGTTCCGCTCCCCGCGCGCGGCGGCATCCTCGGAGCGATGACCCTCGGGTCGGTTCGGTCCGGCCGCCGCTATTCCGACGAAGAGCTGACGCTCGCGGGCGACCTCGCGGTGCGCGCCGCGACGGCTCTGGAGAACGTGCGCCTGTACGAAGAGCGCGACCGCGCAGCGCAGGCCCTGCAGCGGAGCTTGCTGCCCTCTCGCCTTCCGGAGATCCCCGGCGCCGAGATCGCCGCGCGCTTCCAGCCCTTCACCGAGGCAGACCTGATCGGGGGCGATTTCTACGACGTATTCGAGGTCGCGCCTCATTCGTGGGCGCTCGTGATCGGCGACGTGATGGGAAAGGGCTCAGAGGCCGCAGCGCTCACCGGCCTCGCGCGTCACACCATCCGAGCGGCGTCGCTCAGCCTCTCGTCACCTGCGGAGATCCTGGGCGTGTTGAACAAGGCGATCCTAAAGAACGCCGAAGATCGCTACGCGACCGCGACCGTGGTTCGTCTCGACCTGCTGGAGGGGCGCGCGCGCGCGGTCGTCGCGAGCGGAGGCCACCCGTCGCCGATCGTGCTGCGGGCATCGGGCGAGGTGGAAGAGGTCGGTGAGAGCGGCATGCTGCTCGGCGTGTTCGAAGACGCAAAGCGGGCCGACGCGTCGACCGAGCTGATACCCGGGGACGCGCTCGTGCTGTATACGGACGGGCTGCTCGACGAACGGCAAGCGAGGCCCGAGCTGCGGCTGCTGTCGATCGTCTCGGAAGGGCGTGGGCTGAACGCGGCCGAGCTGGCCGACCGCATCGAGACCACCGCGACGAGAGCCGACGTCGTCTACGACGATCGCGCGGTGCTGGTGCTACGGCTGCTCAAGCAGAAGGCTTCCTGAAAGATTCGCATCGGCACCCCTCCGGCCCCACAATGGAGGCGGTATGGGCGTGAATCACCCGAAAGACGAGCCCTGGCTGTTCCGCACGTATGCCGGGCATACATCTGCGCGCGCATCGAACGAGCTCTACAAGAAGAACCTCGCGGCCGGTCAGACCGGCCTGAGCGTTGCCTTCGATCTGCCGACGCAGTGCGGCTACGACGCGGACGCGCCGATGGCGTCCGGCGAGGTCGGAAAGGTCGGCGTTCCGATCACGTCGATCGACGACATGCGCGCGCTGTTCGACGGGATCCCACTCGAGCTCATGAATACGTCGATGACGATCAACGCGACGGCGATGTGGCTCTTGGCGCTGTACATCGCCGTCGCAGACGAGCACAACGTCGATCGCGCGGCCCTGATGGGAACCACGCAGAACGACATCTTGAAGGAGTACCTCTCGCGCGGCACGTACATATTTCCGCCCGAGCCGTCGATGCGTCTCATCACCGACATGGTGACGTTCTGCGCGGGCGAGGTCCCGAAGTGGAACCCGATGAACGTGTGCTCATACCACCTGCAGGAAGCCGGCGCCGAGCCGCACCAAGAGATCGCGTACACGCTGGCGAACGCCATCGCCATTCTCGACGCGACGCGCGCGACCGGCCGGGTCGCAGAGGCCGACTTCGAGCGGGTCGTGGGCCGCATCTCGTTCTTCTGCAACGCAGGCGTCCGTTTCATCGAAGAGACGTGCAAGATGCGCGCGTTCACCGAGTTGTGGGACCGGATCACACGCGAGCGCTACGGGGTCCAAGACCCGAAGTTCCGGCGGTTCCGGTACGGCGTCCAGGTGAACTCGCTGGGCTTGACGGCGCTGCAGCCGGAGAACAACGTCTACCGGATCCTGCTCGAGGCGCTGGCCGTCACGCTGTCGAAGGATGCGCATGCCCGCGCCGTGCAGCTACCGGCTTGGAACGAAGCTCTCGGGTTGCCGCGGCCGTGGGATCAGCAGTGGTCGCTGAGGCTGCAGCAAGTGCTGGCCTATGAGACCGATCTACTCGAGTACGGGGACGTGCTGGAGGGCTCCCACGTGATCGAGCAGAAGACCGCCGAGCTGGTCGACGCGTCGTGGACCGAGCTGCAGAAGGTGCTCGACCAAGGCGGATCGGTCGATGCCCTCGAGTACATGAAGCGTGAGCTCGTCGCGTCGCTGTCGAAGCGCCAGCGCTCGATCGAGTCCGGTGAGGTTCCGGTCGTCGGCGTGAACCGCTACCAGGAGACGGCGCCGTCCCCGCTGGAGACCGGCGTGGCGGTCGAGCAGGTCGACGCCGACGCCGAGAAGAGGCAGATCGAAGCGCTCGAAGGCTTTCGGCGCGCGCGGGACTCCGCGTCTGCCGCGCGCGCCCTCGACGCGATCCGGAAGGCTGCTCGAGAGGGAGAGAACCTTATGCCGGCGTCGATCGAGGCCGCGCGCGCCGGCATGACGACGGGGGAGTGGTCCGACGCACTGCGCGAAATCTTCGGCGAGTTCCGGGCGCCGACCGGCGTGTCGCAGGCCGCGCAGGCGCGCGACGGCTACGCCGAGCTGAACGAGGTGCGCGAGCGCGTCGCGCGAGTGGCGAAGGCGCTCGGCGTGAAGCGGCTGCGGATGCTCGTAGGGAAGCCCGGGTTGGACGGGCACTCCAACGGCGCGGAGCAGATCGCCGTGCGCGCGCGAGACGCCGGATACGAGGTCGTGTACCAAGGCATCCGGCTGACGCCGGAGATGATCGCGCAAGCCGCGGTCGACGAGGACGTACACGTGATCGGGCTGTCGATCCTGTCGGGCGGGCATGTGTTGCTCGTGCCGGACGTGATCGCGCGGCTGAAGGACCGAGGCGTCGACCCGTCGGAGGTTCCCGTCGTCGTCGGTGGGATCATCCCCGAAGACGACGCGCGCGCGCTGGAGTCGGCGGGCGTGGCGAAGGTCTACACGCCGAAGGATTTCGACCTGACGCGGATCGTCGGCGAGATCGCTGGGCTGGTCGCGCGCGCACACAAGGTCGAGGCGTGACGACCGAGCCGCGTACGCCGTCTCAGTCGACGACGGTTCTCTCGCAAGTGATGGAAATCGGGGACTCGAACCTCGCGAACAACGTCCACGGTGGCACCATCATGAAGCTCTGCGATGCGGCTGCGGGGATCGCAGCCGTGAAGCACTGCGGCAGCCGGGTCGTGACCGCGGCGATGGATGAGATGAGCTTTATCGAACCGGTGTTCCTCGGCGAGATCCTCACACTGCGCGCGCAGGTCAACGACGTCGGCAGGACGTCGATGGAGGTCGGTGTCCGCGTCGAGGCAGAGAACGTGCGTACCGGCGAGAAGCGGCACGTTTCGAGCGCGTACCTCGTGTTCGTCGCACTCGATCGGGACGGTCAGCCGAAGCCCGTGCCGCCACTTGCGCCGGAGACCGTGGAAGAGAAACGGCGCATGGAGGAAGCGAAGATCAGGCGTCAGCACCGGCTTGCTCGTAAGGAAGCGATCATGGCGCGGCGCAGCAGGGATGAGGAGGCTTAACCGGGAATGAAGGTCGCGCTTACGGGCGCGCGCGTCGGTCCCAGGTTCACCGGGTACACTTCCCAGCACCTCCCATGTACGACGGTCTCAAGAAGCTAGAAGTCCCGACCAAAAGCCGTCACCCGGGCGCGCGCCGCGGGGTGAAGTACGGCCTGATCGGGCTGCTCGTGCTGGTCGTATTCGTAGTGAGCACGGGGATCTTCACGTACTTGAAGGTCCAGTCGAACATCAGCAAAGGGCATCGCAACTTCAGCGGGCTTATCGCCCCGCCGCCGAAGGGCCCGCTCAATATCTTGGTTCTTGGAAGCGATGCCCGGAGTGTGGTGGAAGCAGGCCAGCGGAACGAACGTCAATTCCGCGGAGGATCCGGTCAGCGAGCGGACACGATAATCCTGCTGCACATCTATGCCGGGTCGAAGCACGCGGTTCTGATCAGCTTCCCGCGAGATCTTCGGGTAAACATCCCGGGACACGGCATCAACAAGATCAACGCCGCGTACCCGCTGGGCGGAGCTAATCTCATGATCAAGACCGTTAGTCAGTTGACCGGTCTCGATATCAACCATTATGTCGAAGTCAACTTCGCAAGTTTTCGAGACATCGTGAATGCAGTTCACGGTGTGCCGCTCTATTTCCCGAAACCTCTGTATGACCTGAAGTCCGGCCTCAATATCACGCAGACCGGCTGCGTTACGTTGAACGGGGACCAGGCACTCTCGTTCGTTCGGGCCCGCTACATCTACGCGAATGCCGACCTGGGCCGGATCCAGGGTCAGCAGCGCTTCATCAGGGCGTTGCTCAACAGAGTGAAGAGCTTGGGTGTCCTTCTCTACCCGCCGACGCTGATCAAGCTGTCCGAAGTAGCAGGAAAGGGCTTGATCTTCGACAAGGGCATCGATCTCGGTCTCGCGCGTTCGATCGCGAACAGCTTGAAGTTCGATCAGAAGAACGTCGACTTCCGGCAGTATCCCGGTACGCCTCGATACGTCGGCGGAGTCTCGTACGTAGTCCCCGAACCGACGGCCGCGCGCGCATTGTTCAACTCGCTCAAGACGGGAGGCCCGCTGCCGGACGTCGGCAAGACCGGCCAGTCGCTGCCCTCACCGAGCGACGTCACGCTCTCGCTCATCAATGCCTCCGGCCGTTCCGGCCTCGCGGGAACCGTTCGCACGAAGCTCGCGACGAAAGGCTTCCACGTCCCGTCGATCTCGTCATCGACCAAGCACATCACCCCGACCGTGATCACCTACCAGGCTGGTGACGAGCTCAAGGCGGAGCTGGTCGCCAAGGAGTTCCCGGGCGCGACGGTGAAGCTCGCGACGAGCAGCCAGTTAACCGACATCGTCGTCACACTGGGGCGGAGCTACGGGGCGTCTGCGGCGAGCCCGACCGCAAAGGCCACTGCCAAGCCCGCGGTCATCGGCTCCTGCCCGTAGCTCGCTGCGAGAAGGCCCCTCTCGTTCGTACCAGCTGATGGTGGGCGACAGCGGCCGCGTCGGCCTGATCTACATCTCGTACACCGCACGTCGACACGTGATGCAACCGCTCGAGCCGAAGCGCCGAAACGCCTCGAGCAACGTCTGCGTTCCCAAGATGTTCGTCCGGACGAAGCGCCCGGGCTCCAGGACGGCAAGGCCGTTGTGCGACTCGGCCGCGAAGTTCACGATGATGTCCACCTGATGCTCGCCGAGCGCGTGCGTGACCTCCTTCTCGTCGGCGATGTCGAGTAGATACCATTGGCGCGGCCTACGACCTGGAGGAGCGTTTGCGTGTCCTTGTGACCGGCGCCGGCGGGCAATTCGGCGCCGAGCTTGCACCGCGTCTCGCCGCACACGACGCAGTCCTGCTCGACCACGAGACGCTCGACGTCACCGATCCGATCGCCGTTGAAGGCGTGCTCGAATCGGCGGGCCCAGACGTCATCATCCACGCCGCGGCGTGGACCGACGTCGACGGCTGTGAGGTCGA
>Ga0066660_10000765_pt1 | contig 12279 bp, 9 predicted proteins | sample GraSoiAngelo_109_FD_75177 | JGI IMG/M metagenome (GOLD analysis project Ga0066660, IMG submission 75177) | Grasslands soil microbial communities from the Angelo Coastal Reserve, California, USA - 14_0903_12_20cm | ecosystem: Environmental > Terrestrial > Soil > Grasslands | place: USA...
CATCAGCCTAAAAAAGCTATTCTCTTCCAAAAGAATAATATTCGAAGCCCAGGTTGCGCATTTCTTGAGGCGAATACAGGTTTCTACCGTCGATGACCAGCTTGCGCGCCATAAGGCCGCCTGCGCGCTGCCAGTCGAGTTTGCGAAACGAATCCCACTCGGTGCAGATCAACGCGGCATCCGCGTCGCGTAACGCATCGTAAGGGTCTTCGTGATAGTGCAGTTCGGGAAACAGAGCCTTGGTCCGAGACATGGCCTCGGGGTCGGTGGTGTGAACGATAGCGCCTTCCTGAAGCAGCCCCTTGACGACTTCCAGGGCTGGGGCGAAGCGAATGTCGTCGGTATTGGCTTTGAACGCCAGTCCGAGCACGGCGATGCGCTTGCCTTTCACCACCCAAAGCGCTTGGTGAATTTTTTCGAAGAAACGTTCGATGCGCTGCTTATTGACCCGTTCCGCGGCTTTCAGAATGTCAAAGTCAACGCCGACTTTGGCGGCCAGGTAAATAAAGGCCTGCACGTCCTTCGGAAAGCAGAAGCCGCCGTAGCCGAGGCCAGCGTTGAGAAATTGCCCGCCAATGCGAGGGTCCAACCCCATGGCCCGAGTGACTTCCTCGACGTTCGCTCCGATTTTCTCGCAGAGGTCGGCGATGACGTTGGCATAACTGATCTTAAGCGCTAGGAAGGAATTGCAGGCGTGCTTGATGAGTTCCGCGCTGCTGATCGTGGTGACGAGAAACTCGGCTTTCTGGCCCGCAGGACAGGCGCCGTCGTGCACGGGGCACCGAAAACTCTTTTCGAGAATGGGGCGGTAGATTTCCCGTAATTCGGCCGCCGAGGAAGGATCTTCGACGCCCACGACAATGCGGTCGGGATGGAAGAAATCGCCAACGGCGGTTCCTTCACGGAGAAATTCGGGATTGGAAGCCACGCGGAATTTTATGTTGCTATTTCGCGAATAGGCAGAGAGCGCGCGGCTGAGCTCGAGCCCCGTGCGCGCAGGGACGGTGCTCTTCTCGATGACGAGCTTGGGCGTTTTCGCTTCGGCGGCAATCTGCCGCGCTACGTGATCTATGGCGGAAAGATCCGCCTCGCCGGACTCCTTCGGCGGAGTTCCTACGCAAATGAAGATGGCTTCGCCCGCGCGAATGGCTTCGCCGGCGACGGCAGTGTAGGAAATGCGCCCTGCCTTGCGTGCGGAAGCGAGAATTTCTTCGAGGTGCTCTTCGTAGATTGGTACGCCGCCGGCCTGGAGCTTGGCGATGCGATCGCGATCAATGTCCGTGCAGACGACTTCATGTCCGGCCTCCGCCAGGCAGGCTCCGGTAACAAGTCCGACGTATCCACATCCGATGACGGAAAGACGCAAAAGAAGCCCTCCTTGAGTTGCAGCTTACCGGCGAAACCTTGCGCGCATGGGAACGCGAATTGCTATTCTGACCGAAGCGGGAAGGAGAAAAAAGTGATTCGTTCCTTCTTTGCGCGATGACCATGGGACGAACCGGAGCCCGAACCTCCGGCCGCGAACCAAGAGGGGAACATTTCTTAGCTTTTGAACCCCTTGCCCATCAGCAGGCCGCGCAATCCGAGCAGCCGAAGGACCGCTCTTCCTCGACGGCCGCAATCCGTCGTCCATCGCACACAATCGCCGCGGAAGCGTTTCCGTGGTACGCGTTAATCCCCAGGATGTTCATGTTGTGAGAAGTCAGTGTACCTCAGTGGCGCGTTCATGCGGCAAAGTGCCGGCGGCACCACTCATTCAGCACGTAGAGCGACCAGGGGCGAGACCAAGAGGTCTTATTTGCGAGAAATTCGCTCCAGACCCGCTGCACGCCGGCGTGACGCAGCACAGGCTTCAGAGCAGGCGCGGGGGTCGCGAAGCTCGTTTCCAGTCTTTTGCGCAGCGGTCCGCGTAACCAACTTTCCCACGGCAGCGTGAAAGTGCACTTTTCTTGCGCCAGAACTTCCGGCGGTAACAAGTCTCGAATGGTTTCCACCAGCAGCGCTTTGTGCGTACCGGGCCGCCGGCGCGCGACATCCCGCAAAGCGCTCACGAATTCCACGAGCGGCGTATCCAACAGCGGCACGCGCACTTCGAGCGATTGCGCCATGCTCACAGAATCGGTGTCGCGCAGTAGAGTGCTCGCCAGGTAGCTGCGCATCTCGAGCCAGGAAACCTCTCCCACCGGCTCGAGCTTGCGTGCATCGTCGGCGGCTCTTTGCAGCCATCCAAGCCACGTTGGTTCCAGCGTGACGCCATCCGGCCCGATGGTGCTTGGCCGGAATCGCGGCTCAATAATTTGCTCCAGCCTTCCCGGCGGGAACAGTGCGCGCGTGAAAAAATACGGATGAGGCAGCACGTCGGGAGAAAGCCATGCTGCGGCCACTTTGCCCCGAGCGTCCGGCGAGCCGCGCTTCCCGGCGAGCGCCGCCACGAGCGGTTTCGTGAGTCGTCTTATTACTGCCGGAACGAACCAAGCGGTGCGCATCAATCTCGAAACTCGCGGCGTGTCTGCAAATGTCGGATATCCTCCAAACAGCTCATCACCCCCTAGTCCGGATAAAGCAACTTTCAGCCCAACTTTTCTTGCCGCCCACGAAACAAAACACGTATTCACCGCATCCATCGTGGGCTGGTCCACTGCAGCAAGGGCTTCGTCTATCCGCTCAACAATCGCGCCGCCAGCGAGCGGCACTTCCGTATGTTTGGTGCCACAGCGCTTCGCGATTACTCTTGCTGCTTCTGCTTCGTTAAATGGCGTGCCTGGAAACGTTAATGTGAAGCTCTGAATCCCTGCTTGCGCTTTTGCCGCGAGCGCGGCGATGGCTCCCGAGTCCAGTCCGCTAGAGAGAAACAAGCCCACCGGCACATCCGCAATCAGCTGCGTCTTTACCGCGTCTTCGAGCATCGGCCGCAGCTTTTTGGCCGCAGACAGAAGGTCACGTGGTTTGCGCGTTTCGCGTGCTGCGGGAGAGAGCATTGGATCCCACCATTGCCGCGCGCGCGGCACACGACGGCGCTCCGGCACGTGCACTAGCATGCGGTGCCCCGGAGGCAAGCTGAACACCCCTTCAACCAACGTGACCGGCTCGCTGACGCTGCCGAAGAGCAAGTACGACGTCAGTGCGTCTCGCGACAAGCTTTTTGGGACCGCGCCTGAGGCAAGTAGAGCTCGCACTTCCGAAGCGAAAGCAAATGCATCCGGCGTTTGCGTGTAATAGAGCGGCTTAATTCCCAGCGGGTCGCGCGCCAGAAAAAGAATCGGCGCCGTGGCGTAGCGCTCGCGTAAGTCGAGCAACGCAAACGCAAACATGCCGCGTAGCTCGTTGAGCGCATCTTCGCCCCATTCTTCCCAGGCATGGACCAAAATCTCCGTGTCGGATTGCGTAGTGAAGCGGTGGCCGCAGAGGATCAGGCGGTCGCGCAATTCGCGGTAACCATAGAGTTCACCGTTAAACACTACCGCGACATCTTTGGTTTCATTCCAGATGGGTTGGTGGCCGCCGGCCAGGTCGATGATGCTGAGCCGGCGCATGCCCAGGGCGAGTCCGGGCGCGCGCGGTTCGCCAAAGAGGAATCCTTCTTCATCCGGACCGCGGTGCCGCATCGCCGCGGTCATCGCCTTTACTCGCGCTTCCGCTTGGCTGCTGCGCGAAGTGAAGGCGACTCCGCAGATCCCGCACACGCTATTGTTCGATCTCCGGGGCCCTGAGAAAGGCTGAGCCTGCCCGGAGTGCCCGATCGCGCAAATGAAAACGGCGTATTCGCAAGCGGCTGTCCGCGTAGCCGCCAAGCAAGAAGCGCACCAAGAAAAGGAAAAGCGCAGCCAGGGAAGCAAGTGTCAGGTAAAAGAACGATTCACGTTCCAACAGCAGGCTCCGGTCTGCCGCTTCATCCCAGCTCGGAAAGACGGCGTCAAGGAGCCGGCGCAAATGGAGCTTCGCAAGCAGCGGCACCCGCTCCAAGCGCACGTGCGTGGTATGTTCGTAATTGTAATCCAGAGGATAATTCGGAATGGAACCGACCGCCTCGTTGAACAGAGACGAGTTCTGAAGATCTTGGCGAGTTAAAAAGCGCCCCTGCGCGTCCTTCATGATCACGTGGTAGGTTGGGTCCACTACAATCCAGCGCCGATCGAGGAGCACTTCGGCAGCAACATGCTTCGTGTTACCGTCGGGACCCAACAGAAGCAGGCGTAGCACGGCCAGATCATCTTCTCGGGCCAGGTTCAAAAAAGCATTCGTCGCCGTTCCGCATATGCGCAAGAGTTGCTGATAATTGAGGGTGAGGTGTGGATCTCGCGGGGAGAGCGTATCCAAGTTTGTCACGACGGCCCGGGAGGGCTCGACACGCATGCAGTCCAGAATGGCCTGAACTTTTGACTCGGCCGACAAGACGCTAGGCGCTATGGCGTCGGAAAAACCATCCAGATAGTAGCGCAGGGAAAATTCGCGGAAACCCGAGGAAAGCACGACCAGGAATGCTACGACTACGAGCAGGTTGCAGCTCCACCACAATGCTAGAAAAATGGCATGGCGAGATTTAGGCACGAGTCTATTCCAATTCCTTAGTCTCTACGTCTTCCGCCCCTCCAGAGATATAATCGGAATACAGCTCTTCCCTCTTACCGACCGGCTCCGCCAATCCAAGATGCAATGCGACTTTAGCGCATCCAGCCTGAAGTTGTCTACGGAGTTTATCGTCCATTAAAACATAGGAAAGCGTCTCGGCAAGGTTCTCGACGTCGTGTTTCACCACTAGGCCGGCTTCATTCGCGAGCAGCGGCGCGATCCCGCATTGTTCCGTCACAATCACCGGCGTCCCCGACGCGACCGCCTCCGCCGCCGTATTCCCGAAATTCTCATTCCGCGAGGGAAGTACAAAAACATGCGCGTCCCGGTAGGCCGCCCACTTCTCCTGGTCAAACACTGGTCCTGCAAACTGAACATCACGCGCGATGCCCAGTTGCGACACCATTTGCTCCAGTTGCGTTCTTAATCCACTCTCATCGGGCCCGGCAAACACTAATCGCAGCGGCATTCGTGGCAATTGCTTGTAGACTTCCACGAATGCCCGTAGCAGCAGGTCCGGGCTTTTCTTTGCAGACAGCCGTCCCAAAAAAAGCACTATTTTTGTTTCGTCAGGGATTCCTAATTTCTTCCGGAAACCTCCGGGTCTCGGCAACGGCTCGGGGGCCTGTACGCCATTTCGCCGCATGACGATCTTCGCTTTTGGGATCCCTCCCGCAGTAAGCTCTGCGATTTCCTTCTCCGAAGTCGCCACAACTGCGCTGGCACCACCAAGCATCCGTCCCGCCCATACGCCGTGATACATTCGCTTGAGCCATAGGTTCCGTAGGATGGGAATGAACATTCCGATTGGCTCGACAACATAGGGAATCGCGCGCTTCCGGCAAGCTTCTGCCGCGGCCGGCTCCAACAAATCGTACAATCCGAAAATGTGCGCGATGTCGAATTCTCCCAGCCGCGCCCGGCAGTAGCTGTTCAGGGCCGGATTCCAGCTCACTTGCCGGTAATGCAGCCAGGTCGGCAGATAAATTGTCTCGACCTCATTTTCCCGGTGCCGCCAGCCGAAAGGTGATCGTTCCGCTGCGGTTTTCTCTCCCGTCGGCGCGACACGTTTTTCAAACCCCCAGTCGGCGGTCAGCACCGTCACACGATGCCCTTTGCTCGCCCAGCCTTTCGGCCAGCGCGCGCACTTTCACCGGCGGCCCTCCAAATTCCAGAAAAGGCGCGTAGGTTTCCGTGACGTTCAGGATTCGCATTGATCGCGCAGAATTTTCTTCAGGGCTTTTGCGAAGTTCTGAAAGCGGTATTCGTGGTCCACGGTTTGACGCCCGCGCGCGCCCATTTCTTTAGCGTGCTGCGGGTCCGCAAGCAGTGTTTGAAGGGCCGTGGCCAACTGAAGGGGATCACCGTGCGACACCAGATAGCCGGTAACGCCGTCTTGAATCAGTTCCGGAGTTCCCCCATGCGTTCCTCCGATCACCGGCTTGCCACACGCCATCGCCTCCAGGTATACCAAACCAAATCCTTCTCCGCGGCTCGGCAGAGCAAAAATTTCACAAGCCGCGTAGCACGCCGCCAATTCCCCGTTGCTCAAACCGCTCAGAAAATGCACGTGCCGCTCCACGCCATTCTTCTCCGCAAAATCCTCAAGCCAGGGCCGGTCATCCCCCGAGCCCGCAAGAACCAGCTGCAGCTCTGGCCATCTGGTCAGCAACCTCGGCATTGCGGTAATCAGCGTGTCCATGCCTTTGTAGCGCTCGCTGGCGACCCACCGTCCCGTCGCTAGAATGACCCGCCCACGCGGCCAATCCTTCGGGGGCCGGGGACCCGGATTTGCCGCAAGCAGCGCCTCGAATTGCGGGTCGAGCGCCCAGGGCAGCACGCGGATTCGCTCGCGTGGCACCTCTTGTTGCACGGCCACGTGTTCGGCCGTGTCCCGGCTCGGCGCCAAGACCATATTGGCACGCTGTAGAGCGACTCTGCGCCAGCGGCCCAGCGGCTCCGACACTTCGACGCCATGCGTGCAGACGATACTTTTCATTTTCGGCGCCACGAAGCGCATGGCCTGCACCACCGGAGCAAGGTGCGCGTGCGCGGCCAGCACCAGCTTTGCCTTGCGCTTCGCCGCGCGCATGGCCGTTACGGCGAAGCGCCCTTTCCCTTTCTCGCAGCCGGTAAACACAAACTCCCGCCCGCCCACCGCGAGGCGGTGCAGTTCTCGGGTGTCGTTCAAACTGAGCAGGCGGCAGTCCCAGCCGCGGCTCGAGGCAAACTCGGTCAGCACCGCCGCCAAATGGCGTCCCACGCGCTGCACCTCCCCGGGTGCATCCAGTTCTGGGAACAGGCCTATAAGCACCGGCTGAGTCTGCCAACTAGCGCGCCCCTTGGCAAGCCAAGTCTTATGGCCCGTGCTCGATGGTTAGCAGCGGCCTTCGCAGGCCCTTGAAACCTGTAATGCGGGTCTTAGGTTGTGAGTGTTCCCGACCAGACCAATTTCCTTTTGGACCTCGGCTCTGCTTTCTGCCGCTTCCGTACACTGAAGATTTGGCAGCACCGTGTGGAGAAATCGTTTCTCGCTTTACCGGTGCTGGTTCTTAAGCAAATCTGCCAGGTCGGTCAGACGGTCCAGATAAATATCCGCGGGATACGCTTCGCGGTGGTGTGTCCCAAATCCGTAATTCACGGCACCCGCCAGCATCCCCGCATTTCGCGCCGTCTGCACATCCACGTCGGAATCGCCCACCATCATTGCTTCTTTGCCGTCCGCGCCCAATTCCTCAAGGATTTTCTTCGCGCCAAGGGGATCCGGTTTCTTTGTCTCAAAACTGTTTCCGCCATACACGGCCCGGAAATATTTCGCCAGCCCCAATCCTTCGAGAATCCTTCGGCTCACGCGCACCGGCTTGTTGGTCAGCACCGCCAAGGGGAACTCGCGCAGTTCTTCGAGCGTCTCCGCAACTCCCGGATACGCGCGCGTCGAATCCAGTTTGTGCTCCTCGTAGTGTGAGAGAAAAAATTTAAGCGCGCGTTCGCGTACCTCTTCGGTCGCTCCGTCCCCCAGCGCTCGCTCGATGAGTTTCGGCGCCCCGTGCCCGATGTAGCTGGAAACGGTGTCTTCATGGAGCGTCCCGCGTCCCATCTCCCGAAGCATGGCGTTGACCGAGCGGATCAGGTCTTGTTTGGAATCGATCAGCGTGCCATCCAAATCGAATATCAGCGCGCGCACCGAAGAAAAGTCTAAATCCGTCATAAGCCATTTATTTTAATCCGTCCGCGCTTCCGCCGCAGTTGCCCTTCTTTCCGGGCTTTCCCGGGCGGCTCCGTTTTTCGAATTTCCCGACTCTTCGCGTAAACTGGAAGGCTTCGCTGTTAGCACGAAACCGTCTGTTCGAGACGGCCTCTGGAGACTCCATGGCTCAGGTTTTTCCTTTTCGCGCCTTCCGCTACAATCCCGCACGCGCCCCGTTTGAACGTGTCCTCACCCAGCCTTACGACAAAATTTCTCCGGCCATGCAGGAGAAGTATTACGCCGCCGATCCCCACAACCTCATTGCTGTTGAAAAGGGCCGCAGTCATCCCGACGACACGCCGCAGAACAACGTCTATACGCGTGCCGCTGCCGGACTCGCCGCTTGGATGGCGAACGGCATCGTGCGGCAGGATCCCACGCCCGCGTTCTACGCTTATTCCCAGGAATATACCGTCCCTGGCACGGAAGAGCGCCGCACGCGACGCGGCTTCATTGGCGCAGGCCAGCTCGAAGATTATTCCGCCCGCGTGGTCTTCCGCCACGAACAGACTCTTTCCGGGCCGAAGGCTGACCGCCTCGAACTTCTTCGCCACACGCAAACCCACACCGGCCAGCTCTTCATGCTTTACTCCGATCCGCAGCGGCGCATCGATGAAATTCTCGTCGAGGCCGAATCTTCCGTTCCGGAAACCGAGCTCTGCGATGAATACGGCGTCATCCATCGCTTGTGGTTGATCTCACGTCCGCACCGCATCTCTGAAATTCAGCACGCCATGGCGGACCAGAAGCTGGTCATCGCTGACGGCCATCACCGCTATGAAACCGCGCTTGCTTACCGCGACGCGTGCCGCGCCCGTGCCGGCAAAATAGATCCCGACGCGCCGTTCGAACGCGTCATGATGACCTTCATCAACACCCACAGCGAGGGCCTCACCATTCTGCCTGCGCACCGCGTCGCCGCGAACATTCACGATTTTTCCTGGCCCGCCGTTCGCCGCCACCTGGAGCCTTGGTTCGCCGCCCAAGAATTTTCCTTTTCGAATGAGGCCCAAAAAATCGAAGCGCGCAAGAACTTCCTCGCGTGCCTCCAAAGCGCCCGCGCGAAACGCGCCATCGGCGTTTACCCCGCGAGCGAATCGCGAAAGCGCGGCAGGGGCGTCCCGAATGGGGTTGCGGGACGCGCTTTCTACATCCTCACCCTCCGCGGAGGCGTCCATCTGGCTCAGTTACTCCCGAGCGTCTCGCCACGGCAGCGCGAACTCGACGTCGTTCTACTTCACGAAGGAATCCTCGAGCCCGCTCTTGGCATCACTCCGCAAGCGGTAACCGCAGAAGCCCATCTCAGCTATGAGCGCGAAGCCGCCGCGGCTCTCGACGCCGTCGACTCCGGCCGCGCGCAAATCTCTTTCCTGTTGAATCCTTGCGGCGTCGATCAGGTCATGAAAATCGCCACCGCCGGCGAAGTCTTGCCCCAGAAGTCCACCGACTTTTATCCCAAACTCCTCAGTGGCATCACCATGTACCGCCTCGCCCCTGCTTCCTAGCCGCTAGCGACTTCTGCCGGTAGGCCTGTGAATGGCCTCGATGGCCTCCTGAAACCCTTGCGATGTCGGCAGATCTGGCGCTAAACTGTTTTTGACCCTGCCAACATTGCTTTCAGTCACCCTCCCGTCTTAAAGCCGAAGGACTCCTATCATGTTGTCAACCAAGAAGAGCGTTCTCTCTGTGGCCGCTCTGGCAACCTCGCTACTCGCCTTCCTGCCAACCGTTTTCGCGCAGTCCGGCGTCAGCACGCACACGGGCACCTTGCCAGACGGGGCCACTTATCTCATCGAAGTTCCAGCAAATTGGAATGGCACCGTGTTTTTGTATAGCCATGGTTACGTCGCCCCGGGGAGTGCCAATCCCGCAAAAGACGCGGGCGACCCCGTTACCCGCTCATATATGTTGGCGAATGGTTTTGCGCTTGCCGGGTCGTCTTACGCCACCACGGGCTGGGCCGTCCATGAAGCGCTGCCCGATCAAATCGCTGTCCTTGATCTCTTTAGCCAGCTCGTTGGCACGCCGAAGCGAACCGTCGCATGGGGCCATTCTCTTGGTGGCATGGTCACCGCCGGTCTCATCCAACGTTATCCGGGCCGTTTTGACGCCGCCCTGCCCATGTGCGGAGTTCTCTCGGGCGGCGTCGCCACCTGGAACACCGCGCTCGATTTCGCCTTCGCGTTCAAAACTCTGCTGGCACCCGACATCGGCTTACACGTCGTCAAGATCTCTGACCCCGTGGGCAATGTTCTGCTTGCGGAAGGGGCGCTTACCTTCGCGCAAGCCACGCCCCAGGGCCGCGCCCGGCTTGCCCTGATTTATGCTCTGGTGGACGGACCCGGCTGGTTTGTTCCCACTTCGCCAGAGCCTGCGGCAACGGATTTTGGCGCCCAGGAATTCAACCAGTTTCTCTGGGCCCAAACGACTGACCTTCCGTTTGTCTTTGGTGGCCGCGCCGAACTCGAATTGCGCGCCGGGGGCAACCCGTCATTCAACACCGGTGTGGATTACGGTGCGCAGCTTGCGAATTCCATCGATCACGACGAAGTGGTCGCCCTCCACTAGCGTGCCGGGCTCGATCTTGACGCCGACCTCCAGACTCTTCAGAACGCCCCACGGGTTAGTGCCGACCCCCAAGCTCTTCACTATCTGGAAACCAACATTATCTTCGACGGCCAGATCAGCGTTCCTGTCCTCACCGTGCACACCAAAGGCGATGGCCTCGTCCTGGTGCAAAACGAATCCGCCTACAAAAGTGTTGTAAACGCCGCGGGCAACTCGGGCCTTTTGCGCCAGACCTTTGTCCATCGCGCCGGTCATTGCGCCATTACTCCTGGTGAGACAGCCGCTGCTGTGCAGACGCTTCTCAATCGCCTCGATACGGGAGATTGGGGACCGCTCGACGCTAGCTCCTTGAATACCGCCGCCTCCGCGAAAGGTTCTAGCCTGAACGTCTTTCCCACACCCCTTGGCCCGTTGCCCGTGCAGCCTGCTTATTTCGACTTTACGCCCGCTCCCTATCCTCGTCCGTTTGACGCTTTCAGCAGCGAGTGCCAGTCCGATCTCGTCTGCCGCTCGCTTGCGGTGTTGCCCTAGTGATGAAGGTTGCCACTGCTAAGCCAAATCCTGCTGCCGAAGTCCGGATTGCGGTTTCGCTTTTTGCAGGCAGATAGCCTGTGCTCTAGGAAGCGGGAAGTTCGATGGTGACGGCGGCGCCGTGAGGGTGGAGGTTTTGGGCGTAAATCCTGCCGTTGTGCTCTTTGACGGTGCCGTAGCACATGCTCAAGCCTAAGCCGGTGCCTTGGCCCACGGGCTTGGTGGTATAGAACGGATCGAACACGCGGTCGAGATCGCTGAAGCCGGGGCCGGTATCGCTGAAGCGCACTACGATTTTCTTGGCCTCCAGGTTTCCCTCGACCACGATTTTCTTTTGCGGAGCCTGCTCCACGGCCTGCGCGGCGTTCGTGAAGAGGTTGACGAAGACCTGCTTGAATTGCCCTTCATTGATGGGAATGCGCGGCAAGTTCGAGGCAAAGTTCAATTCAAAACTGATCCCCGACCTCCTCCATTGATACTCGCAAAGCATCAAGGAATCGCGCACCACGACGGCGATGTCCAGCGGCTTGCGGCCGTTTTGCAGCGGGCGCGCAAAACTGATCAAGTTGTCGATAATTTTCTTCATGCGCCGGGCTTCGGTTCCCAGTCGCTCCAGCTTTTGCCGCGCGCCATTTTCCGCGGCTTGTTCTTTCAGCAGGTCGGAGTAGCCCATGACCGCGGTTAGCGGATTGTTCAACTCGTGCGCCACGCCGTTGACCAATTGGCCGATTCCGGCAAGCCGCTCCTGCTGCACCAACTGGCTTTGCGTCAGCTTCAGCTGCTCCAGATTTTCTTTGGAGTCCCGGAGCAGGCGGGTCATTTCCCGAGCCATCAGCATTTGCCGCAGGAACACAAAGACGGCCACCAGCAAAATTCCGATTAGCGTCACGGTTACGCGATACGAACGCAACTGGCCGGCTGCCGGACCCAGGAACACCACCAGCAACCCGATTACCGGCATCGACAAGACCGCGAATACGGCCAGGAATCCAGAGACCTCGGCCTCGATCTCCCGGTGGTCCCCCGCCAGTTTTTCCGAGGGCACATGGCGAGCGCGCACGGCAATCAAAATCAGCCAGCAGATCGTCGCATAGTCCGGAACGTCGTAGATGCTTCCGCTGTAATACTCATTGCGATTCAGAGCGGCATTCAGCCACTGGTACGACAGCAGGTACAGCGCGCTGGCGCCAAACAGGTGCCAGTAGATTTTCCGCCAAGCCCCTTCCGTGACCAGGGCCATGCCACCCATCACAGACATCAGGACGGCGAACTCGACGACAAAGAGCGAGAAATAATAGGTGTTGTAAACGGTCTGGTCGGTCACAACGTATTCGTTGGGGTATACCAGAAACATGTACAGATAG
>Ga0066660_10000767_pt1 | contig 12271 bp, 11 predicted proteins | sample GraSoiAngelo_109_FD_75177 | JGI IMG/M metagenome (GOLD analysis project Ga0066660, IMG submission 75177) | Grasslands soil microbial communities from the Angelo Coastal Reserve, California, USA - 14_0903_12_20cm | ecosystem: Environmental > Terrestrial > Soil > Grasslands | place: USA...
ATGGGCGTGCCGTGGCACGACAGCGGCACGGTGGGATCGCTACTGGGCGAGCGTATGGTGCTGAACGAATTCATCGCCTACGCGCATCTCGGGCCGATGAAGGGCAGCCTCGATCCCGTGTCCTTTACCATCGCGACCTTCGCGCTCTGCGGCTTCGCGAATCTCAGCTCGGTGGGCATTCAGATCGGTGGGATCGGCGCGCTGGCGCCCGAACGGAAACACGATCTCGCGCGACTCGGATTCCGGGCGATGATCGCGGGTACGCTCGCAAACTTCCTCTCTGCGACGCTGGCCGGAATCCTGTTGTGACGGGGAAGGGCGACGGGGGAAGGGTGACGGGTGACGTAGCGGCAGCAACACATGCTGTGAAGCAGCACCTCGGAACGCTCAAACCGCGTATCGCGATCGTCCTCGGTTCAGGGGTGGGTTTTCTCGCCGACGAAGTCGCCGAGCCCGTTCGTATCCCCTACCGCACCATCCCCGGATTCCCCGAGCCGGGGGTCGCGGGTCACAAGGGAGAACTGGTCGCCGGGAAGCTCGAGGGCGTGCCGGTGATCGTGCAGGCCGGCCGCTTTCATTTGTATGAAGGCCATCCGGCGGACGTCGCCGGCCTGCCGGCCCGCGTGTTTGCGGAGCTCGGCATCGAGATCCTGATCGTCACGAATGCCGCCGGGGGGGTGCGCCGCACCTTCCCGGGCGGCACCCTGATGCTCATCGCCGACCACATCAATCTCATGTGGCGCAATCCGCTGATCGGGCAGCCCGAGCCAGGGGAGGAGCGCTTTCCGATCATGCACGAGCCCTACGATGGGGAGCTGCGCGCGCTCGCCCGCACGGTCGCGCGCGAAGCCGCCATCCGCATGGAAGAGGGTGTCTACGTCGCCCTCCTTGGCCCCTCGTACGAGACGCCGTCCGAAGTCCGTATGCTCGAGCGGCTCGGTGGCGACGCCGTCGGGATGTCGACAGTGCCGGAAGTGTTGGTGGCTCGATCTCGCGGCATGCGCTGCCTGGGCTTTTCCATTATTACGAACCCAGGGGCCGGGATCACCGGCGAGGCACTCTCGCACGAGGAGGTGCTGGCGGTGAGCGAACAGGTAGCCCGGAAGCTCACCGTGGTCGTGAAAGGAGTCCTCCGTGCCATCTGGGGCTAATCCTGTCTATTCCCAACCCACCCCTGGTTAAATCCTGACCGTTCGGTTTGCAACCTTTTTCGTCCGGCGTCTGTCATATCAATCGATAACCGCCGCGCGCTCGCCGTCAGCGTTCGCGACCGGGTTCCATTCACCTTCAGCTCCCGGACGCATATGCCGACGATGCTCCAGCTGCTCCTCGCACTGGCGGGAAGTCATCCGCCGCTCGTTGCCGTCGACTCGCCACCTCCAGCTCCTCCCGCGCCGCAACAGGTCCGCGCCATTCGTCTGGCCGGGGGCCAGGCCGTCACGATCGATGGTCTGCTGCGCGAACCGCTCTGGCAGTCCGCCGAGCGACTCACCGGGTTTACGCAGCGCGATCCCAACCAGGGAGCAGTGCCGACCGAGAGCACCGTCGTGTACGTCGCGTATGACGACGCGGCGCTCTACATCGGCGCCCGGCTCTACGACTCACATCCCGACTCGATCGTCGCGCGCCTGGCGCGCCGCGATCAAGGCACCAATTCCGACCGCTTCCAGGTCTACATCGATCCCTATCACGACAAGCGCAGCGGCTTCTACTTCGGGATCAGTGCGGCCGGCACCCTGTACGATGGCACACTCTTCAACGACGACTGGGATGACGACACCTGGGATGGCGTGTGGGAGGGGAAGGTGACGCGGGACGCGGGGGGGTGGACCGCGGAGCTGCGCATCCCGTACTCACAGCTGCGGTTTGTTAAGCGCAGCCAGTACGTCTGGGGCATCAATTTCCGCCGCGATATCGCGCGCAAGAACGAGTTCGACTACATCGTCTACACGCCGCGGGATGGCAGAGGCTTCGTGTCGCGCTTTCCGGATCTCGTAGGGATCGAGCGCATCACGCCGCCGCGGCGGCTCGAGATCATGCCCTACGCGACTACGCGCGCCGCGTTCACACCGCACACGTTCGGAAATCCCTTCAACGACGGGTCGAAGTTCGACCCCGGGTTCGGCGCCGATGCGAAGATCGGCCTCGGCTCGAACCTGACCCTCAATGCCACCGTGAACCCGGATTTCGGCCAGGTCGAGGTCGACCCCGCGGTGGTGAACCTGAGTGACCGCGAGACATTCTTCAACGAGAAGCGGCCGTTCTTTGTCGAAGGCTCGTCCATTTTCGAGTTCGGGTTCGGCGGCCAGAGCAACTTCTGGGGATTCAACTGGTCGGGACCGAGCTTCTTCTACAGTCGGCGGATCGGGCGTTCGCTGGGACTCCCGGGCACGCCGGACAAGGGCTACGTGGACGGACCCGACGGGGCGCATATCCTCGGCGCGGTCAAGCTCACCGGCAAAGTCGCGGGCACCTGGAATGTGGGCGGCCTGACTGCCGTCACGGCCCGGGAGCACGCGACGCTGCAGGATAGTCTCGGTGTGCGCTGGGGTCAGGAGATCGAGCCGCTCGCGACGTACGGAGTGTACCGCGCGCAGAAGGAGTTCGACAAAGGCCGGCAGGGGCTCGGATTCCTGACCACGTTCGCCGGCCGCGTGTTCGATGATGCCGCGCTCCGTGATTTCCGCAACACCAACTCCACGACATTGGGGGCCGATGGCTGGATCTTCCTGGATACTTCAAAGACCTGGGTAACGACCGCGTGGGTCTCGGGCTCGCGCATCGCCGGATCGCCCGAGACCCACGCGGTCCAGCGCAATTCGGTGCATTACTTCCAACGGCCAGATGCACCCAGTGTGGGTGTGGATACGAATGCCACTTCGCTCAACGGGATGGCGGCGCGATTCACGCTCGCGAAGCAGCGCGGCAACATTTTCGTGAACTCCGCGTTCGGCCTGATCTCCCCCGGCTTCGACGTCAACGATCTCGGTTTCCTGTCGCGCACGGGAGTCATCAACTTGCATCTCGGCGGCGGCCGCACCTGGAGCAAGCCCGGCAAGCTCTTCCGGTATGCCGAGACCGGTGGCGCGCTGTTTCGGAACTACGATTGGGACGGGAACATCAACTGGTCGGGCGGTTTCAATTTCGGATACGTCCAGTTCCACAACTACTGGGGGGTGAACTGGAACATCGCGTACAATCCGTGGACGGTGGACAATCGTCGTACGCGGGGCGGGCCGCTCATGTTGCTGCCACCGGGCTATCAATTCGGCATCGATCTCAGCTCTGATAGCCGCAAGTCGCTCACCCTCGGGCTGGGTGGATACACCTACTTCCGCTCCGCGTCCGACGTCGAGTGGTCGACGTACGTCAACGCGCAGTACCGTCCCGCGGCGAACGTGCTCGTCAGTGTGGGACCAAACCTGTACAAGTCGACCAACCCGCTCCAGTACATCGGCGCGGTCGCCGATACCGCGGCGACCAGCACCTATGGCAGCCGCTACATCTTCGGCGGGCTCAATCAGACCGAGCTGTCGGCGGGTATCCGCTTGAACTGGACGTACAGTCCGACATTGTCGCTGCAGCTGTATGCGCAGCCGCTGATCTCCGCAGCCCGTTTCGATTACTTCCACGAGCTGGCCCAGCCCCGGAGTGCCACGTTCACACGGTATGGCCGGGACAACGGCTCGACGATCTCCTACTCGGATTCCACCAAGACCTACACGGTGGATCCTGACGGGGCCGGTCCGGCTCAGGGGTTCTCGTTCGGGAGGCCCGACTTCAACTTCAAGTCGTTGCGCGGTAATGCTGTCCTCCGCTGGGAGTACATGCCGGGGTCGACGCTGTTCTTCGTGTGGACGCAGAGCCGCTCGGCTGCCGACGACAACGGAGACTTCAGGTTCGGCTCATCGATGGGGAGTATGCTGCGCGCGCCGGCCGAGAACATTTTCATGATCAAGGCGACGTACTGGTGGAATCCGTAGGCTAGAGACCTTCGGTCGGTGGTCGGGGGGGCGCGGGCACGAAGTGATTCAGTGGCCCGTGCCCCTTGGTGCTTCCGAGGCCTGGCGCCGCGGCAATCGCGCGATGCACGAAATCGAGCCCGTCCGCCACTGCCTGCTCGAGCGGCCGGCCAAGCGCGAGCCCGGCGGTGATCGCCGCCGACAGCGTGCAGCCGGTGCCGTGCGTCGATGTCGTGTCGATGCGCTCGTGGGTGAAGCGGCGCGCTGAGCCGGCGTGCACCAGGACGTCCACGATCGTCGCTCGGTCCGCGAGATGCCCGCCTTTCACGAGCGCCGCCCGCGCCCCCATCGCGATGAGCGCGCGTCCCGCGCGCTCCATCTGATCCGGGGTTCGCACCTCCGCGTCGACGAGAATCTCCGCCTCGTTCAAATTCGGGGTCACGAGGAGCGCGAGCGGCGCGAGCCGCCGCGCGATCAGTTGTTCGGCATCGCGATCGAGCAGGCGGTCGCCGGACGTCGCCACCATCACGGGGTCGAGCACGTACGTCGTCAGACGATGCTGGGCGATGCGTTCCGCGACCGTGTCGACGATTTCCCTGGATCCCAACATCCCGGTCTTGATTGCCGCAGGGCGGAGGTCCTCCGCCAGGGCGTCGATCTGTTCCGCCACGAGCGCAGCGGGTAGTGCCTGCCAGGCGGACACGCCGATCGTGTTTTGCGCGGTGACCGCCGTGATCGCGCTGGTTCCGTAGACGCCGAACTGATGGAACGTCTTGAGGTCGGCCTGAATGCCGGCCGCCCCCCCCGAATCGGACCCCGCAATCGTGAGCGCGATTCTCATGAGTTCCGAAGCCGTGCCTTGGCGAAAGCAACGAGGGGCGCAATCTTAGGGGCACCTGTGACCGGCACGAGGACACGCATTCGCAATAATCTGCAGTCGACCGTCCGCGATCTCCAACGCCGCAAGGCGCGCGGACGCCGCGGCCTGGCGGTCGTGGAGGGCGTGCGCCTGGTGGAAGAAGCGCTGGCCGCCGGACTCGAGTTCAAGGGTGCGCTCGTCGCCCCCGAGCTCGCACGGACGACGCGAGGCCAGGCGCTCACGGCCGAGCTCGCCAGCCACGCGGTCGCGGTGGAAGAGGTCGGATCGCGCGTTTTCAGTGATCTCGCAGGCACCGACACGCCGCAGGGGATTCTCGCGATCGTGCAGCCGCGCACGTGGGCGCTGGCGGATATTGCCGCTGGTCCGCTGCTCGTCGTGGACGGCGTGCAGGATCCCGGCAACGTCGGCACGCTGATCCGGACCGCGCACGCGCTCGGCGCGTCGGCGAGTCTGTTGCTCCGTGGCAGCGCGGATCCGATGAACCCGAAAGCGTTGCGGGCGGCGATGGGAGCGACGTTCCGGCACCCGGTCGTCCAGCTCGACGATGGGCCATTCATCGCGTGGGCGCGGGACCGCGCCATCACCCTGTGGGCGACCGCGGCGGACGGTGTGCCGCTCGCGCGCGCACTCGATTCCAGGACGTCAGCCCAGGAGCTCATTGCGGTGATCGTCGGCAACGAAGGAGCCGGGATCCGCCCGCAGCTCAACGCCATCGCGGCCCAGCGCGTCGCGATTCCGCTGGCGCGCGGCGCCGAGTCGCTCAACGTCGCCGTGGCGGCGGGGATCCTGCTCTACGAGGTCCTGCGTGGGCAGTGATCTCGTCATCCTCGCGGGCGTGGTGCTGCTCGGCCTGTGCGTCGGCAGCTTCCTCAACGTGTGCATCCTGCGGTTACCGCGCGACCAGTCACTGCTGCGGCCGCGCTCGACGTGCCCGCACTGCAAACAACCGATCGCCTGGCGTGACAACATCCCCGTCTTTTCCTGGCTGTGGCTGCGCGGCAAATGCCGCTGGTGCCACAAGCCCATCTCCAAGCAGTATCCCCTGATCGAGGCGCTGGTCGGCGTACTGTTCGGCGCCTCGTTGCTGGCGTATGGCATGACGCTGCATGCCGTCGCGGCCGCGTTGTTCGGTACGCTGCTGCTCGGCATCGCGATCACCGACGCACGCCACTACATCATCCCGGACGAGTTCACATGGGGCGGGCTCGTCATCGGTTTGCTGCTCGCCCTCGGCGGAGGCGTCGATGGCTTCCTGCAGGCGCTGCTCGGCGCCGCCGTCGGCTTCGTCTTGCTGTGGCTCGTCGGGATGGCGGGGACGTGGGTCTTCAAGGAAGAGGCAATGGGCGGCGGCGACGTAAAGATGATGGCGATGGTCGGCAGCTTCGTCGGATGGCGCGGCGTGCTGCTCACCGTGTTCGCCGGCGCGGCGCTCGGTTCGCTTATTTTTATTCCGCTGTCGATCAAGAAGAAGCGACTCGTGCCGTTCGGGGTATTCCTCGCGGTAGGTGCGGTTGTGACGTTCGTGTTCGGTGACGCAATCATTGCCTGGTACGGGCACTTTCTCAAAGGCGACTGATAGATGGGTAATCCCTTCGAAGGGCTGTTCGATTCTGGCGACGTGCTGGAGCGCGTCGGTATCGATATCACGGCGCAGGCGCGCCGCGGCGATCTCGAGCCGGTGCGCTGCCGCGACGCCGAGATTTCGCGCGTGGTGGATATTCTGCTGCGGCAAGGAAAGAACAATGCGGCGCTGGTTGGGAAGGCGGGCGTTGGCAAGACCGCGATTGCGGAAGGCCTGGCGCAACGCATCGCGTCCGGCGACGTGCCGCCCGCCCTGAAGGACGCGCGCCTCCTGGGGTTGGACCACGTCTCGATGCTCGCGGGGACGTCGTTCCGGGGCCAGTACGAGGACCGGATGCGCCGTCTCGTGCAGGCGCTGCAAGCCGACCGCAATCTCATCCTCTTCGTCGACGAGCTGCACAACCTCATTGGCCAGGGCACGGCGATGGGCGCGGCGATGGACGCCGGCAACATGCTGAAGCCCGCGCTGGTCCGCGGCGACATCCGCGTGATCGGTGCGACAACGGGTGAGGAATACAACAAGTGGATCAAGACCGATCCCGCGCTCGAGCGCCGCTTTCAGCCCGTCACCATCGAGGAGCTGGACGCGATCCAGACGTGGGAGGTCCTCGTCGCCCGTCGGCCCCGGCTCGAGCGCCATCACGCCGTTGCGATTTCGGACGACGCGCTCAAGGCGGCAATCGTGCTGACCGACCGATTCGTCCCAGACCGCGCGCGGCCCGACAAGGCGATCGACGTGCTCGACGAGGCCTGTGCGCACGCGCAGGCGACGGCGCGCGTCACGCCGGAGCTCGACACGCTGATTCGCGATCGCAAGAAGGTCGAAGCGGCGATTCGCCGCGGCCTAACGGAAGAAGAAGGAACGGCGCCCGAAGAGCCGATGCCAGACCTGGCGACGGTGCTGCAAAGATTCGGTGAAGAGATAGAGCAATTGCTCGGGGGCGGCGAAGGGCGGCGAAGGGCGCCGAAAGCAGCGGCGGCGGAAGAACCATCGCCGCCCCCCGCCGCCGCCTCACCTGGCCGCCTGTCGTTGGAGGAGCAGCGCGTCGATCTCGACCGCCGCCTGCGCGCCGAGCTCGAGCGCCAGGGCCTCGTCGTCACCGGCAAAGAAGTCGCGCGCGTCGTTGGGCAATCCGTCGGCAAGGGGATCGAGTGGGCCGGCTGAGCCGACTCGCTGGCGTCATTGTCGTAGTCCTGACCCTGGGGTGCCGCGCGCGGGCGCAGGCGGTGCAGAGCGAGGCGGAGCTGAAGGACATGCTGCATCACCTCATGCCGGCTGTCGCCGAGGCGGCACGCATGCGGTTCAAGAAAGAGCCCGCCGTATTGCGGCGTTCGCGCGATCAGGTACACGAGTACGTGGTGCACAAGATTGACGAGGACCTTCCGCCGGCGGAGCTGAACGGCTCGCAAGCCGCGTTGCGACTGTTCGGCCTCATCCCGCCTTCGCTCGATCTCCACACTACGATGAGCGCGCTACTCACAGAGCAGATCGCCGGGTTTTACGATCCCGACTCGAGCGCGCTGTTCGTGGTTGCCGACGTGCCGCCGCAGCAGCTGCGCATCGTCATGGCGCACGAGCTCGTCCATGCGCTGCAGGCCCAGTACGCCAATCTCGACTCCATGATCGCGCAACATCACCACAACGATCGCCGGACCGCCGCACAAGCGGTGCTGGAGGGTCAGGCGACACTGGTTCAGATGTTCGTCATGATGCCCGAGCAAAACCCGGATACGCTGCCGCTGGGCTTATTCTGGAAGTCTCGGGCGCTCCTGAGCGGTCAGCAGGGAGCGCAGATGCAACAGTTCAGTCAGGCCCCGCTGTGGCTACGGGAGACCATGGTATTCCCCTACCTCGGCGGGGCCGATTTCGTGGTGTGGTTTCGGCACAAATACTTCGGCCGGTCGGTGCTCGACTCGATGCCGGCATCCACCGAGCAAATCCTTCATCCGGAGCGTTACGCGGCGCACGACGAACCCACGACGGTGACCTTTGCTCCCGGACCACCCGACACCGTGCAATACGAGGACGATCTGGGTGAGTTCGAGACCCGCTTGCTCCTGCAGCAGCTCCTCGACACCGAGGCCGAAGCGGCGACACTGGCGACGGGGTGGGACGGCGACCGCTACCAGGTGCTCGGACCCAAGAGCGACGCCCTCGTGTGGTACAGTGTCTGGGATGATGCTTCGGCCGCGGGACGGTTCGCTGCCGGGTTGCAGCGCGCCTGGGCAAAGAGATGGCCGGACGGCCGGTCGAGCAGACGGTCGGAGATAACACAGCTGACGATCCAAGGCCGGCCGGTTGTCCGCCTCGTCGATGCGCCCAACGATTGGAAAGGGTGGCGCGCGCTCCCGGGAGTGCGCCTCAGTGGAGGAGGCGAGTAATCGTATAGATCAGCAAGCCGACGAGCCCGCCGACCAGCGTGCCGTTGATCCGCACAAACTGCAGGTCCCGTCCCACCGCCAGCTCGAATCGCCGCGACGTCGCTTCCGGATCCCAACTCGCTACGGTCTTGGCAATCAAGTCACCGATCTCGTGCCGATACTTTTCGACGACACCCGCCGTCACGTCGATCAGCAGATCGTCGATCTCGGCAAGGAGCGTGGGATTCGAGAGCAGCGCGACGCCAAATTCGCTCAGGCCGCTGTCGAGCCGGTTTGGACCGGCACTGCCCCCGCCGTCGGTGCCGGTCGCATATTTGGAGACCGCGTGCCGGACGCCTTCCCACAGTTTTCGCGCCAGCTCGTCCGTCTGCGCGCCCATCAGCCACTCTTCTTTCAACGCCTCCGCGCGCGCGATCACTTCCGGCGAGTGCTGCAGCCGCTCGATGAAGTCGCGAATCGCGTCGTCGAACGCCGTGCGCAGCGGGTGCGCCGGGTCCATCACCATGTCGTGCAACAGCCGTTCGACCGCCTCGATGATTTTCTGATAGATCTTGTCATCGAGGACGGGAGGCACCCACCACGGCGTCTCGGCACGCACGCGCTCGCGGATCAGGTCACGGTTGTTCCTGACCGCCTCGGCCGCGAGTCTCACCGTCGCGTTCAGCAGCTCTTCCTGCCGGTTGTCGCCAAGCGCCAACGCCAACGTCTTGCCGAGCGCCGGCGCCACGCGAAACGAGCGCACGCGGTTCCGAACCACCTGACTCACGAGATCCTGGAGCTCGTTGGGCGGGAGGCCGTCCAGCGTCTTAACGAGGCCGCTCGCGAGCTGGCGGGAGATCTGGCGTGCGTGCTCGCGGTCGGCGAGCCACTGCGCCGCGCGTTCAGCGGGATGCACGCGGCTCAGGTTCGCCGCGATGACCTCACGCGACAGGAAGTGATTCTGCACGAAGTTGCCGAGGATCTGCCCGATCCGCTCTTTGCGCGTGGCGACGATGGCCGTGTGAGGAATCGGCAGGCCGAGCGGGTGTCGAAACAGCGCCGTCACCGCGAACCAATCGGCCAGTCCGCCGACCAGTGAGGCCTCCGCCGTCGCGCGCACATAGCCGAGCCAGGGGTACAGCGATTCGTAGAGGCTGGCGACGATGAACACGAGGAGCGCGATCGCCAGGAAGCCGGTGGCGCGCCGCTTCATGGCGTCGAGCCGCGCTTGCCGCTCCGCGTCGTCCGGCCGGGACCACTGCGGGATGACCTGTTCCGTCTGCTGCGCCTCAGGGGTCTGGACAGGCATAGACGGCAAGATAAGACCCCCACTTGGTTAAAGGGTACTCGCCATTTAGCTTGCTACGCTTATGTTTACGGCCCTTTCCGAGCAGCTGACCGGCGTTCTGAACCGGCTCAGGGGTCGCGGGGTGCTCTCGGAAAGCGACGTCACAGACGCGCTGCGCGAGATTCGCCGCCACCTGCTCGAGGCGGACGTGAGTTTCGAGGTCACGCGTGGCTTCGTCGAGCGGGTGCGCGAGCGGGCCGTCGGCGCGCTGCAGGTCAAAGCTGTCAGTCCCGGCCAGCAAATCGTCAAGCTGGTGCACGACGAAATTGCGACGCTGCTCGGCGGCACGAAGGCCGGCCTCGAATTCGCCTCCGTAGGTCCGACGGTGATTCTCCTCGTCGGGTTACAGGGATCGGGGAAGACCACCACCGCGGCCAAGCTCGCTCGACGGCTGAAACTCGAGCAGAAGGCGCCGGCCCTGGTGGCGGCTGACATCTATCGGCCGGCGGCGGCGGAGCAGCTGGAGCAGCTGGGCCGGCAAATCGACGTCCCCGTGTTCGGGAAACGGGACACGGGAAACGTGGTGAAGCTGGTGCAAGGCGCGCTGCGCGAAGCGGAATCGGCCCGGGCGCGGACGGTGATCGTCGATACGGCTGGCCGGCTGCAGATCGATGCCGAGATGATGGATGAGCTGCGCGCGCTGAAAGCCGCGGTACCGCCGAAAGAAGTACTGCTGGTCGCGGACGGGATGACGGGTCAGGACGCCGTGAAGATCGCGCGCGGGTTCCACGAAGGTGTCGGGCTTACCGGCGTGATCCTGACGAAGCTCGATGGCGATGCCCGCGGCGGTGCGGCGCTCTCGATTCACGGTGTGACGGGCGTCCCGATCAAGTACGTCGGTGTGGGCGAGAAGACCGACGCGCTCGAGCCCTTCGATCCGGGACGGATGGCGGGACGGATTCTCGGGCAGGGCGACGTGGTCGCGCTGGTCGAGAAAGCGGCGGCGAGCGTCGATGCAGAAGCCGCCAAACGGCTCGACCAAAAAGTACGGTCCAAGAAGGGCATGGACCTGCAGGATTTTCTGGTGGCGTTGAAACAGATGCAGAACATGGGTCCGCTGAAGCAGGTGCTCGGGCTCTTGCCGGGGATCAACGCGAAGGCGCTGCAGGGTGTATCGATGGACGACAAGCGCCTCAAGCACGTGGAGGCGATCGTGCTCTCGATGACGCCACAGGAGCGTGCCGATCCGAGCGTGTTGAGCGGATCGCGTAAGCTGCGGATCGCGAAAGGATCCGGCCGGTCCGTGCAGGAAGTGAATCGGCTGCTGGAACAATTCCAGCAGATGCGCAAGATGAGCAAGTTCATCAAAAGGATGTAGGGAACGCTATGGCAACCAAGATTCGGCTGCGCCGGGTGGGTCGGAAGGGTCAGGCCTTTTTCCGCATCGTCATCGCCGACTCCAAGTCGCCGCGGGACGGGCGCTTCGTCGCGACGATCGGGCATTACAACCCGAAAGCCAATCCAGCGGTGATCGACGTGAACGCCGAGCAGGCGCGGGCCTGGCTCGAGAAGGGCGCGACGCCAACCGATACGGTGCGTTCGCTCCTCAAGAAGGCCGGCGTACTGGGCAAATCAGCGCCGCCGCCCGCGCCGCCCGTCGCGTAGTCGGGCGGCTGCGCAAGCCGCACGGCCAGCACGGGGAGGTGGCAGTGATCCCCCTCGTGGAGAAGCCGGGGACGGTGTTCGTGCCGAAAGCGCGGCTCTACGTCCTCGACGAAGATCGCAAGGTGTTGGCCGGTCCCTTGGTAGTCACCCGGCGCCGTGCCTATCATCGCGAGTGGCTGCTTGGCTTCGAGGGCGTGACCTCGCGGGTCGCGGTGGAAGGTTGGCGCGATCAGCTCGTGGCGGTGGACGAGTAGCGATGCTGCGAATCAACGTGGTGACGCTGTTTCCGGAGTGGTTCACCGCGCCGCTGTCGTCGAGCATTTTGGGACGTGCCGCAGCAGCGGGATTGGTGAAATTTCGCGTCGTCCAGCTGCGCGATTATGCGCACGACAAGCACCATACGGTGGACGACGCGCCCTATGGCGGCGGTGCCGGGATGGTGCTGAAGCCGGAGCCGTTTTTCGAAGCGGTCGCAGACCTGAAGGCGAGACCCCCGATAGTGCTGTTATCGGCACGGGGACGGCCCTTTACGCA
>Ga0066660_10000770_pt1 | contig 12245 bp, 12 predicted proteins | sample GraSoiAngelo_109_FD_75177 | JGI IMG/M metagenome (GOLD analysis project Ga0066660, IMG submission 75177) | Grasslands soil microbial communities from the Angelo Coastal Reserve, California, USA - 14_0903_12_20cm | ecosystem: Environmental > Terrestrial > Soil > Grasslands | place: USA...
CGACGCTCCCCAGCCCGTTCCTGTAGCCCCCGATGGACCAATCCGCAGTGGGACGAATCGCCTGGGCTGCAATCCCAGACATGCCAGACAAAGTGCCCGCGCGGCGGCCCGGAGCAGCTAGGGCTTGAAGGCGACCGGGCCCGTGGGAACGGCCCTCGTCGCGCCCTCGAAACCTGGGGGATCCGATCGTCGTTATCGGGTTACCGACGTCCTGGAGTCTCCTCGGGCCTCGTCTCAACCCCAGGATGGGAACCCTGGAGGGGTGGAAAGCGCGGACATCCGACCGGATGGCGGGTCGTTGGCGGGACTCGGGATCCACGTTTTACACAAAGGCACCAATCAAGGAGGATGAGCGAGTGAGCGACAACTATCGCCTTTCGATCGTTCTTCCGGCTCATAACGAGGAGTCGAACGTAGCCACGGCGATCGAGCGGGCCGCCGAGGCGGCCTCTCGTTTGTGTAGCGACTATGAAATCGTGATCGTGGACGACGGCTCGACCGACGCAACGGCCGACGTTGTGCGGGCCGAAGCCGCTGAAAACCCGCATGTCCGTCTCGTTTCTCACGACAAGAATCGCGGCTACGGCGAAGCGCTGCACACGGGATTCCGAGCGGCGACGATGGATCTTGTCTTCTTCACCGATGCGGACAACCAATTCGACTTCGAAGAACTCGAAAAGGTCCTTCCCCTGAGCGATCGTGTGGGCGTCGTCGCGGGATATCGCAAGGTGCGTCAAGACCCGTGGCGCCGTCGGTTCACGGCGCGGGTTTGGAATGTCGTCGTGCGCGCGCTCTTCTATGTTCCGGTGAGAGACATCGACTGTGCATTCAAGATGTTCCGGCGCTCCGTGCTCGAAGAGATCGATATCGAAAGTGTCGGAGCGATGGTCAACACCGAATTGATGGTGAAGCTGGGGCGCTCGGGGCACGGCGTCGCCGAAGTCGGCGTGACGCACTTCCCTCGAACGAGCGGCAAAGCACGCGGCGCGACACCGAAAGTCGTTTTTATGGCGATCCGTGAGCTCAGAAGGATGCGTCACCGGCTGCGTGAGATGGACGTCCACACGCAAAAAGGAACTGCCGAAACACCCACACAACAAGCTTCATGAGCCGCGTCGTCGTCATCGGCGGCGGGATCTGCGGAGCCGCCGCCGCACTTACACTCGCTCGCTCGGGGCAGGACGTCATGATCGTCGAGCGCTCCGACAGCCTCGGCGGCTTGGTAACGAGCTTTTCGGTCGGCGGAACGCCGGTGGAGATCTTCTACCATCACTTGATCCCGAATGAGCTCGACATCCTCGAGCTTTTGCGCGAGCTCGGACTGGACGGCAAGGTCTCATGGTTCGACAGCCGCGTTGCGGTCTTCACGCAAGGCCGGATGTGGGGATTCACCGGGCCATTGGATCTGCTTCGGTTCAAGCCTCTCCCTCTCATCGACCGGATCCGCACCGGCCTCGGGGCCTTGCGCTTCGGCCCGAAACGAGACTGGCGGCCACTCGACCAGGTCCCTGCCGTGAAGTGGCTTGCCGATATCACCAGCAAGCGCGCCTCCCGCGAGATCTGGACGCCGCTGCTACAGGCGAAGTTCGGACCTGCGGCCGGGCAAGTGCCGGCTGCATGGATGTGGGCACGCATGAAGCAGCGCGCGCTCGGCCGCAAGCGGGGGAAGGAGGTGCTCGGCTACCTTCGCGGCGGGTTCAAGCAGATGTTCCAAGCGATCGAGAAGGAGCTCGTGGCGCGCGGCGCCGAAGTGCGCACCGGATCCGGCGTCGACCAGATCGTGACCGAATCCGAGCGAGTGACCGGCGTTACGATCGGAGGACAGTTCGTTGCCGCGGACGCCGTTCTGTTCGCGGGGCAGCTCCCCGCGCTGCCGCGTCTGCTCCCCGAAGAGCTGCACGACGAGCGGTGGACGCGCGCACGAGGACTCGGCGTGATCTGCGCGGTGCTCGAGCTGAACAGGGCACTCACCCATGCGTTTTGGACCAACGTGTGCGACTCCGAGATCCCATTCGGCGGCATCATCGAGCTCACAGATCTCGTTCCTGCGTCCGACTACCAGGGCCGGCACATCGTCTATCTCAGCCGCTACTTCTTGCCGGAAGAGCCGATCGCGAAGGTCGATCCGACCGAGGAGGCGCACCGTTGGGTCGGCATCCTCGAAGCGAAGGTGCCGGGCTTTACGCGAGACATGCTGCTCGGCGTGCATGGGTTCCGCGCGTCGTATGCCGCGCCACTCGTTACACTCAACTACCAAGCACAGATCCCTCCGATCGAGAGTCACGTCGCGGGGCTGTACGTGGCCACGACGGCACAGATCTATCCGGAAGATCGCGGGATGAGCGAGGGCGTGCGGATGGGAAACCGGGCCGCGCGCATCGTGCTCAAACGCCGCGAGTCCGTCACCGACGCATCGTGATCTCGAATCGTAAATGCCCCGTCTGCGGGGGGATGTCGCACGACGAACGCTTCGCGCGCCGTCGCCGAGCGGTCAGCGACGTGACGGCCGATGCGCTCCGTCCAAGCTCAGAGCTATACGGACAGACCGCCGGCCCCGTCCTCCGGTGTCGTACGTGCGGGCACAGCTTCGTCGAGCAGCCTCCTGCAGTCGAGGAGTACGAAAACACCGAAGACCCCGTCACCATCCGCGAGGAACGTGGGCGTGTTGCCACGGCGCGGCGCGACCTCGCCGAGATCGAACGGATCGTCGGGCCGGGCCGCATCCTCGACGTCGGATGCTGGACCGGCTCGTTCCTTCTCGCTGCTCGCGAGCGAGGGTGGGAGCCGGTCGGCATCGAACCGTCGAAGTGGGCGACGGAGCAAGCGCGCGGTGACGGCCTCGATGTGCGGACGACGACGCTCGATGCGCACGGGCTCGAGCGGAGCAGCTTCAGCTTGATCGTTCTCAACGACGTGATCGAGCACGTCACGGATCCCGCGGCATCTGTTCAGATCATCGCCGGCTTGCTCGAGCCGGGAGGCGCCGTATTCATGGCCACGCCGGATGCGGGTAGCGCGGTGGCACGCTTGCTCGGGCGGAGATGGTGGTCGGTCCTACCGATGCACCTACAGTACTTCACGCGCGGGTCGCTCTCGCTGCTTCTGCAGCGTCACGGTTTTCGGATCAGGTGGATCAAGACGCACGCTAAGTCGTTCAGCGCGCGCTATTACGCGGAACGACTCGGCGGCTACTCTTCCTCGATCGAACGGGTCGCGTTGCGCGGACTGCGAACGTTCGGCAGGCTGGATCGGCTCGTATCGCCGGACTTCCACGATCGCATGGCCGTCCTGGCGACGCGCGTCGACGCCTAGACTTTCCCGTTTCACACGGTTCAAGCATGAAGTCCCTTGTGCGAGGGCTCTGCGCGCAGGGTTCGTGGGCAGCCAGAAATAGATGAGCGCTCGCAAGGCCGGAACCCCGCTCAGAGATTGAACGGGGAGCGAGGGCTCGCCAGCTCGGAGCGGTACCACTCGATCGTCTCTGCGAGACCCTCCGACATCGTGTGCGCGGGCCTCCAGGCGAGGAGCGTCCTCGCCTTCGTGTTGTCGCAGCGCATCTCCATGATCTCGGCCGGGCGCTCCGGGAGCGCGCCGAACTTCGGCGTGATCGGGTTGCCCATGAGATCCAGGATGGTGGTCGCGAGGTCGCGCATCGAGATGTCTTCGCCGCACCCGATGTTGATGACCTCCCCTTCGATGCCGGGGGTGACGGCTGCTCGAACGAAACCGTCGACGAGGTCGGTCACGTAATTGAACTCGCGCGTCTGCCGGCCTTGAGTCATCGCGAGCTCGTCGCCACGTACCGCGCGCGCGATGATCTCGGGGATGACCCGGTCCGGGGTCTGGCCAGGGCCGTAGGCGTTGAACGGCCGCAGCATAACCAGCGGCCAGCCGTAGCTCCGGTTGAACATCCGACAGAACCGTTCCGCCGCGTACTTGCTCACCGCGTACGGAGAGATCGGGTTCACGATCACATCTTCGCGGAACGGCGCCGGGATGTCGCCGTAGATCTCGCTCGTGCCGAAGTTGAGGAAGCGTTCGTAGCCGACGTCATTCAGTGCTTCCAGCAAGCTCACCGTTCCTTGCACGTTGGTCTGGATGCACTCGTCGACGCGCGTCCACGACTTGCCGACGTGGGTGAACGCCGCCATGTGGAAGATCACTTGCGGCTTCACGTTGCGCGCGACGGAATCCATCGCGCTGCGGTCGACGACGTTCCCCTCGTGGATCGTGATCTTGTCCTTGATGTCGAGCAGCCGGCCGGGGAACAGCGACGACACTTCGCTCGTCAGGACGTGAACGTCGGCCTCCTCGTCGACGAGGCGATGCACAAGGTGCGCGCCGATGAAGCCGGCGCCACCGGTTACGAGGACGCTGGCGTCCCGGAGCGTGTCCACGGTCCCTTCCCTTCTACGACGAGTGAGGTCAGCTCGAGTGCATCTTTGTACGTATCCATCGACTTCCAAAATCCATTGTGCTGGTACGCGAAGAGCGCTCCCGCGGCGCCGAGCGCCGGCAGGACGTCGCGCTCCAGGTCCTCCCCCGCCCAGTGATCGAAGGCGCCTTGATCGAACACGAAGAATCCGCCGTTGATCCAGTGATCGCCGAGCACCGGCTTCTCACGGAACAGCGAGACCCGCCAGTCCTCTCCGAACACGATCGTCCCGTACTGAGACGGGAGCGGAACCGTGGTCAGCGTCGCGGTTCCGTCGTGACCCTCGTGGAACTCCTGGAGCGCGCGCAGGTCGATATCCGAGAGCCCGTCCGAGTAGGTAGCGAAGAACGTGTCCCCCATGCGATCGCGGCACTGCGCGATGCGGCCGCCGGTCTTCGTTTCCACGCCGGTGTCGACCACGTCGACGTCCCATCCGCTCGGTAGCGTCCGGGCGAACTCGTCGATGAGCTCAATCTTGAAGCCGGCCGCGAGCACGAACGAGGTGAACCCTTGCGCTGCGTAGGACTCCATCACGTGCTGTAGCACGGGCCGCCCCGCGACTTCGAGCAAGGGCTTGGGGACCTGCGTCGTATGCGGGTACGCGCGCGTCCCTTTTCCGCCGCACAAGATGACCGTCCGCATGGCAAGCGGGATGGTACCTGTTCGGTAAACCCTCGCAAGCAGCCGGCCTCGGTCTTGCGGTTCGTCCGGGGCGAGGCGGGTACCCCTTCCAGCATGAAGGAGCCGAAGTGAACGGGCTGAAGAACGTCCTCCGCCGGGTCGACGCGTTCCAACGCCGGCACAATCCGCTCGCGTTCATGTTCGCGGTCTTCAAGAAGTTCGGCGAGGACGAGGCGGGGTCCAAGGCCGCGCTCATCGCGTACTACGGCTTCTTCTCGCTGTTCCCCCTGCTGCTGGTCTTCACGACCGTGCTCGGCTTCGTGTTGAACGGCCATACCACGTTGCAGGACAAGATCGTCCACTCGACGCTGGCTCAGTTCCCAATCATCGGAGACCAGATCGCGAACAACGTCCGCTCGCTCCAAGGGAGCGGCCTCGCGCTGGCGATCGGGATCGTCGGAACGCTGTGGGCCGGGATGGGCGTCACGCAAGCAGGCGAGAACGCGATGAACGCCGTTTGGAACGTGCCCGCCCGCAAGCGCCCCAATGCGCTCTTCAGCCGCGTGCGCGGCTTGCTCTTCCTCGTCGTGTTCGGCCTGGGCGTGCTTGCGACGACCGTCCTCGCCGGGCTCGGCACATCGGGCTCGGGCATCCCGATCAAGATCGGCGCCATCGCCGCCGCCGCCGTGATCAACCTTGCGATGTTCCTCGTCTCGTTCCGCGTGCTGACCGCCGAAAGGCTCTCGTGGCGCGACGTGTTGCCGGGCGCGATCGTCGCGACCGTCCTGTGGGAGATCCTGCAGGCGATCGGTGGCTGGTACGTCGCGCGCTCGCTCAAAGGCGCGAGCCAGGTCTACGGCTTCTTCGCGATCGTGATCGGGCTGCTCGGCTGGCTCTACCTCGGCGCGCAGATGACGCTGCTCGCCGCAGAGATCAACGTCGTGCTGCGCCGCAAGCTGTGGCCGCGCTCCCTCGTGCAGCCCCCGTTGACGCTGAAGGATAAGGAAGCGCTCCGTCGTCTCGCGTTGATGGAAGAGCGGCGGCCCGAAGAAGAGATCGTCGTTCGCTTCAAAGAGTCCTGACCCCGTCGGGGCGCCGGGCTATGCTCGTCGCCGTGGAACCACCGGCCCACACCGACCACGAAGAGTCCCTCTTCCCCTGGCCTCCGTTCGCGCGCATGATGCTCGCCCAAGCGGCGCACGCGGCAGGCGATGCGCTTGTCGCGGTGGCGCTCGCCGGAACGCTTTTCTTCTCGGTGTCGACCAACCAGGCGCGCACGCACGTCGGGCTGTACCTGCTGCTGACGATGACGCCGTTCGCGTTGCTCTCGCCGGTCGTCGGCCCGCTGCTGGACCGGTGGCGCGGGTCTTACCGCGTCGCGATCTTCCTCGCGATGATCGGGCGAGGTGTGCTCGCGTTCTTGATGGCCTCCCGCACGAAGGACCTCACGCTGTACCCGCTGGCCTTCGGCTCGCTTGTGCTGTCGCGGACGCACGGGATCAGCCGGGGCGCGCTGGTTCCCGACATCCTCCCGGAAGGCCGCACGCTCGTATCGGTGAACGCGCGCCTTTCGATCGTCTCGGTGGCGGCGGGGACGCTGTTCGCGCTGCCGGGCGCGGGCCTGCAGAAGCTCTTCGGGCCCGGTGTCACGCTCCGCTTCGCCGGCATCGTCTACATCGCAGGCGCCGTGATCGCCGCCGGCCTGACCACGCCGGGGCGTTCTTCCCGCCGCGAGCCCTCGACCGAGAAGCATTCGCACAAGCTGCTCGCGCCGCGACTGCTGGCCGGCGGCATCGCGACTTCGTGGTCGCGCGCGGCTCTCGGCTTCGTGGTGTTCTTGCTCGCGTTCGCGCTCCGCGACGTCGGCGAGAACGTCAAGAGCTTCGGCCTGGTACTGGCGGCGGCCGGCGGCGGAAGCTTCGTCGGCTCGCTCCTCGTTGCGCGCGCGCGAGCAGCCTTGCGCGAGTCGGCGATCATGCTCGGCTCCCTGATCGGGATCGCGGTCGTGTGCTTCATCCTGGCGACGCACTTCAACCTTCGAGCGGCCGTGATCATCGCCGGCGTCGCCGGGATCGGAACGACTGCCGCGCGCCTGTCGTTCGACGCGCTCGTGCAGAAGGACGCGCCCGAGGAGGTGCGCGCGCGCACCTTCGCGCGCTACGAAACGATCTTCCAGCTGTGCTGGGTCGCCGGCGCCGGCGCGGCCACGGCGATCCACTTCGGTCCCGAGGCCGGCCTGCGGACGGTCGGGCTGATCTGCGTGGCTGGGGTCGTGTTCGCCGTCCGCGCCGCCACCGCGCGCGCGCCGGCTCGCAAACAGGACCCGTAATTCACCGGACCTTCACAGTCACTCCAAAGGCTTCGCACGTTCGTCCCGGATGCTGCTCGTGTGCCTGAACGGCAGGCACTGCGATGGGAGGAACGATGAAGCGATCGACGAAGCTGGCAGCGACGGTCATCGCGCTCGGGGCGCTGATCGTGCCGATCACTGCGATCTCCGTGATGTCCGCGGGCGCAAGCACGGCGGCAACGGCCGCTCCGTGCGACGAAGGTCACTGGCCGGCGAGGGTTCAGGGTCAGCCCGAGCGGCTGCACGCGGGCTCCACGGACGGCTACTACGTCTGGCACGACCGATACGGGTGGCACCTCCGCACCACGACGCCGCAGCGCAGCGCGCACGTGTTCACCGGCCGCATCGTGTCGTTGGACAACATCCGCAGCGTCACGATGGTGCGCGATGAGAACGACGACCGCGTCAGCGTCAGCGGCCACACGCTGTCGTTCCGCTTCGTGACCTACGCCGGGATCGACGGCGTGAACTTCCGGGTCGGCTGCACGAACTCGGTGAGCTTCGCGCTGCGGCAGGGCGGCAACTTGATCCCCGCGTACCGGATCTTCCTCGGCCGCTACGGGCGCGCGCCGACAACCCGTTCACGGTGAGCCGGGTCTCCTGACAGCAGAGGCGTTGGTATCGGATTGGAACCGCATCCGGTTCCAATCCGATACCACGTCACTGAAGCAGGGGCGCGATCTCTTCGCCGATGCGCGCGATCATCTCGAGGTCGTCGCGCACGAACGGCGTGATGACCACTTCATCGGCGCCGTAGGCCGCGATGCGCGCAGCACAGTCTTCGGACGAGCCCGACACGATCGACGTTTCCAACGAAGAGAGGTCGAGGGAGGCGAGGAACGGGGCGCGCGCGCGTACCGCCTCGACCGCCCGAAGCCTTTCGGCGCGCGCGCCCACCAACACCGTCACCCCGATGCTCCGAGATACAGACGACGGATTTCGCCCAGCCCGTTCGCACGCGGCATCGAGATCTCGACACAGCGACCAGAACACGTCGGCGGGCACATCCCACGCGCAATTCCACCCAGCGCCGAACCGACCTGCAGCCGCGATCACATTCTCGCTAACCCCACCGACCACCAGAGGCACCGACGACAACTCCAAAGCCTCGAGGTTCCCGAGCAGCTGAGCGAGACGCGAACGATACGAACGAAGCGGGACGCCGTAGGCGCGATGCTCCGGCTCGTACCACCCCGTCCCGATCCCCAGCACAACTCTCTCAGGCGCCACGAGACGCAGTGCGCGCGCACCGGCCACCAGCTGCTCGGACGAACGCATCGACGACGCGAGCACCAGCGACCCGACCGTCACTCTCTCCGTCGCCGCCGCGATGAACCCCATCGTCGTCATCGCTTCCAAGGCGCCCGAGACCGTTCCGTCCGGCGCGAGCGCGAACGGATGATCAGAGAGCCACACCGAGTCGAAGCCGGTGCGCTCCGCTGTGCGCGCAGCCGCCACGACCGGCTCCGGCCCGAGCGCGCCGGCGACGTCGATCTCGTACTGCGGGAGGTTCAATCCGACGCGCATCGACACGTCCTTCGAGCGGGGTCGGGTAGGCTTCCGTGCCGTGCCCGGGCTGCGAGATTATCGGTTCACCAGCTACTGGCGGGTGCGCGGGACCGTCGAAGAGGCGTACGCAGCCCTGCACGACCTCGCGTCGTACCCCGAGTGGTGGCCGGAAGTGAAAGAGGCGACGCGCGTCGACGACAAGACGTTCGCGCTGCGATGCCGCTCGACCCTCCCCTATGACCTCATCTTCCACACCACGCAGGCCGTCGAGGATCCCTCGTCGGGCATCCTCGAGGCGTCGATGACCGGCGACCTCGAGGGGTTCTCGCGGTGGACGATCCGGCCGGGCCCCGAGGGCTCGGTCATGCGCTTCGACGAAGAGGTCACGACGAATAAGCGGTCGCTGAACCTCCTCGCGCCGATCGCGCGCCCGGCGTTCAAGGCGAACCACACGCTGATGATGCGCCACGGCGAAGCGGGGCTCCGCACGTTCCTGGCCGGCCTGCGGCTCGGCCGCCAGCTGCCGCCCGAGCTCTAGCCGAGTACACCAGGAACTGGACGAACGGCCATAGGTTGCGCGCGCGCGTGGCCGCACCATTGGTGCATGGGGGATCGAAATAGCGACCAGGTTTGGCACAAGCCTGGTTCGCGCGTCCACCTGCCGCCGCTGCCACGCCCCTCGCGCGCGACCCTGCTGCGCGCGATCCCGAGCGTCGGAGTTGTGTCCCTCTCGCTGGTCGGTTTGCTCGCGGTGCCCGCCGGATCTCCGCCTCCCCCTCCGGCGGTCGCCGCAGCGCCGATCGAAACTCCATCTGCTCTGACGGTGGTCGAAACGCCGAGTCCTGAGCCATCCCCCTCTGAGTTCGTAACCGAAGACCCGGACCCGCCGCACTGCAGACAGCGCGCTCACGCAGTGTCGAGACTGCCGGCGACCGGTAGCGTCGTCTACACCGACTCCCAGCAAGACTTGGTATCGCTCTTCGATCGGGCCACCGGGAAGCGGACCATCGTGTTGGGCGGTGGTGCATGCGGATTCGTGCATCCTCGGTTCATCGACGCTCACACGATCGCCTACGAGACCAGCAGCGCCTACATAGCCGAGAACGGGTTCTTCCTCCTCAACCTGACCTCGGGGAAGATCGAGCGGCCGAGAGGGAGCGGAAGGCATTGGGCGTGGCTCGCGGCGACAGCTCTGAGACCGGACGGTTCGGCACTCGCCGAGCTCGGCGCTCTCGATGAGGCCAAGGCTTTCCTGCTGCGCGTGACGTCCACGCGGACCGGCCGCGTCGTCTACACGCGTTCCCTCGGATATGTCTGCTACTGCGATGGAGGCTGGACCCCCCAAGAGCTGCGCTGGTCACCGGACGGTTCTCTTCTCCTCGTATCGCTCCCGGGCACTGCGTACAACGAGGTCTTTCTCCTCAACCCCAAGGGCCAGAACGTCAGACCTCCCGTCGCCGGCGCGTACCCGAGGTGGATCGGCAGCTCGCGAACCTTCTTCTACGAGGACGGGAAGGGCGACTGGGTGCGGGTCGACTCCCTCGGGGCTAGGCCCACGGTCTTCATCAGGCCGAATCTCTTCCTGGGCGATCCGGTCCTCTCTCCTGACCAGAGCAGGATCGCGTTCTGGGACATGGACAAGCTCAACATCGTCGTCTACGACTTCCAAACGAGATCCATGAGGCGGTTCGGTAGAAATCGCGGGAATCCGCTGTGGCTTGACGACGACACGCTCGTGATCACCGGCGTCAAGACATGCGACTGTGAAGGTCTCGACTATACGGGGTTGAACTGGGCACTGACGCTTTCGACCGGCAAGACCCAGCGCATCGCAGTCAACCCGTTGGAAGCGGACGTTTTGCGTTAGGCGTCAGTGTCGCCTTCGCGCGGCATGTCGATCAGTCCCAAACGCAACGCCGACGCAACGGCGGCCGCGCGCTTCTGAACCTGAAGCTTCTCGAAGATGCTCGACACATATGCCTTCACCGTGCGCTCGCTCACGAACAGCCGCTCGCCGATCTGCTTGTTCGACAACCCCCGCGCCATCAACCGCAGCACTTGGATCTGACGCTGGGTGAAGGTCGCGCCTGCGAACGCCGAGGCGTCGGCTATCTGCGTCGAATCGTCGGTGATCTGAGTCGGGTCCTCGAACAAGATGCGGCTGCTCCCGATCCCAACACGATCGCCGTGGTGGAGCTGCCGCACCGAGTGCAGCCGCTCGTCGTTGACGTACGTCCCGTTGTGGCTGCCGAGATCCTCTAGGAGGAACACGCCGCCTCGGCGCATGAAGATCGCGTGCACCCGGGACGCCAGCGGGTCGTTCACGATGATGTCGTTCTTGTCGCCGCGACCGACGGTGTGCTCGTCGTCGGCCAGGTCGATGCGCTTCCCGGCGAGCGGCCCGTGGATGAAGATCAAGATGGGGACAGCCATAGCGGGATAATCGCGGCGAACCAACCGCGAGTCAACGGATCGGGTGCGCTATTCCGGTATGCCGCGGTGGCGTCTGGTGAAGATCAGCAGCCAGAAGAACCCAACCACCATGAGAGCGACGAGGGCCGTCGGCAGGTACGGCCCGAGGTGGAGGTGGAAGCCCGACCCGGACGGCTTCGACGGCGGCGGCGCCGCGGCCGCGCTTTCGGTCACCGTCGGCGATGGGCTCGGCACCGGCGACGCGGTCACCGGAACGGTCAACGTCGGCGTGTCGGGGTCGTTGCTCGCGACCTTGATGTTGGCTTTCTTCGGAAGGAGGTCGGCTGCGCTGAACGTGATCTTCAAGTCGATGGACTGCCCCGGCTTAAGGACCGTCGGAAGCTTGCTCGGGACGCCCTGCAGTGTGAACGAGGCCGCGTCGGTCGTCGTCGGGATGTCGCTGACCAGCTGTATCGCCTTCACGGTCAACGGCGCCCCTCCCTGGTTCACGATCGCGACGTGATGCGCCGGGCTGGTGCCGACGCGCACGTTGCCGAAGTCGAGAGACGTGGGCGAGGCGGTGATGTCCTGCTCGACCGCGACGCCACCCAGCTGGACGCTGAACGACCCGGAGCATGAGTTGCTGTTGATGATCAGCTTCGCCGCGCGCGCGCCGGCAGCCTTGGGGTGGAACCCCAGCGTCACAGTCGCGGGATGGCCATCGCTCACGACGCTCGAAGACAGCGCCCCGACGCTGAAGTCCGCCGGCTGCCGGCCGCCCAAGAACATGCCGGTGATCGTGAGCGGCGAGTCGCCGTCGTCGAAGATCGTGATCGTGCGGTTGGGTCCGGGCTTGCCGGTGTGGATGGTTCCGAAGTTCACGCCGGGCGGGTTGACGTCGATCCAGCGGTCGATCGC
>Ga0066660_10000776_pt1 | contig 12222 bp, 13 predicted proteins | sample GraSoiAngelo_109_FD_75177 | JGI IMG/M metagenome (GOLD analysis project Ga0066660, IMG submission 75177) | Grasslands soil microbial communities from the Angelo Coastal Reserve, California, USA - 14_0903_12_20cm | ecosystem: Environmental > Terrestrial > Soil > Grasslands | place: USA...
ACCGCGGCGCAGGTTCGCACGCGCATCTTCGGCGATCTTGCAATACTCGGCACGGATCGAGTCCAGCTCCGCCTCCTCGAGCTCCTCCAGATCGAGGAGCGCATTGTGTCCGCCCTTGGAGAGCCGGATGAGCTCATCGAGCTTCACCTGGATCGCCTCCGAATCGCGGTTCTGCGTGCTCTGGATGAGGAACACCATGAGGAAGGTGATGATCGTCGTGCCGGTGTTGATGATGAGCTGCCAGGTGTCGCTGAAACCGAAGATCGGGCCGGTCAGCGCCCACAGGGCGATCACCGCCACCGCCGCGGTGAAGGCGATCGGCCGGCCGGCCGCCTTGGCCGTCCACTTGGCAAAGCGCGTAAACCAGGTTTTCGAACGCGTGGGGCGCATAGCGCTCCCTACGCCAGCAATTTGGGTGCCTAAATCGCCTCGCGCGGCTTGCGCAGGCGTGCCGGCTCGGCGCGCGGGCCCGGGGCGAGCTCGGCGGCGAAACCCGAGAGCGCCTCGATGAGGGTGTCGCGCACCAGGCCGTAGAGCACGCGCTGCCCGTCGCGGCGGCTGGTGACAAGGCCCGCGTTCTCGAGCACCGACAGATGCCGCGACACGGCCGGCATGCTGATGGCGAGGCGCGCGGCGAGCTCGCTGGTGGTCCTTTCGGCCTGCGCCAGCTCGCGCAGCACCTGGCGGCGGGCGGCGGAGGCGAGCGCGTCGAACACCCGGCCGGTGGGCATCGTTAAATCTTAACCGATTGGCTAATCGTTTAAACGATTGTGCATGCGCCGCCAGCCGCTAGAATGCGGCGCTTCCCTCCCGGGGAGTTCCGATGGCGCAAGGAAAGAAAGCGCCGCGCGCGCCGGTGTCGATGGCCGATCGCGACGGCTGGATCTGGTACGACGGAAAATTGGTGCCGTGGCGCGAGGCCACCACGCACGTGCTGACGCACTCGCTGCACTATGGCCTCGCCGTGTTCGAGGGCGTGCGCGCCTACAAGACGACGCTCGGCACGGCGATCTTCCGCCTGAAGGAGCACACCGACCGGCTTTTCGCCTCGGCGCACATCTACATGATGAAGATCCCGTTCACGCGCGAGCGGCTGATCGACGCGCAGCTCGAGGTGGTGCGCGAGAACGGCCACGAGGCCTGCTACATCCGGCCGATCGCGTTCTACGGCTCGGAGAAGATGGGCGTCTCGCCGATCGGCGCCAAGGTGCACGTCGCCATCGCCGCCTGGCCCTGGGGCGCCTATCTCGGCCCCGAGGCGCTGGACAAGGGCATCCGCGTAAAGACCGCCTCCTATGCGCGCCACCATATCAATGTCACCATGGCGCGCGCGAAGATGTCCGGCACGTATCCGAACTCGGTGCTCGCGACGCTGGAGGCGACGCAGCATGGCTACGACGAGGGGCTGCTGCTCGACGTCGACGGCTTCGTCGCCGAGGGCGCGGGCGAGAACGTCTTCATCGTCAAGGACGGCCGCATCTTCGAGCCCGAGCTCACCTCCGCGCTCACCGGCATCACGCGCTCGTCGGTCATCGAGCTCGCCACCGAGCTCGGCTACGAGGTGCGCGCCAAGCGCCTGACGCGCGACGACGTCTACATCGCCGACGAAGCCTTCTTCACCGGCACGGCGGCCGAAGTGACGCCGATCCGCGAGCTCGACGGGCGCCAGATCGGCGCCGGCAAGGCCGGACCGATCACCAAAGCGATCCAGAAGGCATTCTTCGACGTCGTCACCGGCAAGGACAAGAAGCGCCGCCCGTGGCTCACGCCCGTGAAGGCAAAGGGCAAATGAGCGCGCCGGACACCGCCAAGCAGGTCGAGGTGACCGAGAAGCAGCTGCCGCTGCACTGCCCGCTGCCCGGCGTGCCGCTCTGGGCGCGCCACCCGCGCGTGTTCCTCGACGTCGCCAAGGAAGGCGAGGCGCGCTGTCCCTACTGCGGCACGCTCTACGTTTACAAAGGGGCGCCCGTCAAGGGACACTGACTTCGAGTGTCCCGCATTCTGCCGCTGTGTCTCGCATCCTAGTTGTCGCGCCCAACTGGATCGGCGATGCGCTCATGGCGCAGCCGCTGCTCGCGCGCCTGCGCGAGAAGCGGCCCGGGTTGAAGGTCGACATGCTGGCGCCGGAATGGGTGGCGCCGGTCGCGCGCCGCATGCCCGAGGTCGACGAGGTCATCACCACGCCTTTTCGCCACGGCGCGCTGAGCCTGCGCCGGCGCTGGCAGCTCGGGCGTGCGCTGAAAGAACGCCGCTATCGCCAGGCGATCGTGCTGCCGAACAGCTGGAAGGCGGCGCTCGTGCCGTTCTTCGCCGATATCCCGGTGAGGAGCGGCTACGTCGGCGAATCGCGCTACGGGCTGCTCAATTTGCTTTACCGGCGCGGCGATCGGGCGATGCGCGAGCACTACGCGCGCCTTTCCGAAGCGCCGGACACGGAGCCGGTGGCGCCTTTGCCGCAGCCGCGGTTGCGCGTACACCCGGCGCAAGCGGCGGCGACGCGCGCGCGCTTCGGGTTGGAGAGCGGCTATGTGGTGCTTTGCCCGGGCGCAGAGTACGGCCCGGCTAAGCGCTGGCCGTATTTCGCCGAGCTCGCCGCGCGGTTGAAGCAACCGGTGGTGCTGCTCGGCTCGCAAAACGATGTGCCCGCAGCCGAGGGTATCGGCGGGCGCAATCTCGTCGGCCGCACCACGCTCGACGAGGCGATCGACATCATCGCGCTCGCCGAGCTCGTGGTGAGCAACGACTCCGGCCTGATGCACGTCGCCGCGGCGCTCGGGCGGCCGCTGATCGCGCTTTTCGGCTCTTCCAGCCCCGAGAAGACGCCGCCGCAGCCGGGCCGCTCGCGCGTCCTGTGGCTGAAACCCGAATGCAGCCCCTGTTACCAGCGCGAATGCCCGCTGGGGCACTTTCGCTGCATGCGCGAGCTCACGGTCGACACCGTGCTCGCCGCGGCGGCCGAGCTGTGACCGCGCGTATCTTCCCCACGGCGCAGGATGCCGAGAACGCGTTCTACGAGGCGCTCGAGCGCTGCGACCTCGAGGCGATGATGGCGGTGTGGGCCGAGGACGAGGAGATCATCTGCGTGCATCCGACCGGCCCGCGCCTCACCGGCCCGGACCAGATCCGCGAGAGCTGGGCGCGCATTTTCTCCGGCGGGCCGCGCGCGCGCGTACACATCACCAACCAGGTGGCGCTCAGCGGCATGATGCTCGCCGTGCACAGCGTGCACGAGAACTTCACGCTAGAGGGCCAGCGCCAGGCCGATGCGCGGCCGCTGCCCGTGGTGGCGACGAACGTCTACCTGCGCACGGCGGCGGGCTGGCGCATGATTGTGCACCACGCATCGCCCGCGCCGGCGGAGAAGGAGCAGGCCGCCGCGCCCGAGGCGCCGCCCAAGACGCTGCATTGATCGGCCACCTGCAAACCATCGCGGCGACACTGCGGCCGCGGCCGCGCGTGGCGTTCGTGCGCGAGCGCTGGGAGACGCCCGACGGCGACTTCATCGACGTTGACTTCGCCGGCAGCGGCCGGCCGCTCGTGCTTTTCCACGGCCTCGAAGGCTGCTCGGCGAGCCACTATGCGCGCATACTCGCGCCGGCATTCGCGGGCGCCGGCTGGCGCGTTGCCATTCCCCATTGGCGCGGCTGCTCCGGCGAGCCGAACCGCCTGCCGCGCGCGTACCACTCCGGCGACAGCGCGGAAGTCGACTGGATCCTGCGCCGCTTCGCCGCGCCCGTGGATGCGATCGGCGTCTCGCTCGGCGGCAATGCGCTGCTGAAATGGCTCGGCGAGCGCGGCGACGAGGCGCGCCGCGTGGTGCGGCGCGCCGCGACGATCTCCGCGCCGCTCGACCTTGCGGCCGCGGCCGGCGCGCTAGACCGCGGCCTCAACCGCCTGCTATACACGCGCATGTTTCTCGCTACGCTCAAAACCAAGTCCCTGGCCAAGCTCGCCCGCTTCCCGGACTTGTTCGACGGCGCGCTGCTCGCCCGCGCGCGCACCTTCCGCGAGTTCGACGACCTCTTCACCGCACCGCTGCACGGCTTTCGCGATGCGCCGCACTACTGGAGCTCGTCTTCCAGCGGCGCCTGGCTCGGACATATCCGTGTGCCGACTCTGGTGATCAACGCGCGCAACGACCCGTTCCTGCCCGAATCCGCGCTGCTCGCCTCCTCGCGCGGCGCGGCGAGCTGCGTGACGCTCGAATTTCCGCGCGCCGGCGGCCACGTCGGCTTCGCCGACGGCTGGCTCAAGGGGCGCCTCGCGGATTTCCTGCGCCCATGAAGCTCCCCGCCGAGATCTTTCGCACCTACGACATTCGCGGCATCGTCGGCCGCACACTCACGGCGCCCATCGTGCGCGACATCGGCCGCGCGCTCGGCTCGCTCGGCCGCGAGCGCAACGCGCCCACGTTCGCCGTGTGCCGCGACGGGCGGCTCTCGGGGCCCGAGCTCATCGCGGCGCTCACCGAAGGCCTGATGGCGGCCGGCGCGGACGTCATTGATGTCGGCATGGCGCCGACCCCGATCGCGTACTTCGCGGCCGTGCATCTCAATTGCGGGAGCTGCGTCGCCGTCAGCGGCAGCCACAACCCGCCGGACTACAACGGCCTCAAGATGGTGGTGGCCGGCGACACGCTCTACGGCGACGACATCCAGCGGCTTCGCACGCGCATCGAGCGCGGCGAGCTCAAGTCCGGCGCGGGCCAGCGCCGCGAAGCCGACGTGCTCGGCGCCTACGTCGAGCGCATCGCCGGCGACGTCAAGCTCGCGCGGCCGATGAAGATCGCGGTGGATTGCGGCAACGGCGTTGCCGGCATGCTCGCGCCGCTGCTCTACCGGCGGCTCGGCTGCGAGGTGACCGAGCTCTACACCGAGGTGGACGGCCGCTTCCCGAACCACCACCCCGATCCGGCGCAGCCGGAGAACCTGGCCGAGCTCATCACGACGCTGAAAAACGGCGACGCGGAGCTCGGCCTCGCGTTCGACGGCGACGGCGACCGGCTTGGCGTGGTCACCAAGGACGGTGAAATCATCTACGCCGACCGCCAGCTCATGCTGCTCGCGCAGGACGTGCTCTCGCGTAATCCCGGCGCGCAGATCATCTACGACGTGAAGAGCACGCGCCTGCTCGCGCCCTGGATCGAGCGCCATGGCGGTAAGCCGCTCATCTGGAAGACCGGCCACTCGCTCATCAAGGCGAAGCTCAAGGAAACCGGGGCGCTACTCGCGGGCGAGATGTCGGGCCACACCTTCTTCAAGGAGCGCTGGTACGGCTTCGACGACGCGCTCTACGGCGGCGCGCGGCTGCTCGAGGTGCTCTCACGCGAACGCGACCCGAGCGCGGTGCTGAAACGCCTGCCGAATGCGCCCTCGACGCCGGAGCTGCATTGGGCGCTCGCCGAGGGCGAGCCGCATGCGCTGGTGGCGAAGCTGCAGGCCGCCAAGCCCTTCCCAGGCGCCCAGCGCGTGCTTACGATTGACGGTGTGCGAGTCGAATACGCCGACGGCTTCGGGCTCGCCCGGGCCTCGAACACGACGCCCGTGATCGTGATCCGCTTCGAGGCCGACGACACCGCGGCGCTCGAGCGCATCAAGAACGATTTCCGCCGCGCCCTGCAACCGCTCAAGCCCGATGCGCCTCTTCCTTATTAGCGTTCTCCTCTGCACCAGCGCCTCGGCCATGGCCGCCTGCCCGCCGCTCCTCGACCGCAAGATGCAGACGCTCGACGAGCGCACGCAGTCGCTCTGCGATTACGCGGGCAAGGTGCTGCTCGTCGTCAACACCGCGAGCCAGTGCGGCTACACGCCGCAATACGAGGGGCTGGAAGCGCTCTACCGCAAGTACCAGGCGAAAGGGCTGGTCGTGCTCGGCTTCCCGTCGAACGATTTCGGAGCTCAGGAGCCCGGCTCGAACAAGGAGATCTCGCAGTTCTGCGTCAACCAGTACGCCATCGACTTCCCGATGTTCGCCAAGACCGACCTCAAGGCGAACCCGCTCTACGCCGATCTCCTGCGCGCCACCGGCCAGGCGCCGCGCTGGAACTTCCACAAGTACCTGGTGGACCGCAAGGGCGCGCGGGTGCAGAGCTATGGCACGCGCGTCGAGCCAGACGACGCCAAGCTCGTCAACGCCATTGAACGACTACTGGAGGAGGAGCCGCAATGAGACTCGTGATCGCTGCAGTTTGCCTCGCCTTTGCCGCAATGCCCGCCTACGCGCAGGACAAGAAAGACAAGGAACCGACCGCCGCGCAGAAGAAACAGCAGACGCGCATGAAAGAATGCAACGAGCGCGCCGGCGACAAGAAGGGCGACGAGCGCAAGAAGTTCATGAGCGCCTGCCTGAAGGGCGGCAGCACCGCCCCCACCGCGGCGCAAAAGGAGCAGCAAGGCCGCATGAAGGATTGCAACAAGCAGGCGAGCGACAAGAAGCTCAAGGGCGACGAGCGCAAGAAGTTCATGAGCACGTGCCTCAAGGGTTGATGCGGCGCGAGTAGCTCTCGAGCGCCTGCGGCGCGCTCTTCTCGCCGCGCCACACGGCGGCGGCGAGTATATATATTCCCGAGCAGATGGCCGCGATACACGACCTTTCGGCGCGCGAGCTCGCGGCGGCGTACGCGCGGCGCGAGCTCTCGCCGCTGGAGGTGGCGCGCGCGCAGCTCGAGCGCATCGCGGCCTGGGAGCCGCGCATCAACGCGCTGTATCTCGTGAGTGCCGACCAGGCATTCGCCGAGGCGCACGCGTCGGAGGCGCGCTGGCGCGCGCGCGAGCCGCGCTCGGCGCTCGACGGCGTGCCGATCACCCTCAAGGAGAACATCTACACGCGCGGCGACCCGGCGCCGATCGGCACGCGCGCCAACGAGGATGACCCGCCGCAGGCCGCAGACGCGCCGCCCGCGGCGCGCGTGCGCGAGGCCGGCTGCGTGCTCCTCGGCAAGACCACCATGCCCGACTACGGCATGCTGTCCTCGGGGCTCTCCAGCCTGCACGGCATCACGCGCAATCCATGGCGGCTCGACCGCAATACCTCTGGTTCGAGCTCGGGCGCGGCCGCAGCAGCGGTAGCGGGCTACGCGCCGCTTCACCTCGGCACGGACATCGGCGGCTCGGTGCGCCTGCCGGCGACGCATTGCGGCATCTTCGCGCTCAAGCCCTCGCTTGGCCGCGTGCCGGTCTACCCGCCGTACATGGGCCGCGTCACCGGGCCGATGACACGCACGGTGGACGACGCCGCGGCGCTCATGAACTGCATCGCCAAGCCGGATGCGCGCGACTTCATGTCGCTGCCTTATGAAGAGCGCGATTACAGCGCCGCTCTGGACGAGCTCGAGCCGCGCGGCCTGCGGATCGGCTTCCTTCCCGGAATGGGCGTCGGACTGTCCGTGCAGTCCGAAGTCCGCGTTGCGGCCCAGGCGGCAGCGACGGCGCTCGCCGGCGCGGGCTGCGTGGTGGAGCCGGTCCAGTCGTTCCTCACCGCCGAGATGCTCGATGGCATGTGCCGGTTCTTCGAGGCACGCTCGCAGAACGACCTCATGCAGCTGTCCGAGGAAAAGCGCGCCAAGGTGCTGCCTTTCATTGCCGAATGGTGCACGTGGCGCGCGGCGCGCTTTTCGGGGCGCGACGTGATGCAGGCCTACACGCAGGTGATGGGCATGCGCGAAGCGGCGCTCCGCGCGATCGAGCCATACGATTTCCTGCTTTCACCCGTTTCGCCCATCCTGCCTTATGAGGCGGAGCTCGCCGCGCCGGGCAACGATCCGCACGACGCGCTGCCGCACATCGCCTTCACCGTTCCGTACAACATGTCGGAGCAAGCCGCCGCCTCGGTGAACTGGAGCTACAGCGAGGACGGGCTGCCGATCGGGGTGCAGCTCATCGGGCGGCGCTACGACGATAACGGCGTCCTGCGCCTCGCGCGCCTGGTCGAGAAGCTGCGCCCGACGCAGCGTCCCTGGCCGCAATGACCGCCCCTCCGCGGTCTAGCCACGCGCCCAGCCGTTCGCCCGCCTCGCCGAGCACCAGGGTCAAGCCGAGAAACACGAGCGCGAGCGCGATGGTGCGCGTGCCGCGCTGCCAGCCGCGTGAGCGGATGAAGTACACGGGCAGCGCGACCACCGCGAGCACCAGGACGCCGGCATTCATCAGCTTGCCCGCCGGATAGGCGTGCTCCGCTTTGTCGAGGTGGTACCACCAGAAGAGAATGACGAGCGAGAGCGCCATCTCCGCGAGGCCGTAGCTGCTGAACGGATCCACGCGGCCGGTGCCCCAGCGCTCGGCGAGCGGCGCGACGAACGAGACCACTGCCAGCGAGATGAGCGCGAGCGCCTTGGGGCGCCGTAGCGCGCCGATTGCGATGCCTGCCATGCCCTGCTAACCTGCGACGCGACGTTCTGACCGCGGAGATTCTCGCATGCGACGCCTCGCTTTCGCCGCAGCTGCGCTCGCCGTTTTCTCCCTCGCCACAGCGCAAGACAAGGTGCTGCGCGTGGTGCCGCACTCCAACCTCAACATCCTCGACCCGATCTGGACCACGCAGTACATGGCGCGCAACCACGGCTACATGGTCTACGACACGCTCTTCGGCACGGATGAGAAGAACCGCATCCAGCCGCAGATGGTCGCAAGCTGGACCGAGAGCCCGGACCATCGCCTGTGGAGCTTCACGCTGCGCCCCGGGCTCACATTCCACGACGGCAAGCCCGTGACCGGCGAGGACGTGGTGGCGTCCCTTGAGCGCTGGGGCAAGCGCGACGCGATGGGCCAGAAGCTGATGACCTTCGTCGAGCGCATGGATGCGCCGAGCGCCAATACGTTCCGCATCTTCCTGCGCGAAGCGTGCGGCTTCGTGCTCGAAGCGCTCGGCAAGCCCTCCTCCAACGTGCCCTTCATCATGCCCAAGCGCGTCGCCGAGACGCCTGCCGACAAGCAGATCGACGACGCCACGGGCAGCGGGCCTTACATCTTCGTGAAGGAGGAATTCAAGCCGGGCGATCGCGCCGTGTACGTCAAGAACCCGAAGTACGTGCCGCGCAAGGAACCGCCCTCGGGCACGGCAGGCGGCAAGCATGTCTATGTCGATCGCGTGGAATGGAACCTCGCGCTGCGCGATGCGCAGGCGCAGGTGAACGCGCTCAAGCAGGGCGAGGTCGACATCCTCGAGCAGCCAGCGTTCGAAAGCTATCCGCCGCTGCAGGCGGACAAGAACATTCAGGTGGTGAACTCGAATCCCCTCGGCTTCCAGTACATGTGCCGCTTCAACCACCTGTATGCGCCGTTCAACAATCAGAAGGTGCGCCAGGCCGCGCTCGCGGCGATGGCCGAGGAGCCGTTCCTGCGCGCGCAGGTCGGCATCAAGGAGTTCTACCGCACCTGCCCGTCGATGTTCACCTGCGGCACACCCTACGGCAGTCCGAAGGGCAGCGACATCCAGTCGAAGTCCAACATGCGCAAGGCGCAGGAACTGCTCAAGAGCTCGGGCTATGACGGCACGCCGGTGGTGCTGATGAAGCCCACCGATCTCGCGTCGATCCAGAAGCTGCCCGACGTCGCGGCGCAGCTCCTGCGCCAGGCGGGCTTCAAGGTCGACCTGCAGGCGATGGACTGGAACACGGTAGTCACGCGCCGCGCGAAGAAGGACCCGCCGTCGCAGGGCGGCTGGAACATGTTCTGCACCGCGTGGGTGGCGCCCGACATCTGGAACCCGCTCGCCAATCCGGCGGTGAGCGGGCTCGGCGAGAAATCGTGGTTCGGCTGGCCCACCGACGCGGAGCTCGAGAAGCTGCGCGATGAGTTCGCCCGCGGGACCGACGAGGCCAGGAAGAAGGCGCTCGCCGAAGCGATCCAGGAGCGCGCCTTCGAGATCGGCACGCATGTGCCGCTCGGCGAATACGTGAACCCGCTCGCCGCGCGCAGGAACATCTCGGGCTTCGTCACCGGCCCGGGCAACCTCTACTGGAACATTAAGAAGAACTGATCGCCTTCATCGCCCGGCGCCTCGCGGCGACGATCCCGGTGCTGCTGGTCGTCGCCGTGCTGGTATTCGCGCTGCTGCGCTTCGCGCCCGGCGATCCGGCGGCGATCATGGCGGGCGACGCCGCCACCGCCGAGCAGATCGCGCAGATCCGCGCCGGTCTCGGGCTCGACCGGCCGCTCGTCGTGCAGTTCGGCATCTGGCTCGGCAAAGTGCTCTCCGGCGACCTCGGCGAATCGTTCTATTTCCGCATCAAGGTGGCGACGCTCATCGGCCAGCGCCTCGAGCCGACCTTCGCGCTTGCCGCGCTGACGATGGTCATCGCCGTGCTGGTGTCCGTGCCGCTGGGCGTGCTCGCCGCCTGGCGCCATGGCGGCTGGCTCGACCGGGCGCTGATGGGCTTCTCGGTGCTGGGCTTCTCCGTACCGGTGTTCGTGCTCGCGTATCTGCTCATCTGGCTCTTTTCGCTCGAACTCGGCTGGCTGCCGGTGCAAGGCTATGCGCGCATCGCCGATGGCATCTGGAATTTCCTGCGCCATCTCATCCTGCCAGCGACCACGCTTTCGGTCATTTACATTGCGTTGATCGCCCGGGTGACCCGCGCCGCGGTGCTCGAGGCGCTCGGCGAGGACTACATCCGCACGGCACGCGCCAAGGGGCTGCCCGAGCGGCGCGTGCTCGTGCGCCATGCGCTCGCCAACGCCGCGGTGCCCATCGCTACCGTGATCGGCATCGGCATCGCCATCCTCATCGGCGGCGTGGTGGTGACCGAGTCGGTGTACGCGATTCCGGGCCTCGGGCGGCTGACGGTGGACGCGGTGCTGGCACGCGACTTTCCGACGATCCAGGGCGTGATCCTCTTCTTCTCGCTCGTCTACGTGGCGGTGAACCTGCTCATCGATCTCTCGTACGTGTTCCTCGACCCGCGCATCCGCTACTGATGGTCTGGCGCAACTGGTCGGTACGCATTGGCGGCGCCGCGCTCATCGCTCTCGTGCTGCTGGCGATCGCGGCGCCGTGGCTCGGCACGGTCGATCCGACGCTCTTCGACGCCGCGAGCCGCGACCTGCGCCCGGGCGAAGTCGGAAGCGTCACCATGCTCGACGGCGAGACGGTGGCGCATCGCTTCCTCATGGGCTCGGATTCCTACGGGCGCGACATCTACAGCCGCGTGCTCTACGGCACGCGCGTCTCCTTCGCGGTGGGCCTCGTCGCCGCGCTCGCCGCGCTTGCCTTAGGGATCGCAGCGGGGTTGGTCGCAGGCTATATCCGCTGGGCCGACGGGCTGCTCATGCGAGTGATGGATGGCATCATGGCGATCCCGGCGATTCTCATCGCGATCGCCGTCGTGGCGCTGTGGCGCGCGAGTCTCGCGACCGTCATCGTCGCGATCGCGATTCCCGAGATCCCGCGCGTCACGCGGCTCGTGCGCGCGCTCGTGCTGACGATCCGCGAGGAGCCGTATGTCGAGGCGGCGGTGTCGCTCGGCACGCCGACGATGAAGATCATGTTGGGCCACATCCTGCCGAACACGGTCGCGCCGCTACTGGTGCAAGGCACCTATATCTGCGCCTTCGCCATCCTGCTGGAGGCGATCCTCTCGTTCCTCGGCGTGGGCCTGCCGCCCGACATACCGACCTGGGGAAACATCATGGCCGAGGGGCGCGTGCAGTTCGTCGCCTATCCTCACAATGTCTTCTTCCCGGGCCTGTTCCTCGCGGTCACCGTGCTCGCCGTGAACATGCTCGGCGACGGCCTACGCGACACGCTCGATCCGAAGCTCGCCGAGGCGCGCGCTAGCGCCCAGGTGCTCGATGAGCACGCTTGAAGTCGCGAATCTCACGGTGCGCCTGCCGCCGGGCGGCGACCGGGCGGAGGCGGTCTCAGGCGTGTCGTTCGGCGTCGAGCGCGGCGAGCTCCTCTGCCTCGTCGGCGAGTCGGGCTCGGGCAAGACGGTGATCGCGCACGCCATCATGGGCCTGCTACCGAAAACGCTCGCCCTGACCGCGGGGTCGCTGCGCCTGGAAGGCGAGGAGCTCACGCAGGCGAGCGCCGCGCGCCGCCGGCGGCTGCGCGGCTCGCGCATGGCGATGATCTTCCAGGAGCCGATGACGGCGCTGAATCCGGTGATGAGCTGCGGTGCCCAGATCGACGAGGTGCTGCGCGCCCATACGCGCCTGCCGCAGGCGGAGCGCCGCGCGCGCACCGCCGCGCTGCTCGGCGAAGTGGCGCTCGCGGCGGAGCTCGCCG
>Ga0066660_10000798_pt1 | contig 12121 bp, 11 predicted proteins | sample GraSoiAngelo_109_FD_75177 | JGI IMG/M metagenome (GOLD analysis project Ga0066660, IMG submission 75177) | Grasslands soil microbial communities from the Angelo Coastal Reserve, California, USA - 14_0903_12_20cm | ecosystem: Environmental > Terrestrial > Soil > Grasslands | place: USA...
AGATTTTGAGCAATGCATTGTCCTACCTCCAGCGAGAAACATCGCTATCCGATGGTAGGCCGCAAGTTTGTTGCCAGAGTCAGGCTCCCTTTATTCGCTGCAGGATGGCGCTAATTCGGCCACGGGCATGAGCAAAGAGCTCCCGGCTGGAGTAATTTTTTCTGAGTCGCAAGATTCCGACTGTTCAAACGCAAAGGTCCTACAGGAACTTCCGTATGCACGTACCCGATGTACCCGATGGGCCTCAGTGACGCCCATTTCTACAGTAGGCGGATCGCCTTATTGGCGACCTCGGGCTACCGCCCCTGCCTGTGCCGCGAGGATCGTTCAGAGTTCAAAAACCTTCGGATCAGGCGCGCAGCGAGTCCCCGATCTGCTCCCCAGGTGTTTGGTGACGCGTAAACCTGGGGCCCCTATTCAGAATGGCCGTAGCTATCGAAAGGCTGGGTATGAAAGGTAAACAGGACGAAAAAGTTACCCCAATGAAAGTGCGCGAAAAGCCCGGAGCATTTTTGCGCGACATTGAGGAGATACGGCGGCGCGCGCGCCAGCATATCGAACGCGGCGCAGTTACCGAGGGCTACAAGGCCGACCGGGAGGCTGTCATAGGAATTCTGAACGAGGCGCTCGCGACCGAGCTGGTTTGCGTTCTGCGCTACAAGCGCCATCACTACATGGCATCCGGAATCCATGCTCAGGCCGTGGCAGATGAATTCCTTGAACATGCGGAAGAAGAGCAAAAGCATGCGGATCTGATCGCGGAGAGAATCACCCAGCTTGATGGCGAACCCAATTTCAGTCCCGAAGGCTTGCAGATGCGTAGCCATTCGGAGTACGTGGAAGGCAATTCGCTGGTGGACATGATTCGTGAAGACCTGGTCGCGGAGCGCATCGCCATTGACTCCTACAGCGAGATCATTCGTTACCTGGGCAATGACGATCCCACGAGCCGGCGCGTCATGGAAGAAATCCTGGCCAACGAGGAAGAGCACGCCGAAGAGCTGAAGACTCTGCTGCAAAGTATCGCGACGGATGAAGCGCAGTTTACCAATTTGCCGCGAAGTGGGCGCAGCAGCTAAGGTTATTTTCCCGGAAGCATACAGTTGCGGCTGGATTGTTAGGTGTGCCGCGGGTGAACATAATGTTGGGTAGAAGATGAAGATGTATTCCACATCTACACCCAACCACCCCGGGCAGGCGCCGAGGTCGAGAATATCTCGACGCCCGCCTCCCGCCACCTGAAGAAAAACACTGGCGAGGTACCAGAAATGCAAGCGGGTTCACTTCGAGGCTTCTACATCAGCGAACTGAAGAAGACTCATGACGCAGAGAAGCAGTTGATCGCAGCCCTTCCCGCAGTGATCCAGGCAGCTTCTTCCAAAGAGTTGCGCGAGCTGTTCAATCGTCATCTGGAACAAACCAAAGATCACGCAACCAGAGTGGAAATGATCCTGCAAGCGCTGGGCGAGGGCGCGGAAGGCCAAAAGTGCACGGGCATGGCGAGCCTCATTTCTGACCTGGAACAACTAAGCCAGGGTCTTTCTCACGATGTGGTGGATTCGGCGCTCGTGAGTTACGCCCAGCGCATTGAGCATTTTGAAATTGCTACCTACGGCAGCCTCCGCGATTGCGCTGCTGCGTTGGCGGATAGCGATACGGCTATGCACTTGCAAAATACACTTGAAGAGGAGCAGGACGCGGACCGTCAGTTGACCAACATCGGGCGTACGATTAACACTGAGCTTGCTAAACAAGAAGGCTCCGGCGCTAAGACAGAGATACCCGCCACATTCGTGGAGCCCGCAACACGCATCAAACCGGCGGCGTAAAAGCGAGGTTGTTGATTCCGGAACTGAGAGTTCCGGGAGGGAAAAAATGGCGCCGTGGACAGTGCTCATCGTGGATGACATTGATAGCGACAGCATCGCCGATTCGCTGCTCGACTGGGGGATAGAAGTCGTGCATTGCGCTACAATTCACGAGGCTCGGCAGGTACTCTCGGCTCAGCCGGTCTCCCAGGTATTTTGCAAAGCGAGCCTGCCCGATGGAAGCTATCGCGAGTTAGTGAGGATTGTGAAGGCAGCCCAACCACGAAGCCGCGTGGTAGTGCTTATTCCGCGAAACAGTGGCCAGCACACGTTCCAGGAAGTGATTGAGTCCGGAGCTTTCGACAGCATACCTGCTCCCCCCAGCCGGCCAGATGTGCAGTGGGAGGTTTTGCATGCCATGCGTCAAGGCTCGGAGCATGCAGCATAGGGGAAAGGCCTCGGGTTATTGAATTAGAGTAGAGTGACGGGGATTCAGCAGGAATGGGGAATGGGGATGATGCCGGCTGTGGTTCGAAGTCCGGCGAAGTAGACTGTGAAGATACTCACGCTTTGGAGGTGAATCCGTGCCAGCCCTTCGTATCCTGGTAGCTGACGATCATGAAGTAGTGCGCCATGGCGTGCGCGCGCTGTTAGAGGGACGTCCCGGTTGGGAGGTCTGCGCGGAAGCCGCCGACGGTCGCGATGCCGTCGAAAAAGCAGTACAACTGAAGGCCGATATTGTAATACTCGACATCGGTATGCCCAACCTGAATGGGCTCGAAGCCACCCGCCAGATCCTACGCGTTCTTCCGCAGGCGCGTATTTTGATTTTGACCATGCACGAATCGGAACAGGTGGTGCGCGAGGTATTGGAGGCAGGGGCCCGTGGCTTCCTGCTCAAGTCAGATGCGGGTCGCGACCTGATCGCAGCCGTGGAAGCTCTGCAGCGCCACAAGACATTCTTCACTTCGAAAGTCGCAGAGATGGTGTTGGACAGCTTTTTGAAAAGCAAACCGCGTCCCGCTGACGAGCCTGAGCGCGAGGTCCTGACTCCGCGCGAGCGAGAGATCGTACAACTTCTCGCCGAAGGAAAGAGCACAAAAGAGGTGGCGGTGGCATTGGGCCTCAGTGTCAAGACCGCCGAAACTCATCGTTCCAACATCATGCGGAAACTGAATCTGCATTCCATCAGCGAATTGGTTCTCTACGCCGTTCGCAATAACATTGTTCAGGTGGTACAGCCCCCGGCTGAGAAGCAGACTGTGTAGTGCGGCTCGTATCTCCATGAGTCGACACGATATCTGAAAACCCGCAGGCGTGTCCCAAGCTGTTCTCCGGCAGTCACTTTGCTACATGATTTTCCACCATCTCTTAGGGACTGTACCGGATACAACTGTTCGGCCCCGCAGCCGTAGACTCGTCAAGAACATATACGAAGCAAAGTCCGAAGGCCGCACCTGTACCTGGCTGTGTACGCAGTCAAAGAGAACAAGAAATAGTCAGGCAGGACAAATTCCGGAGGAAGGAAATCGGAGGAAGAGGATGAGAAAGGTTTTATTATTACTAGCCATTGCGCTCCTGGCTACAGGGATGGTCTGGGCACAGACACCCTCGAGTCAGAGCCCGTCAGATCAGAATCCAACAAGCCAAAGTCCGGCAACCCAGAATCCATCAAGCACCAGTCCGGACCAGAATCAGAGTCCGTCGAGCACTAGTCCCTCGGCCCAGAGTCCATCGACCCAGAATCCGTCTGATCAGTCATCGACTTCAGGTTCTACGGGCGCAACGGGAGCCGGCAACGCGATTGAAGGTTGCTTGAGCGGCTCGGCTGGCAACTACACCTTGACCACCAGCTCTGGTACGACTTACCAGCTGACGGGCAGCACCGACCAGCTGCAGAGCCATGTTGGCCATCAGGTACAGATCTCGGGTCAACCCGCTTCCAACTCCACGAGTTCCACGAGCTCTACGAGCCCCAGCGGCAGCACTGCGAGTGCTGGCGCCTCAGGAAACGCGTTCCAGGTTAGCTCGGTGACCATGATCTCGGATCATTGCGGTGCGGGCAGCAGCACGGGAGCGTCCAGCAGCAATCCGCCCTCGGCAGCCAACACCTCCACTCCCTCGACCGACAATTCAGCGATGAATCAGTCGAGCAGCTCGACCTCGCCAAGCAGCACTGCTGCCGGTACTAGCCCTGCTGGTACCACAGCCGCCGCTGGCACTACCACCCCGTCCACTGGCAGCACCAGTTCGGATATGAGCAGCAGCAGCACCAGCCCGTCGGCGAGCGCTACGACTCCGTCGACCAGCAGCAGCTCTACCGATACTTCTGCTTCGGCCAATGCGGCTTCTCCCTCTGCCAGCAGCCAGGCGAGTTCTCAGCCAGGCAGCACCTCGAGCGACATGAGCAATAACGCCCAGTCGACCCCGAGCGCGCAGAGCCCGAGCAGCGATACCAATGCAGCAGCGCAATCCACCCCCAGCACGAGCGAGACTCAAGCTGCCACGGCCAACAATGACCAGGCTGCTTCGAGCGCCAGCACGCGCCCCGGAAACGCTGCCAATCAAGGCAACCTTCCTCAGACCGCCTCCGATCTGCCGTTTGTCGGACTGCTCGGCCTGGGGTTACTGGCTGCAGGACTTGTGAGTGGCAGGAAAGCCAAGCACGGAGTCCGCACCATCTAACAAGTGTCTCCTAGACGCCCTGGAGCGCGCGCTAACTGCCAGAGCTCACGGAAGTGAGTTTCTGGCAGTTTGCGCATCCAGTCGCACATAAACATGCCAACTTACCAATCCCCCGCTGCTCCCAGCAATGTATCTCCCAAGCACAAGGCGGGACCTCCCGGCCAAGTGTTTTTCAGAATGCTCCCGGCATTATTGACACTGGCTGGCTTAGTGCTGGTGTTGTATGTGTCGGCTGAATACGCCTGGATGTTTATTGAGCAGCAGCGATTTTCGCGCGAACTGCAGGCCCAATCGAACTCCGTTCAAAGCAGCGGAGCACAACAGTCAAAAAGCAGCGGTGGGGCATTCGCGAAGCTTCGCATCCCCAAGATTAACCTCGACGCCATAGTCGTCGAAGGCACATCACGCAAGGCACTGCTGGTAGGTCCGGGTCACCTAACCAATACCGCTGTACCCGGAGAGGTGGGCAATGCGGTCCTGGCGGCGCATCGCGACACCTTCTTTCGCCGTCTGGGCGAGCTCGCACGCGGCGACCTGATAATCGTTGATCGTGGCGACCGGCAGTACCAGTACCGGGTGACGAGCACTGAAATTGTGGAACCTAGTGCCACGGAGGTGTTGCAGAATTCCCCAGGTTACCGCCTGACCCTAATCACGTGTTATCCCTTCCACTACATCGGTCCCGCCCCCAAACGATTTATCGTGTTTGCGCAGATGGTGGATACTGCATCTGAGAAGAGCGTGTACAACAAGAGCTCCGGTTCGCCTTCCAGGAAGTCGTCCCCCCACTAACACTAGAATCGAAACCTTTGCTGTACAGCAACATCTCCATTTGCGTACATGGTGTACCGGATGGAGTTTACGATCTTCTTCTTGGATTCTGTAACCTGAGTTCTAGCCAGGGAAAGTGGGAGTGGGCCGATAGTTGCACCGAATGCCGGAGCATCCCAGAAATTCAGAGGTTTAGGAGATTGAGTATGACTGTTAAGTGGAGTCGTGTTAGCGCTTTCGTCCTCGCGCTTATCTTCGCTGCGAGCTTCTGCTGGGCCGATGAAAGCAGCAAGTCGGACAAGAACGTCTCCGAAGAAGTGAAGCGCATTCAAAAGGCAACCGAAGTTCTCAACTCAATTATGTCTACCCCAGACAAGGGCATCCCAAGAGATGTTCTGGCGTCCGCCAAATGCGTAGCCGTCGTACCTTCTATGATGAAAGCAGGTTTCATCGTGGGCGGGCGCTACGGCAGGGGTATCGCGACCTGTCATACTGCCAGCGGCAAATGGAGCGCTGCCGCACCGTTTACGATTGCGGGCGGCGACTGGGGCCTGCAAATCGGCGGTGAAGCCATTGATCTGGTCATGCTGGTCATGAACGACAAGGGCATGCGTAACCTGCTCAGCAGCAAATTCAAAATCGGAGCCGACGCCTCGGCCGCCGCAGGCCCTATTGGCCGCCATGCCGAAGGCAGCACCGACTGGAAGATGCGTTCTGAAGTCCTTACGTACTCCCGCGCACGTGGCGCCTTCGCCGGGGTCACCCTCAACGGCGCAGTCATAAAGCAGGATGAAGACGAAACCCGTGTCCTATATGGGCGGTTCGTGCCTTTCGCAGACATTCTCACTGGGAAAGTGCCTGTTCCCCGAGGCGCCGAGGAGTTCGTCGCCACCGTACAGAAGTATGCCAGCGAAGTCAAAGCCGAGCGCAGCTCGACCAACGCTGAACCTCCACGCTAGGCAAATCTGTACAGTTCAGGAGCGCCGCCCGAAGGGGCGGCGTTTTCCTTTGACGGCCAATGCAGGCATTAGTCTAGCGGCCACAGGCGGGCGCCTCTCTCACTTCATACTTCCTACTTTGCTGGTGAATTTACGCTACTGCGGCTGCCGCGTTGCTGGGAGCAACACAGACCACTTTTCCTGGCCCTTGGGCGATGGCTTCCTGCAGTGCCTGTTCGGCGCGGTTAATCACTTCCGTGACTATATCTACTGGGTCGTATTGCTGGCGCATCACGGCTTCTGCTAGCCCGGCAGTCAGCGCGACAGGGTGATCCTTCCCCGGGAGGCGTACTTCGCCGAGCAGACGCCGCAGCTTTTCGACCGCCAGCAAGCCTTCTTTCTCTGCAGTATCGCCAAGGATAATCGCTATGCTGGTCATCTCGTAGCGGAACGCAAGGTCGTTGGAACGGATGTTGGCCGTGAACAGCTGCCCGATCTGTTCCATGGTCGCATCCACCACTTCTTCTCCAAATTCCTTCAGCATGGCCGCGCGTTTTCCGAACTGCATGAGCAGAATACTGACTGGCGTGCCCTGCTGCGACGCCCGCCGTGTCTCGGCCAATAATAGATCAATGTAAGAGGCCCGTTTTAGCAGCCCTGACTTTTCGTCGGTAACCGAAAGGTTTTTCACTAGCCGGCGCAGGCCGGCGTTGTTCAATGCGATAACAATCTGTTCGCTGAGCGCCATCAGGACGACGATATCGGTGGAATGCCAGCCGCGAGCACGGGCATGCATTAGCACCAGAACGCCGACTTGCTCCTCGCCATCGGTTAGCGGTAGAGCCAGCAGAGATGTGACCCCCAGTTCGGCAATTTGTGCTCGAACGCTCAACAGGTCCGGGGCCGCCGGTGCATCCGCAATGCTCAGCGCTCCCTTGGCAATCGCCAGGTCCTGCAGCGCGGCAACTACGCTGGCCAGGGCTGCCGAATTTCCCGGGGTCGTGCCCTCGGCGCAATATTCCTGCACTGTAGCCGGAGGCAAGCCAGGTTTGCGCATGGCAGCAAGGCACCGGCTGATTTTCCATTGCGAGCCGATTTCATTCACCGCCGTCGACAGTACGGAATTCGTGTTGCTTTGATGGTTCAGCTTGCGGGTTATCTCTGCCACGCGCGTGAGGCTGCTGACGTCAGCATCGCTGGAATGCTGAGCGGGAAGGGTAGCGGTCGGCGGAGCCGTAACCGGATTGAGCGTTTTAGCCGGCGCCGACGGCGGTACTGGCACCGCTCCGGCGTAGCGCGGCGTCATGCCGGCCGACAAATACAGGCGCTGCAAATCTTCGTTCTTTTCTTCCTCGTGAGGAAACAGTTCCTGGATCCTTTGCAGCCGCTCGATGGCTTTTGAGCGCATGCCGTACTGCACCAGAATTTCTGCCTGCAGCATCAGGTCTTGCAAAGCGGCGCTTCCCAAGCTGAGTTCTTCGTTCTTCGCTGGCTCAGTCGCGGAATGGTTCAGCGTTGTGAAGCGCGAGGCAATCACCTTAAAACGGTTGTCATCGATCTTGCCCCGCAGCATTTCCAATCGTTTCTGATGTCCCGACTCATAAGGATCAACTTCGGCTGCGCGGTCGAGGCATTCTCCCGCTTTCTCGAAATTGCCGGTGCTGCAGTAGAGATCAAATAGCTTCAGCAGCGTCTGGCAATAGTCATTTTCACGATTCGAGGCATTAAACAACTCGCTCAAGAATTCCAGCAACTCTGGCGAAGCGCGATGCCCCGCCACGAGGTCTTGCATCATAGTGACGAAAGCCCGGCGCTCTCCGCGCCGCCGCTGGAACAGTTCCAGCTTGCGCGCGAGGGCCACAGCTTCTTTATCCAGGTCCGCGTCCACCATAGCCCCGATCAATGTCACGACCTGGTGGATGCGCGTGGGGTTCTGTTCAAACAGGAGCCATATCAGCGGCTCGGCCTCGGTCAGGCGATTGGCAGCCAGCAGAGCTTTGGCATAGTGTTCGCGCATTTCCGCCGACGGACTCCCCCCCTGCGCGTGTGGCTCGAAGATGAAAATTGCGGCGCCCACCTCTCCCTTCGCGAGCAAGCTCTTTCCGTAAGCGAGGGCGATGTTCGGATCTCGGGAATCTTCACCATAAGCGCGTTCGAACCAGGCATCTGCCTTCTCTCCCGAAGCTTGGGCCAATTCCGCAACTTTTAGAAACGCTTCGGCCGCCGCTTTGCCGTTCCCCGCTTGAGAAGAGACTTCTCCCAGGCGCACCAGGTTTTGTTGCGTGGGCTCGAGCCCTACTACGCGCTTGAGCACGTCAAGCGCTTCCGCCTTCTTGCCCTGCTTGGTGAGTTCCTCAAGGGCATTTTCGTAAGTTCCTATTGCCAGCTTCTTGTTCGACTGTTCGAGAAGCTGCCCAAATCGGACCTTCTGTTGCCAGGAGGGGTTGCCGTATCGCGCGAGCTTTTTGTAAGTCAGGCTTGCGCGAGTGGCTTCGCCGGCAGCTACTTGCCGCTCGAACAGTTCGCCGAGAAGCCGAACGGCATCGCGCGTGCGATTGACCGAAAGACAGAGGTCGGCAGCCATCTGCCGCACATTGTCATTTTCGGCATCTTGTACCAGGATTTGGAGATACTCCTCCAGCGCCTCCGCCGTTTTACCTTTCTGGAGAAGCTTTTCGGCGTGGTCTACGAGTTTGGCGGTTTCGGCTCGGTCCATGGGCCCCGGTTGCGGAGTACTCCCCGACACTCGATTTTAGGTGTGCCGGGAAAGCAGCAGCAATGCAGTAAGGCGCCCTGCCATTACGAAGGTCATCCTCGTAAAGGTATTTACCATTCTGGCGGTGTCTTCTACTTTCTGGTATATGTGCGGGGTGCCCGCCGAGCCCCAACTAGGAGAAGCACTTAGCCAAGAGCCGGCTCTGGAAAAGGGGCTTCGGCGTCAACTTAGCGCCGGGCAAATGGCAATGGTCGCCGTGGGCGGCTCCATTGGCACTGGATTACTTTTGGGATCGGCTCCCGCTATTGAACTTGCCGGGCCGGCAGTGGTTCTGAGTTTTCTCTTAGCCGCCTTCATCAGTTGGACCGTAACCATGGCGTTGGGAGAACTGGCCAGCGCCCATCCGGCGGCAGGATCGTTTGGCGTCTACGGGGACCTCTACCTGAACGAGTGGTCGGGGTTCATTTCTCGTGCTGGGTACTGGGCTGCTATTTCCATCTCCATCGGAGCCGAACTGGTGGCCTCGGCTACCTACATGGGCTACTGGTTTCCGCGAGTCCCTGCACTGGCGTGGGGAATTTTGTTTTCCGTCGTGCTCTTGCTGGTGAACTTGCGCAGCGTCGGCGATTACGGCCGCTTCGAATTCTGGTTTGCGATGGTGAAAGTGGTGACCATCGCGGCGTTCATCGTGATCGGCGCCACGCTGCTGATGGACGGTCGCGTAGCTCCGCAGTACACGGCGCAAGGTGGTTTCTTCCCGAAAGGGCCATGGGCGCTATTCCTGCCCATGACGTTTGCCATTTACACATTTGGCGGGGTGGAGTTTGTAGCGGTGACCTCGGGAGAGTCGCGCTCCGCGCCGGAAGTCGCAAAAGCTGTCTGGATGACCTTCATTACGCTCACGTTGGTATACCTTGGCGCCATCGTCGTGCTTGTGGGTGTGATGCCCTGGAACCGCGCCGGCGTAACCGAAAGCCCCTTCGTTACAGTATTTCGCTCGGTAAACATTCCCGGCGCCAGTAACCTGATGAACTTTGTCGTGCTGACGGCGGCGCTTTCCGGGGCCAATGCCGCCCTGTATGTCGCCTCGCGCATGCTGTTTTCGCTGGCCCGGACCGGATGGGCCCCGGCACTGCTCGGCCGCCTGAATGCCGCGGGATCTCCAAAGCCGGCGTTGCTAGCCTCCTCATACGGGATCGTCGTCGCACTGGTGCTCGAAAAGTGGGCTCCCAAAGACGCGTTCGAGTTCATTCTCAGGGCGGCGTTCTTCGGAATGATGCTGTCGTGGCTGGTGTCGCTGGCCGCCCACGTAGCATTCCGGCGACGCGCCCGGCCCGATGAAATTGCTGCGCTTCCGCTGCGCTCCCCGGTTGGCGCGTGGGGCTCAGCACTGGGTTTCGCAGTCATTGTCGCCGCCACGCTGAAAACCTGGTGGGACTCCCGCGTAAACCTCATAAGCGGCGTGCTGTATCTCGTTCTGTTGACGGCTGCATATTTTCTGATCAAGCCAACCAGGAGAAGCTCGTTATAAGAATTCAGTGCGCCCCTCAAGCACGCTTTGGGAGGGGTGTTCGTATGATCCGGCGCCTCCGTTTATCCGGCGAGCGGTACAATATTCCCATGTCTGACGATCTTCTTCGCTATCGTCCCGAGTTTCCCATCCTCGAACACACGACGTATCTGATCAGCAACTCGCTCGGCGCCATGCCACGCGGAGTATACGACGCCATGAAAGGCTACGCCGACACCTGGGCCACCCGCGGCGTCCGCGCCTGGGAAGAAAGCTGGTGGATGCTCGCGGCCGAGGTCGGCGACCAAATTGGCGCTCTCATGAACGCCCCCAATGGCTCGGTCTCCACTCACCAGAACGTGACAACCTGCCAGGCTGTCGTTGCTTCTTGCTTCGATTTTTCCGGCAAGCGCAACAAGGTCGTCTACACCGATATGAACTTTCCTTCCGTTATGTACTTCTGGGAGGCTCAGCAGGCCTACGGCGCCCGCGTGCACATGGTGAAGACCGATGATGGCATCACCGTCCCGACCGAGCGCCTGCTGGATGCTATTGATGAGCACACGCTTCTGGTTCCGATTTCACACGTCATCTTCCGCAGCGCTTTCATAAATGACGCAAAAGCGATCATCGACAAGGCCCACAAAGTCGGAGCCCACGTTGTTCTCGATACTTTCCAATCCCTGGGAACGGTACCGGTTGACGCTCAGGCATTGAATGCCGATTTCGTTTGCGGAGGAGTATTGAAGTGGCTCTGCGGAGGCCCGGGCGTCGCCTACCTCTACGTGCGTCCCGACCTTGGCAAAAAGCTGGAACCGAAATTTACCGGCTGGAGCGCCCACCAGGATCCCTTCGCGTTCGAGATCGGACCCAACAAGTACACCGATCCGCCTTACCGATTCATGAACGGCACGCCCCATATTCCATCACTCGAAGCGGCGCGTCCTGGGCTAAAGATCATTACGGAAGTGGGCATAGACCGCATCCGCGAAAAATCGAAGAAACAGACGGCTCGCTTAATCCAGCTCGCGGAACGCCACGGGTGGCGCGTCAACACGCCGCGTGATCCGGAAAAACGCGGCGGCACCGTCTCGATCGACATGCCCGACTCCTACGAAGTCTGCCGCGAGTTGATCAAACGCGACGTTTTAGTGGATTGGCGGCCCAAAGCAGGCGTTCGCATGTCGCCACACTTCTACAACACAGACGAAGAGTTAGATCGCGCAATTGCGGCGGTAGATGAAATTCTGAAGGAGCGGGCCGTGCTGGCTCGATAGATTCCAGTCTAAGCGGTCTGACTGGTACTGAGCCAAGCTGTAGTTCCGACCAAAAGCAGAAAGACTCCCACCACTAGCATCGGAGCCAACGGAATCCAATTCATCATCAGCCGACCAATCATGGCCGAAGCGGAATTTGCCCGATCGTAAAGAACGAATACGGCACAAGATTTTCGGCATTTTCTTCCGACCCCGAAGTAATGTTGTGAGAAGGTCTTTTCCTGCTGGTCTTCTCCGTGTCTCTGTGCTGAGATTTTCCTCATTACCAACGTAAGCCAGATTCGCGGTTTCCTGCTGCGACCGTCGTCGTTGTCCCGCTAGGCTAACGCCGGGACCCCTTCATCCATTCCCTCTCCCGATTGAATCACGAGGCGGGTCTTACAAACCGGAGACCTTATCTTGGGCCTTGTCCTTAC
>Ga0066660_10000803_pt1 | contig 12105 bp, 8 predicted proteins | sample GraSoiAngelo_109_FD_75177 | JGI IMG/M metagenome (GOLD analysis project Ga0066660, IMG submission 75177) | Grasslands soil microbial communities from the Angelo Coastal Reserve, California, USA - 14_0903_12_20cm | ecosystem: Environmental > Terrestrial > Soil > Grasslands | place: USA...
ATCTACGTGTCTTATCGCCAGTTTCCTCCCGTCTCGAGCCACCTTGCGGCCCGCGCAGTCGGCGATCCACACAACCTCGCCGCCGGGATCCGCCATGAGTTAGCCTCCCTTGACCCTGTACTAGCCGCCTCCGATGTACGGACGCTCGAACGACTACTGTTCGGGTCGCTGGGCGGACTTTTCGAAACCGGCGGACTGATGACGGTGCTGGGCATGATTGGTTTGTGCGTTGCAGTTGTCGGCGTGTACGGTGTGATGGCCTACGTGGTCGGACAACGGACACGGGAGCTTGGAATTCGCATGGTGCTCGGCGCGAGCCGCCGCGCGGTTTTGATGCACGTTTTAGGGCGTGGAGTCTGGCTTACGCTCGTTGGATTGTGTGTTGGATTAGTCGGCGCTAATGTTCTAACGCGACTTGTTTCGAGTTTTTTCTTTGGGGTTGAGCCCACGGATGCGATGACCTTTTTGACCGTCACCCTGTTGCTGGCATTTTCAGCTTTCGTGGCTTGTTATATTCCGGCGCGAAGGGCGATGAAGGTCGATCCCATGGTGGCACTGCGGTACGAATGAAGGCTATTTAATAACGTTCAGGGCTCATGGGTCGCTATTGTGATCCGCTGATCTAGCTCGCGGAACAAAACCCGCAGCATTTCCGTAGCTCCTGATGACGGCTCGGCCTGCTTGTGTGGGTGCGGCCAATCGGGAGCCGATCATGACGCACCTTGGACAAGATGTGCGCGACGGTCTTCGCGTGCTGCGTAAAAATCCCGGATTCACTGCGGTCGCGGTGCTAACACTTGCGCTCGGCATCGGCGCGAACAGCACGCTGTTCCGTCACCTATCCAGCGAGCGAAAGAAAGATGCCGGGCTGAAGTCTTGCTCTGCGTATAATCTTCCCGCGCAGTATGGCCGCCGAAACCTCAGCAGCAAATCCCACGGTCCAGCCATCCTTCGGGGGAAACCTAAAGCTTTTGAAGGCGCTGACAATTTTCGTGAGCGCGTTTCTGCTCTTCCAAGTCGAACCGCTTATCGCAAAAATCATTCTTCCGTGGTTCGGCGGAGTGGCCGCGGTTTGGACGGTCTGCCTGCTGTTCTTTCAAGTGGTCCTGCTGCTCGGCTATCTCTACGCGCACTTACTGACGCGCCGGCTCGGATCGCGGGCGCAAGGCTGGCTCCACGCCGCTCTTCTTGCTGCTAGCCTGCTCCTCCTGCCAATTCTGCCGCGGGATTCTCTCAAACCGCTCGGACCCGAGCATCCTGCGTTGCACATTTTATGGGTGCTGGCGCTGACGGTGGGAATGCCCTTCTTTCTGCTTTCCACGACCAGCCCGCTTTTGCAAGCTTGGCTCGCAAGCACAAGACGAGACCGCGGCGTCTATCGTTTGTACGCACTTTCCAACGCGGGCTCGCTGCTCGGGCTGCTGAGCTATCCCACGCTGGTCGAACCGCGGCTGTCGACCGTGCGGCAGGGCTGGAGTTGGTCTGTAGCTTACGCCGCGTTTGCGGTCGCGTGCGGAGTAATTGCCATCTCGCAACCACGCAGCAACGGAAAGTCGCGCCACCAAGAAGCGGAGGTGACACAAACTAATTGGAACACGCGGATGCTCTGGATGGCGCTTCCCGCGTGCAGTTCGGCGCTGCTTCTAGCCATTACCAATCATATTTCGCAAAACATCGCCGCGGTGCCCTTCCTGTGGATCATCCCACTCAGTCTGTACTTGCTTAGCTTTATTTTGTGCTTCGGGAGCAGCGGCTGGTATCCCCGGATGATTTTCTTGCGGCTGCTCGGTGTTTGGTTGGGCGGGATGACTTACGCGCTTTCCCCGTCGCTCACAGCACTCCCTCTCTGGGTGTTGATTTCGTTCTTTTGTTCGGGCCTCTTTGTCTGCTGTATGTTTTGCCATGGAGAACTGGCACGATTGAAGCCCGATCCCTCGCAACTGACGTCATTTTATTTTTGGAGCTCTCTTGGAAGCGTGGCGGGCGCGGCATTTGTCGCTCTTCTCGCGCCGCAGATCTTCTCGGGATTTTACGAACTGCATGTGGCCCTGGGGGCTTGCACGCTGTTGGTGGTTCTAGTCCATCGCGTTGATCCCGCAAGTCCTTTTTGGCAACCGCGTTGGCGGGCAGCCTGGATGATCATGCAAGCTCTGGCAGCGACGATCCTTGTTAGCTTGTTTTTCCTTGCCCGCGCCGAATCTGCTGGCACGATGCGCATGGCTCGGAATTTCTATGGGGTCTTGCGCGTTAGCGACGAAGTCGCGCCGAATGTTGTGTTGCTGAAGAATGACGAGCGGCCGGGCGCCATCAGCGATTCCCGGTTCCGGAGGCTGATGAACGGAACGATCAGCCACGGCTTGCAGTTTTTGGCGCCTGGGCGCCGGGATCAGACGACTTCCTACTACTCCACAAATTCCGGAGTCGGCGTGGCGCTCCGGGCGCTCTCCACACGCGGGCCGTTACACGTCGGTGTGATCGGGCTGGGGGCCGGCACAGTCGCCGCCTATGGGCGACCAGGCGACGAGTATACGTTTTACGAAATCAATCCATTGGTTCTGCAGATCGCCCAGCGCGACTTCACCTTCGTGCAAGATTCGAAGGCGCACATTGCATTCAAACTGGGGGATGCGCGCCTGGCCCTGGAACGTCAACATCCGGAACAATTCGACCTACTAGCAGTGGACGCCTTCTCAGGCGATGCGATTCCGGTACATCTGTTGACGCTGGAGGCTTTCGAACTCTACTTTCGGCATCTACGAGCGGATGGCGCCCTGGCGGTCCACATTTCGAACAGGTATTTGGATCTGGACCCCGTGGTGTCGGCCGCTGCCCAGAAACTCGGCAAAGAAGCTGTGATTATCGACACAGGGGGCGACCCCGCGAACGAAATCTTTGTGGCTAGGTGGGCCCTGCTGGCGAATCGCGGCGTTCTCAAGGAATTCCCCGGCATTGAAAAAGCTGGAAAGCCGCTTGCCGCCGGTCTCGATAAACCTTGGACGGATTCTTACAGCAGTCTTTTTGCGATCCTAAAGAAGTAAGTTCCTGTGGGTTGAATGGCAGGAGGCTCAAGAAAAACCGCGAAGAAACACCCCAGGATACCTATAATCTCTGCGCGATGCGCATCCATCCGCTCGACTTGACCATCGTTATTGCCTACCTGCTCGGAGTGACAGCGCTCGGCATGCGCTTCCGCCGCATGCAGCAGGCCGGTGCGGCAGCCGACACGCAAGCCGCAGGCCGCGAGTATTTTCTCGGCGGGCGCACCGCGCCGTGGTGGGCGCTGGCTTTTTCCATTGTCGCGACGGAAACTTCGACCCTCACGATCATTGGCGCTCCCGCGATTTCTTACGCCGATAATCTGACCTTCATCCAACTGGTGTTCGGTTACCTCATCGGGCGCGTGTTGATTGTGCTGGTGCTGTTACCCGGCTATTTCCGCGGAGAACTCCTCACCGCCTACGCACTCATCGAAAAACGCTTCGGCGAAAAAATGCGCGCAGTAGCCGCCACGACGTTTCTGGTTACGCGCGCGATTGCCGAAGGTGTGCGGGTTTCAGCAATCGCTCTCGTAGTCAGCGTAGTGCTGGGTACTTCCGAGCGCCTCGCGGTCGTAATTGTCATTTCCCTGACCATCCTCTACACCTTCGAAGGCGGCATGAAGGCGGTGATTTGGACCGACGTCGCGCAACTGCTTGTCTATATGACCGGGAGCGCCATCACGCTGGTCGTGTTGCAACACCGGATTCCCGGTGGCTGGAACGAAGTAACGCAGGTCGCGGCCGCAGCAGGCCATAAACTCCAGTTCCTCGATTTCTCCTGGAACCTCGCGACCAAATATACGTTTTGGTCCGGAGTGATCGGCGGCTCGTTTCTCACCATGGCAACTCACGGTACCGACCAGACCATCGTGCAGCGCTTGCTCGCTGCAAGAAGTCAACGCGACAGCGGCCTTGCGCTCCTGACCAGCGGCGTTATTGTTCTCGTTCAATTCACTATTTTTCTGTTGATTGGTGTGCTGCTCTTCGTATTTGCGCGGCACACGCCACTTCTCTCTCCCGGAGATAGGGCCGATCGTATCCTGCCGCTCTTTCTCGCACGCGAGGTGCCCGTAGGGCTGGCCGGCCTGCTGCTCGCGTCCATCGTGGCGGTGGCCATGTCCAATGCCAGCGGCTCTCTAAATTCGTTGGCCGCTTCGAGCGTACTGGATTTTGGAAAGCTCTGGGGACGGGGCATTGACACGCGCAAATTCTTGCGCGTGTCGCGTGGCATGACCTTGGTATGGGGCCTCGTGTTGATGGGTTTCGGGTTCGTCAAATGGGGGCCGCTGCTCGAAGCAGGACTGACCGTAGCCTCGCTTCCCTTTGGCAGTTTGCTCGGTTTGTTCTTATTAGGAACGTTTGACCGCGGGGCAAATGCGCGTGGCGCACTCATTGGAATGTTCGCAGGGCTTGTGGCCGTCTTGAGCATATTTCAGTTCACGAAAGTAGCGTATACGTGGTACTTCCTTATCGGCGCGTGCGTGACGCTCGGGATTGCTTCGCTTGTGAGCCGAATAGCGCGCAAGAAGAGTCCACCATGAGCTTCTCCGGGTTCTCTGAGCGCCCTGTACTTTCTCTGCGTTACCTTTTGGTGTCCCTTCAGAGGTAGAAATGCCGTCACGAAGACGGCAGTTTGTCAAAGTGGAGGGACATGAACGGAAAGCGTCTGGGACTGGTGCAGGGTCTGGGCCCGTGGGCCGCGATGGCCATGGTGGTCGGCCACATCATCGGCACCGGTGTGTTCCTCGTGCCGAGCGCCATGACGCGCGCCACCGGTTCAGTAGGACTGGTCTTCCTGGTTTGGATCGTTGGCGGAGCACTCTCTCTATTCGGTGCATTGACCATCGCCGAACTGGGCGCGGCGATGCCCGAAGCCGGCGGTGCGTACGTTTACCTCAGGCGTGGTTTGGGGCCCGTGTGGGGCTTCCTGTTTGGCTGGATGAACAACCTGGTGGGTAAGCCCTCCTCCCTTGCCACGATTGCCTCGGGCTTTCTGATCTTCCTGAGCTTCTTTGTGCCCGCGCTTCCCACGCCCATCTTCACCCTGCACTTGCGCGTGCCATTTACCACCCATGCGTCAGAGTTCGTGTTCACCTGGGCGCAACCCGTTGGCGCGGCCGCCATCGCGTTCATGAGCTTTATCAATTATCTCGGCGTTCGTTTGGCGGGCCGGTTGCAAGTCTTGCTCACCGCGCTCAAAATCGGCGCCATCCTCGCGGTCGTGGTTCTGGGTTTCTTGCTTGCAGGAAAACGCCCGCCGAGCACGCACCCCCTTTTCCCGCACTCCTTGAATCTCGGCCTCTTTCGTGCATTCTTGACCGCGATGGTCGCCGCACTGTGGGCCTATGACGGGTGGATGGACTTAACCTTCGCGGGTTCAGAAATTATCAATCCGCAAAAAAACATTCCGCGTGCGCTGGTAGGCGGCACGATGACCGTCGGCGTGATTTATCTGCTGGCAAACGCCGTGTATTTCCGAGTCCTGCCCATGGAAGCGGTCGCCACGGCCCAAAACGTCGCTTCGGAAACCGTGCGCGTCTTTGCGGGAGCGCGCGCCGCCGCATGGATCACCGCGGCGATGGTCCTCTCCGCGTTTACCACGCTCAATTCCTCGGTGCTCACCGGTTCACGCGTGCCGTATGCCATGGCGCGAGACGGCCTGTTCTTTCGCGTGGCCGACGGAATCAACTCGCGTTACCGTACGCCAGCAGGAGCGATCGTCTTTCAAGCGGTGATTTCTTGCCTCATGGTCCTAACCGGTCAGTTCGAAGATCTTTTTTCACTATTCATCTTCGCACAGTGGATTTTCTACGCGCTCGCGGTCGCCTCGGTTTACGGATCGCGCCGCAAAGAGCCCGATCTGCCGCGGCCCTACCGTGCCTGGGGATATCCGGTGATACCAGGGATTTTTGTCGCGGGCGCTTTCGCCCTTACGGTCAATTTGTTTATCCAGCGTCCCGTGCGCTCGGCGATCGGGCTGCTCCTGATTCTCGCCGGGCTTCCCTTTTATCGCCACTGGACAAGATTTGCTTCAGTTACCGGCGACGCCGCGCTGAGTTAGCTTGCGCGAAGTAAAAAGGCACGCTTGCGCGCCGAGCATCAAGCAAGCCCCAGGCATAAGAACCCAACCCGCCACCACGCCGAGACGTCCAAACGGTTCGCAAATCAGCGAATCAAACACGGAACGGGCTGCCGCGTCGAGCCCGTGTTCAAGGAACGCCGTGAATGGCATAGTGAGAAGGAGAATGACGAAGAACGCCAAAGCCGGGAAAATTCCGGAAATGACAATCGTAGAGCGAGCTCCGCCCGCACGCTTAGAAAGGTAGGCTCCAAGGGCGCCGATGAACGGCAGCAGCAACAGCCAGGCAGGGTATACGGGGAATGCGTAGGTCTGCCCGTGATGGCCTCGCAAAAAAAAAGGAATCAGGATTCAGTCCCAACCGTTCGAGCAAAGGTAGCAAAATCATGGACACGATTATTGTCACCAAACTTGGCAGCCAGAGGCGACTCACGCGAGGGGTCATGATGTTCTCCTTCTGTCGAGCAATCTGGATCTGCCGCCGCAATTGGTTCCAATCGGTCACCTGTGCGCGCGTGCGCTGAAATGCAACTTCCCGAGACATGCCTTCCTTGAGTAAAACTTCGTACGATTCTTCAAGGTGCGCGGCGAGTTCCGCATGGACTTCCTCTTTCGCGCACACCTCAAGTCGAAGGCCGGAGAGCCGCTCGCGAACGAGTTCTTGCCAATCAGGCACGAGTCGTCTCGCTGCCGATTGCCGTGCTTTGCGAAGGTGCACGCCGACAAAACAAAAAACTCACGAGCAAACCGCCTAGGAAAAGGGCCGCCCCAGGAACCAAGAGCCAACTCGTTCCGTCTTTCAGCATTGCGGTTGCCACAATTCCAAAATCAACGTGGTTTCCGACGACGTCCTCGATGATCATGCCTATCGGAAACATGCAGATAAGCGCTGCAGCAAGCGCAAGCACAGGAAAAACGCTGGCAAGAAGCACGGTTGACCGAGAAGCCCTCGCGCGAGCCCAGAAGTACGCTCCTAGAGCCCCAAGGAAAGGAAGCGACATCAGCCACGGCACATAAAAAAGAATTGTGCCTGTAGTGTCGTTCCCGGAGACGATGCGGGGTTGGAATCCAAGTTTCTGGAGCGCCATTAGGAATGTCGTGGAAAGGATCAGCGTGAGGAACCCGGGAATCCAAAGCTGGCGCGCGCGCTTCTGCATAAGATCTCCTCTTTTGGCGTCAAGTATTTCGCACTGTAATTCCCGCCAATCGGCAACCTGCTCCTTGGTTCGACGGACCGCCTCTTTCTCGGGGAGCCCTTCTTTGCAAAATGCTTCGTACGAGTTCTCCAGGTGCGCCGCCAGCTCCGCGTGAACTTCGTCTCTCTCCACGGTATCGAGGGCCAAGCCGGAGAGCCGCCGGCGAACGAGTTCTTGCCAATCAGGCATGGGCCGCCTTCGTGAGCTGCTGCAAAGCGTGAAAAAGTTCCGCCCATTCGCGTTCGAGCGGCGATAGTTTCTTCTTCCCCGCCGGGGTCAGCCGGTAGCAGCGGCGTCGCCGGCCATTCGCGCTCGTTTCCCAACTTCCGCGAATCCATCGCTGCTGCTCCATGCGGTAGAGCATCGGATAGAGCGCCGCCAGCGTGAAGTGCAGCGCGCCGTTGGTTCGCTTTTCGATGCGCCGCGCCAGCTCATACCCGTGCAGCGGGCCGTCCTGCAAAACGCTGAGCACCGCCAGCTCGGCCGTTCCTCGCTTGATTCCAGAACCAATCATAGCCATCCCCCTTACATATAGTATTCTTATATATTGATTGGAATTTGTCAACTGGCCTGGGGTACAGGGGTCATCAAGCGATTGCAGCCTGCTAAAAAGTGTGCGAAGTGTCATCCCGGGCGAACCGGGTCCCCTGCGAGCCCGGTTTTGGCTCGCCGGGCGGGGAAGCGAGGGATCGGCTTCTATAAAACTCACGAATGGAGGGGCTTCTTCACCACCCCGAGGGATCACCCGTTTTTTTCGCGTTTTCTTAATCGCCTGTTGCACAGAGAGGCTAAACCGAGGCCGCACGCCTCGCGGCTCTCTCTAAGGGAATCCCAAGAATTGCGGCTTCCGCTTCCCTAGAGACCTGGACGGACGGCTGAAGAACTTTTGCCAGAATTTCCATGCCTGTTACCAGCCGCGGTCCGGGGCGCGAAAAATAGCTGCTGGCTTCGAGCGCGTAAACGCGGTTGTTTCGCACGGCGGGAATGGCATTCCACTGATCGGGAAAATCGAGCGACTCGTATTCCTCACGCGCCTGCTTCGCAGTGTAGCCGCAAGGCGCAACCAGAAGAACTTCCGGCTCTCCTTCGACCACTTGTTGCAAAGGAAGCCGGAAGGAGGGTTTGCCCACGCTCCCCAAAACATCTTCTCCACCCACGCGCTGAATCATTTCGGGAACCCAGTGCCCGCCACCATAGAGCGGTTCCAGCCACTCAAGAAACGCAACGCGCTGGCGCCGGGCCGATAAATCGATTTGACGCTCCAGAGCGCCGAGCCGCTGGCCGATCTGGTCCACCAGTTTTTCCGCCTCTGGGCCTCGACCGGTCGCTTCACCAACCAAAAGCATGTCGCGCCAGACGTCGCCGAGGTCCTTAGGGTTGAGACATAGCACTTCCGGTGGGCGGTCAAAGCGCGTTAAGGCCGTGGCGAGATCCTCCGGCGAAGCCGCGCAGACCTGGCACAGGTCCTGCGTGATGATCAAGTCGGGCTGGAGTTCTTGCAGCTTTTCGACATCCACGGCGTACAAACTGTCGCCGCGAGAAACATATTCGCGGACCAGTCGGTCAATCTCCGCCGGAGAAGCTCCGTGCGGGAAGCGCGAGTGAATGACCGCTGGTTTCGCGCGAGCCTGCGGCGGGAAGTCGCACTCATGGCTTACGCCTACAATCTCGCGATCGAGGCCGAGCAGGAAAAGCATCTCCGTCGCCGAGGGAAGCAAGGAAACGATTCGCATGGCAAGGGCCACTGTAGCACATTGCTGCAGAAATGGAGCAAGTTGGAAAAAAGCGCGGAAGAAGAACGTCCTACATCGGGCTTACTTATAAAGGAAATACTTACGTCTTACTTGGTCGAACGCGCTGAGCGCGTCCGACCAGCTGGTCACGATTTTCTCCGGCGGCACGCCATCCTTGATTTGCTGGACGGTGTCGGCATTTCCCAGAAGCCCGACAAGTTTGTCTGTGTCAAAATCCTTGGGATAGAGTTTTTGCAGAATCTCGGCGATCTCTAGACCCAAACGCATCGGCCTCACCACGAAGCGGTCCGTAATTCGGATGGATACGCCGCCGCATCGCTCGCCGCTGTGCGGGCCGCCGATGGGAATGAAGGTTTTCGACTCAAAACGCAGGCCCGGCAGGTGGCGTTCGTTCAGCGCAGCGGCGACTGCCTCGCCGTCCATCCACGGCGCGCCAAATACTTCGAACGGTGCTTGTGTCCCGCGGCCGACAGAGACGCCGGAGTTTTGCAGGATTTCAATCCCAGGATAAAGGATTGCGCCTTTCGTCGTTCGCAACGCGGGTGAAGGGGGAATCCACTTCATGCCGGTGCTTTCAAAAAAATAATTGCGATGCCAGTTCCGCATGGGGATGACGTGCAGGTCGGCCCCGATGTGATTTTCCGCATTGAAAAACTGCGCGAGCTCGCCAATGGTCAGGCCGTACCGCACCGGCATGGGGTAGTAGGCCACAAAATTGGTTTTGTCGGGATCGAGCATGGGACCTTCGACAATTTCTCCACCCATGGGATTCGGTCGATCCAGAACATAAAACGCAATCTTGCGTTTCGCTGCTTCTTCCATGCAATACGCCATCGTGACCGTGTAAGTGTAGAAGCGTACGCCGGCGTCTTGGATATCGAAGACCAGCGCATCGATGCCTTGCAGCATTTCATCCGTGGGGCGGCGCGTATCTCCGTACAGGCTGTAGATCGGAAGCCCCGTCGTAGGATCTTTCGACGAGGCCACGTTTTCGTTGGCGCCGCCGGCCAGCCCATGCTCGGGGCTGAACAGCGCTACGAGCTTCAAACCCGCGGCGTGCGCGACCAGGTCGATGTTGCTGCGACCCAGCGCATCTACGCCTGTGTGGTTGGTGATAAGGCCGATGTGCTTGCCATGCAGCGGGTCAAACCTCTCTGCTTCCAGAACGTCGAGGCCGGTCTGCACGCGGGCTGTATGACCGGAACGTCTGGGAGAGGAACGCGCGGGGAAAGAAGAAGTCGTGAGAAGAGCAAAAGACAAAGTGAATGGAGCGAATGTGGTAAGCGCGCGTTTCGTAGCGGTCAAATCGTCCCCCCTGCATTCCGAGAATACAATGATATTCTGGAACGCGCTGACCACAGCTTCGTTGAGAGCACGATGCGCATGTGCTATGAATAAATGCAGACTGCGGGCGGCGCGGGGAGATTCTATCTGATGGAAGGACGCCGTGTCCGCTTTCTGTTTGTGATACCCATCTTATTGTTCATCCTTATGGCCCAAAAAGCACGCCGTCAAAGTAACAATTCTTCCGGGGAACAAACTACCGCACAACAGACCATAGCAAGCGGCAAAAGGAGCACAAAGAATCTCTCGCCAGCGGCGAGCGCGTGGGTGGAGTCCACGCTGCGCAAAATGACGCTGAGCGAAAAGATCGGCCAGTTGCTGTTCACCACGTATTACGGAGGCTTTACCTCCACTGACTCGCCGGCCTACCAACAACTTTTGCACGATGTTCAGGACTTGCATGTCGGCGGATTCATTGTCATCACGCATGGTTCGCCACTGGGCATCGTAAAGAGCCAGGCGTATCCGACGGCGGTGCTCGCCAATCAGCTGCAGGCAAAGTCCAAGCTGCCGCTGCTCATCGGGGCGGATTTCGAGCGTGGCACGGCGATGCGCTACGATGAGGGCACATCCTTCCCCACCGCAATGGCCGTGGCGGCTGGCGGCAATCCCAAAGATGCCTATACCATGGGACAAATCACCGCGCTTGAGGCCCGCGCCACCGGCATCAACTGGGTGTACGCGCCGGATTCGGACGTGAACAACAATCCCGCAAATCCCATCATTAATACGCGGTCGTTTGGGGAAAATCCGCAGCGCGTGGCGGAGTTTGTTTCTGCGTTCATAAAAGGAGTCGAGGACCACGGCGCGCTGGCCACCGCCAAGCATTTTCCGGGACACGGCGACACCGCCGCGGATTCGCACGTCGATTTGCCGGTGATTTCGGCGAGCCGCGAACGTTTGGAGCATCTGGAACTAGTTCCTTTTCGCGCGGCGATTGCGGCAGGAGTGGACAGCATAATGACCGGGCATCTTTCTGTTCCTGCGCTCGAGCCCGATCCGAACACGCCCGCAACGCTTTCTCCAAAAATTCTTCAGGGTCTCTTGCGAAAAGAACTCGGATACCGCGGACTGATTGTGACCGACGCGATGGATATGGGCGGCATCACCGTGCGCTACGCACCAGGAGAAGCGGCCGTGCGCGCGGTGGCCGCTGGAGTGGACTGCGTGCTGATGCCGCCGGTGCCGGATGCGGCGTTCGAAGCCCTGCAAGGCGCCGTCAAGGCGGGGCGAATTTCGAAACAGCGGTTAGATGAATCGGTGCGGCACATTCTGGAAGCAAAGGCGCGGCTGGGACTGAACAAGAACCGTCTTGTGGATGTGAATGCACTGAATCACAAATTCGGCAGCGCCGCTTGGCAAAACGAAGCGCAGGAAATTTCCGATCGAGGCGTAACCTTGCTGCGCGACACACCGCATCGATTGCCGCTGGATGGAACAAGGCCTTCGCGCGCCCTATTGCTGGCGCTGTATGCCGATCCCGAGCCGTATCCGGGGGAGGACCTCGAGCGCGAGCTGCGCTCGCGGTTTGATTCTGTGACCACCCTTCGCGCAGACACGCGTTTCGCAAATGCGAGCACTTTGAAGGTGCCTCCGCCGGATACCTACGATGCCGCGCTTGTTGCGTTCTTTGTGCGCGTAAGTGATCGCAAAGGGAACGTGGATGTGCCGCCGGAGCAGGCCGCGCTTGCAGA
>Ga0066660_10000804_pt1 | contig 12103 bp, 9 predicted proteins | sample GraSoiAngelo_109_FD_75177 | JGI IMG/M metagenome (GOLD analysis project Ga0066660, IMG submission 75177) | Grasslands soil microbial communities from the Angelo Coastal Reserve, California, USA - 14_0903_12_20cm | ecosystem: Environmental > Terrestrial > Soil > Grasslands | place: USA...
CGGAGATTCGCCGCTCGGTGCACGACGGCGACTTCAGCTATTGCAGCCGGACGCTCTGCTCCTACATCGCCGCGCAGAAACTCCCGTCGAAAGCGGAAATCACCGACCCGTTCCTTCGCCGTTACATAGACGAGCGGTCGGTCGTGCTCGAAGAGGTTCCACAGATGGTGGAGTTGAACCACGATCCGAGCTGCAACCTGGCCTGCCCTTCGTGCCGCACGGAGATTATCACCGCGAAGGCGGATGAACAGGACGTTTACGCCGAATCGGCCCGGCGCGTCATCCTGCCGCTGCTTCGGAAAGTGAACGGGCAGAGCTACATTTCCGGCGGCGGCGAAGCGTTCGCGAGCAAGCACTACCGCTCCATCCTCGCCGCGCTGAATCGCGCCGAGTATCCGGGCCTTTATCTCTACCTCATCACGAACGGCCAGCTACTGACTGCCGAACGGTGGCGCCAGTTCCCCGATCTGCGGGAGATGATTGACATCCTCTCCGTGTCGATTGACGCGGCACGCGCCGAAACCTACGAGCGGCTGCGGCCTCCGGGGAAGTGGCCGACCCTCATGAAGAACCTCGAACTGATGGCAGAGATGCGGCGCGCGGGGTCGCTCCGGCGCCTTCAGATCAACTTCGTCGTTCAGGAGGAGAACTACCGGGAGATTCATGAATTCGTCGAGCTTGGGATTCGCCTCGGGGTGGACAGCATGTGGTTTCAGCGGCTGACCAACTACGGCGCGTATGCGGAGGGCGCGTTCGCGAAGGCGGACGTCACCTCGCCCAGTCACCCGAAGCACGCGGGGCTGCTCGACATCCTGCGAAGCCCCGTCATGAATCATCCCGCCGTTGACGTGGAAATGCTGATGCCGCTTCTGCCCGAGGTGGTCACCTCGGAGATGCGTCTCCCGCTGCTTCGCACCGCATCCCGCCGCGAGTCCCAGGAACTGCGTTGGAGTGCCATCGACGCGCAGCGCGGCATCACCCCGAAGTAGCCGACTGCCGCAGCTCGTCCCGCCCGCTGACCCTTTTTCAGTTGCCCCTTAACAGGTCTTATCCGCCCGACCGCGGCCGGCGTCTGCCGCTACATGCGGCGGAGGTAGCCGTCCACGTTCCAAGTGACGTTTCTTCCGAAGTAGTCGCAGAGGCCGCGGTCAACCTCGTACCTGCCGGGGCGTTGCGCCAGAAACTCCTCGATGGCGCGCAGCGGCCCCCCGTCGTAGAGGTCGGCGACACGCATGTCCGAGAGGATGCCGTCCTCGATGACGATGTACTCGCCGGGGCGCAGCCACGGGTCGAAGAATTCGAGCACCGCGGCGGTCGTTCCCGAAAGGTGGCTGGAGTCTTCGACGACCATGAGCGGGCGCGGGAGCGCGCTCATGACGGAGGGCGGGAGGACTTCCCAAAGCTCGCGCGCGTCGCCCCGCAGGAACCGGACGGACGCGTTGGCCTCCGTCGCCGGGACTTCGAGGTCAATTGAGAGTACCTTCGTACCCAGCCCCAGAAGGCCCGCCTGATCCGCGAACCAGACGGCGCTCCCGCCCATGTAAGAGCCCACCTCGACGAGCGTCCGCGGCCTCGCCCGTTCGAGAAGCATCGAATAGATGGCGAGGTCGAACGGGTTCTTCAGCAGGGGGAGGCCCCGGTAACTGTAGGCCATCGCCCCCTCCTGTATCTTCATCAGCAGCTCGTAGCCGATGTCGCTGCGCGGGGTCTGCGGGGTCATGATTCCTCCAGCATCTCCAGGAAATGCTGCTTCGCCGAACGGAGCAGCTTGGCCTTCCGGCCTTTGAAACGGGCGGCGGCGCGATCCATCAGCTCGACCTTCTCGGCCGTGGTCAGGCTCTCGACGGTCTTTTCGCGTAAGAACTCTTCGGGGATGCGCCGGGTGTTGAGGAAGACGACGGAGTTGGAGCCGGTGTCGCAGACGTATTCGAAATACTCGGAGTAGAACTCCATCGTGACGTGAATCCAGGCGACCCAATGGTGGTAGAGGTAGTCCTGCTGGATGACCACGGACTTGCCCGGGATCAGATGCGGGAAGAACTGCCACGTCACCCAGTCGCACACCGTCCAGTGTTTCGCCAAGTCTATGAAGAGGATTTCGACGGGCCCGCCCTCCCAGGGCCAGAGGCGCACGTCGCCCGGATGCACGTCCACGAGGCCGGCGTATGGCTCGATGTTGCGGTCGAAGAGGGGCCTGAAGCTCTCGCCCGCCCGCGCCGACTCGGGGAAGAACGAGCCGACGGTCCACCCCTCGATCTCGAAGCGGTCGTAGGAGCGGATGAGCTTCTCCTCCTCGACGCCCCTGCGCCGCAGGTTTCGGCGCAGGCCGTCGGCGAGCGCCAGCGTGGAGCCGCCGAGGAAGCACCCGGCGTCAACTATGGCACCCTCTCCCGTGTACCGCTCCTCCGCGAGGTAGTGAAGCAGCCGCAACTCGCCAGGCATCAGCATCGTCGGCACGCGCGCGCAGGCCACGGGCACGGCCCTCCGGCGCCACGCGGAGGCCGGGGTCAGAGGTTTTCGTATCGGGCGTCGGAACACCGCCTGGAAGGTGTTAGCGTTTCTCACCAGCGCCGTGTCGGTGCGGTTCGACAGCCGCGTGGCGGCGTAGGCGGCGGCCCACGCCAGCGCGCGCCGAACCCGTCCGCCCTTCTCCTGCGCGTACTCCCACAGAATCCAGCCGAGCGTCTGGGCGATGGAGTGCACCGGCAGCACGCAGACGACTTCGAGCCCCGCGCGGTGCCCGAGCGCGCAGAGCCCGTCCGCCGTGTAGCGACGGAAGTCTCCGGGGCACGCGTGGAAGGGTTGCAGGAACGGGACGGCGACGACGACGTGCCCGCCCGGCCTCACCACCCGCGCCATCTCGCGCATCGAGCCCTCCGCGTCCGCGACGTGTTCGAGCACGGCGTTGCACAGGACGCTGTCGAACGCCCCGTCCGCGAACGGCATTGATTCGAGCGGGCCGACGACGACCTCCGCGTCTTCGGAGGCGATGTCGTACTTCGTCACCCCCGTCACCCCGTTGGCGAGCAGGTAGGGCGTAACGTCGCGGCTGCCGCACCCGGCGTTTAGCATATGGCCCGAGAGGTAGAGTATGACGGGGCGAAGCTCCTCTTCGAGCGACTGGAAGTGGACGGGGCCGACGCGGGTCGCATTCTGTGAAGTCACGCGGCCCCCCCGGCGGATTGCGTAAAGGCTTCCAACATGGCGGCGACCTCGACGGCCGAATGCCCCGCCGAGACCCGCGCGCTCGCCGCGCGCCCCATCCGCTCCCTCAGCCTCGCGTCCCGCGCGAGCCGCAGGAGCGCCGCACGGACGGACGCGGGCTGGCGGGGCGGCACTACGATGCCCGCCTCCCCGACGAAGGTGCCGTTGCCGCCCACGTCCGTCACCACCGAAGGGAGGCCGCACGACATCGCCTCGGCTAGTGCCACAGACGTACCCTCCCCGAAGGCCGAGGCGATGAGGAAAACGTCGGCGGCGCTCAGAAGGCGCTGCACATCTTCGCGCCAGCCGAGCCCGACGAAGTTCGGCTGCCGCGGCAGTTCATCGGTCCCCTTCCCAACGCCCACGGTGACGACGCCTGGAAGGTCGCGGACGGCTTCGAGCACCCCGGCCCAATCCTTCATCGGGTCAACGCGTGCCACCGTCAGCACCAGGACGGCGTCCTCGGGTACGCTGAGTTCGCGCCGGACGGGCGTGCGCAAGGCCGGGTCGCGCCGGAATTTCCGCGTGTCCAGGCAGTTGGGAATCACGAGCGAGCGCGGCTCGCGGAATCCGAACGAGCGGTGAAAGTCGCGCGCCTGCCCCGCGTTATAGACGACGCCGTAGACGTAGGGCGAGAGCAGCTTGCCGAGGCCGCCGAGGTTCCTCCGCGTGGACTGGTTGCCGTAGATGTCTGAATTGTAGATGCCCCATACCAGCCGCGTGCCGCGACGCCCGGCCAGGCCGAGCGCCAGAAAGGCGAAGACGTTCGCGTGATACATCCACCCCTGCACGACCGCGGGGCGGCGGCGGCGGATCAGCCTCGCGAACCTGAGCAACCCGCCCGGCGCGTCCCTCCAGCGCTTGACGCCGAGGCCGATTACCTCAACCCCCGCGGCCTCCAGCGTCGGCCGGAACACCCCCTCGGCGTGCAGACAGACGACGCAGGCACGCCCCGCCGAACTCTGTTGCGTGATGAGGTTCGTCAGCAGTCGCTCTGCCCCGCCGCCGTGCAGGTTGTTCGTCACGTGCATTGTGAACTGGCTCATGTGTGAGTCTCCGGGCCGCCCTTCGCCCGCGCTGCCGAAGCGTGCAGCCGCGGCCCGGCGGGGTTCGCGGCGCCCGGACGCAGCGTCGCCTCATTGTAGGCGGCGTCGAGGTCCACCATGCCCATGCAGTAGCGCGACGAGGTGACGGTGAGGTGTAGGGTACCCATGCGCGCGTCGAGGATGGTGACCGAACCGTGCTCCATCTCGAAGACTGACAGGTCGATGAAGAGGTCGCTGACGGCGACCGACTGCACGAACGTTATCTCCACGCGCCGACGCTCGCCGGTCGAGGCGGGCGCGGGGCTCTCGCCCAGCAGCGCGGTCGTCGTCGCGTAGATGCGAATGCCCTCTTTTGTCGAACAACTGAGCCCGAAATGAGGCGCCGCGACCGCGCGCTCGAACTCGACCTCCATGACGAACGTGACCCAGTCGCCGCGCTCCACGCTGGCCGCCTCGGCGACCCCGTCCGCCGTCGCAAAGCTCCTCACAATCTTCGCGCCGCCGGCCCCGTACCGGAGCGTGTCGGGCGAGCTTTCGTGAACCGGGCGCTCGGGCACCTTGAAGAACAGGCGGTAGTAGCGGTCAACGCCCGCCCCCGGCTCGCCGTCGAACACGAGCTCGCCGCGGTCGAACAGCAGCACACGGTCGCACAACCCGAGCGCTATCTCCGCCGCGTGCGTGACGAGCAGAATCGTCGTGCCCCTCTCGCGCAGTTCGCGAATCCTCCTGAAGCACTTCTGCTGAAAGCGCGCGTCGCCGACGGCTATCACCTCGTCTATGAGCAGGATGTCGGGCTCCGCGGCGACGGCGGCGGCGAAGGCCAGCCGAAGGAGCATCCCGGAAGAATAGGTTCGCAGCGGGCGGTCGAAGTATTCGCCGATTTCGGCGAACGCCTGTACCGTCCGCTCCGTCCCGGCCCGGTCGCCGCCGCGCTTAGCGATCACGTCGTGGAAGAAGCGCACGTTCTCCCGCCCCGTGAGCGCGGGGGCGAAGCCGCCCGCAAGGTCGAGGAGTGAGAACACGCTGCCGCTGACCGTCACGACGCCGGAGGACGGCTCGATGACTCCGGCGGCCAGGTGGAGCAGCGTCGATTTTCCCACCCCGTTCGGCCCCAGTACGGCAACGGTCTGCCCGCGCGGGATGTCGAAGGTGACGCCGCGCAGGACCGGCAGCGGCGTGTGATAGACCTTCCCCAGAGGGTGCAGCGCCTCCTTGACACGTTGGAGTGGCGAGGCGAAGTACCGAAAGTTCTTCACCACGCTGTCGAAGGCGATTGCCGTTTCGCGTCCCGTCATCTGTTACCCCGCAGGAGCCACCCGAGGTAGCGTTCGACGGGGCCGCCGGGCTGCATGCGCTGCCGAAGACCGCGCGCGCGCCTGCGCGACCAGGAGGCGACGCGCAGGAGCGGCAGCAGGCCGAGGTCTACCATCGCAAGGGCCGTCAGCGTTCGCTTGGCGGGCTGCCCCGCCGCACCGTCGCAGTACCCGGATGTGCCGTAGCCGGTGGCGAGCATGTAGTAGCGGTCGGGGGGCGCGCACTCATCAAACGCCTTCAGGCGCGCGGGGAGCAGCCCCGGGGCACCTGCCGTCCAGTCCTCCGCCAACTCGAAGACGGGTAGGGGGCAAGGCCAGACCTTGATGCCGCGTGTCACGCAGAAGTCGGCGAGCCCCATGAAGGTGCTCTCGAACGCGAGTTCGCGCCAGAGCCTGGCTCGCTTGAGTGCTTCGCCGCTGACGAGGAGTCCGCCCGTGAAAGTCGCGCCCATGAAGAGGGCGAAGGACGGGTCGCCGCCGAGCGGCAGCACCGTTTTTCGCGCCGCCGCCCCCGAGACCTCGGCGGCAGGCTGGAGGCCGTCAACCCCCGCGCCTTCGAGCGCCGACAGCATCAAGGCGAACGCGTCTGCGCGGACTCGAACGCCGGAGTGAATCAACAGAACCGCCTCGTCCTCCAGCTTCGCCATCTCCGCGTCGAACGCCCCGGCCTCCTCCACGGTGAGGTCAATGTTGTGCACGGAGAACTCGCACGCGGTCTGCGGGAGTTCCCCGCCCTGGCGATTCAGGACTACGACGCGACGCACGGCGTCGGTCACGGCGAGTGATTCGAGCGTCTCCCGCAGCCCCGCCAGAGACCCGCCGTCCACGACGGCCACTGCGCGGCGCGCGCTTTCTGCCGGCATGCGCGGCGTCAGATATCGTCGTGCGTCCGCGTGAAAGCGGCTCCACGCGCGCCGAATCTCGTCCTGCGTTTGCGACGGCGCCGCGACCCACCCTCCGGTGTCGAGCGCGCCGAGCAGCGATTTGCAAAGCGACTCCGCCGTGCACTCGAATAACACATGCTCATGATGTGACTCGTGCACCAGCTCGGGGACGCCTCCCACACGCGAGGCGAGGAACGGAATTCCCCACGACAGGGCCTCGTAGACCGTGCAGGGCGAATTGTCGGCGGGCGACGCCATGACGGCGAGCCTCCCGCCCTCGATCAGGTACGCCAGCGCCTCGGGCTGGCCCAGGTTCGTTAAGGTCTGGACGGGGAACTGCCACTCTGCGGAGCGCCGCGCGATGTACTCCAGACTGTCCACGCCGCCGCACTGCTCCGCCGTGCCCAGGAACGTCACGGACACCTTTCGTTCGGCGAACTCCTGCCTCAGAGCGTGCACGGCGTTGCAGAACAGCCGCAGCCCTTTCCTCTCCTCAAGGCGGCCGAAGAAGACTATCTCGTTCGGCAGCGACACGCGACCGTAGTTCACCGCGGGGAAGTCTGCCGGCCCCTGCCCCTTCTCTCTCAGGCGCTGCGAGGGGAGACAGTATTGTTGTACGAACGTCTGCTCGGGCAGCTCGAAGCCGCGCTGCCAGGCCCACTCGATGAGGTAGCGGCTCGGGCTCCACAGTACGTCTGCACACTTCACGCTCAGGTGCTCGGCGTAGTTGTAGGCCGACAGGAGGAGGCTCGTAGGCAGCGTGTGGTTCAGTTCGAGCACCCACTCGGAAGGGCTGTGGAGGGCCACGACGAGCAGCGTCTCCTGAAACGCGAGCCCGAGCTTTTTGGCGACGAGGCAGACGCTCCCTTCGCCGCCGCAGTCGTTGAAGTGAACCACGTCGAAGTGCCTCGCGGCGAGGTACTCGTAGACGAGGTGAGGGACTCCGAAGCCGCAGTCCTTCACAGGGCCGCCGACCGACCTCATCTCCTCGATGGAGAGTGCGGCGAACTCTATCCCCAGTTCCGCGTAGCGCCTCTTCCAACCGCCGAGTTGCACGTCGGGAGCCCAGACGCCTCCCGTGTAAAGGACTGTCACGCGGCTGCCCGCGGCGGCGAGGTGTTCCGCCAGGCCGGTCATCGCGGTCCCTATCCCGCCGTTCTTGAACGGCCCGACGATTTCGTTCGACACGATGCAGACGGACGGCTGCCAGCCTCCCGCGCCCGCGTCTGCTTCGTAGCCCTCCCGGAGCAGCCGGGCGGCGGCGCGCCGCCGCCCGTCGCTCCCGAGGGACTCGACAATCCCCTGGGCCGACTCCGCCGGCCCACCCGAACCGTTCGGCGAAGGGGCGCGGGCACCGGCGGGCGCACCGAAATCGACGCCCGACACAGGCAGCCCGACCAAGTGGTGCGGGAGCTGCCACGCGACTTCGGGGTCGGGGACGTGCGCGACGGGAGTCACCTGCCCCCGCCAGGCGAGCCCCATGATCTGCTGGGTTTGATAGACGAGGACTTGAAAGCCTTCGCGCTCCAGTAAGCGGAGCCCCGCGGCGACCTCCGGCGAAGCCAAGTCATGAAAGACGAAGGCGCAGTCCCGATCGGCGTGCGGCAGGCAGGCGCGCACGTCGCGCTCCGGCGCCGACCCCTCGTGGTCTCCGTCTATGGCGAACAGACTCCATTTTTCGATGCGCCCCGCGGCGACCTCCTCGACCCCTTCCGGACTCCGACCGGCGGTGAGGTTGACGTTTGCGGACACGCCGCACCCGGCGAGCGACCGCTCGACGACAGCACGGAACTCAGGATCGGCGTGAGCGGGGTCAATAACGTCGAGCCTCACCCCGGCCAGCGCGAGGTGACAGGTGGACCACCCAAGCCAAGCCCCTATCTCCAGTGCGGGCCTGCCCGTGAATTGCAGCGCGACGTTGTAAAGGAGGGTCGCCTCGTCGCGATTCATGAAACCCATCAGTGGGTATCGTTCATCGACGTACCAGCGGTGTGGGACTTCGCGGCGGAGGTACTTCCAGGGGTGGCTCAGGCGGTCGCCCGGACGCATGTGCGGGAAGTGAGCGTCAGGCAAGACCACGCGTAGGCCGGGCGAAATGTAATCTCTATCCGTGAACGGGAGGGACATCTGGTCTTAAAGCAACTCTTGGCTCGGGTCTCACCGGCAAATCAGAATTCGGCGCTACAGGCAGTCCCAGAAGTGGGCGCGCAGGCGTCTGAAGCACGTTGATCCAACCAAGAGCATGCCGAGAGAGATGACCCAGAACGTCGCCGTCTCGTACGCGGTGGGGGCGGCGAACACCTTGGGCATCAGTGCATGCCGGTAGCCCGACACGATGTAGCTGGCGGGGTTAAGCGCGAGCAGCGTCTGCCCGCGGGGCGAAAGTTGAGCGCCGGCCCAGGCGATGGGCGTCAGCCAGAACCAGACCTGCATGGCCGAAGGCAACGCCTGCTGTAAGTCTCGCACGACCACCGTGACCGACGACAACAGCAGGCCGGCGCTCACCGTGAAGGCGACCAAGCAGAGGTAGAAGTACGGGACGAGCAGCAGCCCGAGAGGGCTGCCGTAACCGCCGGCTAAACACGCGGCGCCCACCAGCGCCAGAAGGAATGCGTGCGGCACCGTGTGCACGAGCACCGCGTCCGCAGGGATAATCTCAACAGGAAAGCGGACTCGCTTGACCAGGTAATGGTGTTCGACTAACGAACCCGTCGCGCCGTAGATGGAAGCCGAAAGAAGCAGCCACGGAACGTAGGCTGCGGCGAAGCCGAAGATGTAGGGCGCGCCTCCCAGCGGAAGTTTCAGGGCGAACGCGAAGATTGCGGAAAAGATGAGAAGCGGTATAAGCGGCGTCAGAAACGTCCACAGCGCCCCCCCCACCGTACCGGCGTACGTTTTCCTCAGATCGTGGACGGCGAGTGACCAGAGAGCCCGGCGGTTTGTCCACAGCGAGGTGATCTCCCCGATGCCGGTGCCGTGCCGCCAGGGAGAGGCCTCTGCGCCCATCCGAACATGACACTCCTGCGAATTCATACTTGACTAACGCCTGAGACAGACTTTGCGGCGCCGACATAGCGCTCTAGAATAGGCTCTTCATCGGGATGCTTTGGAGATGACTAGACCGGCCGGCGTCGGCCTAGCCGCGTCACACTCGTCGCACCGTCGAATCGGAAACTGCGGCAGGCTATCACGGGAGTTAGCAAAATCCAAGCGGGAGAGTTCTCAACTCCGCCTGATCGCGCGGTGGTCTTGCTCGATAGTCCGCTCGCAAATGACTAAAATGAACCTGCTCGCTAGTTTTGTTCGTCGGCACCACGTAGCGGATCTCCACTTCCTCATTGCTGACCACGACCCGGTCGATGAGTAATTCCACCAACTGCCGCCTCTGCTCGAAGGTGGCTTCGGCCAGCCCTCGCCCGATGCGCGCCGTGAAGTCTTCTACCGAAGCCACGACTCCGGCCAACTCGGCGGTTCGCTCGGCCTGCCTCTCCATCTGCTTCGCTTGCTCGTCCAACGCTTCCTCTCGCTGCTCCAAGTCACGCCGCCTCCGCTCGTACTCCGCCAGTGGAATCACCTCCTTGAGGTACGCTTCCGTCAGCCGCTCGATTTGCCGCTCCAAGCTCCTCCGACCCCTCCGCAGATTCTCTCGCCGAGCCTGCATCTCCTGTGGCAACCAGTTCCCGCTCCATGCTCGCTCCAGCGCTTGCCTGATCAACTCCGGCTCCCGTATTACTTCGCACAGATCCTGCCACACTATCTCATCCAGTTGCTTCGCGGGAATGAAGCGCGCCGGACAGTATTCATCGCGTCTGGAGCTGACTGCGCCCATCTTGCTCTGACAGATGTAATAGCTGTTCTTCTTATTCATCGTCTTGGCCGGGCACGTCAGCTTGCATAGCCCGCAACTGACCAGCGCCCGCAACAGGTAATCGTGAACATGATTGTTGCGCCTGGCGGTGGCGCGGTTACGTGCCAGCTTCGCCTGCACCAACTCGAACTCCTCCTCGCTGATGATCGCCGGAATCTTCGTCACGAAGGTCCATTCCTCCGGCCTGCGCCGCACCTCACCCCCGTACAGCCCGATCGGCTTGAGCGGCGAGAGTCGGCGCTTGGGGTCTCTGCGTCGCCACCGCCCGGCAAACACCTGCCCCCTATAGGTGAGATTCGTCAACATCCCGCGCACCGTCGCTTGTGACCACCGCTTGTGACCCGAAGGTGTGCGTACTCCTTGCGCCATCAGATGGCGGACGAGCCGGTTGAGATTCCCACCCGGCTCCAGATACTGAGCGAAGATCTGTTTAATCACCGCAGCTTCCACTTCATCTATGCTGACGCCCGCCGGGTCACGTGGCCGGTCCGGATCAACGCTGTAGCCAAAGGGCCTCCTCGTCCAAGGTAGAAGCACACCGGCCCGGTACTTCGCCAGTCGCCCCCTGCGCATGCGCTCGGCAATCAGAGTCCGCTCGTATTCTGCCACTGCACCACGAATCTGCAAGAGTAAATGGTCGTGTGGGTCTGCGGTCATCGGACGGTCGAGAAACTGCACCTGAGAGCCCGTCCGTTCCAGTTCTTCCAACAGCACCATCTGGTGAACATAGTTGCGCGCCAACCGGTCGGGTGCGGTCAGAAGAATACGATCAACCTCTGCTGCCCGGACTTTGTCGCGAAGGCGGTCGAGTCCCGGGCGGTTCAGCGTCGCTCCGCTGTGGCCGTCATCCCGGAAGATGGCATCATCGCTTAGCAGCCAGCCTTGGCTAGCGGCGTATTCACGTAATCTATCGAGTTGCTGGTCAATCGACTGCATCAGCGCCTGGCGATTGGTCGAGACGCGGGCATAGAGTGCGACTCTCATCTATCACCTCCTCGTGGTCTGCGGCCTGCACGACCGCCGGTAGCGGCGGGGCAGGGTTGACACACCGCAGGAGGTGTTGAAAGGCGCGATCCCACCGCTGCTCTGCGTCCAGAACGGCTTGCGGCTGGCGACGAACGGTCCACGAGCGCTTCATCCTCTCCTCCTCCGCGATGAGCAATGTCAGCGGAAGAATAAGAGGGTTGAGTTGAAGACGGGTTTCTGCGGGAGTGAGCGATGCGAGACCAACTGAAGCTGAGCCTGGCAGGGCGCGAGAAGCAGAATTTATCCTTTGTGATTACACCATCTCGATCACATTGTTAAGATATTTCACGCGCCGCAGCTTGCAGTCCTTCGGCACAATTCGCTCCGCTTGTGAAGTGCTGAATGCCTCAGGATAGGCAGCGTTCTTATCGACGCTGATGGAGAACGGCAGGCGGCGCTGCTCGGCCCGCATCATCTTCTTGAAGAACCGTTTCGCCGCGCAAACGTCGCGCTTAGCGCTGAGCATAAACTCGATCGTTTGCCCTTCTTTGTCTACGCACGGTATAAATACTTGCACGCCTTCCCGACCTTGATATAGGTCTCGTCGACCCGATAAGACGTGCCGCTCATCTTCAGATGTTGGCGCACACGTTTATTGATTTCCTGGGCATACCTCTGTACCCAACGAAACACGGTTGAGTGATCCACTTCGAGCCCGCGCTCACGCATCATCTCCTCGATATCACGATAAGAAAGTTGGTAGCGACAGTACCAACGAACGCACAAAAGGATGAGCGATGGCTCGAAGTGACGCCACTTAAA
>Ga0066660_10000805_pt1 | contig 12097 bp, 9 predicted proteins | sample GraSoiAngelo_109_FD_75177 | JGI IMG/M metagenome (GOLD analysis project Ga0066660, IMG submission 75177) | Grasslands soil microbial communities from the Angelo Coastal Reserve, California, USA - 14_0903_12_20cm | ecosystem: Environmental > Terrestrial > Soil > Grasslands | place: USA...
GAAAGCGCCGCCCGGTTGTCCTTCGATTTTCGCGGAAGTCACCCTGGAGCGAACCGCAGGTACCACCACAACGCTGCCGGCCCGGAGTTTGATCCCAGACGGCCCGCTGAGGGAATCGATGACCGCGGTGCCCGCTTGCAACTCAGCGGTAAATTGGGAATTGTTTGAAATCACGACCTGCGTTTGAGGTCCAATCTTCAGCGTGCCGTTTCCAGTCAAAGTGAATACGGCCGTGCTGTTTTGGCCCGTGCGAACAGAATCGTCCGCGAAGACTGTCGATTCAACGGGCACCGGTTTCTCGTTTACGTACACCTCTCCTGTTGCAGAAAGCGAGCCGATCGGGACCCTCTTTCCGTTTTGCGTCGGCTCCTGCACAGTGGTCGCCGCGTGTGCAGGGCCAGCGAGCACGAATATTTGCAACGCAGGCACCAGTGCGAGGCCAAGAGCAATGGCGGGCGTCATTCCGCCTCTTAGTGGCTTGTACACATGAGCGAGGCACAAAAAGCGCGGCTTCCAATTCGAGTGTTGCATGAATGCTTCTTGCATGGTCAGCACTTTGTTTTCCCTGTGAGGAAGAGCCGACGCTGGGTTACACCAATTGTGAAACACAGGACCAAAGAAAGGCTCTAGGGTATTTTCCTGCATTTTAAATGCAGTCTGAACCTTATCGACCAAGGAACCGATCGTCTTTAATCTACATGTGGGTCGTTCATTTCGAAAGGTGGCGTGTGCCCCTTATTCGCGAAATCGTCGATGGCCGGTGCGACGGTTTCTGCGGTGAGAGTTCACAGGGGTTGACTCCTCACGATGCCAAGCCCTCTTGACCTGACGAATCGAACCGACGCGCAGCAGACGTCGGCGGCAGTTCCCTCCTTCCTTCCCTTGTTGCCCGGATTGACGAAACTCTCTTCCCCCCCGGGCTTTGCTTCGGCGGACGCAAATTGTCTGCAAGCCGTCACGGGCACTTTAGCAAAACCTGCCTCTCGCGATTCTGCAAGAGCAGGTGTCAGGTGTGCGCCGCGACAAGAGGCCATCCCTTTTTGCAGACTTGCGAAGAGGGTTCTCGACCTGTTCGTGTCTTCAGTGACTCTTCTTTTGCTTTGGCCGCTGATGCTCTTAATTGCCATCGCCGTCAGACTGGACTCGCAAGGGCCCGTCATTTACCCGTCGTGGCGCGTAGGCAAAAACGGGATTCCCTTCCCTTGCTATAAATTTCGAACCATGGTCCCTGGGGCGGACGGACTTCGCCAAGAGCTGATCCATCTGAACCAGCGCCGTGGTCCCTTCTTCAAGATTGCGAACGATCCGCGCGTCACGCGGCTCGGCCCGTTTCTGCGCAAATACAGCCTCGACGAGTTGCCTCAATTGTGGAACGTACTCAAGGGCGACATGAGTCTTGTAGGCCCGCGTCCTCACCCGCTCGAAGACGTGAAGCAGTACGGCTCGGGCCATGAGCAGCGCCTCGAAGTGAAACCGGGCATCACCGGCTTGTGGCAAGTCACCGCGCGCCAGGATCCTTCCTTCGAAACCTGCATGCTTTTGGACCTGGGATATATCCGCCAGTGGAGCTTTTTGCTGGATTGCAAGATTCTGGTGCAGACCATCCCCGCGGTATTTGCGGGCGAAGGGCAATAACTTCAATTTACGAGGTGGCTCGTGAATCTTGTTCGCCGACTCCATGGCCGCAGGATCCTTTTGCCTCGGATTATGCCAAATGGCCTGGGCTGCGATCGAACAATCGCGCTGGAGCGTGATTCTTCAGCCCGTCACGCGCGCAAGCATCCTCGTGATCGAATACTGGAATTTGGCGATCTGGCTATTCTGTAGGACGGTTCAGGAAGGTGTCTCACGGGAGGTACGGCTCCCGGAAGGTTATGCCTCGGAGGAGAACGCTAATTCCTCTCCGGGGCGCAGCAATTCGTTCACCTACCGTGGAGCAGAACTCCACGCGGCGCAAACACACTCTTCTCAATTCCCTCCTCGACAGAAACCCCATCTTGGGTTTGCTCTTGTGAGACGGAGGCAGCGTCGGCGGAGGTAGTAAGCAAGGAGACTTGGAGGGTGAGCATCAAGATCAAGCCAAAAGGGAACGGCAGGAGCCATCCTGCGTTCCCGGTATTGGCAAGACGTACGAAGGCGCGAAAAACGCTCCCCAGTTGGCGTTTATCAGCGATCTTTCCTCCACGGTCGGCACGACGCTCTCTCCCGAGGGCGGTGCTGAAGCTTCCAGTAGCCCTTATTTATTCTGAGCGAGAGTGCCAAAGAAATGCGCTAGGGTGGTTTCCTGCATTTCAAATGCAGACTGCACCCTATCGACGAACTGGCAAGTCGACTCTAAGCTGTCCTCCGGACGTGCGTTTCAAGAGGTGGTGGGTGCCCTGCGCCAGGAAGCACTTGGTGGTTCCCTGGAGTGGGAACTCGCAGGGGTAAATCCTCATGATGGCGAGATCTGTAAGCTCCGCGAATCCAATCAACCGCTGGCAAACTTCAACGGCATTGCCTCTACTCTTGGAGTTTGCCTCTGAATTTCAGCGCTTGGACGTTCAGTCGGCTATCGATTTGGCTGACGCAAAACGCGTGCAATTCCTTGCCCATCGTTTTGCGAACCGAGCCGCTTGGAATCGCGCGGGAACCGGAAGCAATTGCCGGTTGCAACCGGAAGCTATTTCGGCCCTGGGCAGATTTGCCAAACGGGTTTCGGATCTCCTGGTCGCTCCGATCACGATTCTTTTGCTGTGGCCGTTGATGCTTGTGATCGCCGTTGCAGGGAAACTCGAATCGCGAGGCCCGGTCATCGATCGATCACTGCATGTGGGGAAAAGGGGCGCTCCCTTCGCTTGCTACAAGTTTCGGCCGATGATTCCTGGCGCAAACAGGCTACGCAAGAAGCTTTTCCATGTTAATCAGCGGCGAGGCCCCTTTTTCAAGATGGCCGATGATCCGCGGGTCACGCGGTTCGGCAGATTTCTGCGCAAGTACAGTCTCGATGAACTACCGCAACTTTGGAACGTCCTAAGAGGCGACATGAGCTTGGTTGGCCCCCGCCCACATCCGCTAGAGCACTGTGTTCGGTGCAGTTCCGAGCATTGTCGGCGCCTCCATGTGAAACCAGGCCTCACCGGGCTTTGGCAGGTCCTGGCGCGCACGAATCCTTCCTTTGAAGCCTGCATGTTGTTGGATATGGTTACATCGAAAAATGGAGCTTACTGCTCGACTGCAAGATTTTGATGAAAACCATTCCTGCCGCTTTCGCAGGAGAAGGACAGTAAGTCGGTCCTCGAGGTGCGCATTGGTTTCTCAAGTCAGACGAAAACGAACTTGGCGCGGCCGCCTAGCAAATGGTTTTGGCAAGGCGAGATTTCTCGCAACACCCCCTCACCCGCGCTTCGAGGCCGTGGAGCAAAAACGTCCATTCTTCGGTCCGCTCCTCTTCCACAGACAACCGACGATCACTGCCGCCGCGGTTTTTCTGCTCGCACTCTCGGGTCCACCCCGGTTCCGCATCCGCGACCCGGAAGCCTCGCTCCGAGGTGACGTCGACTGGGTGGTCGTTCTGCACCTAGTGGTGTGGGGATCAGCGGGCCTTTGGATCCTCGCGCAAATCGCCAAACGGTTTCTAGCAAAGCGTCCCTTGTTACGATTGCGTCTGCCCGAAATCTTCGGCCTGGCTATGATCCTCGGCTTGGGTGCTTCCGCGTGGGTTTCCAATGCACCTCTCCTTGCGGCTTTCAAGGTTTACCAGATCCTGGTGTCGCTAATGCTCACACAGATCTTCATCGAGCGGTTCGGCGCCTGGACATCTTTGAAAACCATGCTCTGGGGGAATGCGCTTCTGTGCATTTCCATCGCGACCTGTGCGTTCCTGTTGCCCGACGAAGTATGGACCGCTTCGGAGTTCAATCCGGAACCGTCTCGTTTGTTCGGCGAGCTTATTGCCCCCACCGGTGTTGTTTCCGTATTGGCCATCATCCTTTTGCTGGTGTGTGTTCGGAAGGTTTGGTCACTTCTTCCGCTCGCATCGCTGACTCTATTCCTTGGACTGCTTGCGCTCTCCCTCATGAGGACGGCCTATGTAACCGCCTTCGTCTTCTTTTTCCTAGTTCTCCTAAAACGGCCGAACATAAAGCCTTTGCGCCGCGTTGCATACGTCTTGTGCTTGTCTCTGGTGCTGTTGTATGTCTTTGGCTGGCTTCCCAGCGTAGGGCAGTACCGTGACCCTGAGAGTATCTCCACATTGGGCGACCGGATTGGACTCTGGCGCCACCTCACGGCCGTAACTCTGAGTCAGTCTCCATGGTTTGGCCTCGGATATTACTCGGCTTCTAGAATCCACGGGCCCGAGTACAACCCAGGCCTTGGAACAGCACACTCCATGTTCGTCGAGGTTTTATCCGGCGGCGGCGTGTTGAGTTTTGTACCGCTCATAGCTCTTTGTGTCGCGCTTTCCGTGTATGCGGTTCGCCTTCTTTGCCGCAGAAGAGACCGGCTTTCTTTTGCCACCGCCGTGTTGTTTATCGCCTGCCTTCTGTTTGGTTTTACCGGGGAGGAACTCGATTCCGGTCCGGTGGCGATGGGTTTCTGGTTTTGCGTGGTGGTGTTGCCTTGGCTTTACGAGCAATCCTTCAAGCAGGCTCCTGCAGCTTCCCGTCCATCGCCTGAACCGGGCCAAGGGTTGAGGCCGGAACCTTGCGCTCTTTGTCCCTCCTGAGGCCATATGAAAGTGCTCCTTGTACACAATCGTTATCGTTACCCGGGAGGCGAAGATGAGGTCTTTCAGCGCGAAAAAGAACTACTGCGCTCCTTAGGCGACAAAATCCTGGAATATACCCGAAACAACAGCGAGATTGCTGACAGCGGCATTCTTGACAAGATCAAGCGCGGACTCCAAACCGTTTGGGCTTTCGACAGCGCAGAGGAATTGAGGTCGCTGCTGCGCCGCGAAAGGCCCGACGTCGCGCATTTTCATAATACATTTCCCTTGATTTCCCCGAGCGCTTATTATGTCTGCCGGGAAGAAGGCGTCCCGGTCGTTCAATCTCTCTACAATGCCCGCTTGATGTGTCCTGCGGCCACTTGCCTTAGGGAGGGCCGAGTCTGTGAGGATTGCCTGGGAAGGACGCTGGCCTGGCCCGGAGTAGTTCATGCCTGCTATCACAACTCGCGTCTTCAGACTGCAGTTGTAGCAGCGATGCTCATGGCTCATCGCCTTTGGAGGACCTGGCAAGAGCGCGTCGACGCCTACATTGTCGCCACAGAGTTCTTCCGCCAGCGGTATATAGCTGCAGGATTGCCGCCGGAAAAGATCTTCCTGAAGCCGCACTTCCTAAGCGCCGATCCTGGAATGAAGGAGGGAACGGGAGACTATGCTCTTTTCATGGGACGACTTGCTCCGGAAAAAGGCGTTGCAACTCTTTTAAAAGCCTGGAAAACGCTGCGCCACATTCCTTTATGGATCCGCGGCGAGGGGCCAATGGAGGGGGAAGTTCACCGTTTCGCACAGGCGAATCCGTCAATTCGTGTGCTGCCACGACTATCTCGAAGCGAATGCTTCGAGATAACCAAGGGAGCGCGCTTTTTGGTATGGCCTTCCGAGGGCTACGCAGAGACATTCGGATTGGTCGCGATGGAAGCATTCGCTTGCGGCACGCCAGTAATCAGCTCCCGTTTGGGCGCTATGCAAGAAGTTGTTGTTGACAAGAAGACTGGATTGCACTTCACGGCCGGCGATCCTGAAGACCTCGCCGCGAAAGTAGCCTATGCGTGGACTCATCTTGATGAGGTCATGGAAATGGGACGGGCTGGACGCGTGGAATACGAAACTAAATACACCGCCAAACCTAATTACGAAATTTTGCGTGGAATCTACGCGAAAGCCAGACAGAACCATTTGTCTCGACAAGAACTTCCATGGCAATCCAGGAGAATTGCAGAAAAGGCGTGACAAGATGAAGACAGCCCTAATAACTGGTGCTCTCGGTCAGGATGGATCGTACTTGACGGAGTATTTGCTCACGTTGGGTTACCGGGTCTTTGGAATGATCAGAAAGGCGCCACATTCTAGTCATTGGGCATTTGACTGGGTGTCAAACAAAGCTTGGCACAACTGCGTGAACTATATCTACGGCGACATGAGGGACGAAGTGTCGTTGAAAAGTGCAATACAGAAATCATGGCCCGATGAAATCTACAATCTCGCAGGCCAGCCATGCGTTCCCCTGTCATGGGACGAGCCAGATGCAACATTTGATGTCAATACCGGCGGCCTTGTTCGCATACTAAAGGCTGTAGAGCAGATGAAAAAAGATACGAAGGTCTATCAGGCCTCCACTTCGGAAATGTTTGGAAACCATGAAGGGCCATGCACAGATGAAACAGAGATGCGGCCCCGGTCACCCTACGGAATCTCCAAACTAGCAGCTCATCGACTCGTCGCTCTCTACCGCGATAGCGGTCTCTTTGTCGTTAGTGGAATACTCTTTAATCATGAAAGCCCTCGACGTGGAACGGAGATGGTGACGCGGAAGATTGCTATGGCAGTGGCTAACTGGTCGACGGGCGGTGAAGACGTCCTCTCACTCGGTAACATCGACTCAAGAAGGGACTGGGGTTTTGCAGGAGATTATGTTGAGGCCATGCACTTGATGATGCAACAACCGGAGCCGCAGGACTTCGTAGTTGGTACAGGCGTCTCTCACGCGGTAAAAGACTTTCTGGAGGAAGCTTGTTTGGTTGCCGGAATCGATAGCCATTTTTGTCAGAAGTACGTAAGGATTGATGAAAAGCTAAAAAGGCGGCAGGAGATTTTTGATTTGAGGGCGGATACGACAAAGATCACTGAGCACACTGACTGGAGACCAAAGGTGGAATTTCGAGGGCTCGTTCGCATGATGGTTATGGCGGAACAGATGAAGCTAAAGGAAGCTGCGGAGGCACTCGCCTGACGAAATGCTGCGTTTAAGCGAGAGACACACAGACCGGGCAAGGAGCGCACGCTTCACAAATGCAGAGTCTCCAGAAAAAGTTCGAGTCGAAGTGGGGATATTTGACGACCCAGGAAGCCATGCGCAGGGCACCTGTGCTCACGCTGAGCCGTTTGCTTTACTGGCGTGCCAGGTGTCTGCTGCGGCGCGCAGCAATCATCCGCTTGCCCCGATGGGACGTACGAATGTTTTTGCCGGCGAACTGGCGAGGCGTCGAAAAACTGATTTTTGCCTTTCGCGAATACTACGAACCTGAATTGGATTATTTGCGGCAGATTCTCCTGCCAGGGATGACCTTCGTCGACGCTGGCGCCTGCTACGGCATTTACACGCTTGCAGCAAGCAAAATGGTGGGCCGACAGGGCCGCGTGATCGCCTTCGAACCGGCCTCCCGGGCTTTTCGAGTCTTGCGGAAAAACATTGCTCTGAATCGCTTGACAAACGTTCTTGCCTACCCCTTGGCGCTTACCGAAACGGAGGGCAAGGTGCCCCTCTATCATCATCCGAACGTCGGCTGCGATTCCCTGGGAAAGGATCATTCTTTCACGGAAACTGCGGAAGAGGTTGCAACGGAATCGCTCGACAATGTGCTCCGGAAAATCCCTGTGGATGGCGTCGACGTTATCAAGATGGACGTGCAGGGCGCGGAAGAGCTGGTTCTGCGCGGCGCGAAAGCTACTCTAAACGCCCACCACCCAATCATCATTTTTGAAATCTATCCTGAAGGCACCGTTCCTCTCGGCCTCCCACCCTATGGAGCTTGGGAAATCCTGGACAATCTCGGCTATGAATTCTTTGTCGTTGACCGATGTAGGGCATTCAGGAAACAGAAGTCGCCGCCAGCCGATCGCAACGTCGTGGCCGTTTGCAGGTACTAACATGGCAGGTATTTCATCGCACGATTCGCCCAGTCAACCGGACGCGGAAGACGTTCTTTCCGCAAGTACGGCGCATACTCGAAGTCGATTTCACGAGATTCGAGGCAAGTGTCGGTATCTCCTGTCCCATCCGGCATTCCGCCGGTCCAGGCTCACTACAATGTCTCGTCTGTTTCAGTGGCGCTTGCATTGCGCGCTCAGAATTCCGGCTACGCTAAGGCTGCCCCTATGGGATGCTCGTTTCTACCTCCCGCCTCGATGGCACGGTGCAGGGACAACCATGTTTTACGCGCTCCGCGAGAACTACGAGAAGGAGTTGGCGCATCTTCATCGCTTCGTCTCGCCGGGGATGGTCATCATCGACGGCGGAGCAAGCTGTGGAATCTACACGATCCTGGCAGCGAAGCTTGTTGGTCCGTCTGGGCTGGTTCTTTCCTTTGAGCCCGCCAGAGAGGCCTTTTCCGTACTCGAAAAGAACGTCCGACTGAATCGTCTCCAGAATGTTCAGGCCTACCATGCAGCACTGTCTGACAAAGAAGGGACAGCTGTGCTCTATCGCCACGGAGAGGCACCCAACAGTTACTCACTCGGAGCGCCTGCTACGACCGACGTTTTCTTCGAGGAAGTGAAGACTCGCGCTCTCAGCCGCGTCATGCCAGAAGATATGGCGGAGCGAACCGGGCTGATCAAGCTGGATGTGGAAGGGGCCGAGGAGTTGGTGCTGCGTGGCGCCCAGTCGATTATTGACCGTTCTCGCGCGACGATTATTTTTGAGGCGAACGGGTCATCTGCGAGGCGCTTGGGCCTGAGTCCAATTGGTTGCTGGACGCTTCTGGCGAGTTTGGGCTACAGATTCTTTTCCTTGACCGATCAGGGAAACCTTTGCGAATTAGACGAACCACCGGCCCCGGATGAGATCAACAACATTGTCGCGATTCACAGCAGGCGGCGAACATGAGGGTTTTGATCATTGGGCATGCTTGCAGTCCGCGACAAGGCTCGGAGCCAAGCTTCACGTGGAACTGGGCGTGGCACCTTTCGCGTTACCACCAAGTCTGGGTTGTGGCACATCCTCACGACCGAAGCGTCGTTGAGCGGCTCGCCAACAAACATCAAAACGAGAACCTGAGGTTTTACTGGCTCAACGTTCCGCGATTTCTCGACGCTTGGCGTTCCAAAGGAGCAGGAGATGATCGAGGCCTGTGGCTTCACTACCTGATGTGGATGCGGTTGGCCTACCAAAAAGCGATCGAACTCCATCGCCGGATTGACTTCGATATTGCGCATCATGTGAGTTACGGCTCAGTGAGTGCGCCACCCCCGGTCCGGAAACTGGCCATCCCCTTTGTATGGGGTCCGATCGGAGGCGGGCAGCAGACCCCTTGGGCTTTTCGGTGCTATTTTGGCCGGGCCTGGCCACGAGAACTGACGCGAAGCGTGCGCGTCCGGCTCCTGCCGTTCTCTCCTTCGGCGCGAGGCGCGGCGCACGCAACCCTGGTCACACTAGCCACCAACCAGGAAACCGCTAGCCTGCTCCGCCGAATGGGAGCACAAGATGTGAGACTGTGTCTAGATTCGGGCCTTCCTTCGAGTTTCGTTTCTGAGGCTCCCATTTCCCCGCGGAATCGCGAACTCTTTACGTTGCTTTGGGCAGGACGCATGCAGCCGCGGAAAGCTTTGCCGTTGGCGCTCGAAGCTGTGGCGCAGGCAGGCGACGTGCCCGTGAGACTCCTGATTGCGGGCGACGGTGAAATGAGGAAATCTTGGGAGGATTGTGCGAAACGCTTGGGTCTTGAACGTAAAACTGAATTTTTGGGAAAAGTGCCTTGGGGCGAAATGCCTGGCGTGTATCAGCAGGCTGATGCGTTCCTCTTTACCAGTTTACGGGATTCCTTCGGCACGCAGGTCCTCGAGGCCATGGGGCAGGGTTTGCCGATTCTTACTTTGGATCATCAAGGGGCCGGTACGTTTGTGCCGCCGGCAGCCGGGATCAAAATTTCTGTGACGACACCCCGCGAAACAGTATTGGGGATTGCGGAAGGAATTCGTTGGCTGGCGCGAAACCCCGAGAGACGACGGGAGATGGGCGAGGCAGGGCGAGCTTTTGCAAGGACTCAAACCTGGGAGAAGAGGGCCGAATGGATGACGAAATTATACGAGGAGGTGATAAGTCAAAGAGTATCTGCCCGCTTGGGCGGGCCCGCTTCTTACGGTTCGTACGGCGTCAAAAAGCGGATTGAGAAAATCGATGAGATGCTGGATCTAAAAGGCAAGCGCGTCCTCGATCTGGGTTGTGGCAACGGCTGTTATACGGCTGAATTGGAGCGCCGAGCAGCCTCCGTTTGTGGCTTGGACATCCAATGGCCTCATCTAAAGGCGTTCCGGCGGCCGATTCCACGCGTGCAGGCGGCCGGGGAGAACCTTCCCTTCGCTTCGGAGAGCTTTGATGTCGTTACGATGATCGAAGTGCTCGAGCACACTCGTTGCGACGAAGGAGTGTTGAAGGAGTGCCGCCGCGTTTTGAAGCCGGGAGGTTTTGCGGTTCTTTTTGTTCCCAACAAGCTGTACCCAGTCGAGAGCCACCCCTGCCACATCGGCCGTTTCTCGATTGGCCACAATATCCCCCTGATCTCCTGGTTTCCAGATTCTCTTCGTGCGCGTCTCTGCCACGCGCGGATTTATACTCGCCGGAAGCTCCTTTCTCTAGCCAACAGCGCTGGGTTTATGACTCACAAGAGCGGATGCATTTTCCCCCCGCTGGATTCGTTTCGTTTGCCCTTCAAAGAGCTCTACCGACGAGCCGCGCGGGAGCTTGAAAAAACGCCAGTGGCTAGGTTCGGAGTCTCCATTTACGCGATTTTGCAAAAGCCAAGTGCCCAGGAAAGGGCAGAGCAGATCGCGGCTCTCGACGTAATGCCCGGAAGCACTTGCTTCGAAGTGCTGGGCGTACGGGTCCACGCTGCTCAGATCCCCAATGCTGTTGCTCAGATGACACGATGGATTCACGAAAAAAAAGGGTCCCACTCCATTGCCGCAACCGGCATGCATGGCATCGTCGAGGCCCAGCGCGATCCCAGTTTCAAAGAAATCCTAAACTCCACGGACCTGGTTGTTCCCGACGGCATGCCATTGGTTTGGTTGGCGCGGCGACGCGGTCACGATTTATCTCGCCGCGTGTATGGGCCCGATCTCCTGCTTGCCTTTTGCGAAGCAACTCAGGGGCAAGGCTGTCGCCACTTTTTCTACGGCGGCGGACCCGGCGTCGCAGAGCAATTGGCCGAGTCTCTGAAGCGCCGTTTCCCAGGATTGCAGCTCGCGGGAACTTATTCCCCGCCCTTCCGACCCTTGAGCAAAGAGGAAGACAACGAAATCATGCCCATGATTTCTCGTACCGCCCCAGATGTAGTGTGGGTGGGTTTAGGCACGCCAAAGCAAGAGCACTGGATGCACGAGCACAGGAATCAACTAAACGTACCTGTTCTGGTGGGCGTCGGCGCCGCGTTCGACATGCTCTCGGGAAAAAAGAGGCGGGCGGCGCGCTGGATGCGCGAGGATGGCTTCGAGTGCCTGTTTCGTTTGCTGCTGGAGCCGCGGCGTTTGTGGCGAAGATATTTGATTTACGGCGCGCAATTTATTCTTTATCTCTTTTGGGAAGGCCTCAGGTTAAAAACATTTGGTCCGGGCGAAGATTCCAGCAAGCCATAAGCTGCCCGAGCTAGAATTCAAAAGGGGAGGACCAAGCTCAACTAGCTGGCCATTAAAGTCCCCATCACACCGCGAGCGCTCCGAGCAGCCCTTCGAGTTTTCTCACCGTCCGCGGTGTGACCATGACGTGAAGCAAACCGAGTGGAACTACACGCTCAGGGACTCAGCCACCTTGAAAGCCTCAGGTCTTTACTTGCATCCTCTTTGAGGACTGTACTGTATCGACTCTCCACCTCGCAAATCCTAGCCTATAAACACCCAGTCTTTATGCTTAAGTGGTGTTGTTGCACTCGGAGGAAAGAAGTGGGCCGAGTCAGTACGTCTCCAGCAAACCAGGAAGCCACACATTCAGCAATCCGTGCCTCCAACTGTAATTTGTCGCGCCGGAATTGTCTCACGCCCGGCAATGTCGATAGAGGGAAAGGGCCATGCTTGCAAGCTTGAGGCAACCCTCTCATGTTCGACTGCTTCTGTGTTTATGGGCAATGCCGGGACTTGCGGGCAGCCAATTATGCCTTTCCGGACGTTGTTTCA
>Ga0066660_10000806_pt1 | contig 12091 bp, 10 predicted proteins | sample GraSoiAngelo_109_FD_75177 | JGI IMG/M metagenome (GOLD analysis project Ga0066660, IMG submission 75177) | Grasslands soil microbial communities from the Angelo Coastal Reserve, California, USA - 14_0903_12_20cm | ecosystem: Environmental > Terrestrial > Soil > Grasslands | place: USA...
CGCCAATTCCAGGCAAGCTTCGCGACGATGTGGGGCAACGTGAGCTTCCTGATGAGCACGATCGGCCTGGCGGTGGTGTTCGCGATTCTGCTCGTGACCGCCAACGCCATGATGATGAGCGCGCGCGAGCGCACCGGGGAGATCGCGGTGCTGAAGACCGTCGGGTTTTCCGATCGGCTGTTGTTCGCGCTGGTCATGGTGGAAGCGGGCGCCATGGCGCTCACCGGCGCGGCACTCGGGCTGGGCGGCGCCAAGTTGCTGTATCCGGCCATCAACTTCAACGGCGCGGGCTTCCTGCCGGGCTTCACCGTCGCGACGAGCACGCTGGTCATCGGCGCGCTCGTCGCCGTGGGGTTGATGCTGGCGAGCGGCCTGGTGCCGGCGCTGCGGGCGGCGCGGCTCCCCGTCGTCCAGGCGCTCCGGCACGTCGAATGATCCCGATCGTCTACAACATCCGCAGCGTCACACGGCGTCCCGTGTCGACTGCGCTGACCGCCCTCGGCGTCGGGCTCGTCGTGGCCGTGTTCATCGGCATGCTGGCGCTCGCGAACGGCTTTGCCGCAGCGCTCGCGAAGACCGGGTCGACCGGCAACGCGATCGTGCTTCGCAAAGGCGCCGATTCCGAGCTGTCGAGCGGCCTGGGCCGTGACGTCTCGAGTATTGTGGCCGCCGATCCGCATGTGGCGAAAGGGGCCGATGGCCGGCCGCTCGTGTCGCCGGAAGTCTATGTGCTGATTCCGCTCGCGAAATCGTTCGACACGACGCAGATCGCCAACGTTGTCGTGCGCGGCGTGAGCGACCAGGCCTGGCAGGTGCGGAATAACGTCAAGATTACCGCGGGGCAGCGGCCGACCTCGGGCCGGCCAGAGGTCTGCGTCGGGAATCGGCTGACCCAGCGCTTCCCGCATACCGGCATCGGCCAGACGCTGCATTTCGCTGGCCGCGATTGGACCGTCGTGTGCCACTTCTCGGCGGCGGGCTCGGCATTTGAATCCGAGATTTGGGGCGAGAACGAGCAATTCATGCCGGTCTTCCGCGGCGAAGTCTTCCAGTCGATCACATTCCGACTCAGGGACCCGGCGTCGTTCGCGGAAGCGCAGCGCGCGCTGCAGGCCGACAAGCGCATGACCGTCGACGTGCACCGCGAGTCTGAGTTCTACGCGCAGCAGTCGCAGCTGCTGGGACGCATTCTGAGTTTCCTCGCGGTGATGATCACGGCGATCATGGCGATCGGCGCCGTGTTCGGCGCGATTAATACGATGTATGCCGCCATCGCCTCGCGTGCACCGGAGATCGGCGTGCTGCTCACTCTGGGCTTCAGGCCCTCGAGCGTCCTCGTGAGTTTCCTCGCCGAGTCGGCGTTCATCGCCGTCATCGGCGGTATCCTGGGCTGCCTGTTCGCACTGCCGCTCAACGGCATCGTGACGAGCACTACCAATTGGGCGAGTTTCAGTGAAATCGCGTTCAGCTTCCGCGTGACGCCGCTGCTGTTGTTGTTGGGGTTGGCCTTCGCGGTCGTGATGGGGGTCATCGGGGGGTTCTTCCCGGCGCTCCGCGCGGCTCGGCTGCAGGTGGTGCAGGCGCTCCGGTGAAAGTCACCGCGCTCGCCGCGCACACACCGGAAGCGGTGCGCGCGGCGCTCGCGGCTCGGGGCTGGGACGCACAGCCGGCGTGGTTCGCCGCGATCGGTATCCAGCCGTTCGTCGTCCTCATCGAAGACATCAGCGAAGCCGAGCGCGAAGCACTCGTGCACTGGGGCACCAAGTCGGGCGCCGACGTCCTTACTGGAGACTCGGGCTTGGGGCCTGGGGGCTGGGCGCTCGTGGCGGGCTCCACGAGCCGAATCGCACCGCTCGCCCGCTACGACCGCGCGCCGGCTGAGCTGGCGCGTCTGGCACCGGAACTCGGTCGGCTCCTCGCGGCGCGCGCGGAGGCCCCCCGCTCCTGGTCGATTCGCGGCGCTGAGCTGCCGCTCGACAAACCGGTCATTGTCGGAATCATCAACGTCACACCCGATTCATTCTCCGATGGTGGTCATCTGCCGTCAGTCGCGGCAGCCATCGAACAGGGCGCACGGCTCACGGCCCACGGCGCACGCCTGTTGGACGTCGGCGGTGAGTCGACGCGTCCAGGCGCCAAACCGGTGCCGGTGGACGAGGAGATCGCTCGCGTGGTGCCGGTGGTCGCCGGGCTGATCAAAGGAGGTTTTGGCCCGGTTTCGGTGGACACCCGCAAAGCGGATGTCGCGCGGGCCGCGCTCGACGCCGGGGCTGCCGTCGTCAACGACGTGTCCGGATTGCAGTACGACCCGGAACTGGCGGCGGTGGTGGGGCCCGCGGACGCCGGCATGATCCTCATGCACATGCGGGGGACCCCTGCCACCATGGACGACCTGGCGAAATACGCGCACGTCGCTCCCGAGGTAGCCGCGGAGCTCGCGGCCACCGCCGAAAAGGCCGAGCGGGCGGGCATTGCCCGCGAGCGCATCGTCCTCGACCCCGGGTTTGGCTTCGCCAAGACCGCGACGCAGAACTTCCGGCTGCTCGACGAACTGGCAACGATCGTCGCCCTTGGCTATCCTGTAGCCGTCGGCCTGTCGCGGAAGCGGTTTTTGGGCGCGGCGACGGGACGACCCGTACAAGACCGCGATCGCGCTACGGCCGTCGCCTGTGCCCTCGCCTGGGAGCGCGGGGGGCGGCTGTGCCGGGTTCACGACGTCGCGATAACACGCGAAGCCCTTGCACTGGCGGGCGCTACGACCAATCCAACGTGAACGTCGACGCCTTTAAGTTCCTCTCCCCGCGGCTCTGGCCGGATCTGTTCGAGATCCTGCTGGTCTCGTTCGTCGTCTACCGGTTCCTGCTCTTTCTCGTCGGGACCCGGGCGCTGCAGATCGTGATCGGCCTCGTGATCCTCTCGCTGACCTACTTCGTCGCCGTATTCGCGAAGTTTACGATGATCAGCACGCTGCTCGGCGTGGTCTTCACTTATGGCGCGTTCGCCGCCGTCGTCGTCTTTCAGCCGGAGCTGCGCAACGCCCTGGCACGGCTGGGACAGTCTCGCTTCATGCGCGCCTTCTCGCGCGGTGACCGCCAATCGGTGGCCGAAGAGATCGCCGAGGCGCTCGATCGCCTGTCGCGCGCCGGTACCGGAGCGATCATTGCCGTCGAAGGCGATATCGGGCTCGAGGAGTTCATCACGACGGGCGTGCCGATGGAAGCCAAGGTCTCGGCCGATCTTCTGACGACGATCTTCACACCGTATTCGCCGCTCCACGACGGCGCGATCCTGATCCGCGGCGATCAGATCATCGGCGCCGGGTGCGTGCTGCCGCTTACGCAGTTCAAGGTCGCCGACAAATCGCTCGGCACACGCCACCGCGCGGCGCTCGGGTTGTCGGAGGAAACCGACGCGACGGTGCTCGTCGTGTCGGAAGAGACGTCGACGATATCCGTCGCGAGCCACGGGCTGCTCTACCGGCACCTCACCCCGCAACAGGTGCGCGATTTGCTCTCCGGCGCCGTCTCGCATCTCGAGGGCGGCGAGCGCGTGACCCAGCCTGCCACCTAAACCGTCCTACCAGGAGGCCGCGGCTGTCGCGCTCCTGGTGCTCATCGGTTATGTGATCACCCTCGCGCCCACCGTCACGCTGTGGGACGCGGGCGAATTCATCACGGCGTCCAAGGTTCTCGGTGTTCCCCATCCCCCCGGCACGCCGCTCTTCGTGCTGGTCGGTCACGTCTGGGCCGATGTCGTCCGCATCGGCCAGTACGCCTGGCGGCTGAATCTCATGAGCGCCTGTTTTTCGGCGGCAGGCGCCGGATGCCTGTTTCTGGTGGCGCACCGATTGCTGGCCGACGAGGAGCGGACACTGCGAGTGGTCGGAGCGGCGGCAGCCGCGATTCTCTCGGCATTCGCCTTTACCGAGTGGCAAAACAGCAACGAGACCGAGGTCTATACGTTCGCGACGTTCAGTATTGCCGCGATCTGTTGGTTGTGTTTACGGTGGCGCGATGTACGGGGAACGCCGCGCGCCCCGCACATCCTGCTCCTCATCGTCTATCTCGCCGCGTTGTCGATCGGCAATCACCTGCTGGCGCTGCTCGTCGGGCCGGCGGTGTCGGTGTTCATCGCGCACACGCTGCGCACGCGCCCTCTCCCCGGGGCCGATCCCGCCGAGCGGAACATCGAATGGGCGGAGTGGGGCACGCTCACGGCGCTGTGGTTCGTGCTCGTGGCCGTCGGTCTGGGAAGCACGCCGCTGCTCATCGTGGGCGGTGTGGTGCTTTTGGCAGCCGTCGTCGCGTGCATCATCACCGGCTCGCGTGCCTTCCCGGTCGTAGCAATCGTCGTCGCCACCGCCGGCATTTCGATCTACGCGTTCCTCTATATCCGCGCCGGTTTGCATCCCGTGCTCAACGAGGCCGACCCCGAGAATTGGCGCAACCTGCTCGCGGTCATTCGGCGCGAGCAATTCGGCAGCCGCGGACTGCTCGACAATCCGATGTTTTTCCCCGGGCCGGACAATCCCGGCCGGACGCTCGCGATGTTCGGCCAACAGCTCCTTAATTTCTTCCAGTACTGTTCGTGGCAGTGGGGCCGCTCGCTGCCGAACGTGCCCATGGTGATCGTCGCACTCGTCTTCGTTTCGCTGGGAATGCTGGGATTCGAGTTTGCCCGCCGCCGCGATCGGGGCGTCGCGTACCTCCTCGGCGCGCTCTGGCTCGTCACCGGTATCGGCCTCGTGATCTACATGAACTTCAAGGCGGGGTTCTCGCTGTTCTGGGATCAGTTCCCGTCGATCGACCAGCACGAGGTGCGCGAACGCGATTACTTCTTCGTCGTGAGTTTCCAGATCTGGGGAGTGTTCGCCGCGTTCGGCCTCGTGCGGCTGGTGCGCTGGTTGTCGCACGTCGCTCCGGCGCGCCTGGCAATCGCCGTCGCTTCACTGGTCACGCTCGTGCCGTTTGCCGCCAATTTCACAGCGGCCTCGCGCCGCCACGGCCCCGATGCGACGGCCGCGCGCGACTTCGCCTACAACCTGGTGCAGTCCGTCGAGCCGTATGGCGTGCTGTTCGCCTATGGCGACAACGACACCTTCCCGGTGTGGTATCTGCAGGAAGTGGAAGGCATCCGGCAGGACGTCACGCTGATCAACCTCTCCCTCGCCAATCTCGACTGGTACCTGAGCCAGCTCGCGTCGCGGCCCACTCGGCCATTCGATTCAGCGCGCGCGCCCGCCATCTACCGGACACTGGCGCCGCTCCCCCGGCCGCCGGCCAGTACGGTCCTCCGGCTTACGCCGCAGGACATCGCCGGGATGCAACCGTTGCGCGTGAGTGACGAAGGCGTATTCCGCGCGGGAAGCTTCGAGCTTCCAGTGCACAAGGGAGAGATTCTGCGGACGTCCGACCAGGTGATCCTCTACACGATCGCGCAATATCTGCCGGCGAGGCCGGTCACGTTCGGCGTGTCGTCGGGGCGAGGCTCGTGGCTCGGCCTCGATCCCCATCTCGTGTTTCAGGGGCTCGTTTTCAAGGTCGTCCCGCGTGCCGATACGACGCGCCGGTTCCTGCGCGGCGTTCAGGGGACGATGGTGGATTCCACACGGACCCGCATCCTCGTCGATTCCGTGTTCTCGTGGGGCAAGTTGTTCGAACCGGACACGCTCGAACTCGAGCCTGCCGCGCAACAGGTCGCCACGTCGTTCTCGGTGCCCTTTTTGGAGCTGGGAAACGCCGCCGTGCTGCGCGGCGATCAGCGCCTGGCGCTGTACTATCTGCGCCGCAGCTACCACTTGAGTCCCAGCAAAGCACTCGCCGGCGTCATCCGCCGCATCGAAACCGAGGGCGTGCAGAGCCTCTTTAGGCGTTAAATTGATCGGCTATGGGTTTCGAGGCCCTCCCGGAGCGTTTGGCGCAGGTGAGGGCCGAGCTTGCGCGCCTGGTCCCGCAGGCGGTGACGATCGTCGCGGTAACCAAAGGCTTCGGGACCGACGCGATTCGCGCAGCGACCGACGCCGGCATCGCCGACATCGGGGAGAATCGCGTTCAGGAAGCAGTGCAAAAGCAAGAGGAGTTGGGAGCTGGGAGTCAGGAGCTCGGAATCCGGTGGCACCTGATCGGGCACCTGCAGCGCAACAAGGCTCGAGTCGTCGCGGGACGGTTCACTCTCGTACATTCCCTCGATTCCCTCGAGCTGGCGCGCGAGCTGGATCGCAGGTCGACGACACCACAACGCGTGTTGTTGCAAGTCAACGTGGCGCGCGAAGCACAGAAGAGCGGTTGCGCGCTGGAGGAAGCACCGCTGCTGGCGCGACAGATCGCCGCGCTGGGAGCGCTGCGGCTGGAAGGGTTGATGACGTTGGCACCACTGACCGACGACGAGGAGGTGCAGCGCCGGACGTTCCGGAGCCTGCGCGCCCTTCGCGATAGGATCAAGGAGGAGGAAGGACTATGGCTGCCGACCCTCTCGATGGGGATGTCAGGCGACTACGTTTCAGCGGCTCTCGAGGGAGCAACGGTGATCCGCTTGGGTACCGCCCTGTTCGGACCGAGGGAGGAGACGCCGTGAACGACGACGCCTTCAACCTGACACCGCTGGACATTCGCAAGCAGGAATTCCGAAAGACGCTGCGCGGTTACGACACGCTGGGCGTCGAAGACTTCCGCATGCGCGTCGCCGATGCCCTGGAGCGCGCGATTCGCGAGCGCCAGATCCTGGAGGAGCGCGTCTCGGCGCTGACTGAACAGCTGCGTGTATTCCGCGAACGCGAGAAAGCGATGAACGAAGCGCTCGTCGCGGCGCAGCAGCTGCGCCAGGACACGCGCGCCTCGGCGGAGCGCGAGGGGCAGGTGATCGTGCGCGAGGCGGAAGCGGAAGCGAAACGGCTGCTCGACGAAGCGCGCGTTGCAGAGAGCGCGGTGCAGTCGAAAATGGCGGAGACGGAGCGCCAGTATCAGCAATACATGGGCGGCTTCCGCGCGCTGCTCGAGCGCCAGATCGCCGAGCTGCGCGCGCTGGATGGAGGGGGGGGGAGCCAGAAAACTTGAACGCAGGTTCCGTCGCAGACGCGGTCCGCGCCGTGAAGTCGCGGACCGCAATCGTTCCGGAAGTCGCGGTCATTCTCGGAACGGGACTCGGGGCATTGGCCGACGAGCTGAAGGTCGACGTCACGATTCCGTACGCGGACATCCCCGGCTTCCCCCGGCCGACGGTCGAGACTCATGCGGGCCGGCTGTTGTTCGGCACGCTGGGCGACACCCGCGTCGCGATGATGCAAGGCCGCTTTCATCGCTACGAGGGGTACACGCTGCAGCAGGTCGCGTTTCCCGTGCGAGTGCTGCGAGCCCTGGGCGCGAAGACGCTGATCGTCTCCAACGTGTCGGGCGGCATGCATCCGCTGTGGTCGACAGGCGATCTCGTTCTCATCTCCGACCACATCAACCTCCTCGGCGACAATCCGCTGGTCGGGGCGAATGTCGATGCCGAAGGCCCGCGCTTTCCCGACATGTCGGCCGCGTATGATCCCGCGCTGCGGAAGCTGGCGCGCGACGTCGCGCTCGCGCACAAGATCGTGCTGCGGGAGGGCGTCTACGTCGCGGTGCCGGGCCCGAACCTCGAGACGCGTGCCGAGTACCGCATGCTGCGCGCGCTGGGCGCCGACGTCGTCGGCATGAGCACGGTGCCCGAGGTGATCACCGCGGTCCACCAGGGCATGCGCGTGCTCGGGCTCTCGATCATCACGGACAACTGTCTCCCCGACGCGCTCGAGCCGACGTCGGTGGAGCAGATCATCGCCGTCGCGCGCGGCGCCGAGCCCAAGCTCGCGGCCGTCGTGCGCGGTGTGCTGGAGCAGCTCTAGCAGATGCCGTATCCGCCTTCGGATCTGACGCAGTCGATCGACGAGCTGGAGAAGCGCCTGCTCGCCACGTGGAAGCACGAGCGCCTGTTCACGCGTGTGAGCGAGGCGACGCGCTACGGACCCCCTTTCATCTTCTATGAGGGACCGCCGACCGCCAACGGGCGTCCCGGCATCCACCACGTCTTCTCGCGCACGCTCAAGGACCTGATCTGCCGCTTTCATGCGATGCTGGGGCAGGGGGTGACGCGCATCGCCGGGTGGGACACCCACGGCCTTCCCGTCGAGATCGAAGTCGAAAAGGCGCTCAAGATCAGCGGCAAGCGCGAGATCGAGGCGTACGGCATCGAGCGTTTCAACAAGCTGTGCCGCGACAGCGTGTTCAAGTACAAGACCGATTGGGAGTCGCTGTCGGACCGCATCGGCTACTGGCTCGACTACGAGCATCCCTACGTCACCTACAGCAACAACTACATCGAGACGGTGTGGTGGTTGCTGAAGCGGCTGCATGAGAAGGCGTTGCTCTATCGCGGGCACAAAGTCCTGCCGTACTGCCCGCGGTGCGGTACGGCATTGTCGTCGCACGAGGTCGCGCAGGGGTATGAGACCGTGCAGACCAATTCGGTCTACGTCACGTTCCCGCTGCTGGCGCGCAAGGGAGACGAGCCGCGCGAGCTCGTGATCTGGACGACGACGCCGTGGACCCTGCTTGCCAACGTCGCAGTCGCGGTCCATCCCGATCTGGAATACGGCGAGTACGCGCTGGCCGATCACGCAACCGGCAAGATCACCAGCTATATCGCGGCGACGGCTCGCGCCGGCGACATCCACGTGCACGGCCGGCCGTTGGTCCAAGCAGACCGGATCAAGACGTATCCGGGCCGTGAATTGCTGGGCAAGAAATACGCGCGGCCCCTCGAGCTCGTGCCGCTGCCACCGGAAGGCCAACGCGCTGTCGTCGTCGCCGGCGCCTTTGTCAGTGCGGATGAAGGCACCGGCCTAGTCCATATGGCTCCTGCATTCGGCGCCGATGACTATGCCGCCGGTCAACAAAACGGCCTGGCGTTCGTGAATCCGGTAGCGCCGGACGGGACGTTTCGCGGTACGAGCTGGCCCGAGATCGAAGGCAAGCTCGTCACGGCCAAAGAAACGAATCATCTCATCATCGACCGGCTGAAGCACGACGGCCGCTGGCTCGAAACCCGGCCCTACTCGCACAGCTATCCGCACTGCTGGCGCTGCGATTCGCCGCTCATCTACTACGCCCGCAGCTCCTGGTTCGTCCGCACCACCGCGGTGAAACAGCGGATGCTCGAGATCAATGCCGAAGTCGATTGGCATCCGCCTGAAGTGGGCAGCGGCCGCTTTGGCGAATGGCTCGAGAACAACGTCGACTGGGCGCTGTCGCGCGACCGCTACTGGGGCACGCCGCTGAACGTGTGGGAATGCGACGCCGACCACGAGCACCGCGAGGTGATCGGATCGTACGAGGAGCTCGCGCAGCGCTGGGGGAAAGCACTCCCGGCCGATTTCGATCCGCACAAGCCGTACATCGATACGTACACGTGGCCGTGCCGCGAGTGCGGCGGAGCGATGCGGCGCGTGAACGAGGTGATCGATGCCTGGTTCGATTCGGGCTCGATGCCGTACGCGCAGTGGCACTACCCGTTCGAGCATCAGGCCGACTTCAAGGCGCACTTCCCGGCCGATTACATCTGCGAAGGTGTGGATCAGACGCGCGGCTGGTTCTATTCACTCCTCGCGATCGGTGTGACGGCTTTCGACGCGCAGGTATACAAGCACGTGATCGTGAACGAGCACGTGCTCGACGTGCACGGGCAGAAGATGTCGAAGAGTCGCGGCAACGTGGTCGATCCATGGAAGGTGATCGGTGAACACGGCGCGGATGCGGTGCGGCTCTACCTCCTCGGCCAGAGTCAGGTCTGGCTGCCGAAGCGGTTCGATGAGAAACAGATCCCGGAGGTGTCAGGTGGATTTCTGAACACGCTGCGGTCCACCTACGACTTCTTCCGCCGGTACGCCCAGGACTGGAATCCCCCCGCCGAGCAGGACGCCACGCCACCCGGCCAGCGGCCGGCGGCGGACCGGTGGCTCCTGGCGCGGCTCGATGAGGTGGTCGCGAGCGTGCGTGCGTCGTGGTCCGCCTATGACGTCACGGCCGGCGTTCGCGCCATCATCGATTTCGTGGGCGAAGATCTGTCGCGCTGGTATATCCGGCGCAACCGGCCGCGCTTCTGGGCGCCCGACCGGGCGACCGATCCCGTCGCGCTGGAAACGTTGCACGAGGCGCTGGTCGCCGCGGTCCGGCTGCTCGCCCCGGCGGCCCCCTTCATCTCTGACTGGGTGCATCGGGCGCTGACGGGCACCTCCGTCCACCTCGCTCCGTTCCCGGCGGACCGGGGCCACCGGGAGCCGGAGCTCCTCGTGGCCATGACCACCGTCCGGCGCCTCGCCTCGCTGGCCCGGGCAGCCCGAGAATCACGTAACCTGCGGGTCCGCCAGCCGCTGGCCCGCATGCAGCTGGCCGTTCCGGCGGCTGCCCAGGGCCCGGCCTTGTCAGACCTGTTAGATATTCTGGCTGCCGAAGTCAACGTAAAGGCCGTCCAAGTGGTGGCATCCGACCACGATCTGGTCCGGCTGCGCGGCAAAGCGAATTTTCGGACGCTCGGCAAGCGCTACGCGAAGGACACGCCGCGGGCTGCCGCCGCGGTTGCGGAGTTGAGTGCGGCGGACTTGCAGACACTCGAGCAGGGCGGGACGGTGCGGAGCGGGGAATGGGAGTTCCGTCCCGAAGACGTGACCGTCACGCGCGAAGTCGCGAGCGAGTGGCTGGTGCAGGCCGACGGGCCGTACGTCGTGGCGTTGGATCCGGCGTTGAGCGACGACCTGGTGCAGGAAGGATTGGCGCGCGAGGTAGTGAATCGCGTGCAGCGTCTCCGCAAGGAGGCGGGATACGAGTACACGACGCGCATCGAGTTGAGCATCGCCGGCGCCGAAGATGTGGTGGCCGCGACGCGCGCGTTTCAGGGGTTCGTGGAAGGCGAAACGCTCGCGCGCCGCATGGTGCTGGGAGCCGGCGCCGCGCTCGACGAACCCGATTTGCAGCGTGAAGTGGACATCGAGGGGCGCCCCGTTACGATTGCGCTCCGGCGTCACGACGGAAGAAAGGGCGGAACCAGATAATGCCGACTAAGTCGACGAAGGTGAAGGCCAAGAGTGGTGGCCTCAATAAAAAACAGCTGACCCATCTCGAGAAGCGGCTGCTCGAAGAACGCGCCCGCGTCATCAAGGAGCTGGGCCACTACGGTGAGTCGTTCAATTCGAGTCTCCAGGCATCCGACGGGGACCTCTCGAGTTATTCCTTCCACATGGCCGACCAGGGCACCGACGCAATGGAGCGCGAGAAGCAGTTCCTGTTCGCATCGCAGGAAGGACGCTATCTCTGGCACGTGAACGAGGCGCTGCGCCGCCTGTACAGCGCACCCGAGCGCTTCGGCCGCTGCGAGCAGTGCGGCGAGCCGATCGGGTTCGACCGTCTCGATGCTCTCCCGCATGCCCGCCTCTGCATCAAGTGCAAGGCCAGAGAGGAAGATGGTAAGCGCCGCTGAGCGCCGCCTGTTCTGGGGAACGGCGTGCGCGGTCGTCGTTTCCGATTACGTCACCAAACTGATCGCGGAATCGTTCCTGGCGCGGCGGTTGCCGCTCCGCATCATCGGCGACGTCGTGCAGTTCCGTCTCGTCTACAACGAAGGCGCGGCGTTCGGCCTGCACGTGGGCGAGAACTCGCGCTGGATCTTTCTCGGCCTCGCCGTGGTCGCGCTCTTCGTCCTCGCCTCGCTAGTGCGGGGCACGCGACCCGGCGACCGGTTCCGGCTGATCGCGCTGGCGTTGGTCTGCGGCGGCGCGGTCGGCAACCTGGTCGACCGGATTCGCAGCGCGCAGGGCGTCGTGGACTTCGTGGACGTCGGGATCGGCGCCTGGCGCTGGCCCACGTTCAATGTCGCCGATTCGGCAATCACGATCGGCGCGATCGCACTCGGACTCTCGCTGTGGCAGGAAGGCCGCGCGCAGCAACGGGCGAAGGAGGCGCGGGCGGCCGAGCCTTGAACCTCACGCTTTGTGTGATTGTGCAGTCTGAACGTCTAGACAAATTCCTCGCCGACCAGCTCGCCCTCTCTCGCACACAAGCCGCACGCCTCATCGCCGACA
>Ga0066660_10000807_pt1 | contig 12088 bp, 10 predicted proteins | sample GraSoiAngelo_109_FD_75177 | JGI IMG/M metagenome (GOLD analysis project Ga0066660, IMG submission 75177) | Grasslands soil microbial communities from the Angelo Coastal Reserve, California, USA - 14_0903_12_20cm | ecosystem: Environmental > Terrestrial > Soil > Grasslands | place: USA...
ATTATTCAAATTAGTAGCGACCCGGGTCCCCTCGGTCTGGGCAATTTCACGGATTTGCTCGAAGTCGGCGCTCGGATTCTTGGTCGTGAAATCGAGAATTTGCTGCACGACCCGCGCAATGGCTTCGCCGTGGCGATTCGACACCGCGAGAAGGCCGAGATAGTCGCGTTTTCGCAGCAGCGCATCAGCCGTCGCCATGAATCCGCGCGAGACAACAGCACCACGCCGAATGCTCAGAAAATAAACGATGACGAGCATGACTGAAATAATCGACAGCACCAGAAGCACGGCCATGACTGGCCCAGCCTGGAACATCGCGTGCAACATCGTAGTTGTCGTGCGCGGCAGTTCGGGGGTCACGGGTGCCGGAGTTTGCGCTAGAAGTGACAAGGCGCTGGCCGGCGCTAGAAACAGCCACAAGAATTTTTTCATGCCCAGGCAGTCGCTACGATAAACGACGGACGTTTCGGCGCAACCAGAGTCAGTCAAATCGGCGTATCCGGAGGAGGTGGGCCGGCCGGGTAAAGGGATCGAGCTCGACGTAATTGCGCCGCCCATACCAGGTATAACGGGAATCATCCAGCAAATCGTGCACTTCGTAGGGCTGGCCTTCGTTGTAGCCGAACAGCTCGATCGGCAGATCGATCATGGAATACTGGCGGCGATATGGATCAAGGTTTACCACCACAAAAATGATGTTGTCGCCTGACGGCGTCGCTTTGCCATAAAACAGAATCGCGTCATTATCCGCATTGTAGAAGTGCAGGTTGTCATAAAACTGCAGGGCGCGATTTTCGCGGCGGATCCTGTTCAGACGCGCGACAAAGTCCTTGATGTTCCCAGGGGCGTCCCAGTCGCGTTCCTTAAACTGATACTTCTCCGAATCGAGATATTCTTCGCGACCGGGCAAGCCGGCGTTTTCGCAGAGCTCAAATCCGCTGTAAATCCCGTAAAGGCTCGAGAGCGTTGCCGCCAGCACGACGCGAATCATGAAAGCCGGACGCCCGCCGTTTTGTAAAATCGGGGGCAAAATATCAGGCGTGTTCGGCCACAGGTTCCCACGAAAATACTCGCGCATTTCGGTCTGCGTCAGCTCAGTGAAGTACTCGATCAGTTCGTGCTTGTAGTGGCGCCAGGTGAAATAGGTATAACTCTGGTTAAAGCCGGCCTTAGCCAGCGCCTTCATCATCTTGGGGCGGGTAAACGCTTCGGATAAAAAGATCGTGTCGGGAAATTCATCCCGCACACCGGAAATCAAATATTCCCAGAAGGGCATTGGTTTAGTATGTGGATTATCGACACGAAAAATTCGAACACCGCGCTCGACCCAGAACAAAATGATGCTCTTCATTTCTGCCCAGAGCTCGAGCCAATTGGCGCAGCGGAAGTTCAGCGGATAAATGTCTTCGTATTTTTTGGGCGGATTTTCGGCAAATTTAATCGTGCCGTCCGGTCGTTCATAAAACCATTCCGGATGTTCGGCCACGTAGGGATGATCGGGCGAACAGTTGATCGCGAAATCGAGGGCAATTTCCAGTCCCAGTTTACGCGTTTCCTCTTCCAGCCAGGTAAAATCCTCCAGTGCGCCCAGAGCGGGATCGATGTCCTTGTGCCCTCCGCCATTGGGACAACCGAGATGCCGGTTACCAATCGCATACGGCACTCCCGGATCATCCGGCCCAGAGTTGACCGAATTGTTTCGTCCTTTGCGATTGGTGGTGCCGATTGGATGGATCGGTGGAAAATAAATGACATTGAATCCCATGGCTTTGGCATCTTCGATCCGGGGCAGGCAATCGCGCAGCTTGGAGCCGCGATCGCCCTTCCCTTCGGCCGAGCGGGGAAAGAATTCGTACCACGCTGCGGTTCGCGCGCGCAGCCGATCAACCACCACGTGCGGTGGAGGAGCCCATTGCGTCGCGCCGGCGCGATCGGGATAAGTCGCCATCAAAACTTCAAGCTCGCCGGAATGAATCAATGTATCGACCTCGGCCGGAGCTTTTGTCCGCACCGCCTCCGCGATTTCGCAGAGCCGCTTTGCGTCGTGCGGATCACGCGAACGTTCCGCCGCCTCTTCGATCAGCGCGGCGCCTTCCAGCGCTTCGCTTCGCAGGGGGAAAACGCCGGCTTTGAACTTGGTCGAAAATTCGTGTTGCCAGCTCGTGAACGCGTCAATCCAGGCTTCCACGGTGTACTCGTAGATGGCGTTTTCATAAAAGGTACACGCTCCACGCCAGCGATCGTTAACGATCAACTTCATCGGCGTCTCGTGCCAACGGGTTTCGCCCACCATTCGCCACTTCAACGCCGCCGCGACAACATCGTGGCCTTCCTTGAAAATATCAGCCTCGACAATCAAATCTTCGCCGGTGACGCGTTTGACTGGGTAGCGCCCGCCGTCAATTAGCGGCTGCAAATTCTCAATGACCGCGCTCGGAAACGTCCGAAGCATAGTGGTTCCATCAAGCGAATTTGCGGGAAAGGCAAATCGTCTGAGTGTGCACGCCCGAACTAACGAGCTCCGGCATCCCGAGCGCAAGCGACGGATCTCACAAGGATCTAATGATCACGCGATAAAGTACGTGTGAACCGTAGCACCTAGGTGGGATTCTTCACTCCGTTCAGGATGACAACGCGATGCGATCTCGGCGCATCGTCGAACAAGTCGTTCCTACAGGTAAGGGTTCACGCGTCGAAATAAAACGCGCACTCGTAGAGACCGGAATTGCGGGTCTCCTGTCGTCGCACTCGCGTGCCAAGAACCTGCTCGAACATCTCCTGCTCGAAGCGCCCGATAATTGGGTATTTGTCGAGAACATTCTGGAGCGGGGTGTGGCACTCTAGAATCTGCGGCCCGCCATCGTCAGTCACAAACTGCGACATATAACCTTCCAGATCGCGAACTTTCGCCAGTGATTTAGCTCGCTCGGCGACCGTCGCACCTTTGAGTTTTTCCTTCAGGGTCGCCGTCTTCCTTTCAAACAAATTGTAAAGCAGTTTTTCCGGCGCGTTGGTCCCGTAGATCTGTTGCACGGATTCGAGCACATCGAGAGTAAACCGATTGCTGTCAGCCTGAAAAAGATCGTGCGCCCGGCGGGTTAGACGATAAACCATTTCCGGACGCCCCATTTTTTGCGGACGCCGCCAGGTATCGAGATAACCGTCGCGCTGGAGAGTTAGGCAATGCTGCTTGATCCCCATGTAGCTCATCCGCATCCGATCGACTAATTCGTTGACCGATAATCCGCGGCTGCGTTTGAGCGCGTTGACAATTTCGAGCCGCTGCGTGCGGCCGATTTCTGCCAGTAGTCGTTGATTCATGACCTCAGAGGTAAGCGACTAGTTTAAGAGCAAAAAGTCAAGCGGTGCAATCAAAATCGCGTAAAAAAGCCGTTCCGTAAAGGCCTTAAATGACACGACTTGTGGTCATCGGATCAAACAGATGTGCCTTGCTCGCGTTCAGGTCGAATTGCAGGCGATGGCCTGTCTCGCGGTGATCGAGAGCGCGTTGGCTTCGACACACGACGGTATGCGCGCCGGTCTGCAGGTACAAATTTGTCTCTGCTCCCATTGGTTCCACGATATCCACAATTGCCGGAAACCTCGCGGCCGCCTTGCCGGTATTGGAAAACTCCGCCAGCTCAATGTCTTCCGGTCGGATCCCCAGTAGCATCGGTCTGCCAAAAAACTCGCGCGCCCGCGGTCGATCTTTGAATCGCACCTCGATTGTTCCGCCCTGCATTTCCTTGAAGACGACGGCGTCACGTTCCTGTTTCAGTTCCCCATTGATGAAATTCATCGGCGGGCTCCCGAGAAATCCCGCGACGAAAAGATTATCCGGCTCGTTGTAAAGTTTCAGTGGCGTATCGGTTTGTTGCACTTTGCCATTGTTCATGACGACGATCCGATCGCCCATCGTCATCGCTTCAATCTGATCGTGCGTGACATAAATTATCGTCGCCTGCAAACGCTGATGCAGCTTTGTAATTTCCGTGCGCATCTGCACTCGCATTTTTGCATCGAGATTTGAAAGCGGCTCATCAAATAAAAAAACTTTCGGCTGGCGCACGATGGCGCGGCCAACGGCGACGCGCTGGCGCTGCCCACCGGAAAGCGCCTTGGGTTTGCGATCAAGCAAGCCTTCGATCCCAAGAATACTGGCGGCGTCGTTCACCCGCTTCTTGATCTCGGTTTTAGCATACTTCCGCAACCGCAGACCAAAGGCCATGTTATCAAAGACGTTCATGTGTGGATAAAGCGCGTAATTCTGGAATACCATCGCGATGTCGCGGTCTTTTGGTGCAACGTCATTAACCCGTCGATCGCCGATGTAGATATCACCGCGCGAGATTTCTTCGAGGCCCGCAATCATTCGCAAGGTGGTCGATTTGCCACAGCCAGATGGCCCCACCAGTACAACAAACTCGCGATCTGCGATTTCGAGGTTCACATCCTCGACCGCAATCACATTCGTTCCCTTTTCGGCGGGATAGATCTTGTAGACGTGATTAACGGTGACTTTCGCCATTTGCTTTGCCCGGGACGTTGGCTGGCAAATTTAGAGGGCACGCCTTAAGATGGTCAAACCTTCTCAGCACGTCTGGTCCCAGCAGTTGGACCGTTTACGCAGGCAAGGCGACTTCGCTGCATCCTTCAGCATCGCCGGACGGAGCGGGCGATCTACCCTTCACCGGCAGTGCTACGACGCGAACGTTCGTTTGCGCCGTCTCGTTCGACGCGACCAACGATGTCCCGATATCGTTGTAGCCGCGCTTGATCATCGCCAAGCCAATGTTCGAGTTCGTTCGCGAGGAAAAAACAGCGCTCGTAACACGACCAACCACTTTTTCTTCCACCCGCAATTCCATGCCGGAGTACAGCCCGTTCTCCGAGACTAACCCGCATAATCGCTGTCGGACCTGCCCGCTCATTTTCATCCGTGAGATCACTTCCTGGCCGATATAGCAGCCTTTTTCGTAATCGATTGCGCGCTCTGCCAGGTTCGCTTCCGATGGAATAACATCGGGTGTTAACTCGCGGCCCCAGCGCGGGATTCCATTCTCTATTCGTAAGCGTTCCCATTCGTTTTCATCCGCTGGGTGATAAGTGGCGGCGAGTGCATTTGTCGCTTCCTTCGCCGCGACCGATTCGACCCATAGGTCCCATCCGTCACGTCCCAGCCGGCGCGATCTCACGCAAAACTTGGCTTCCACTCCTTCCGGTTTCAATTCTGCCAGCACATGGAAAAACGCGAAGCCCTCGCTCGCATCTTCCACTAACACCTCATCCGCGATGATGTAACGTTCGAGTCGGCCCTGTAATTGCTCACGTAATTCTGCATCCGCATCAATCCAAATCTCGTTAGGCACGGCGAAAAGAAAAATATGGGCATGCAGACGCCCTTTGGAGTTGAGAACGCATGATTCCTGCGTGGCATCAGAACTGGCTTTCCGAACGTCGTTCGTGGTTTGCCCGTTCAGAAAACGAACCCGATCGGCGCCGGTCACGCGCAGCTTCGTCCGCGTGGAAAGATCGAAAAACCGCGAAGCCGCGTTCAATAGTCGGTGCGTCGCAGCAAGCGACTGAAAAATCCGGGCTTTTCCTGCTCCGGTTCGGAATCGCCGTTGGATTCCACGGCTGCCTTGACTGGCTTGGCTTCCTCCGGCGCCGGCTCGATTTGACGCGGGGTCTCCATCTCAACCGGCTTCTGCTCCAGCTCGGGGTTGACCTCCGCATCTGGCCGCGCAAGAGCTGTCTCGACAGGCTCAGGGTCAGAGGCACGCCCCTCCGGGATTTCCTCCTGCTCGAAAGTCGGGGCCGGTATCTGCGTCTTCTCCAATTCCGCCAGTTGTTGCTCAATAAACTCGGGATTCTCATGCGGCACAGCAACCGGTTTTGGCGAGAACAAATCCGGCTGCCGTTCCTCCAGATCAGGCGTCTTGACAAAGGGCAAAAATCGTCGCGCAATTGAGGAATAATCGTCGTCGCCGCGACCCTGGCGCGCTTCGTCGAGCAGCCGATCGCGGGTCGCGCCGGAAACCGTCAAATCAAGGTCGAAATGCCGGCCCATTCTATTCGCGATCTGCATATCCTTGAGCATGTGCTTGACCGAAAAATGCGGCTTGAAATCTGCCGCAATGATCTGCGGCACCTTCAGGTCGAGCGTGCCGGAGTTGCTGGCGTTTTGCTTGAGCGCTTCCACAAATTTCTCCAGCGGAATGCCTGAGTAATGAACGATCGCCATCGCCTCAGCCGCGCCTTGCACGCTCGCAGCCGTCACCATGTTGGTGGCAATTTTGACAATGCTGGCCTCGCCGATTGCGCCGATATTCACAATCGCCTTGCTGCTGGCCTGGAGTAACGGCCGCACTTCGTTAATCGCGGCTTCATCACCGCTGACGTAATAGACTAGCTGCCCTTTTTCAGCACCCAGCTTGCTTCCGGTAAACGGTGCTTCCACCAAGCGGGCCCCGCGGCGTTCCACCAACCCCGCGGCCTCGCGCATGGTGTCGGGCGAAACCGTCGGATGCGCAATCACAATGTGACGCGGGGTGAGCGCCATCGAAATCGTCTGAATCATTCGCATCAGCGCATCATCATCGGAGACGAAGATCTGAAGGTAATTGCAGGTCTGCGCCAGCTCCGATGGGGAACCGACAAAGTTAGGCACTGGTTTCGGAGTCCGGTTCCAAACAAAGACCGACAGTCCCTGGTGCCGCAAATGATCAGCAATGCGGCGGCCGATAATACCGAGGCCGATTATCCCAACAGACTTTCGGATGGTCCGTGTCATATCCTTTCCATTTGGAAATTGCGATTAAACCCGCGAGCGCGCAATTCTTCATTGCACCACAAAATGGGGTGAGTGCGCCAGTTCGGACCTCAACGCGGCCACGGCACTGCGCCGTTTCTCTGCGGCCAGGAGTGCTCTAATCTCGGGGGTGGCTTCTTTAACTGTCACCAGGCGAGCTGGATGGACATCGGTAACTTGGAGCGCGTGAAAGCCCAGATGCGAGTGCAGAAAACGCGGAGAGCCATTGGGCGGCAACTCCGCAGCGGCATCAAAAAATTCCGCGGGGACACGGTCAGCCGCGAAAAAGCCGAGGTCGCCACCGTCCTTTTTGCTCGCTTCATCTTCCGACACCGTCGCCGCAAGTTCGGCAAAATCCTCGCCCTGGCCCAGGCGTGCAGCAATATCCAGCATCTGGCGGTCTTTTGCTTCCGTGATCTCCGCGGTCGACCCCTCCGGCGCTGCCAGAAAAATGTGACGGACACGAATTCGCTGCGGTTGAGTGAACTGCGCTTCGTGCTCTTGAAAATATTGCTGCACTTCCGCGTCAGACACGGCCAACCGCGCACCGATTTGCTTTTCAATCCATCGTTCGCCGCCAATCGTCTCCGCCGCTAACCGCCCGAGTTGCGATTGAGAAACACCACTGCGTCGCAAGGCCGCTCGAAACTGGCTTTCGTCGGCAAATTGATGTTCTAAGCCGGCGACTTCATCAGCCACATCGGAGTCATCCAATTTCCCGGCAACCATGTGCAATGCCTGCGTCGCAATTACCTCGTCGAGTAGGCCAATTTTCTCGGCTGGATCGAGAGGTTCGTCGGTCATTCCAGAACAGTATTGTTGCTGCCGCGCCCCCTCCTGAACGTCGGTCTCGAAAATTCCGCGTTGCCCGACTAACGCAAGCAGTTCGCCGCGTTGAAGAATTCGACCCACCAACCGATGAACGGCTGGGTCGCGAACAATCCAACTGCCCGCCACAATTCCGATAACGAGCGCGACCAACGCAAGAACGGCATTTTTCATTTCAGTTCAAATTGTACTAGATCGTAGAGGGCAACCCGTCCCACGATTTCCAAACTTTCGGCGCTAATTTTATCCAGCGTGTCCTCCGCGGTATGCCATGGCGGAAAATCGAAATCGATCAAATCGATCACTGGAACCCCGATCTCGTTAAGCGGTGTATGATCGTCAGTGATACCACCGCCAAAGTAGGTAAAATGCGCGCGTTGCCTCAGAGCATTGGCAGCAGCAAAGATGTTACGAGCTAAATCGATCGGAGAGTCTGGCGACAGCGTCACCCGGAGCGATTTATCCCCAATCATATCAAACAGGATACCGCCCCGAAAACTCTTCGCTGACTCGCCCAACTCTGACGCGAAATGACGGCTGCCATAGAGGCCATCGGTGGCAGTAAAATTTTCGAATGCTTCCTCGCCGTCGAAAAAGACGAGCTCAACCTTTGCCGCTAAGACGGGATTTATGGCCAGGACCCGCGCCATCTCGATAAGCAAGCCGGTACTGGAACCGCCATCATTCGCGCCGACAAAACGAATCGTGTCGAATGTTTTGGTGTCGTAATGCGAACAAAGAAGGAACTGCGCCGGTCCTTTTTGGTTCCCGAAACGCGCGACTAGGTTTACGAACGTCATCATTCCTCGTGGTGTCGGCGCTAAAAATTCCGATCGGGTTGTCGTCCAACCGAAAGACTTCAACTGGTCTATGATATAAAACCGTGATTTTGCCAACGCCTCAGAGCCGGCTGGCCGCGGGCCGAGTTCAACCAAATGCTGAACATGGGCAAGCGCCTTTTCGCCGGAAAAATTTTCCCACAGCGGCGCCGGCCGAAAACTACAAGCGGATACGATTCCCATTACCGTGAGACAGAGCGCGCGCATGGGAAAAGCGTCCATGCGCGGGCTCAGCACGTTGTTGAAAAACTGCCCTCACTGCCGGCCTCGGCCGGACTGACGGATGCGCGTGCGTCTCTCGCCATGGGAGAGAATGGAGAATGGGATTCATCCTCTGCTTTGCTATCGGCAGATATCAAAACGGTTCCTTCTCCCACGGGAAGAAGGTTAGGATGAGGGTATTTCAATAATCTGTTAGGTTTCTGGCGGAAGTCCCATTACCTGCACGATGCGCTGCAAGTCATCTGCGCCGTAGTATTCGATTTCGATTCGGCCCTGTTTTTCGCCGTGATGCAAAATCACGCGGGTGCCCAGATATTCCTGCAGCCGCGATTGCAAATGCTCCACCGCGCTGGCATTGACCGAAACTGATGAGGCGCGGCGACGACGCGGCTTCGCGGACCCAAGCTGGCGCGCGACCAGTCGCTCCGTTGCGCGGACCGTGGCGCTGCGTCGCAAGACTGTTTCTGCTACCGCCAACTGTTCCTCCGACGATTTCAGAGCGAGCAAAACCTTGGCGTGCCCGACGGAGATCAAATTTTGCGTCACCCATGTCTGCACCTGCTCATGCAGGTCGAGCAATCGCATTGCGTTGGCCACTGCGGCCCGACTTCGGCCGACCTTTTGCGCGATCTCTTCCTGGCGCATTCCAAATTCGCCGGCAAGCCGCGTGTAACCCTGCGCTTCTTCGATCGGATTGAGATCGGCGCGCTGCAAATTTTCGATCAATGAAAGTTCCAGCACATCGCGATCGTCTGCCGTTCGAATAATGACCGGCACTTCCACCAATCCCGCGGCCAGCGCCGCTCGCCAGCGCCGCTCACCAGCAATTAATTCGTGACGCCCGTCGATCTTGCGCACAATCAGGGGCTGGATGATGCCGTGTTGCCGGATAGATTCGACCAACTCCGAGAGCGCATCTGTGCCGAACTCCTTCCGCGGCTGCAATGGACTTGGCGTAATGCTGTCTAAACCGATTTGCCAAATTTTTTCGGAATGATCGTCCGGCTTCTCTGGCGCGACGCGCGCCGGTGCCGGCTGCGCGGCGATGAGTGCGCTGAGACCTTTGCCAAGCGCCATCTTTGCCATCGGGCTGAGATTATCGGAACCAACTCCCCAACGCAAACAGCTCGTTGCAGCATTTTGCAGCATGAATAGCATCGTTCATGGCCGCAACGGTCACCGAGAGCTTCACGCTCGGGCATTCACCCGACCCCGACGACGCATTCATGTTTTACGCGATGGCCGCGAACAAAATCGATTTGCGCGGCTATCGTTTCAAACACCAGCTGGAAGACATTCAAACGTTGAACGAACGCGCCATGCGAGGCGAGCTGCATATTTCCGCGGTCTCGATTCATGCCTACGCCTACGTCTCGGACAAGTATTTGCTGCTGCCGTGCGGTGCGAGCATGGGAGATGGCTATGGGCCACTGGTGATAGAGAAAAATTCGACATCCAACGCCCAACGCTCAACGCCCAACGCCCTACTGAATGCCGAACATCGAAAGCCGAACACCGAACGCCGAACATCGAATGAAGAGATCCGCGAGCGACTGCGAAGTGGCGTGATTGCGGTGCCAGGTACGATGACGAGCGCGTTTCTGGCTCTGAAACTTTATCTCGGTGAATTCAATTACATCGTCGTACCGTTCGACCAAATCTTTGAGGCGGTGCGGAGCGGACATGCTGACACAGGCTTGATCATTCACGAAGGCCAGCTCACTTACGCCCATTCGGGTTTCGCAAAATTAATCGATCTCGGGGAATGGTGGAAGCATCGCGCGGGGTTGCCGTTGCCGCTGGGTGGTAATGTTCTGAGGAGGGATATTCCAGTAGAAATCCAGGGCGAGCTCAGTGCGATTTTGCGCGAGAGCATCGAATTCGGATTGGCTCATCGAGCCGAGGCGGTGCAGCACTCGATGCCGTACGCGCGAAACATGGATAGCGATCTCACGTCCAAATTTATCGGGATGTACGTGAACGAATTCACCCGCGATTATGGAGAAGTCGGCCGCAAAGCCATCCGGCGCTTTCTTGGGGAAGCGCGCGAACGCGGTTACGTCGATCGTGAAGTCTCGATCGACTTCGTAAGGTAAATCTCGTCCGCCGTTTATTTTTTCTTGGCGCCTGGAGAGGGCGAAGCTTTTGGTTTGCTCACCATGTCCACGCAGAACTTCTTCACCCGCTCGGCCTCCTGCTTAAAGCCGTTGGTAAAATCATGTGTGCCGTACTCAAAGAGCACGACAAACGAGAAAGTGAAGAAAATGAATAGGACGAGCCAGAACAGCCCGCGAATCAGAGACATCGCGCCGACCTTAAAGCAGTGATGGCGCGAGGTCAACGCCGGTATCGGGCGAAAACACATTGAAGACCGGCGCTGGCGCGACCAGCCAATCTCGATTGGTCCTTCGGACCGTTCCCGGTTGAACCCTAAGGGGAAGCTGCGATTCTGCCTCTCCATGCGGGTGCCACTGCTCGATCTTAGCGCGCAATATCAAGCGTTGGCCGGACCAATTCGCCAGCAGATCGATGAGGTTTTACAGACGCAACGATTCATCCTCGGGCCCAAGGTTGAGCAGTTCGAGAGCGCGCTATGCGATTATACCGGTACGAAATTTGCCATCGGCGTTTCCTCGGGCACAGACGCCCTGCTCGCGGTCCTGATGGCCTTGGAGATTGGCCCGGGGGACGCCATCCTCACCACGCCGTATTCTTTTTTTGCGACCGCCGCTTGCATCGCCCGTGTCGGCGCAACTCCGCTCTTTGTCGATATGGATCCCGCGACCTTTAATATTTCAGCGGCAGCACTCCGGTCTTTCATCGAGAAAAATTGCCGACAAACCGACGGCGTGTTGATGACCCGGGAGCGACAGGCCGTTCGCCTGATCATCCCAGTGCACCTTTTTGGATTGTGCTGCGACATGGACGCGATCATGGAAATAGCGCGCGAATTTGACTTGCTCGTGGTGGAGGACGCAGCCCAGGCAATTGGCGCCGGATATCCGCAGACCGATGCGACTGGATTGGCTGGCACAATCGGTGACGTCGGTTGCTTCAGCTTCTATCCTTCCAAGAATCTCGGTGCCGCCGGGGACGCAGGCGCAATTATTTGTGACAACGAAAAGCTGGCAACGCGCATCCGGACGTGTCGCCAACATGGAATGGAACCGCGATATCACCATCAATTTATCGGCGGAAATTTCCGGCTCGATGAACTACAAGCGGCGATTTTGCAGGTCAAACTTCCGCACCTGTCGAACTGGTCGGGCGCCCGCCGGGCTGCGGCCGATTTTTACCGGGCGGAATTTTCGCGGCGCAACCTTGGCGATTCGATCATTCTACCATCCGAACCCTATCGGGAACGAATCGGCGATCATCATATCTATCA
>Ga0066660_10000809_pt1 | contig 12076 bp, 12 predicted proteins | sample GraSoiAngelo_109_FD_75177 | JGI IMG/M metagenome (GOLD analysis project Ga0066660, IMG submission 75177) | Grasslands soil microbial communities from the Angelo Coastal Reserve, California, USA - 14_0903_12_20cm | ecosystem: Environmental > Terrestrial > Soil > Grasslands | place: USA...
AAGCAGCGGATCTACGACATCGACGCCCTCGAGACCGTGATGCTGATCAAGCAGGCGAAGGACAAGGGTCTGAACCTCGGTGCGGCGATCGAAGCTGCGCGGAGCTTCCGGGAGCTGCGCACGAACGGTGGCGCCCAGGTTCCGGCCGCCTAGCGGTTCGTGTGCAGACGCTGCCAGGCGTCGTAGCCGCGTTCGAGCTCGAGCAGCATCGCTGCGAGTAGCGGCGCTCGCGCCCATTCCCGGCCGGTCTCGACGCGGAGTGAGGTCGACGGCTTGGGCGTCTCCGTCGGCAGCTCCTCGGCCGTCTGGTTGACGTTGACGCCGATTCCGAGCACGACCCGGCCGACGCTCGCCTCGGGCAGGATTCCCGCAACCTTGCGTCCGCCGATGAGGACGTCGTTAGGATGGCTCAACTCGGCGTCGACACCGGCCTCTGTGCGAAGTGCCGTGGCGACCGCGTCCCCTGCGACGAGCGAGAGCTCCGGCCACAAGGCCATCGGCGGCGTCGGCTGGAGCAAGACGGAGAAGAGGAGGGCGCGTCCTGTCGGCGCTTCCCACCGGCGGCCCATCCGGCCGCGCCCGTGGGTCTGGAGGTTCGTTGCGACCGTCGTCCCCTCGGTAGCGGTCTCCTCGAGCAGGCGCTGCGTCGAAGCGCATTCCTCGACGAAGCGGTACGGACGTCCGAGGCGGCCGCGCAGCAGTGGCTCGACCGAGCTGGGAGATAGATCCGACACTCACATTTAGACTAGTTCGGCTGTGAGGGCGATCAGACAGCCGCTGCGGGAGCGCGGCCTCGACTATGCGAGTCTCAGTGACCCCGTTCTGGTGACTCGCGCGAAGGCCGGTGACGCCGGCGCGCTCGAGGCCCTCTGCGTCCGCCACGCGCCGCGAGTCGAACGGTTGGCCAAGCACCTCTTCCGCGATCCAGAAGACGCACGTGACGCGGCGCAGGAGGCCCTGGCGAAGCTCTGTGTCCGCTTGCGCCAGTTCCGTGGCGAGGCGCAGTTCTCGACCTGGCTGCACCGGCTCGTCGTCAACACGTGTCGCGACGTGGCCGAACGGCAGCGCGCGCGAACACACGACGCACTGCCGGACGAGTTGGGCGCCGACGCCGAATACGATCCGACGCGCGGCGTGCGGATCTCCGAGCTGCGGCGGGAGTTGTGTGACTCGCTCGCCGATATCTCGCCCGAACAGGCGCGGGTGATCGTGCTCAAGGACGCGTTGGGCTACACGTTCGAAGAGATTGCGGCGGCCTCCGGGATGCCGGTCGGTACCGCCAAGTGTCACGCGCACCGTGGCCGCCACCGGCTGCGGGAGCGGCTCGAGCGCCGAGACGTCGCGTGACGCTTCCGCCTCCGCCTTTTGGCCGCGAGACGATCGAGTCGATCATCCCGCACCGGCCTCCGTTCCTGCTCGTGGACGAAGTCCTCGAGATCGAGGCCGGTCGCCGCGTGCGAGGCCGTTACCTCGTGCCGGCCGACGGCTGGTGGTTCCAGGGGCACTTCCCCGAGCGGCCGGTGATGCCCGGTGTCCTGACGATCGAGGCGATCGCGCAGTGCGGTGCGGTCGCGGTTCTTGCGGATGAGGCGAACCAGGGCAAGATCCCCTTCTTCGCGGGCATCGACGACTGCCGCTTCAAGCGGGTCGTGGAGCCGGGTGACGTGCTCGAGCTCGAGTGCGAGTTCCTGCGGGTGCGTGGGCCGATCGCAAAGGGACACGGTCGAGCGAGCGTCGACGGTGAGGTCGCCGTCGAGGCGATGCTCACGGTCTTCGTGGGGAGCGAATGATCGGCAGCGGACGCAGCGACGTGCACGCCACGATCACGGGGCTCGGGGCCTACGCACCCGAGCGGGTGATCACGAACGACGATCTTTCGGAGCTCGTGGATACGTCGGACGAGTGGATCATGGAGCGCACCGGGATCCGCGAGCGCCGGGTCGCCGCGGATGACCAGGCGCTTTCGGACCTGTGCCTACCTGCCGCAGAGACGGCACTTGGCCAGGCCGGCCTCGAGGGCAAGGACATCGACCTGATCGTCGTCGCGACCGTCACGCCGGACATGATGTTCCCCTCCACTTCCGCGATCCTCGCGGATCGGCTCGGCGCCGCGGAGGCGGCCGCGTACGACCTGTCCGCCGGCTGCACGGGGTTCATGTACGCGGTCGCTCAGGCGTACGGAATGGTCGCCGCCGGGCTGGCACGGCGAGCGCTCGTGGTCGGTGGCGACGTGCTCTCCCGGATCCTCGACTGGAGCGACCGGTCCACGGTCGTCCTGTTCGGCGACGGCGCTGGCGCCGTCGTGCTCGAACCTTCGGACGAGCCGGGCTTCCTTGCCTTCGAGCTCGGCGCCGACGGGGGTGGCGGCGAGCATCTCTGGCTACCCGGAAGCGGCTCGCGCCTGTTCGACGATCCCGACCGGTTCGTGAAGATGAACGGCCGTGAGGTGTTCAAGTTCGCGACGCGTGTCCTTGTCGACTCCGCACACGCGGTTCTGGAGCACGAAGGGACGCGCGTCGAGGACGTCGACGTCTACGTTCCCCACCAAGCAAATGTTCGCATCATCGATCACGCAACCAAGAAGCTCGGGATCCCGTCGGAGCGGGTGGTGATGAACGTCGACCGTTACGGCAACACGTCATCCGGCTCGATTCCGCTTGCGCTCGCGGAGGCCCAGGCGGACGGCAGGCTTCAGGCGGGCAGTCTCGTACTGATGACTGGAATGGGCGCGGGCCTCACGTGGGGCAGCGCGCTGATGCGGTGGACACTGGAGGCTGCGGCGTGAACAAGGTTGCGTTCTGTTTTCCCGGCCAGGGCTCGTTCGAGGCCGGCATGGGTCGCGACTTCGCGGAAGCGGTACCCGCCGCGAGGGAGGTGTTCCGGCGTGGCAGCGCGGCGAGCGGCCTCGACCTCGAACGTCTCTGCTTCCACGCCGAGGCGGAGGAGCTGCTCGATACTGCGGTGCAGCAGCCTGCTCTGGTCGCGACGTCGCTCGCGGTACTCGCGGCTCTGCGGGAGCGCGGAGTGGAGGCCGACTTCGTGATCGGCCACTCCGTCGGGGAGTTCGCGGCTCTCGCAGCGGCGGAGGCGATGACGCTGGAGGAGGCGATGGCCCTCGTGCGCGAGCGCGGCCTTGCGATGGCCGACGCGGCGGCGCGCAATCCCGGCTCGATGGCCGCGATCCTCGGTCTCGCCGACGACGTGGTCGAGGGTCTCTGTCGCCGGATTCTCGGCGTGTGGCCGGCGAACTACAACTGCCCGGGGCAGATCGTCGTCTCGGGCGAGAACCTGGCCGTCGAGGAGTGCATCGAGCAGGCGCAGAGCCACGGGGCTCGCCGGGCTGTCAAGCTCAAGGTCTCCGGCGCATTCCATTCGCCGCTCGTCGCGCGCGCGGCGGATCGCCTGCGGCCCGCGATCGAGAAGGTTCGCTTCCAGGAGCCCACCGCGCCCTTCATGTCCACCGTCACGGCCCGCGTCGAGTCGGCGCAGCGGATGGGGCCGCTCCTCGTCGACCAGCTCACAGCGCCGGTGCGCTTCACGCAGTCGGCGACGGAGCTCGTGCGGGAAGGTGTCCGCACCTTCGTCGAAGTGGGGCCGGGCAACGTTCTCTCCGGGCTCGTCAAGCGGATCGACAAGAGCGTCAAGACCGTCTCGGTGAACAGCGTCGAGGCGCTCGAGCGGCTGCCCGAGCTCCTGTCCGAGGCGTGAGCTTCGCGAGCCTCGAGGGCAAGCGCGCCCTCGTCACCGGCGCCTCGAAGGGCATCGGCCGCGCGATCGCCGAGGAGCTGGCCCGCGGCGGTGCCGAGGTGGCCGTCGGCTATCGGACCGGTGCCGAGGAGGCCGAGGCGCTGGCGGCCGAGATCGGGGGACGCGCGGTGCAGGCGGATGTCTCGAGCGCGGAGGAGGCTGCGCGGCTCGTCGAGGAGGCCGGAGACCTCGACATCCTCGTCAACAACGCCGGCCTCACGCGCGACGGGCTCCTCGCCCGGATGTCGGACGACGACTGGCGTACGGTGATCGAGACGAACCTCTCCTCCGTCTTCTACACGTGTCGCGCGGTCTGCCGGCCGATGATGAAGAAGCGCTCCGGTTCGATCGTGAACATCTCCTCGATCGTCGGCGTGCATGGCAACTGGGGGCAGACGAACTACGGCGCGTCGAAGGCCGGGATCATCGGCTTCACGAAATCTCTCGCTCGCGAGCTCGGCAGCCGCGGCGTGCGCGCCAACGTGGTGGCGCCCGGCTACGTGAGTACGCAGCTGACCGACGTTCTGCCGGAGGAAGCGAGGGCGGCGATGCTCACCAACACGCCGCTCGGGCGGCTCGGGGAGCCGAGCGACGTTGCAGGCGCTGTACGCTTCCTCTGCTCCGACGAGGCATCGTTCATCACGGGCGACGTGCTCCTCGTCGACGGCGGACTCGGAATGTAGTGACTACGGGGAACGGTTCACTCAACGGACGGCGTCGCGTCGTGCTTACCGGGCTGGGCGCGGTGACGCCTCTTGGGCTCGATGTCGAGTCGACGTGGTCGAGCCTGCTCGCGGGCGACTCCGGCGCCGCCGAGATCACGCAGTTCGACCATTCCGACTACAAGGTGCATTTCGCCTGCGAGGTCAAGGACTTCGATCCCACCGAGTGGATCGACCGCAAGGACGCGCGGCGGATGGACCGGTTCACCCACCTGGTCCTCGCCGCGGCGCGGCAGGCGGAGGCGGATTCCGGGATCGACATCGCGTCGGAGGCCGACCGTGTGGGCGCGTCGATCGCGACGGGCATCGGCGGCCTCCGCTCCTTCCAGGAGTGCTACGACACCCTGATCACGCGGGGTCCCGACCGTGTGAACCCGTTCGCGATTCCGGCGATCATCCCGAACCTCGGCGCCGGCTGGGTCTCGATCGAGCTCGGCACGCGTGGGCCCTTGGGATCGCAGTGCACGGCGTGCGCCGCCTCGAACATGGCGATCGGTGACGGGCTCGACTCGATTCGGCTCGGCCGCGCGGACGTGATGCTCTGCGGCGGCACCGAGGCCGCGGTGAACGAGGTCGGGATCGCCGGCTTCGCCGCGATGCGCGCGCTTTCGCTGCGGAACGACGATCCGCAGCGCGGCTCGCGGCCTTTCGATGCGGAGCGCGACGGCTTCGTGATGGGCGAGGCGGGCGCTGTCGTCGTGCTCGAGGAGCTCGAGCACGCGAAGGCCCGCGGCGCGAAGATCTACGCGGAGGTCGTCGGCTACGGCCTCTCCTCCGATGCGAAGCACATCACCGAGCCCGATCCGACGGGACCGGTGAACGCCTTCAAGATGGCTCTCGGCGACGCCGGTGTGACCGAGGACGAGATCGACTACGTCAACGCGCACGCGACCTCGACTCCGGTGGGCGACTCGTCTGAGACGCAGATGCTCAAGTACGCGCTCGGCGAGGAGAACGCCTACAAGACGCCCGTCTCCGGCACGAAGGGCGCCACCGGTCATTGCCTCGGAGCGGCCGGGGCCGTCGAGGCGATTTTCACCATCCTCGCGATCCGCGACGGCAAGCTGCCGCCGACGATCAACTACGAGGTCGCGGATCCGACCTGCGACCTCGACTACGTACCGAACGAGGCGCGCGACGCCGATGTGAAGGTTGCCGTGTCGAACAGCTTCGGCTTCGGCGGGCACAACGCGTGCGTCGTCTTTCGGCATTTCGAGGAGTAGGCCGGCGCGAAGGTAGGTTCCCCGCGTGGAGCGGTGGGCGACGTTCGACTGCTACGGGACGCTGATCGATTGGAACGGCGGCATCGGGCGTGAGCTCGAGCGTCTCTTCGGCACCGCACGTGTTGGCGAGCTCTTGTATGCCTACCACGACCTCGAGCCGCAGATCCAGCGGGAGGACCAGACGCGCAGCTATCGCGAGGTGATGGCCGTCACGCTCGCTCGGCTCGGGGCTCCCGCCGCACGGCAGGACGCCTTGGGTCGCTCGCTGCCGAGCTGGGAACCCTTCCCGGAAGTGCCGGAGGCGCTCGAGAAGGCTCGCGCCCTGGGTTGGCGGCTCGCCGTCGTCTCGAATACGGACCGTGACCTTCTCGACGCTTCGCTCGCGCGCATCGGAGTCGACTTCGACCTCTCTATCGTCGCGTCCGAGATCGGCTCGTATAAGCCGTCTCGCGGTCACTGGGATGAATTCTTCGCCCGGAGTGACGCCGACTCCGAGCGTCACGTCCACGTGGGAGCGAGCCTTTTCCACGACATCGCGCCGGCTGCGGGGCTCGGGCTCCGCAGCATCTGGATCAACCGGCTCGGCGAGGAACCCGAGCCTCAGCCCGACGTCGAGCTCCACAGCCTCGATGGGTTGGCGGAGCACCTCGACTCGCTCGTGTCGTGAACGTTCGCCCCGCAACGAGACACGACCTCCCGGCGATCGCTGAGCTCTTCGGCTCCGTCGAGGAGGCGGTGAGTGGGCGGCCGTCCGGGCTCGACGCGACCGCCGTCGACGGCTGGCTGCACACGATCTCCTTCGAGACCAACACGTGGCTCTTCGAGGAAGAGGGACAGCTCGTTGCCGGTGCGTTCGCCCAGTGCTTCGGCGAGCGTGGGAACTCCGCCGGCGGGGTTCGCCCCTCGGCCTGGGGGCGCGGGCTCGGAACGCAGCTCGTGGACATCATGGAGCGGCGGGTCAGCGAAGAAGGGGCCAGTCGGATCCATTCGTGGACGGTGGCGGACGACGCGGCTGCCCAGGAGCTTTTCGCGAGCCGCGGCTACCGCGAGGCGCGGCGCTTCTGGGAGATGGCCATCGAGTTCGATGCGGACACGCCTGAGCCGTGCGTGGGCGTGGAGACGTTCGTGGAGGGAGATGCCGAGGCGTTCCACGCTGCGCTCGAAGAGTCATTCGCCGACCACTGGGAGCACGAGCCGGAGCCGTTCGCTGAGTGGTGGAGCCGGCAGCTCCGGCGGGAGAACTACGACCCGTCTCTCTGGTTCGTGATCCGGGACGGCGAGGAGATCGCCGGCGTCGCTCGCTGCGAGGCCCGCCTGCGCGCCGGCTGGGTGGGCGCGCTCGGCGTGAGGCGGCCGTGGCGTGGCCGCGGCTACGGGCGGGCCTTGCTCCAGCACAGCTTCCGCGAGTTTCGGCGCCGCGGCTACACGCGGGCCGCTCTCGGCGTCGACGCCTCCAACGCGACCGGGGCAACGCAGCTGTACGAAGGCGTCGGAATGCACGCGGAGCAGGAGAACGTCGTTTGGGAGAAAGTGCTCGGATGAGCCTGCTGCGCGCGCGTTGCCCCAGTTGCCGCACGCTGACGGCGGTCGCGCTCGGCGCGGGTTACGAGTGTCACGTCTGCGGACGCTCCTTCGCCGCCGGGCTCGTTCGCGTGCTGCGGGCCTGGGGCGACGGCGGTGAGGCGATGGTCGAGGCGGCGTCGCTACCGCTCGACTATCCGGAGGTGGTGGTCGTCGAGGAGGAGACACTCGCGATGCAGACGCTCGCGGTTGCTTCAGACCTACCGGTGCGACCGCTCATCCTGGGCGGATGCTGCTGCACGCATATCGGCGTTGTCGAGGGACTAGCCGCTCGACACGGCCACGTGGCCGTCCTCTGGCTCGACGCGCACGGCGACCTCAACACGCCCGAGACGTCTCCGTCCGGCAACGAGTGGGGGATGCCGCTTCGGATGCTGCTCGACCGGGGAACGGTCGCGGCGCCCGATGTCGTCCTGTGGGGAGCGCGCAACCTCGATCCGCCCGAGGAGGAGTTCATCGCCGCCGCCGGGATCGGCGACGAACCCGGCGTCTTGCTCGACCGGGCCGACGCCGTCTACGTCGCCCTCGACTGCGACGTCTTCGATCCGGACGAGCTCGCGGTCTTCATGCCCGAGCCGGGCGGGCCGTCGCTCGACGATCTCGAGCGTCTTCTCGCCGATGTGCAGGAGAGCGGCAAGCTCGTCGGGGCAGGGTTCACGGGCCTTGCGCCCGACCCGGCGAACGTCGAGAAGCTGCATCGTTTGACGGCCGCGCTCGGGTACTAGGAAGGGCGGCTTCGCAACCTGCCTCAGGGACGCGAGGTCTAAGCTGCCAACGTGGCCAAGATCGACGTTTCGGTCGAGACCAACGACCAGCCCAGCTCCCCGCCGTCCCACCCGAACACGTGTCCGAGCTGTCACTCGCATTACCGCGACGACGAGCTCGAGCGGAACCTCTGGGTCTGCGAGCAGTGTGGGCACCACTTCCCGATGCGGGCGCCGGCCCGGATCGCCTCGCTTGCCGACCCAGGCTCCTTCTCGGAAGAGGCGACGGAGCTCCGTTCCGAGGATCCGCTGGGCTTCTTCGACCTTCGTCCCTACACCGAGCGGCTCGCCGAGGCCGAGATGAAGACCGGCCTCGCCGACGCGATGGTGATCGGGCGAGCCGCGATCGACGGGCGCCAGTGCGAGCTCGCGGTCATGGACTTCGCCTTCATGGGCGGTTCGATGGGCAGCGTCGTCGGCGAGAAGCTGTCGCGTGCGTGCGACGCGGCTGCAGACGCCGGGATGCCGCTCGTCGCGGTCACGAGCTCGGGCGGCGCGCGGATGCAGGAGGGCATCCTCGCGCTCATGCAGCTGCCGAAGACCGTGGCCGCGGTGGAGGACCTGCACGACTCGGGCCAGGCGCTCCTCTGCGTTATGGGGCACCCGACGACCGGCGGTGTGCTCGCGAGCTTCGCGACGCTCGGCGACGTCCTGCTCGCGGAGCCCAAGGCGCTCATGTCCTTCGCAGGCCCGCGGGTCGTGCAGGAGATCACCCGCGAAAAGCTGCCCGACGATTTCGGCCGCGCAGAGCAGAACCTGCGCTACGGCCAGATCGACGCGATCGTCCCGCGCCCCGAGCTCCGGCCGACGCTCTCCCGTCTCCTGAGGTTGTTCGATGCCCCCGAGTGAGCACGAGCTTCGGCTGCGGGAGCGGCTGGGGCGCCTGAGGAACCTGCCGCTGGTGGGCGGCGCACGGCTCTCCGGCGAGCTCGAGCGGCTACAGCGTCAGATCGAGCGGATCGGCGCGGAGGCGACCGACGAGGAGATCTGGCGCAAGGTCGAGCTGGCTCGACACGAGGAGCGGCCCTACACGCTTGACTACGTGGAGCGCTTGTTCGACGACTGGTTCGAGCTCAGCGGCGACCGGGCCCTCGCGGATGACGGCGCAATGGTGGCCGGCCTCGGCAAGATCGACGGCCGCACCGTCGTCCTCGTCGGGCAGCAGAAGGGTCGCGACATCCACGACCGCGTCAGCCGGCGCTTCGGGATGCCGAACCCGGAGGGTTACCGCAAGGCGTGGCACGCGATGGAGCTCGCCAACCGGCACGGCTTCCCCGTCGTCTCGCTCGTCGACACGCCCGGCGCCTATCCGGGGGTCGTCGCCGAGCAGCATGGCCAGGGCGCGGCGATCGCCCGATCGCAGTCGATCATGGCGCGGCTGACGGTGCCCACCGTGGCTTGCGTCATCGGCGAAGGCGGCTCCGGCGGCGCAATCGCGATCGCGCTGGCCGACCGCGTCCTCATGCAGGAGAACGCGATCTACTCGGTCATCTCGCCCGAAGGCTGCGCGGCGATCCTCTGGCGTGACGCCGGGCAGGCGAAGAAAGCTGCGGCCGCCTTCCGCCCGGACGCAGTCCATTGCCTCGAGCTCGGCGTGATCGACGAGATCGTGTCGGAGCCCGTGGGCGGTGCGCACATCGATCCCGACCTGGCGGCGCGCATGCTGGGGCAGGCGCTGCGGTCGTCTCTCGCTGACCTGCACGGAATCCCCGGCGACGATCTGCGCCGCCGTCGCCGCGCGCGTTTTCGGTCGCTCGGCGTCTTCGCTTGAATACTTTGTGGAAGCTTCGCACAGATTTGCGCGATTGCGACGACGCCGCTATCCACAGCGTCCACAGGCTTATCCCCGCCATGTATGAGTTGTGTGAACGGTAGGAGTACGACTCGAGGCCGATAAAACCGTGCCGAAGAAGCTGGGTGAATACAAGCGCAAGCGCGACAGGAAGAAGACTCCCGAACCCTTCGCCGGTAAGCGCGGCAAGACGAAGGAGCCGATTTTCGTCGTTCAACGACACGACGCGCGGCGGCTGCACTACGACTTCCGCCTCGAGCGCGACGGCGTCCTCGCCTCGTGGGCGGTGCCGAAGGGCGTCCCGCTCGAGCCCGGCGAGCAGCATCTCGCAGTGCATGTCGAGGATCATCCGCTCGAGTACGGGAGCTTCGAGGGTGAGATCCCGAAAGGGAACTACGGCGCGGGGACCGTCGAGATCTGCGATCGCGGCACGTACGAGCTACTCGAGGAGAAACGCGACGGCGGGCTGACCGTGAGGCTGCATGGGGAGCGGCTCGAGGGAACCTGGGCACTCGTGCCTGCGAGGCTCTCGGGCGACGAGAAGAACTGGCTCATCCTCCGCAAGCGCGACGACGGAACCGTGTCCCCCGCCCCGCGGCGCGCCTACCGGCCGATGCTCGCGACTCTCACCGAGGACTTGCCGCGAGGAGAAGGCTGGCTGTTCGAGCCGAAGTGGGACGGCTACCGCGCGCTGAGCTATGTGCGCGGGGGCGAAGCGAAGCTCGTGTCGCGCAACGGCAACGACCTGACCGAGCGGTTCGCGCCGGTGGCGAAGGAGCTGGCGAAGGCACTGCGCACGCCGGACGCGGTCGTCGACGGCGAGGTCGTCGCTCTCGACACGCAGGGGAAGGCGAGCTTCTCGGCGATGCAACAGGGGAGCACGCATCTCGCGTACGAGGTCTTCGACCTGCTCGAAGCCGACGGCGAGTCGGTGGTCGACCTCCCGCTGACCGAGCGGAGGGCGCGGCTCGAGAAGCTGCTGGTGCGAAACCCCGTCATCCAGCTTTCCGGCTCCTTCGAGGACGGGGAAGCCCTGCTCGAGGCGGCGAGGGAGCAAGGGCTCGAGGGCGTGATGGCGAAGCGCGCCGCCTCGCGCTACCAGGCGGGGGGCCGCGGGCGCGACTGGCTGAAGATCAAGACGCACGGCAGGCAGGAGTTCGTGATCTGCGGCTACACCAAGGGTCAGGGGCGGCGGAGCGGAAGCTTCGGCGCGCTCGTGCTCGGCATCCATCGCGGGGAGGAGTGGGAGTGGGTCGGGAATGTCGGCACCGGCTTCGGCGAGCTCGCCATTCGCGACCTGCTCGCGAAGCTCGAGCCGCTACGTCGAGACGAATCGCCTTTTCCGGTCGTCCCGAAGATGCCGAAGGTGCGCAAGGGCGACGTCGTCTGGGTCGAGCCCGAGCTCGTCTGCGAGGTTGCGTTCGCGGAATGGACGCACGACGGTCACCTTCGCGCGCCGTCGTTCCAGGGGCTTCGCGACGACAAGCCCGCCCGGGACGTCCGACGCGAGCGACCGGCCGCCGCGAAGGAGGGGAGGGTCAAGCTCTCCAATCTCGAGAAGGTCTTCTGGCACGACGAGGGGATCACGAAGGGCGATCTCCTCGACTACTACGGCGCGGTCGCGAGTGTGCTGGTGCCACACCTGCGCGACCGGCCGTTCACGATGCGAAGGTACCCGGACGGCGCGTTCGGGAAGGCCTTCTTCCAGAAGGACGCGCCCAAGGGCATGCCGGAGTGGATCCCGCGGTTTCGCGTGCAGGTCTCGACCCGCGAGCGGCCCCCGAAGAAACGGTGGATCGACGCGCCGCTCGTGAACGACGAGGACGCCCTTCTCTGGATGGTCAACATGGGCTGCATCGACATGAACGCGTGGTACTCGCGCGCCGACCGGCCCGACCGTCCCGACTTCGTCCTCTTCGACCTCGACCCGTCCCCGGACGTCGGCTTCCGCGAGGTCGTCCAGGTCGCGCTCATCGTCAAGCAGGCTCTCGACGCGCTCGGGCTCGTCTCCTTCCCGAAGACGAGCAGCGCCGACGGGATGCACGTGCTCGTACCGGTGGAGCGGCGCTACACCTACGCGCAGACGCGCGAGTTTTGCGAGATCGTGGCGGGAGCGATCGCGCGCACGCATCGCGGGCTTGCGACGACGGAATGGGCGAAGGCGAAGCGGCGCGGTGTCCTCATCGACGCGAATCAGAACGGTGAAGGGAAGACGATCGCGTCGGTCTACTCGGTGCGCCCGCGCTC
>Ga0066660_10000812_pt1 | contig 12053 bp, 10 predicted proteins | sample GraSoiAngelo_109_FD_75177 | JGI IMG/M metagenome (GOLD analysis project Ga0066660, IMG submission 75177) | Grasslands soil microbial communities from the Angelo Coastal Reserve, California, USA - 14_0903_12_20cm | ecosystem: Environmental > Terrestrial > Soil > Grasslands | place: USA...
GCCGGTCAGGATTCGGTGGGCGCCGGGTAGAGATTTCGTGCCGCACACTTTCGGCGATCGCGGCCGAAAAGTCAACTGCTCAGGCTGGCCACAAACTGAGATGTCGCTACCACTCCGGGACACGCCCTCTGGACGGAGAGCGGATGCTGTCAGCGCTCGCGGTTAAAAAGCGTGAAAGACTTGACTCATTCCGCGCGGCTCGATAACATGCGCTGCGGTTAACCAGGGAGGCGACCGGCCGCACGTATCCTCGCGCGGGGGCAATTTCAACCTCTATCACCTTCAGGGGGTGCACATGAGACTTGGCTACCGATGGTTTGCCGTGGGCGCAGCGTCGGCGCTGACGCTCCTCTCGACGATCGGCGCATCGGCGAACGTTCCGCTGACCAAGATCAGCTCCGATCCGTACACGAACTCGACCAGCCAGCATGCGACGCAGGTCGAGCCCGACACCTTCTCCTTCGGCAACACGATCGTCGCAGCCTTCCAGGAGGGCCGCTTCACCGACGGCGGCTCCTCTAACATCGGCTGGGCGACGAGTGCGGACGGCGGAACGACCTGGACCCATGGGGACCTGCCCGGGACTACGGTCTACGCCACTCCGGCGGGATCTTTCGCGCGCGACACGGACCCCGCGGTCGCCTACGACCCGAAGCGTGGAGTCTGGCTCATCGCCCAGCTCCCGCTCGACGCCAGCGTGAACGGCGCCGGCGTGATCGTGAGCCGCTCGACCAATGGCGGCACCGTCTGGGGCAACCCGATTACCGTCGTCCCGCCAGGCGGGATCAACAGTGACAAGTCGTGGATCGTCTGCGATACCTGGGCGTCGAGCCCCTTCTACGGCAACTGCTACATCCAGTGGGACGATCACGGCGCAGGCAATCTGATCTACATGAACACGTCGACTGACGGCGGCCTGACCTGGGGTCCCAAGACCACCACCGCTCAGGGCATCGCCGGGATCGGCGGGCAGCCCGTCGTGCAGCCCAGCGGCACCGTGGTCGTGCCCCTCGACAACGCCAACGAGACCGCGGTCGGCGCCTTCTCGTCGACCAACGGCGGCGCCAGCTGGGGTAACGTCACGACCATCACGTCGATCAGCCATCACACCGACGCGGGCAACATCCGCAGCGGTGCCCTTCCGACCGCGGAAATCGACGGTGCCGGCAAGGTCTTCGTCGCCTGGTCAGACTCGCGCTTCATCAGGGCAGGAAAGGCGAACGACATTGTCTTCACCAGCTCGAGCAACGGAACTACCTGGTCGGCGGTGACCAGGATTCCGCTGGATGCGACCAACAGCGGCGTCGACCACTTCATCCCGGGCCTGGCCGTCAACAAGGCGACCTCGGGAGGGAGCGCGCACCTCGCCCTCTACTACTACTACTACCCGGTGTCAAACTGCACGAGCACGACCTGCCAGCTCAACGTCGGCTTCAGCTCCTCGGCCAACGGTGGCGCGAGCTGGACCGCGGGCAACATGCAGGCCGGGCCCATGACTCTGAGCTGGCTGCCCAGCACCACTCAGGGGGTCATGGTCGGCGACTACATCTCAGCGTCTTACAACTCAGGCGGCACCTCGCACGGCGTCTTCGCAGTCGCGAATCCCAACAACGGCAGCGTCTTCGACGAGGCGATGTACACCAACACGGCCGGTCAGGCATCGGCGACCGTTCTGGCCGCTGACAGCCCGAAGGTCTACGGATCGGCGAACGCAGCTTCCTTCGGCGCCTCGAACCAGTCGCACACCTGGCGCTAACGGCGCTCAGCAGAGAGGCGGGACCGGGTCCCGCCTCTCTTCGTTTTAGTTCAAAGCGACGCGTTCCTTCAGGGGGTGCAACCACGATGAAGGGCTTTCGACTGCTCGCTCTGGCGGCGGCTTCGGCGCTGGCCCTGCTCACCTCGATCGGCGTATCGGCGAACGTCCCGCTGACGTTGCTCTGCAGGGATCCCTATACAAACGTGACCGGCCAGCACGCCACGGAGGTCGAGCCCGACACCTTCTCCTTCGGCAACACGATCGTGGCCACCTTTCAGCAGGGCCTCTTCACCGACGGCGGCTCCTCCAACGTCGGCTGGGCCACCAGCTCCGACGGCGGCTCGAGCTGGACCTGCGGCTCGCTTCCGGGAACCACGGTCTACGCCAACCCGCCCGGACCGTTCGCGCGCGACACGGACTCATCGGTGGCCTACGATCCGAAGCACGGGGTCTGGATCATCGCCCAGGTGCCGCTCAACGCCAGCTCAACCGGGGTCACCGGCGCCGGGGTCATCGTCAGCCGGTCGACGAACGGCGGCACGGCCTGGGCCAACCCGGTCACCGTGGTTGGGCCCAGCTCCTCGATCGACAGCGAGAAGTCATGGATCGTCTGCGACACCTGGACCTCGAGCCCCTTCTACGGCGACTGCTACGTCATCTGGGACAACCGCGCCGCCGGCGACCTGATCGCGATCGACACCTCGACCGACGGCGGCTTGACCTGGAGCCCGCAGGCGACTGCCGCCCTGAACCTCGATGGGACCGGCGTGCAGCCCGTGGTCCAGCCCAACGGCACAGTGGTGGTTCCATTCGACACCCCGAACCAGACCTATCTCAAGGCCTTCACCGGCGGCGGCGGCGGCTGGGGCAGCGTCGTGACCATCGCCAAGCTCCAGACCCACACCGAAGCCGGGAGCCTGCGGAGCAGCCCGCTCCCGACCGCCGAAGTCGACGGCGCCGGTAAGGCCTTCGTCGCCTGGCAGGACTGCCGCTTCGAGAGGAACTGCACCGCCAACGACATCGTCTTCAGCAGCTCGACCAACGGGACCACGTGGTCGGCCGTGGCCCGCATCCCGATCAATCCGGTGGGTAGCGGCGTCGATCACTTCATCCCGGGGCTGGCCGTCAACAAGGCGACCTCGGGTAGCAGTGCACACCTCGGGCTCTACTACTACTACTACCCAGTCTCGAACTGCACCACCTCGACCTGCCAGCTCGACGTCGGGTTCATCTCCTCGACCAACGGCGGCACGAGCTGGTCGGCCGCGACGCAGCTGGCCGGCCCCGTGAACCTGACCTGGCTGGCGAACACCACCCATGGCTACATGGTCGGGGACTACATCTCGGCCGACTTCAACTCGGGCGGGACCTCGCACGGCGCCTTCGCCGTAGCGACGGCTCCCAGCAGCGGCGTCTTCAACGAGGCCATCTACACCAACTCGACCGGCCTCTAGGCGGCGGTGCGAAGCCTTCGACCTGGCGCTAACGGCGCTCAGCTGAGAGGCGGGCGGTCCCGCCTCTCACCCCTCCGTCCGGCCCCGGCCTAGGCGAACGCTAAACTCCTCACAGTAGGGGAGGAGGCGTGCGCCAGTATCTGAAGGAATGGAGCCCGGCCCTCGGGCGCGAGATGGAAGTCCTGCGCTTCGGCGGGACTGGCCTGCCGCTGCTCGTCTTCCCCACCTCGCAGGGTCGCTTCTACCAGTGGGAAGACTTCGGCATGGTGGCCGCCCTCCAGGACAAGATCGAGGCCGGCTACATCCAGCTCTGGTGCGTCGACAGCGTCGACAGCGAGTCCTGGTACGCGCCGGGACCGCCGGCCGCCCGGGTCCAGCGTCACCTGCAGTACGAGCGCTACCTGCTCGATGAGGTCCTGCCCCGTCTCGGCGGCCGGCCGGTGGCGGCGGGCACCTCCTTCGGGGCGCTCCACTCCCTCCTCCTCGCGCTCCGCCATCCCACCCGGCTCAACGGCTTCGTCGGCCTCAGCGGCGCCTACGACACGCAGCGCTGGCTGGACGGCAACCAGGAGGACCAGGCCTACTTCATCAACCCCATGGCCTTCCTGCCGGGACTCAGCGATGAAGCCTACCTGCGGCCGCTGCGCCACATGGAGAAGAAGGTGATCGCCAGCGGAGAGCAGGACCCGAACGTCGCCGAGTCTCGCCGGGTGGGCATGCTCCTCCAGGAGAAGGGCGTAGGCGCCCGCCTCGACCTGTGGCCCGGATGGGCCCACGACTGGCCCTACTGGAAGGAGATGATGCGCAAGTATGTCTAGGCTGGTCGGGCTCATGGTGGGGCGGGAGAACACCTTTCCCCAGCCCTTCATCGACCTGGTCAACCAGCAGGGAAAGGCCGATGGTATCGCTGCCGAGCTGGCCAGCCTGGGAGGAAACGGGGAGCTGGAGGCTCCCCCCTACGCCGTGATCGTGGACCGCATCTCGCACGAGGTGCCCTACTACCGCGCCTTCCTCAAGAGCGCCGCGCTGCTGGGCACCGCCGTCATCAACGACCCCTTCTGGTGGGAGGCGGACGAGAAGTTCTTCGAGTGCACTCTGGCCCGCAAGCTTGGCGTCGCCGTCCCGCGCACGCTGGTCCTGCCCAACAAGGACTATATCCCTGACATCGACCGCGAGCGGTCGCTGCGCAACCTCAAGTACCCGCTCGACTGGGAGCGACTCGTCGCCTACGTCGGCTTGCCGGCCGTCCTCAAACCCAACACCGGGGGCGGCTGGAAGGACGTTTACCTCGTGCGTTCCATGGAAGACCTGCTGAGTGCCTATGACGGCACCGGGCAGAAGACGATGATCCTTCAGGAGTTCATCGACTGGCAGGACTACGTGCGCTGCATCTGCGTCGGCCGGCGCCACGTCCTTCCCATCCGCTACGACCCGCGGCTTCCGTTCCACGAGCGCTACCAGATCCACCGCCCGGTGGAGGGCCAGCTCCGGGACCAGGCGATCCGGGACGCGCAGACGCTGACCGAGGCCCTCGGCTACGACATGGACACCGTCGAGTTCGCCGTCCGCGACGGGACGCTCTACGCCATCGACTTCCTCAATCCCGCTCCCGATTTCGACAACTTCTCGATCAAGGAGGACAACTTCCGCTGGGTGCTGACCCGCATGTGTGACCTGGTCCTCTCCTACGCGCGCGGTGAGGCGGTCCCGCCCTGGCGAGGCGAGCAGCGCTGGTGGCGGTACGTTCGGCCGTGAAGGACCCGGTCGCGGTCTACCATCAGCTGCTCGATGACGGCGGGCTCTCCGCGGACTGCATGGAGGCCCTGCGCGAGGGCCAGCGACGCAACCGGCTGATGTTCGGCGACCGCCCCGTCTCCATGACCCTGCGCCCGCAGCTGATCGGAGCGGCGCGCTACCGCGCCGCGGTCGAGGCCTCGGAATCGATCTACGCCGCGCTGGGCCGGCTGGAGCAGGCGCTCCTGCGTGACGAGCGCCTGCGCGCCGAGCTCGACCTCGACCCCGAGGAGGAGCGGCTGGCGCTGATCGAGCCCGGCGGCGCCTCCTCCTCGCCCTCGGCTCGGATCGACGGCTTCTTCACCGACCAGCTGCGCTTCGTCGAATACAACGCCGAGTCCCCGGCCGGGATGGCCTACGGCGACACGCTGACAGCGGTCTTCGAGCGCCTCCCCGTGATGCGCGCCTTCCGCAAGCGCTTTCGCATCCGGTCCCTTCCCACCCGGGCACGGCAGCTGGGCGCCATGCTGCGCGGTTTCCGCAGCTGGGGCAAGGAGCGAACCCCGGTGATCGCGATCGTGGACTGGACCGGTCTTCCGACCACCGCCGAGTTCGAGCTCTTCCGCGACTACTTCCAAAGCCGCGGGGTCAAGGCGGTGATCTGCGAGCCGCGGGCATTGGAGTTCCGGCACGGCCGGCTCCAGGCCGGCGGTGTCCCCGTCAACCTGGTCTACCGCCGGGTCCTGACCAGCGAGCTTCTGGCCCGGCGTGACGAGGGCCGAGCGCTCGTCGAAGCCTACGTGGCGGGCGCGGTCTGTGTGGTCAACACCTTTCGGGCCAAGCTGCTGCACAAGAAGATGAGCCTGGCCCTCCTTTCCGACGACCGCTACGCGCCGCTCTACACCGCCGGCCAGCGGGCGGCGATCGCCCGCCACGTGCCCTGGACGAGAAAGGTAAGGCAGGGAACCACGACTCGCGGCAGCGAGCGGATCGAGGACCTCGCCGCCTACATCGCCGAGCACCGGGCCGACCTGGTGCTGAAGCCGAACGACGAGTACGGCGGCAAGGGCGTGGTCCTCGGCTGGACGTCCTCGCAGGCAGACTGGGAGCGCGCCCTCGCCGCGGCCCTGGCCCAGTCCTCGGTGGTCCAGGAGAAGGTTCCCATCCCCCGCGAGACCTTCCCCATCATGCTCGACGGCCTGCGTTTCCTCGAGCTGGCGGTGGACATGGACCCATACCTCTTCGACGGCCGCGCCAGCGGCTGCCTGACCCGCTTGTCTTCGTCGGCCTTGCTCAACGTCACAGCCGGCGCCGGCAGCGTGGCCCCGGCCTACGTCGTGGAGGGCGCGGCGTGACCGACCCCTGGCTGACCATCGGCATCGAGGAGGAGTTCCAGATCGTCGACGCCTCCGGGCAGCTGAAGTCCCACATCGACATCCTGGTCGCGGCCGGGGAGGCGTCTCTGGGCGAGCAGTTGAAGCCCGAGATGCTCCAGTCGGCCGTCGAATTGACCACCAGGATCTGCGCCAACATCGACGAAGCCCGGGCCGAGATCGTCCGCCTTCGCGGAGCCTGCGCCGCCCTCCTCCAGCCGGCCGGACTGCGGATCGCCTCGGCCGGCACCCACCCGTTCTCCCACTGGCAGGAGCAGCAGATCACCGAGAAGGAGCGCTACAAGCTGCTCGAAGAGGAGATGCAGGATATCGTGCGTGAGCTCCTGATCTTCGGCCTTCACGTCCACGTCGGCATCCCGGACGCGGAGCTGCGGATCGAGATCATGAACGAGGCCCGCTACTTCCTGCCCCACCTGCTGGCGCTCTCCACCTCCAGCCCCTTCTGGCTGACCCGCGTCACCGGGCTCAAGTCCTATCGCAGCGTGATCTGGTCCCGCTTTCCTCGCACCGGCATCCCGCCTGAGTTCTCCTCGGCGGATGAGCTCTCCAACTACGTCGAGCTGCTGGTCAAGACCGGCTCGATCGACGATGGGAAGAAGATCTGGTGGGACCTGCGACCGCACGCCTTCTATCCCACGCTGGAATTCCGGATCTGCGACGCCGCCACCCGGGTCGAGGAGACGGTCTGCCTGGCGGCGCTGATCCAGGCCATCTGCGCCAAGCTGGTCAAGCTGCGGCGGGCCAACCTCGGCTTCCGCAAGTACCAGCCGGGACTGATCAACGAGAACAAGTGGCGCGCCATCCGCCACGGCCTGGACGGCAAGCTGATCGACTTCGGCAAGCAGGCAGAGGTGCCGATGCGCGACCTCGCCGTCGAGCTGCTCGACTTCATCGACGACGTCGTGGACGAGCTGGGATCCCGCCAGGCGGTCTCTTACGTCAACGTCCTGCTCAAAGAGGGGACCAGCGCCGACCGGCAGCTTAAGGTCTTCGAGGAGACGGGCCATCTGCACGCCGTGGTCGACCATGTGGCCGCCGAGACGATCGCCGGCGTCCCCGTGTCGCTCCCTACGTGAAGAGCGTGACCAGCGCCGCGCCCAGAAGCGCGATGGTCCAGATCAGGTCGACGTTCAGCCAGGCGCGGCGCAGGAAGGCGACGCCGTAGCGCTCGTAGACCACGACCGCAACCAGTGCCATCACCGCCAGCAGGGCGGCGGTGTGCAGGGTGGCGGCGAGCAGGCCCTCCCAGGGGGATAGGCCGGCCGCGTAGGCGACCAGCCCCAGGTCCTGGTTGGCGCCGCTGGGCGGCAGGCTGAGCAGGATCGGCACCAGCATCAGGCCGGCGCCGTGCGCGGACGACATCAGGAAGGACCAGCCGAACAGCCCGCGGAGCCCGACCCGCATCCCGAAGCCACGCGGATGAGCTTGCTGCCTGTAGATGCGGTAGCCGGCGAAGGCGAGCAGCAGGCCCGCGCCGCCGGCGCGAAGCGCCTGGGGCGCGATCACCAGCTGAGCGAACGCGACCAGGACCACCACGGCGCCGATCGCGGCCTCGTGCCCGATGGCGATCGGCAGGAACGACTGCCAGAGGGCGGCCCGCCGGCGCTCCTGGAGCCCGCGCGCCACCGCGAAGAGCCAGCCCATGCCCGGGTTGAGCCCGTGGTAGGCGCCGAGGAGCACGAGCACACCCCAGGGCCACCACCAGCGGGTCATCGATCGTTCGCGTCAGGCAAAGCAGTAGGAATCGGACGAGGCATCGCCGCCTTCCAGGTGAATCTGGTGGTAGCGCTGTTCGGACTGGACCAGGAACCTGCGGTCGATGGACAGCCCGCCCGCCGGGTCCGCGTCCAGGCGAACGATCCATCCCTTCAGCCCGTCGGGATAGAACTGGTCGTCCCATGAGTTGTAGAGCCCGTTGCTGAGATAGACGCGCTTGCCGTCGCGGCTGACCTCGACCATCTGCGGCCCTCCGTTCAGCGGACCGGAATCCGGATGGGCGGCGCGCCGAACGATGCCCCCCAGGTGAACCGACCCGGTCTGCCTGGGGTTGAACGGATCGGAGACGTCGTACTGCAGGAACTGGCCCGTGCCCCAGCACGAGACATAGAGGAAGCGGTCGTCCAGCGAGAGGTTGATGTCGGTCACCAGCGGCGGCACCGCCTTGAATCCCTGGAGCAGGGGAGGCAGCTGCTTCGGATCCGCGGGCTCGGCCGGGATCTCGATCACCTTGCGTACCTTCCAGGTCCCGCCCTCGAGATACCAGGTCCAGACCGAGGCGCTCAGGTCCTTGAGGCTGGTCACCACGCCGACGAAGCCGTAGGCGCGGGTGGGATCGTGAGCCGGGCGCAGCTCGAGCACCATCTGCTGCTCGGGGCCCAGGTCGATCGCCTGGCGGTGGCGTCGCTTGGGCAGGTCCCAGACGTGGATCTGGTGGCCGTAGCCGCCCTTGAGCAGGATCTCGGGGTTGACCCCGTCCTCGACCATCCTGGGCGTGCCCCACTCGCTGCTGAGGAGCGTGTCGTAACCGAGGTGCCACCAGAAGTCGTAGGCCAGGTGCTGCGGCCCACGGTCCAGTTCCCAGCGGCCGCGTACCTCGAAGGTGTTGTGGTCCAGGATGAAGATGCCGCCCGGGCCGTCGCCGTCGGGCTCGCCCAGGGCGCTGACGTAGATTCCGTCGGGGCCGCAGTGAGTGGTGTGCGGACGGCTGTAGCCGGCGCGGTTCGCGATCTCCTGCGCCTCGACCGTCTTGACGATCTTCAGCGCGCGGCCGTCGGGCTTGGTGTCGATCACGTAGATCCGTGAGGAGCGCAGTCCGGGCACGAGCAGGTAGCGGCGCTCGATGTGGGGATGCGCGGCGTAGGGGCAGAGCGCGGAGCTGCAGGCGTTCCAGCCGAAATGGTGCAGCTCGTCGCCGGAGTTGGGCATGGTCAGGCTGGAGATGACCTTGCCATAGCCCGCTGAGGCGGCGTCCGCGTCCAGCACGGCGAGGCCGTCCGGGCCCTTACCAGGATTGACGATGACCGCGTAGGCGACCGTCTCCGGCGGCGCCTGCATGGCCAGCTTCGGCGACGGATAGAACGTGGGGTCGGCCTTCAACAGGGTTGCCATCTGAAGCTCTCCTTCCTCGGCTGAAGCGGCGCCCGCGCCGGATTGTTGACTTATCCCATCGGGTCAATCATCAATCGTGCCGACACCATACCTGCTGGAGCGGCGGGTGGTCAACTTCGCCTCAGCGCTGGCTGACCGGCTGCTCGAGGCTGAAGCCGTAGTCGAGCAGGGCGCGAGTCTCGGCGAAGGTGTTGTCCGACCCCAGGAGCACCGCCACCAGGTGATGGCCGTCCCGTGCCGCCGTGCTGATCAGGCAGCCGCCGGCGGCGCCGGTCCAGCCGGTCTTGAGCCCGCTTACGCCGGGGTAGCCGGCGAGCAGCTTGTTCAAAGTCCGCAGGTGATATGCCTTGTGGCTCGCGGTGGCCGGAATGTCGATTGCCTGCGTACCGGCGATCGCGGCCAGGGTGGGGAAGTGAGCGTCGAGGTACGCGGCGGCGACCGCCAGGTCGGAGGCCGAGGCGTGGTGGCCCGCGTCGTCGGCGCCCCAGGGATTGGTGAAATGCGTCTGCCGCAGGCCCAGGCTGGCGGCCAGCGCGTTCATCCCCGCGATGAACTGGGGCTCGGGCAGGATGGCCTGCGCCAGCGTGACCGCGGCGTCGTTCCCGGAGGGGAGGAACATGCCGTAGAGCAGCTGGCGGACCGTGACCGTTTCGCCCGGCGTGAGCCCCATCACGGTCGAGTCCCAGGGGATCTGGCTACGGGCGGCCGAGGGAACGGTGAGCGAGCGGTCGAGGTCGGAGACGGCGCTGACCGCCTCCATGGCGGTGAAGATCTTGGTCAGGCTGGCCATCGGTCGAGGCCGATCCGGGTCGCGCGCCCAGAGCACGTGGCCGCTGTCCACGTCCACCAGCACACCGGACCTGGCGGTCAGGGCCTCGGGCGGAGGGAGGCTGGCGAAGACCGGGATCGGCAGCGCCGGCTGGGCGCCCACGATCTCCGCAGCGGGCCGGGCTGCGGCGGCAGCCGCCTGGGCCGGGGCGGCAGGCGCCAGGACCCGCCACCCCTGGACGCCGGGAAGGAATGTCACCGCGGCCACCAAGCCCGCGACGAGGAAGGTGGCGACGCAGAGGGCGAAGGTCCGCAGGCGTCCCATGCTGGGTAGGACGCGAGTCTAAGGCAAAAGGTTGTGTCGCGCCAGGCATGATGGAACCATGCCCGAGTCTCTCTGGGCGACCTTTGACTGCTACGGCACCCTGGTCGACTGGCGCGCCGGCATCGCGGGGGCGATCGAGCGTGTCGCCCCGGGGCGATCCGGCGAGCTGCTTCCCCTCTACTATCGCCACGAGGCCTCGGTACAGGCCCAACGCTTCCGGCCCTACCGCGAGGTCCTCAGCGAGTCGCTCCGTCGCGCCGCCACGGAAGCCGGCGTCCGGCTGGGGGCCGGCGCCGAGAGGTCGCTGCCCGAGAGCCTGCCCGATTGGCCGGTCTTCCCCGACGTCGAGCCCGCGCTCTCCGCCTTGCGCGAGCGCGGCTGGCGGCTCGCGGTCCTCTCCAACATCGACTCCGATCTGTTCGCGGCGAGCCGGCGAAGGCTTCCGGTTGCCGTCGACGCCATCGTGACCGCCCAGGACGTGGGCGCGTACAAGCCGGCTCGGGCTCACTTCCTGCGCTTTCGCGAGCTGTACTGCCCGGCGTCGCAGGTCCACGTGGCCCAGAGTTTCTTCCACGACATCGGGCCAGCGCATCGCCTGGGCATCCCGGCGGTCTGGATCAACCGCCTGGACGAGCGCGAGGAGGCGGGTGTCGCGGCGGCGACACTTCCGGACCTGAAGGCGTTGCCGGCAACCCTCGAACGCCTACTTGAGGAGGAGGAAGCGCAGGCGCGCGCCCGCGATCACGAGCGCGATCGTTGACAGCAGGGCAAGGTAGAGGACGTCGACGAGCAGGCCGGGCCCGAGGATCCCGGTGCTCAACCCCCGGATCAGGTCGACGCCGTGGTAGAGCGGGGTCAGCTCGATGATCACCTGCAGTGCCGGCGGGTAGAGGCTGAGTGGCGTGAAGGTGGCGGAGAAGAGGAAGAGCGGTAGAAGGAAGAGCTGAACCAGGTCGAAGTCCTGCCAGTTGCGGACGAAGGTCGTGGTCGCGACTCCCACGCTGGCGAAGGTGAAGCCGAGCAGGACGGCGGCGGGCAGCGCGAGCACGACCCAGGGCGAGGCCGCCAGCCCGAGCACGGTCATGATGACGACGAAGCCCAGGGCATAGATCGAGCCGCGGATCAAAGCCCAGCCGATCTCACCGAGGGCCACGTCGCCGACCCCCAGCGGAGTGCTGAGCGCGGCGTCGTAGATCTTCTGGTGCCGCAGCTTGTAGAAGAAGTTGTGGGAGGTTTCGTAGACGGCTCCGTTCATGGCGGCCGAGGCCATCATCGCCGGGGCGACGAATACCGCGTAGGTCACGGTGCGGCCGCCGGACAGATGGATGCCCGGCACGAGCGAGCCGACTCCGTAGCCGATCCCGAGCAGGTAGACGAGCGGCTCGAAGAAGCCGGAAAGCATGATGATCCAGTGGCGCCGGTGGTGGCGCAGGTTGCGTTCGATCAGATGCGCGGCCCCGAAGCCTGATGGAAGAGGCAGCGACCGCAGGCCTCGCCCCACCGCCATCACTCCC
>Ga0066660_10000813_pt1 | contig 12051 bp, 13 predicted proteins | sample GraSoiAngelo_109_FD_75177 | JGI IMG/M metagenome (GOLD analysis project Ga0066660, IMG submission 75177) | Grasslands soil microbial communities from the Angelo Coastal Reserve, California, USA - 14_0903_12_20cm | ecosystem: Environmental > Terrestrial > Soil > Grasslands | place: USA...
TCGATGTTGCACGGATAGCGTGCAAAACGCATCGCGCTCGTCCTCGAGCCGCGGGTCCAGCGGCCGCCCTAACCCGCCGGAGCCCCCGCCTCTTCCCCGCGTCTCGGCGAGCGCTCCAGCGCCGGGATCAGCGTCGCCACGGCGACCGTCCCGGCCACCGCCTGGAGGCCGAGTGAGACGAACCGGTAGAGGATGATGGCGGCGGCCCCGAGCCCGAGGTTGACCCCCGAGGCGGTGAGCACCCCGAGCATGATCGGCTCGGTACCGCCGACGCCGCCGGGAAGCGGCAGGGCGTTGCCGAGCTGGCCGAGCATGTATGCGAGCACGATCACTCCGATCGGGGCGGTCCCGTGGGCGGCGTGGAAGGCCGCGATCAGCACGCCACAGTCGCCCGCCCAGTAGCCCGTCGCCGTAAGCAGCAGGAGCGGGTGGCGAAGGCGCGCGGGCAGCTCCCGCAGCCCGGTCGGGACCGCGGCGATGACCTCCCAGCCGATCCGCCGCCAGCGCGATCGGGGCGGGCGCGGACGTGCGCGCGAGAACGCAATCGCCGCCGTGGCAAGCGCCAGCGCCACGGCCACCACCCCGAGCGGGGCGAGCGCGACCGCCAGCGGAGCGTGACCCGGACCAAGGCCGAGGGCGACCATCGCCCCCAGCACCAGCGCCGCCAGGATGTACGGGAGATTGAAGATCGCGACGTGGATCACGCTCCGTGCCATCTGGACGCCGAACGGCATCCCGCCTCGCATCAGCGCCCAGATCCGCAGTGCCGGCCCGCCCGCGCCGGTGGGGACCACCACGAATGCTCCGAGCTCGCCGATGCCGATCTGTGCGGCCCGGATGTACCCCAGCCTGTAGGCGCCGCAGGAGAACACGCCGTGGAACAGGAGGGCGTACGAGCCGATCGCCAGGAGCTCCAGCAGCACCTCGACCGCGATCCACCCCGGAGCGGCCTGCTGAAGCCGGTGGCCCGAGCCCGGGACCAGTCCGGCGAGCGCCACGCCCACCGCTGCCAGCAGCGCCCCGACGACCACGATCTGCAGTAGCAGCGAGCGGCCGCGGCCACGGCGAAGCATCCTCGCCGTGTCCTCGCCGCCCGGGCCATCCTGCCTTCGCTCGGGCTCGCGTTCGGGCGAGTTTTCGGATCCGCTCCGGTGTGCGAGCGCCATCCGATGGATGGTGCCAGCCTCGCACGCCGTTCCTCGCCGCCTCTTCGGCGAGTAGCAGCTACCCCGCACGTAATCGACAGCCCGCGCCCGCGGACACATCCTTCTCCTGATCAACACCCACGAGGAGGACCAGATGGACGATCTGACCAACGTTGTCGAGCGCTACATCGCCAGCTTCAACGAGACCGACGCCACGCGGCGACGGGAGTTGCTCGACGCCCTCTACGCGACCGACAGTACGTACACCGATCCGCACGTGGACCTGAACGGGCCCGCCGAGATCGGGGCCTTCGTCGCTCAGACTCAGGTGCGCTTTCCGGGGTTCACGTTCAGGCTGGGCGGCGCGGTCGACGCGCACCCCAACCAGGCCCGCTTCCAGTGGCACGCAGGGCCCGACGACGCCCCCGACCAGTTCGTCGGCTTCGACGTGATCGTCACCGACGACGGACGCATCCGCAACGTCTATGGGTTCATGGACGCGGCGCCTCCGGCCTGAGCCCGACTCAGGGCCGGGGCCCTCGCCGCCCGGCGCCATCCGGGCGGCGAGGGTGGATCAGGCCGCCTCGGCGTAGAGGGGGACGCCGTCGGCGGCCTCGGCCTCGTCCACGTTCTGCATCTCCGCCGGGGCGGGCGCGGGCCGGAGCAGGGCCAGGGCGGTCACCATCGCGGCGACCAGCAGCCCGGTCCCGATCACCCAGGCGAGGTGATAGCCGCTGGTGAGCGCCGAGGCGCCGGCATGGCCGGTGTGCACGAGGCTCGCGGTGTGGCTCGTCGAGACTGTCGCCAGGACGGCGAGTCCCAGCGCACCGCCGACCTGCTGCGTCGTGTTCACCAGGCCAGAGGCGAGACCGGCATCGGTCGGGTGGGCGCTCGACATGGCCAGCGTCATGAGCGCCGGGAACGAGAGCCCCGCGCCGATTCCGACCAGCACCATCGAGGGCAGCAGGTCGCCGACGTAGCTCGCTCCGACCGGGGCCTGAGCGAACAGCGCAAGCCCGGCGGCGCCGAATGCCAGTCCTGGGATGAGCACCGCACGGGCGCCGAATCGCATCGTCAGCCGCGCGGAGAGCCCAAGCGAAAAGGCCCCGATCAGGAGAGCCACCGGGAGGAACGCCAGTCCAATCTGGAGCGCCGAATATCCGAGCACTCTCTGCATGTAGAGGCTGCCCAGGAAGAACATCCCGAACATCCCGGCGACGAACAGCATCTGAACCAGGTTGGCTCCGGAGACGTTGCGCGAGCGCAGGATGCGAAGCGGCATCAACGGGTTCTTGGTGCGGGCCTCCCACGCGACGAACCCAGCGAGTAGCCCGACCGACAGGGCGCCGAGCCCGAGCGTGTGGACGGAGCCCCAGCCGTAGTTCTGCGTCTTGACGATCGTGTACAGGCCGAGCATCAGCGCGCCGGTCACCAGTCCCGCGCCGACAACGTCGGCGCCGCGCCTCAAGCCGATGCCCGTGTCTCGACCGACCAGCCTCACCGCGAGCAGCGCGGTCGCGACGCCGATCGGGAGGTTCACGAAGAAGATCCAGTGCCAGTTAATCGCCTGGGTGATGACGCCGCCGAGCAGCAGCCCGATCGAGGCGCCCGCGGCGGCGACGAAGCTGAACACGCCGATCGCCTTCGCCTGCTCGCCCGGCTCGGGGAACATGGTCACGATCATCCCGAGGATCACCGCGGACGCCATGGCCCCGCCGAGCCCCTGGACGAACCGCGCGACGATCAGCATCGTCTGGCTCTGCGCGGCGCCGCAGAGGGCCGAGGCGGCGACGAACACAGCGAGACCGATCATGAATACGTTGCGGCGCCCGATCAGGTCCCCGAGCCGCCCGGCGAGCAGCAGCAGGCCGCCGAACGTGATCAGGTATGCGTTGACCACCCAGGCCAGGTTGGACTGGCTGAAGTGGAGGTCGTGCTGGATCGAGGGCAGGGCGACGTTCACGATCGTCATGTCGAGGATGATCATCAGCGCCCCCGCGCACAGGACCACGAGCGCGATCCAGCGGGAGCGGTCGGTTGCCGCGATGTGCCGTCCTTCGGTGCTTGCGATCTCGGGCATCAGTCTCCTTGTCAATCGTCTCTCGGTAGAACGAACTCTAGCAAATCGTCTTGTAACAGATCATCTTGCTACAGAGGATCAGTGACCGTTGGCACACACCACCCGGGGTGGTTGGCCAAAGAGACCGCGCCGGCAGGCGAAACTAAGCGGCCGCGTGAACTAGGCGCGCGGGGCACGCCGCCGCAGCGGCGGGGTGCACTCGACCTGCTCACCGAGCCTGCCCTCGACGAGCTTCGACAGCGCGTCCATCAGCGCTTCGCCCTCCCGGGCGGAGAGCTCGCCCAGCACCTCGGCCTGCACGCGTTCCTTGACCTTCTCGGCCTCGGCGACCCTGCGCTTTCCGGCCGCGGTCACGGAGACGATCCGCGCGCGGCGATCCTGGGGAGCGAGCCGTCGTTCCGCCAGGCCGGCCCGCTCGAGCTCGTCCACCGTCACCACCATCGTGGTCTTGTCGAGCCCGACCATCGCGGCGAGCTCGGTCTGAGTGTGCTCGCCGCTGAGGGCGGCGCGGAGGACGTGGTAGCCGCGCGCGGAGACGTCGAGCGGCTCGAACGCCGCCGCCAGCTCGGCTGCAAGCGCCCAGTGCGCCCGGTACAGCAGCCAGGCCAGGTTGCCCGCGAAACAGCGGGCCTCATCTGACCCGACCGGAGGCTCTTGGACTTTTAGTCCCATCCCTGTAATCGTAGCTCGAAATAGTTCCGTAGCGGACTATTTCCAACACGACCTAATCGGTCACGGCCGCAAGCGTCCTGGCGGCCACCGCACGCGGCTACGCGCGCCGGAAGGCCCGCATGGCGAGCGGGACGAAAATCAGAAGCAGTCCGCCGAGCCACGCCAGCGTCCCCAGCGTCGGCGCCAGCGCGTCACCGTGCCCGATCATCAGCGCGCGGGAGGCGTTCACCGCCAGCGTCACCGGGTTGACCTCCGCGAACGTGCGCACCACGTCGGGCATCCCGGCGGTTGGCACGAACGCCGAGGACGCGAACACCAGCGGGAACACCCAGATGAAACCGATCGACTGGGCGGTCTCGGGGTTGCGGACCGAGAGCCCCACGAACGCGCTGATCCACGAGAACACATATGCAAACGCGAGCACGAGCACGAACGCGAGCACAACCTGGTAGGCCGGCTGGCTCGGCCGAAAGCCGACCGCGACGCCGAGCAGCAACATCACAACCAGCGTTACGGCGTTCGTCCCAAGATCCGCCGCGGTGCGGCCGATCAGCACCGCCGAGCGGGCGATCGGCAGCGAGCGGAACCGGTCGACCACCCCGGCCGCGAGATCCTCGGTGAGGCCGAGCCCCGTCGTCAGCGACCCGAAGATCGCGGTCATCACGATGATGCCCGGCAGGAGGAAGTTGACGTAGCTGACACGGCCGGTGTCGATCGCGCTGCCGAACACGTACCGGAACAGCAACACGAAGATCACCGGCTGCACGAACAGGTATCCCACGTACATCGGCCTGCGGAGGATCTTGCGCAGCTGGCGAACGGCCATCACCCTGCTGTCGGCGATCGTCTCGGCCGGGGTCATGCGCCGGCGTTCTGTGAAGTTGGCGGTGGTGGCGGTCACGCAGCCTCCCGAGCGGTCCGTTCGTCGGCCTCCGGGTCGGCCGGGCGTCCCGTGAGGGTGAGGAACACGTCGTCCAGGCTGGGCTGTCCCACTTCGATCGAGGCGATCGCCACGCGTTTCTCGTCCAGCCGGCGAAGCGCCTGCACCGACGCGCCTGGGGTCCGAACCGCAACTCGGATCTCGCCGTCGCCCGCGTCCACGCGCGGCTGGTCGGCGCCGGCCAAGGTCGCGAGGGCCGCCGTCGCCTCCGGGATGTAAGCGGGATCCGCGAGGCGAACGCTGAGCACATTGCCCCCGATCATCGCTTTGAGCTGCGTTGCGGTGCCCTCGGCGACGACCCGTCCGTGGTCGACAACGGCGATCCTCTGGGCCAGGCGATCCGCCTCGTCGAGATACTGAGTCGTCAGCAGTACGGTGGTGCCTTCGCGCCGCAGCTCGTCCGCCACGCTCCAGAGCTCCTGCCGCGAGCGCGGATCCAGACCGGTCGTCGGCTCGTCGAGAAGAACGACCGGAGGGCGCCCGATCAGCCCCGCCGCGAGGTCAAGCCGCCGCCGCATCCCGCCCGAGTACGTCGCAACCCGCCGGTCCGCGGCGTCCAGCAGGCGGAACCTCTCCAGCACCTCGGCCGCGCGGCGGCGCGCCTCGCCACCCGACAGGCGATAGAGCCGGCCGACCATCTCGACGTTCTCCCGTCCGGTCAGCTCTGCGTCGACGGCCGCGAACTGCCCCGCGAGCCCGATCCGGCGGCGCACCGCCAGCGGCTCGCCGAGCACGTCGCGCCCGAGGACCGCGACCCGGCCCGCGTCCGGCTGGAGCAGCGTGGCCACGATCCGAACGAGCGTCGTCTTGCCGGCCCCGTTGGGTCCGAGCAGTCCAAACACGGTCCCGGCCTCCACTGTGAGCTCGAGCCCGTCGAGCGCGACGACGTCGCCGAACGCCTTCCTCAGCCCCTCGATCTCGATGGCCGCCGTCCCTGCATAAGGTGTCATTTGCCGCCCCCCAATCTGGTTCGCTTGTACTCCCTCCACTCGTCCAGCAGCGCCGGCATCCGCGACTGGTACCAGGCATACATGGCGTCCATCTCCTCCAGCCGCGCCCGGCGAGGGGCCGGCTCGCCGGCCAGCGCCTCGAGGCCCAGGGCGACAAGCGCGCGAGCCGTGTCCGAGCCCGGATCGCGGATCTGGGCGTCCCACGCGTCCGGACGCAGCCGGAAACGATCGGCGCGCTCGCCTCGGACATGCACGCGGTCGACGAGGCCGAAGCGGACCAGCATCGAGGTCGCGCCGCTGATCGAGCCCTTGCTCGCGTCCAGAGCCTCCGCCAGCTGCGCCGCCGTCTGCTCCGGCGGGTCGCACACCAGCAGCCACGCGAACACGCGGCCCGTCATCCGCGGCAAGCCGTACGACTTCGAAACCCAGTCGCCGGTCGCATCGATGAATCGCCAGAGATCTTCGTTCATTAGGCTAGTTCTGAGATTACTGAAAGTTCATTATTAATGGCAATCCGTTCCTCGATGATTTACCCGAGCGGACGCGGTCTAGGAGGCCAACTAGTTCACCGCCAAGCAGTTAAGGAGGAGACGATGGGAAAGATCGCGGTACACGAATTCATCACGCTCGACGGAGTGAACGAGAGCCCGTCGTGGACGTTCGACTATCCGTTCGACCCGAAGATGGGCCAGACGATCGCGTCGCTGATGCCGCCCGGCACGGCGATTCTTCTGGGGCGCAAGACGTACGAGGAGTTCTATCCGGCGTGGTCGACCCGCACCGCGGAGGACGACCCGGGGGCGCCGTTCTTCAACGAGTCCCCCAAGTACGTGGTCTCGGGGACGCTTGAAAGCGCCGATTGGAACAACTCGACGATCGTCGGCCCCTACAGCGCCGAGGCGATCCGCTCGCTCAAGGAATCGTTCGACGGCAACCTCTACGTGAGCGGGAGCGGGACCCTGGTGCGGGCGCTGCTTGCCGACGGGCTCGTCGACGAGTTGCACCTGTTCGTGTTCCCGCTGACGCTTGGAAGCGGCACGCGCCTGTTCGGAGATGGCGGTCCCCAGACGAAGCTCGAGCTCGCCGGAACGGATGCCTACGACGGCGGCGTCGTGCACCTCGCCTACCGAGCCGGTTGACGTCGCTGCCCGCTAGCGCTCTTCGGCCCGCTCCCACATCTCCAGGTACGCCTCGGCCGAGTGGAACAGGATCCGGCTCGCCCGGGCGCCGCCGGCCTGCTGGCGCATGTACGCCAGGAGATCCGGGTACTGGCCGTACTGCGCAACTCCTTGGGCATTGAGGTTGAACTGATGGGTGCCCGTCAACTCGCAGTAGAACAGCACGCCCGAGCCGTACGCCTTGAACGGATAGTGAAGCGGCTTGGCAGCGGCGCTCGGGTCGGGTCCCGGTGAGGCGTTGAACCCACCCGTGTCCGTGCCGAGCCCGACCCCGAGCAGCTGCCCCTTGCGCTGGTAGGGCCGGAAGCTGTTGATGTCCTTGGCCAACGCGGCGGCGGTGGCGGGTCGCGCGGTGGCGAAGCCGCCGAGCGCGTAGAGCCGGCTCAGGTCCGAAGGCGTCCAGATGCCGCCGGTGTTCGTGTGGCTCGAGACAACCGGGTAGCGTCGGGCCTCGGCGAGGGCCAGCACCTCCAGCCGCGCCCGTTCCGAGAGGTGATCCATCTCGATCAGCATGTGATCGTCCATCATCCGCTGCACCAAGTAGCCCCCCAGCGCGGTCAGACCCTTGCTGTTGCACGTCGTCCCCTGCCCCGTCTCGGGACACGAGCTGGTCTCGAACGGCAGCCCCGTCTGCGCCACCTGCATCGTGCCGATGAACTTCCCTTCGGCTCCGGGCTCGAGCGCGGCCCCCGCGAACGCATTGTCGATCCAGTGGGCAATGAAGAAGCCGCTGATCCCCAGCCGGCGGTACAGCGCCAGGCCGCGGTCGACGTCGGCCCTCGTGCACGTACCGACGTCGAGCCGCTCGGTGCAGCCGAACAGGTCGGAGGACTCGACACCGACCAGCATCGCCAGCTTGCCCTGCTCGATTACTCGGCGCGCCTGCGTCGGGCTGGAGACCAGCCGCAGCCATCCCCTTCCGGGCCCGCCGTTCTGGGCATCGACGTAGTTCTGGAGCGAGTGCAGCTCGGCCAGCTCGAGCTCGATCGTGGCCGTCTCGTCGCACGAGTGCGAGCGGCGCGGTTCGATCTCGCACAGCGGCTGGTCCTCGACGAGCTGTGCGGTGGTCAGCCGCAGGCCCCCCAACCAAGCGCGCTGCAACCAGCGGTAGTAGACCTGCTGATGGGTGTAGGAGTCGTTCTTTGGCCAGCCGACGAACGTCGGCCACCCATGGTTGTCGTTCGTGCCGATCGGCTTGCCCGACCGCAACAGGTTCCCGGTGAAGTCATAGATCTCGTTCGGACCCTGGACCGCGACATCGTGCGCGACCCCGAGCGCCGTCGTGACACCGAACGGGTCGTAGTTCTCTCCTGACAGCACCAGCCCGCCGGCGCGGTAGTCGGCCGTGATGTGCAGGTGCGGGTCCGCGTAGCCGTACACGGTCCCGTCCGGGTAGAGCGCGCTCCGGGCGGTCCCGTGAGTGCCCAGCCCCGCCTCGGGAAACGGCCGGCAGCCACCCCGCGAAAGGAACCGCAAGCGGTCCGCGGATGAGGGCGCCGAGGCGGATCCGACGGCGCCCGACCGCTCGACCGTCAACCACCCGTCCCCGTTGGCGGCGCGCAGCGCGAAGCTACCCGCGCCTGCCGGCACAACGGCCCACGCCGCCGGTGGACCGGGCGTCGAACCCCGTACGACCGCGCTGCCGCTGCCGGCGCTCACCAGCTTCCCGCCACGATCCTGGAGCATGTACACGCCGAGCGCCGTCGGCTTGAAGTAAAACGGCATCGCCGCGGCTCGCCTCCTGGCCGAGGCGCGGTACCCCGTCGAGCCTGCGGCTGTCACGAAGCGGCGACCCAGCGCCGACGACACCGCGTAGCAGCGATTCGCGAACGCGTAGCGCGACGGCCTCGAGCCTGCGGCGAGGGCGGGACACGCCAGCAGAGCCAGCGTCATCGCCGAGAGCCCGCCACACGCGCTCCTCCTCACGGTGACCGCGAGCTTATCGCGAGCGCGGTCCCCGACGGAGGTAGGCTTACGAACGGTGAGCGGTAGACAGCATTTGGCTGATCTGACAGCGCGCGTTCCGGAGACCCAGTCGGCGATCGAGTACGGAGAGCGGCTCCACGCCGAGCAGCATCGAAGCTTCGGTCGCGCACCGTTCATCGAGCATCCGCTGGAGGTAGGGGTGCTGCTGTACGACGCCGGGGCCGGCCATGACGTGATCGTGGCGGGGATCCTCCACGACACGATCGAGAAGACGGGCGCTGACTCCGCCGAGCTCAGAGACCGCTTCGGCCCGCGGGTCGCCGAACTCGTGACTGCGATGAGCGAAGACGAGAGCATCTCCGACTACGCACGCCGCAAGGCGGCTCTGAGGCAACAGATCGCCGCGGCGGGTCCCGATGCGCTGGCGATCCTCGCCGCCGACAAGATCTCGAAGGTCCGCGAGCTGCGGCTGGCGATCGCACGGGCTCTGAGGCAGGACGAGCGACCGGATCGCTCTCTTCTGCGACCCCGCCGGCTGACGCACTACCGGCGCTGTCTCCGGCTGGTCGAGGAGTCCCTAGGCTCCTCGCCGCTGGTCGAGGAGTTGCGACTCGAGCTCGTCCGGCTCGACGCCGTCCTTGCCGGCGTAGCCGGCGCCGCCCGCGCGGCCTGAGACGCCGAGCGGCGCGAGCCGCCGCCGGAGGCGCTCCAGATCCTCGCGCTCCAGCCCGTTAGCGAGCAACCAGGCAGCCGACCCCCCGAAACGCCTGTCCACGATCTCGAAGAACCGCTCCATCGTGCCCGGAAGCGGCGCGTGCTGGTGCGGGTCATGGCCCTGGAGCTCGTCACGGTAGGTGGCGGAGCTGACCAGGCGCGCCATGATCTCCACGATGCGCTCGCCGCTCGCCAGATAGTCGGCGACGATCGTCTCTCGATCCACGCCTGCGGCGTCCAGCGCGAGCGCCACGAGCACGCCCGTCCGGTCCTTGCCGGCGGCGCAGTGCGCGAGCACCGCGCCGTTGGCTCGCGCGATCGTCCGGATCGACCCCACGATCGAGTCGGGGCGCCGACGCAGATAGCTCAGGTACGCCCGCACCACCGGCGACTCGTCCTGGGCCCCCTCCTCGTCGACCCGCCACCATGGCTTGACGGCCTCGATCTCGAGATCGGTGTTCCCGCCGGAGTCCGGATACAGGGAGCGGTACTCGATGCGCACGCGGCGCTCGGCGGTGAGCGGCCCAGCGCCCTCGAGCTCGACCTCGACGTCGGTGCGCAGGTCGAGAACGACCTCGAGCCCCTGCTCGTCGATCAGCCGACGAACGTCGTCCGCGCTCAGCGCCTGGAGGTTGTCGGCGCGTAGCAACACGCTCGGCACTACGGCGCGCGTGTTGACCGCGCCCTCCAGCGCGATCCAGTGGATGGTTTGCTTGCCGGTGGTGACTCCCCCATCGTCGCAGCTGGTGAGGCTGCTACTGATTGGGGAACGACACCGACCGAAGGAGAACGCAGTGTCCGCAAACAGAGTGGCGGCGGACGGCCGCCTGCGCCTGCTGGCCGATGGGACCGAGCTGCCGATGCTCGGCCTGGGCGTCTGGCAGGTGCCCAACGGGCCCGAGTGCGTGAACGCGGTGCGCTCGGCACTCGAGCTCGGGTACCGCCACATCGACACCGCTCAGGCCTACGGGAACGAGCAGAGCGTCGGCCAAGGCCTCCGCGAGAGTGGCGTCCCGCGCGAGGAGGTGTTCATCACGACGAAGTTCTATCCCGCGCGCAAGGACCCGGCAGCGGAGGCCGAGCGGAGCCTCGCGCGCCTCGACGTCGATCACGTCGACCTGTACATCATCCACTGGCCCCAGGGAGGGCCGACGTGGGCGTGGCCGGGGATGGAGCGGGCTCGAGAGCTCGGCTACACGCGCTCGATCGGGGTCTCGAACTTCGACGTCGGCGAGCTCCGGCAGGTGATGGGCGTGGCGAGCGTCCCGCCGGCCGTGGACCAGATCCAGTTCAGCCCGTTCGAATACCGTCGCGGCCTGCTCGAAGCCTGCGAGGAGGCCGGAGTGGCGCTCGAGGCGTACAGCCCCCTCGGCACCGGCCGCCACCTCTCGGACGACACCGTCACGCGAGTCGCAGATCGTGTGGGCCGGACGCCCGCGCAGGTTCTGTTGTGCTGGTGCCTGCAGCACGAGATTCCCGTGATCCCGAAGTCGACGCATCGAGAGCGGATCGAGGAGAACGCGCGGCTCTTCGACTTCTCCCTCTCGGAGGAAGACATGGAGGCTCTCGACGCGCTCGACCGCACCGGCGGGACCGGCCGTGCCCTCGAGCGCAACTGGTGGTGAGCGCCCGCTTGCCCTTCTCCCAACACTATGACATAGTGCATAGTTGGTGAGCGCGAGAGAGCTCGGACCCCGGGAGCGGATGATCGTCAGCACGGCCCTGCTGGTGCGCGAGCGGGGCGCTCGGGCCACCAGCCTCGACGCGATCCTCGCGCACAGCGGGGCTCCACGCGGCTCGGTGTACCACCACTTCCCGCGCGGGCGCGAGCAGTTGCTCCGCGAGGCCACGGAGTACGCCGGCGAATATGTCGCGCGCCGGCTGGAGCGCGGTGGCGACGGGGATCCCCTGGCCGCACTGGACGCGCTGTTCGACGAGTACAGCGCGACGCTCGTGGCAAGTGATTTCCGCGCCGGATGCCCGGTGGTGGCGGTCGCGATCGAGTCTCCGGAGGAGGGCCCCGATCTGCGGGACGTGGCGCTCGCGGCGTTCGAGCGGTGGCGCCGAGCCCTCGCCGGTGCGCTCGAAGCTTCCGGGATCGCCGACGAGCGGGCGGATGAGCTCGCGATCATCGTGATCGCCGCGTTCGAGGGGGCGCTGATCCTGAGCCGGGCGTGCCGCGATCTGGGGCCGCTCGAGAGCGTGCGCCATGAGCTTCACGCGCGCGTGAACGGGGAGCTCGACCAACTGAGTGCAGCCAGATGAGCGCTGCCGAGGACACCTGGGCCCAGACCGCGTGCATTCTCTGTGAGTGCAACTGCGGGATCGAGGTGCGGCTTGACGGCCGGCGCCTGGACCGGATCCGTGGCGACCGCGCCCACCCGGGGACGCAGGGCTACACGTGCAACAAGGCGATGCGGCTGGACCACTACCAGAACGGTCCCCA